>Ga0315556_1002426_pt1 | contig 10638 bp, 7 predicted proteins | sample SalMarSW160310MG_FD_202112 | JGI IMG/M metagenome (GOLD analysis project Ga0315556, IMG submission 202112) | Salt marsh sediment microbial communities from the Plum Island Ecosystem LTER, Massachusetts, United States - Salt Marsh Sediment SW1603-10 ...
TTTCAAGCAGGTTCTTTGGTTTATAGGTCTCGTTGACATAGGCGAGCATGATGAGAATGGGCAGATATTTGGTGGGGATGCTGTTTAAAAGACCTTCGAAAAAGTAGTCATAATAGACTTGGTTGAGCCGGCCCTGGTCGATATTTTTGGCAAGGGCTTTGCCTTTTTCGGGATCTTCACAGGTAAGTGCTTCCTTCCGGAGCTCGTAAAGGGTTTGAAACTCTTCTTGCAGCTTAAGGTATCGTTTTGTTTTGTAGATCCTGCTTAAAAACTTGGTCAAGGCAATGGTCAACACGACGATGATTGAAATCGCCAGCGCCGGTCCCAAGCGGTTCAGCGGGGCGAATAAAACATCAAGACCTTTGGCGACGGCATGGACAAGAACCAGTATTTTCAGCCATACGATGTCAAAAACGTCATCCATAAAACAGTAAAAAGCGGTTCAGGGTTCCCCGTTCAGGGTTACGAAGACAGAGCGTCACATATAGACCGCGTTTCACACTCCCAGAGAAGCCGAACCCTTGAACCTTGAACCCTGAACCGCCTAACCTATATTATTATTATATCCAGATCTCGATCTTGAAAAACCTGAAAAACAAAAAGAACAATGTCAGCGCGAGAACGATCTTCAGTGTTTTTTCACTGAATAGTTTCTGTACGCGGCTGCCCAGCATGCCGCCCACAAATCCGCCGATGATGATGGAAATCATCAACCATAAATCCGGATAATAGTTGTTTAACAGATACCCGATAAACGAACCGATGCTGCTGAAGCAGGTCCCGATCAGGGAAATCGGCACCGCAACATACATGGGAAGTGCGCCCAGGGTGGTCATGGCCGGCACCAGCAAAAAGCCGCCGCCGATACCGAAACTTCTGGAAACCACGCCGATGCCCAAACCCAAAAGGCCGAACAGCAAGGGATTGATGGTAAATTCTTCGCCCCAGAATTTGAAACGATAGTCGGTAAGTCCGGTCTTGACCGGCTCGATCCGTCCCATTTCCACGGAAGTCCCTTCAGCTTTGGCTTTGGCCACCGCCTCGTTGAATTTTTTCACCATAGCCTTGATGTTTTTCCGCTTTTCCATAACTTTGGGCGTGAGTTCGTAAAGGGTTCTGATGCCCATGAGTACCACTAAAATGGCCAGCCACTCTTTATAGGTTTTCATCGGCAGGTACTTGGTAGCATATTTCCCCAGCCAAATTGAGCCGATAAAAATCCCCACGCCGAACGAGATCCCTACCGGCCAGGCCACCCGCCGTTCTTTCACCGCATACCGGTAAAAGGATCCCAAAGGAGAAAAGAGGGTCAACGCCATATTGGAAGGTCGAAGGACATTGGCGGCATTGATTCCCACAGGACCGGCAGTTTGCACCACCATGACCTGGAAGGCCGCCATGAGCATGCCCCCGGCCGCACCGATCATGGAAAAATAGGTTCCCACAAGGATGGCGCCGATGATGATCCAGATGGGATTCATGTACCGGCCGCCCAGGGTCAACCAAAAGCCGTTGGCTTTTACGGTATAACCTCCGGACTTTTCGCCGTTGACATAGACATCAAACTTTGTATTCGGCGGTGTATGCCGAAAGGTTTTAAAAGAAGCCTTGAATTTTCCGGTGGTTTTATCCAGGGAAATGGAGGTGCCTTTATCCCAGTAATTATTTCGGTTACTATAATTTCCGAGGATGCTTCGGGCAAATATGGTCACCTTGCCCACATTGGTGCTTTCCTTGACGATCGTGTTGATGCCGTAGCTGCTTTCATGGGCGTATTTGAAAAAATCCCATTGCTGCTTGGTCTTGATGGTGACCAGGGAAGCTTTGGCTGCCGGGTCAAGGGCATCGAAGTTGTCCAGCTTAAACCAAGTGGTTTCATAAAGCCCTCTTTTGCCTTTCTGGGTAAAAAATGACGGCCCGCCATATTTCTTTTTGGCAATTTTTCCGAATTCTTCCGGATTCGACGTCAGCATGTAATAAAGATCGGGAATAGCTGTGTCTTTGGAGAACCCATTTTTCTTTGCATCTTTTTCAAGATGTTTGATTTCATGAACGCCTTTGGTGTCCTCGGGCGCAAAAGTATTTTGAGATGAAACCGCAATGTAAAGGTCTTTTCCGGGATCGATGGTTCCCTCTATAGTCACCGTGTCGCCGGCTTTGTACTGAGGTGCGGAAATGGTTGCGGTGGTACTGCAAACACCTGCGATAGCAAAGAGAAAAACAAATCCAAAGGAAACTAGTACTGCTGGAATCAGGCATTTTTTCATAACCTACCTCCCTATGCCTTTAAAGTGGTTAAAAAACAATTTACAACTCAACAAAAACTTATCTTTTCGAACATCTGCAACTTTGCATAAGGCTAATTTCAGCATTGATCATCTCGTAAAAAGACTAGAAGCTATCTCAAAATAATCTTTTGGCCCAAACTCGGCGTTGGAACCTCGCTTTAAGTCCTCGACATACTTTAGTATGCCTTCGGGTTAAAACTCGACTCCGCCTTGATTTTGAACCAAAATCTTTATTTTGAGATGGTTTCTAAAAAGTCTTATTTCGTCTTTCCCGCGAAAGCGGGAATCCAGTTATTTCGGCTTTTTCTGGACTCCCGCTGCAGTTTATCCCTCACTTGATGCGGGACGGGAGTGACGTGGGTATTGACTTTTTTCGAAGCAGTCGGTTTTTAAATTTGAACCGTCCTGCTGGGCGTTCCTATAAGCGCAAGATCAAAGTTTATAATATCGTATGGCCAGGATCGCGCCCAGAAAACTGAAAACACCGGCAATAAGAACTAAAATTAAAAGATCGGCGATGTAAACAATATCCCCGCCGGTATAATAGCGGGAGACGATGTTTAAAATCGCAACCGCACCGATCGCCATCATAATTCCGGCTGCAACGCCCCACATTCGTTTATATTTTAAACGGCCGTCTGCGCGGCGGACCAGGTTATATCCGGTTAATGCGGCATTAAACCCGATGATAAAGGGTAAAAGTTTATCGATGGTTCCGATACGTATCAGCCCGGCACAGAAAATCACAAGCAATACAACGCCAACAATACCTATCAGTGTTGCATTTAAGAAATTTACCATATGATCATAGTGTTTCATTAAAAACCCTGTTGCGCCGGAAAGCAACACCATTTTTTGAATTTAGAAAAAAATTCCGAATTCTCCCTTGACTTTTTCCGTGATGTGGTGGAAATTTTCACCATTAAAACGGTAAGGTTATTACCGCAAATAAATGCGAAAGAATTTTAATAGCCGGTATAATGCCGATTTTTTTTTGCGGCATTGCCGCCGATTTTTAGATGTGACTCGGATATCATAGGTCTTTTTTTAAAACAAGAGGTGAGGAGTATGAAAAAATCTGTTTTCAGTATTTGCGGCATGTGCAGCGTCAGATGCCCCATTCGCGTTGAAGTAGAAGACGGTATCGTAAAATGGATCGAGGGGAATCCCCACGATCCCGGCATGGCCGGACGCCTTTGTGCAAAAGGATCGGCCGGTTTGGCCATGGAGTATGATTATGAACGGCCCCAGCAACCGTTGATACGTAAAGGCAAACGCGGCGGGGGAGAATGGGAAAAGGCGAGCTGGGACGAAGCTTTGGATTATATCTCCGGCAAGTTAAAGCCGATTATCGATGAATTCGGAGGTAAGGCCGTTGCCCTGAGCGATCGCGGCGGTCCTTTCAGGGACATTCATCGCAGTTTTTTAAGGGCTATCGGATCCCCGAACTATTATAATCATGACTGCACATGCGCTCGAAACGTCCAACATGCGGCCATCTCAGTGTTCGGCTCAGGACGAAAGACGTTCAATTATGATTTCAAAAACTGCAAACATCTTGTTTTGTATGGCCGAAATGTGTTTGAATCGTTGCGGGTAAAGGCCGCCAACACGATTATGGAGCTGTTGGACCGGGGCGGCAAGCTGACGTATATCGATGTTCGGGCAAGCGGCACCGCCATGAAGGCGACCCGATTCTGGATGGTTCGGCCGGGCACCGATTACGCCCTTGACCTCGGCATTATCCACGCCGTTCTCAGGGACAAGCTCTATGATGCCGAATTTGTGAATCAATGGGTGGTCGGCCTGAAAGAACTCGAATCGTTTGTTGCACCCTATACACCGGAATGGGCATCCAAAGAAACCGGAATTGCTTCGGAAGAAATCGTGGCGTTCGCCCATGAGATCTCCCAGGACAAACCAGCGGTCATCTTCCATCCAGGCTGGATGCTGGCACGATATAAAGATTCTTTTTACAGCTCGAGAACCTCTTACATTTTGAACGCGCTCATGGGAAGCTTCGAGACACCGGGTGGTTTGTTTTTCCAAAAAGGGCCAGGCGATGCCGGCAAAAAAGGCCTGAATACACTCATGGGCACCATTCCCAAACCCAAAGACAAACGGGTGGACGGCTGCGGATGGAAGTACAAGCATTTTGAATCCGGTCCGGGGCTGTTGCATCTTCTGTATCCGGCAATTCTCGGCGAAGATCCGTACCCGGTAAAAGCGTACATTGCATTTCGACACGATCCGCTTCTATCTCTTCCGGATCCCGAAGCACAGAAAAAAGCACTCGATAAACTGGACTTAATTGTGTCTATCGATAGTAATTACAGCGAAACCGGGTGGTTTGCCGATGTGCTGCTGCCATCGGCAACGTATCTCGAAAAATCGAGTATCATCCGGACCGGCAAAGGATTGAAACCTCAGTTCGACATCCGTAGGCAGGCCATCGAACCTCGAAACGAGGCCAAACCGGATTGGTGGATATTCAAACAACTGGCCGAGCGCCTGGGTGTGGGGGAATATTTTAAATTCAAGGACATGGAAGAATTCTGGAAATTTCAGCTGGAAGGCACGGGCGTGACGCTGGCAGACTTCGATAAAAAAGGATTTGTGAGTCTTGCCGACAAACAGATCTGGTGGGACCGCATGAAAGATTTAAAATTCAAGACACCTTCCAAAAAAATAGAGTTTGTATCCAGCCTGCTTGAAGAAAACGGGATCCCTTCATTTAAGACGTACGAAAGTCCGAAGAAACCAAGTAACGGAACATTTCGTCTGGCATTCGGCCGCAGCCCGGTCCATACCCACGGACAGACCCAAAATAACCCGGTGCTGCATGAAATCATGCCGGAAAATTCACTCTGGATCAATGCAGCGGAGGCTGCGAAACTGGGAATATCCAATGGAGACCGGGTGACGGTGACGTCCTCTGACGGCAGTCACTCGGGTACCATTCAGGCCAGTGTGACCGAATTTATCCATCCGGAGGTCGTGTTTATGGTTCATGGTTTCGGAAGAAAAATCCCCTGGCAGACCCGGGGATACAACAAAGGACTGGGGGACTATCGTTTTGAGACAGGGCTTTTGGATGTTTTCGATCCGGTGGGCGGGGCCAACGCCCTAATGGAATGTTTTGTTAACGTAGAAAAAGCCGACTAAAAGATTCTAAGTTGTGGAGGAATCCAAATGAGCAAATATTATATATACCAGGATGTCAAACGCTGTATCGGATGTTTTTCATGTGAATCCCACTGTAAGACCAAAAACAGCCTCCCTATAGGCCCTCGTTTTTGTCAGATCATTTCCGTTGGACCCAAACTCGTGAATAATCTTCCCCGTATCGCCAATATTTTTATGCCGTGCTTTCAGTGTGAAAACCCGTGGTGCGTGGCGGCATGTCCTACCGGCGCCATGCAAAAGCGGCCGAAGGACGGTATCGTGTTTGTGGACCAGGCGCTTTGTGTAGGATGCAAAAGCTGCATTACCGCGTGTCCATGGGGCACCCCCCAGTGGAATCCGGAAACCGGCAAAGCCATCAAGTGCGATTATTGTATGGATAGATTGGATCAGGGCTTAAAACCGGCCTGCGTCACCAAGTGCATCACCCAATGTTTGCATTTCGGAGATGCGTCCGAAAAAACCAAGACCGCCCGGGAACGTTTTGCAAGGGCCATATCCGAGCTTTAAAGGCCGATACATTGCGGAGCAGATCAACAAACGAGTTAAAAGAAAACATATCACTGATGCGCAAGGGATAGCGCATGTTGACAAATAAGACAACAGACATGTGACCCAAAACCTGTTGTCTTACTTGTGAAGGAGAAGCAAGGTGGAGAAGGAAAAAATCGATCACATTATTTCAAAATTTCCGGAAACCAAAGGAAACCTAATAGGGATTCTTCACGAAATTCAAAATGAATTCAGGTATCTTCCTGAAGAAGAATTAAGATATCTTTCTCGGGAGATCGATGTTCCAATGACCCAGATCTATAGCATTGCAAATTTTTATAATCGTTTTTCCTTAACCCCAACGGGTGAACACGAACTTTGCGTTTGTTTGGGAACCGCCTGTCATGTAAAAGGAGGACAGAACGTTTTGAATCAGGTGAAGAAAGATCTCAAAATAAATGAGGAAGAAACAACGGAAGACATGAAGTTTACATTGAAGGTCGTCAGATGTTTAGGAGCCTGCAGTTTGGCGCCTGCCGTGATGATGGACGATGAAACGCATTCGAACATGACACCGGATTCAGTGAAAGAATTGATTAAATCGTTCTGATGTTAAAAGGAATGTTATGATGACTCAAAAGCAGGATATCACGATAAAAATTTGCGCAGGCCTCGGCGGTGTGATGAGCGGCAGCAACAAAGTGATTGCGGCTTTCAATCAAATACTTGAAGAAAAAAGATTAAACATCAAGGTAACTCCCAAACTTCACAAGGTCGGCTGTTTAGGGTTGTGTGCCAGAGATGTTCTTGTGGATGTGTACCTAAACGGCAACAAGTTCACATACCAGCATGTCACCCCCGAAATGGCGGAAACAATTGTAGACAAACATATTATCGGCGGTCAACCTGTTGAGAAATGGCTGGTGGATGAAGAATACCAAAATTATCACCGGAATCAGAAAAAGCTGCTCCTTGAAAATTGTGGTCGAATCAATCCGGAATCCATTGATGCCTACCTGGAAGTCGGCGGGTATGTCGCTGCCCGGAAAGCCTTGGATATGGATCCGGTCAAGGTCATTGAGACGATTAAGGCATCCGGACTAAGAGGCAGAGGAGGGGGGGGATTCCCTGCGGGTATCAAGTGGGAGACCTGCCGAAAGGCTGAAGGCGACATCAAATATGTGATCTGTAATGCTGATGAAGGGGATCCGGGTGCATTCATGGACCGGGCGATTCTTGAAGGAAATCCCCATGCGGTGATTGAAGGGATGACCATCGGCGCTTTTGCCATAGGCGCCCGGCAAGGATATGTCTATATAAGAGCTGAATATCCGCTGGCTGTGGAACGTCTTCGTATGGCCCTCAGCCAGGCTGCGGAAAAGGGATACTTGGGTGAAAACATTTTTGGAAAGCGCATCAGCTTCGATATTAAAGTTGTTCTGGGCGCCGGGGCGTTTGTATGCGGTGAAGCGACGGCACTCATGACGTCTATCGAGGACAAGGCCGGCGAGCCGCGGCCGAAATATGTTCACACCACCGAACGCGGTCTTTGGGGAAAGCCCACCAATCTGAACAATGTCGAAACATGGGCGAACGTCCCCACCATCATCGAGAAGGGCGCCGAGTGGTACGCCGGCATTGGCAGCGAGGGTAGCAAAGGGACAAAGTTATTCTCCCTGGCAGGAAAAATTAAGAATACAGGGATCATCGAAGTCCCCATGGGAATGCCGTTAAGAAAAATCATCTATGATATCGGCGGCGGTATCCCCAATGGGAAGCGATTCAAGGCGGTACAGACCGGCGGGCCGTCCGGCGGATGCATACCTGCGCCGTTGCTGGACATCCCCGTGGACTACGAAAACCTGTACAAAGCCGGCTCGATCATGGGGTCCGGCGGAATGATCGTCATGGACGAAGACACCTGCATGGTGGACGTCGCAAAATATTTCATATCCTTTTGCCTGGATGAGAGCTGCGGTCAATGTACACCCTGCCGGGAAGGGCTCCACGTCATGAAACGGATTCTTACGGATATCACCGAGGGCAGAGGAAAAGAGGAACATCTGGAGCAGCTGGAAGACCTATCTGAAATCATCGCCGATTCTTCCTTATGCGGGCTTGGAAAAAGCGCGCCCAATCCGGTAAAATCGACCCTTCGATATTTTAAAGACGAGTATCTGGCCCATATTCATGACAAGTATTGTCCGGCCGGTGTTTGCAGAAGATTGACGCCCGCCCCGTGCCATATGACCTGTCCGGCCGGTATCGATGTCCCGTCTTATGTCGCTTTGATCGCTCACGGCAGACATGAAGAGGCGGTCAGGGTCATTATGGAAGACAATCCATTTCCCTGGGTTTGCGGTCTGGTCTGTCCTGCCCCGTGCGAAGGGATGTGCCGCAGGGGAGACGTGGACCAGCCTGTCAGTATTCGTGCGTTGAAGGGTTTCGCCAGCAAATATGTGATGGAAAAGTGCGGTGGATACGAACCCTGGATTAAAACCCGGCGGGACGAAAAGGTTGCCATTATCGGTTCCGGTCCTGCGGGGCTCTCTGCAGCCTATTATCTGGCGCTGGAAGGATATGACATTACCGTATTTGAAGCGCTTCCCAAGCCCGGCGGCATGCTTCGAGTGGGTATACCGCCCCACAGGCTTCCCAAGGATTTGCTCGATAAAGAAATTGAAAATTTCATAAAAATGGGAGTCAAGATTAAAACGCAGACCGCCCTTGGAATTGATTTTACTTTGGATGATCTTTTTAAACAGGGATTCAGGGCGGTTTTTCTGGGTATCGGTGCCCATAAGCCCATATCCCTCGGTTTGGCGGAAGAAGATGCCGACGGGGTCGTTCAGGGCATCGATTACCTTAAAAACCTCAACCTCGGCAAGGCGGTTCCGAAAGGCAAGCATGTTACCGTGATCGGCGGCGGCAATGTGGCCATTGACGTTGCCAGAGCAGCCGTCAGAAAAGGGGCGGAACAGGTGACCATTTTGTACCGCAGAACTCAGCGGGAAATGCCGGCTTATGTCAGCGAAATCGAGGGGGCTCTGGAAGAAGGCGTCAAAATTTCTTTTTTGAGCGCGCCCGAGTCGATTTTAACCCAAAACGGACATGTCTCCGGTCTCCGGTGCATTAAAATGAAGCTGGGCGATCCGGATGCATCGGGACGCAGAAGGCCGATTCCCGTAAAGGGGTCTGAGTATGACATCAAGACCGATCTCGTGATTCCGGCCATCGGTCAGACCATGGAAACACCGGCAAAAAAGAGTATCAAAGGCATCGATATCGTCAAGTGGGGCAGCTTTAAAGTTGATGGCGTAACATTGGCCACAACAAGACCCGGGGTCTATGCCGGAGGAGATGCCGTCAGCGGCACGGCCACGGTCATTGAAGCCATCGCCGGCGGTAAAAAAGCGGCCATTGCCATCGATGCATATATTAACGGCGTTGAAGATCCGAAATTTCCGCCGGTTCCGCAAAAAAGGGCCGATGTTGAAAGGATCGATGTCAGCGAAGAAAAGGCGGCGCAGCTAAAGCGTCCCAAAATCCCTTTGCTGGAAATCGATAAGAGGGTCTGTACCTTCGACCAGGTGGAGCTCGGCCTGAGTGAAAAAGCAGCCCGCGATGAGGCCAAACGCTGTTTGCGGTGTGACTTAAACTAGAAGCTGACTCAAAATTAGGATTTTCGTTCGAGATCTCCCGCCCAAGATCGGCGGGACAAGAACGCGAGGACGAGGATCAACCCGCCCCGTTTGGTAACGGGATCTTCGACACGCATACTCAAGTATGTCGAGGACTTGATACGAGGGCTCAACGCCGATATCGGACGAAAAGACTTTTTTGAGATGGCTTCTAATAAGGAGAAATGGTGACAATGATCCAAATGACCTTGAACAATAAAGAAATTGAGGCTTCCGAAGATTCGACGATTCTTGAAGTCGCCAGAAAAAACGGTGTCGATATCCCCACACTCTGCTATCATGAAGCGTTGGAACCATTCGGCGTATGCCGGTTGTGTATCGTGGAAATCGGTGGCGCGTTACGAAAGGGGATACGGATTTCGTGCATTCAAAATGTGGTGGACGGTCTGATCGTAGATACCGAAAGCGAAAGGGTCAAAAGAAACCGGCAGTTTCTCTTTGAGCTTTTATTGGCACGTTCTCCCGACTCAAAAGAACTCATCGATCTGGCGGCAAAACACGGTGTTTTTGAATCGAGGTTTTATGAAGCGGATTCGGATGATAATTGCGTCAGATGCGGACTCTGTGTGAGGGTCTGCCGGGACAAAATAGGTGCTTATGCCCTGTGTTTTGCCCACAGGGGATTTGATCGGATGGTCACGACCGATTTTGAATTGCTTTCCGAGTATTGTATCGGCTGCGGCACCTGTGCTCAAATCTGCCCCACAGGCGCCATAAAAATGAAAGATGAAGAGGGAGAAAGGATTATTTATACCAAAAACAGCGTGATCGCCAGGTTTGCGCTAGAAACATGCAACATGTGCGGTATCCCTTATGCATCGAAAAAGCACCTGGGTTTCGTTAAAAGGAATTCGGATGACGCTATGGCGGTCAGCGTTGAAAGAAATCTCTGCCCAGCATGCGCAAGACGAACGGGTGCAATAAATCTGGTGGGTCAAATGACGCTGTAAATCATCTGTGCGAAAATTAAAAAT
>Ga0315556_1002427_pt1 | contig 10636 bp, 11 predicted proteins | sample SalMarSW160310MG_FD_202112 | JGI IMG/M metagenome (GOLD analysis project Ga0315556, IMG submission 202112) | Salt marsh sediment microbial communities from the Plum Island Ecosystem LTER, Massachusetts, United States - Salt Marsh Sediment SW1603-10 ...
GCCACCGGAGCCAATGAGGCTTGTCCTGTCCCATGCCATCACCCCCACCACCGTCACCCCGTGACTTGATCGCGGGGTCCATTCCGCCAAGCCCTCATCCCGCCGCGAGGCCGGCGGCATGGATGCCGGTATCAAGTGCCAGCATGACGGTTGAGATTTTACGTATACCCCACAGCCAGAGAGGATCAGCCCCGATGACACCCGAAAAAACCCGCCGCGCCAACGCCAGCCGTCTCGCGGCCAGTCGCGCGGCAATGGCCTGCGACATCGAAGGCCTCGCCACCGCCTTCCATAGCGCCAGCGATAGCGGCCTTGTCGACGACTTCGACGATCTCGATGAATACCTGCAAGCGGTGCTGGAGGGCGAGGCCGATGATGTTCTGGCGGCGGTCGGATGGCGCGCCTGTGCCCGGTCGGGGCGCTGCCGGCGGGTGGCGCGCTGTCTGCGCCGGGCGCCATGAAAGCCATCGCCGGTCAGCGGCCGGCAGCCGTGCCGGCAGGCCATGATGCACGTGGGGTTATGGCGACGGCATCGCCTTGGCGACACCGACCATGGCCGGCCGCAGCACCCTTTCACCGATGCGGTAGCCCGCCTGGATGGTTTCCACCACGGTGCCGGGCGCCATGTCGGCACTCGGCAATTCGAACATCGCCTGATGGAAATGCGGATCGAATTTTTCGCCCTTGGGGTCGTAGCGAATGATGCCATGACGCTCGAAGACGTTGAGCAGTTCGCGCTGGGTCACGTCGACGCCGTCGAGCAGCGCCTTCAGCGTCGGATCGGCGGCGGCGCGATGTTCGGCGTCGACGCTGTCCAGCGCCCGGCCGAGGTTGTCGGCGACGCTCAGCATGTCGCGGGCGAAATTGCTGGCGGCATAAAGCGTCGCCTCGGCCTTTTCGCGCTCGGCGCGGCGGCGCAGGTTCTCGGTCTCCGCGACGGCCCGCAACAAGCGGTCCTTCAACGCGGCGTTTTCAGCCAGCGCTGCATCGAGCGGATCGATCTCCGGCGCACCGTCTGCGGGCGCACCCTCGTCTGCTGCCTCGATGTTTTCGTCCACAGGCTCATGCCCTGAGGCCCCGTCGTCATCCATCAAGTCCGATTCTGCGGTCATGCGATCCTCCTGCACGGCCGTCGGCATAGTCATTTGCTCGACTGATTTCAACCACGCGATATCGGTGCGGCACAGACGAAATTCAAGAGATCAGGCGGCCGATTGCCTGGGCAGTGTAGTCGACCATGGGAATGATGCGCCCGTAATTGAGCCGCGTCGGGCCGATGACGCCGAGCACGCCGACGATGTGGTTTTCGGTATTGCGATACGGCGCCACGATGAGCGAGGAGCCGGAAAGGGAGAACAGCTTGCTCTCCGAGCCGATGAAGATGCGCACCCCCTCGCCGTTTTCCGACAGGCGGATGAGCCGCATCAGTTCCTTCTTGTTCTCGAGATCGTCGAACAGCATGCGCAGCCGTTCCAGGTCCTCGAGCGCATGGGCGTCCTCGATCAACCGCGCCTGGCCGCGCACGATCAGCGACTTGGATTCATCATCGGTGCCGCTCCACACCCCGACCCCGGTCTCCACCACGCGGGCCGAAAGCTCGTCGAGCTCGGCCTTGATGCGGTCGATTTCCTCGCCCATCGACTGGCGGATCTCCGCCATGGTGCGGCCCTGGTAGCGGGCGGAAAGATAATTGGACAGCCGGGTAAGGGTGGCCGGCAGGATGCCGGTGGGCAGATCGATGGCGCGGTTCTCGACACTGCCGTCCTCACCGACCAGCACCACCAGCCCGCGGGTCGGCGACAGCGATACGAACTCGATGTGCTTGAGCCGGGTGGTGAATTTCGGCGTCACCACCACCCCGGCGCAGCGCGAGATGCCCGACAGCAGGTTGGTGGCATCGGCGAGGATTTCGCTCACACCGCGTTCGCGGTCGAGATCGGCCATGCGGGCGTCGATGTTGAGGCGCTCGCTGTCGGGAATGGGGCCGAGGTCGAGCAGCGAATCGACGAAGAACCGCAGGCCCATCTCGGTGGGGATGCGGCCGGCGCTGGTGTGCGGCGAGGCCAAGAGCCCGGCGTCCTCGAGGTCGGCCATGACGTTACGCACCGAAGCCGGCGACAGGGTTATCGGCAAGCTGCGCGACAGGGTGCGCGAGCCCACCGGCTCGCCGGTCTCGAGATAGCTGTCCACCAGTTGCCGGAAGATCTCGCGCGAACGCTGATCAAGGCCGGCAAGTCCACTGGGATTTTCTTCGTTATTGGCGCTCATGGGCTTCAGCCTCTGGTTATGAAAGTTAAGTATGCCCCCATGCAACGTCAATGTCCCGAACCATTCGCCCAATGCCGTTGCACCGGGCGGGCGGGGAGGCTAAACCCGCGGCTTGAAACCGCGGCCACGCGCTGCCTGCTAAGGATCATCATCGCCATGCGAGCTTCCGGACGTGCCAATGACCAGTTGCGGGCCGTCAGCCTCGAGCCCGGCATCTCGCCGCACGCCGAGGGCTCGTGTCTTGCCCGCTTCGGCAACACCCACGTCTTGTGCACGGCCTCGCTGGACGAGCGCGTGCCGCCGTGGCTCAGGGGGCTGGGGCGGGGCTGGGTGACGGCCGAATACGGCATGCTGCCGCGCTCGACGAACGAGCGGATGCGGCGCGAGGCCGCCGCCGGAAAGCAGTCGGGACGCACCCAGGAAATCCAGCGACTGATCGGCCGCTCGCTGCGCGCCGTCGTCGATCTGAAGCTTCTCGGCGAGCGTCAGATCGTCATTGACTGCGACGTCATCCAGGCCGATGGCGGCACCCGCACCGCCGCCATCACCGGGGGGTGGGTGGCGCTCAGCCAATGCCTGTCGTGGATGCGCCAGCGCTCGATGCTGGCGGACGATCCGCTGAAGGACCACGTGGCAGCGATTTCCTGTGGCATCATCGATGGTCAACAAGTGCTCGATCTCGATTACCCCGAGGATTCGGGCGCCGAAACGGATGCCAACTTCGTCATTACCGGTTCAGGCGGGCTGGTGGAGATCCAGGGCACCGCCGAGAAGGAACCGTTCAGCGAGGCGCAGTTCATGGAACTCCTGCGGCTGGCCCGCGAGGGTGTCGTCAGCCTGGTGGAGTTGCAGCGCCTGGCGGTCGCCTGAGGTGCAAGATGACGCCTGACGGCATTTTGGAAACCGTACTCTATGCCCGCGACCTCGAAGCCGCGGAAGATTTTTATGCCACGGTAATGGGGATGCCGGTGATCGCCCGTGAGGCCGGGCGGCACGTGTTCTTTCGCTGCGGCAATCAGGTCTTTCTGGTGTTCAATCCGGCAGCCACGATCCATGCGCCCGCCAAGGGCGCCTTGCCGGTGCCGCCGCACGGCGCCAGCGGCGCGGGTCATGTGTGTTTTCGCATCGCGCCGCAGGACATCGAGGGCTGGCGTCGTCATCTTGAAGCGCGCGGCGTTGCCATAGAGGCGGATTTCCGCTGGCCTGGAAGTGCGGCCCGTTCGTTGTATTTCCGCGATCCGGCCGGCAACTGCCTCGAACTGGCGCCTGCCGAACTGTGGGGATTGCAAAAGGGGCGCCGGGTAGATCAGGATGACTTTGGGTCGAGTCGATCCAAAGTCATGAACCTGATCGATCCCAATAAGAACGAGCATGATGTTATCCGAAAAGTGGTCTCCACTTTTCGGCATCAGGCTCTACCACGCGGTGCCCGGCTGGTGGTCGCCAGCCATAATGCCGGCAAGGTGCGCGAGATTGACGACCTGCTCAAGCCTTTCGGGATCGATGCGGTATCGGCGGCGGACCTTGGATTGCCCGAGCCCGAGGAGACCGAGGACAGTTTTGTCGGCAATGCCCGGCTGAAGGCGCTGGCGGCGGCACGCGCGGCGGGACTGCCGGCGCTTGCCGATGATTCAGGGCTTTGCGTCGATGCCCTCGACGGGGCGCCAGGCATCCATTCGGCGCGTTGGGCCGGGCCGCAGCGCGATTTCGCCCTTGCCATGCGCAATGTCGAGGAACGCCTGCAGGCCAGGAAAGCGACAACCCCCGAGGCGCGGCGGGCACATTTCGCCTGTGCCTTGTGTCTCGCCTGGCCGGACGGCACGTCTGAGGTTTTCGAGGGTCGTGTCGATGGCGCCCTTGTATGGCCGCCGCGTGGCGAAAACGGTTTTGGCTACGATCCGGTGTTCCAGCCGGACGGGCACGCCGAAACGTTTGGCGAGATGGCGCCGGCGGACAAGCACGCCATGTCGCACCGGGCCCGCGCGTTTGAGAAATTCATGCATCTGATCGCCGGCCAAGATGACCCCGACTGACTTAACCGGCAACGGCGAGGCGCCGTTCGGCATCTATGTGCACTGGCCCTTCTGCCTCGCCAAATGCCCTTATTGCGATTTCAATTCGCATGTCCGCCATCGCCCGGTCGATGCCGCAGCCTTTGGCGCCGGGCTGGCGCGGGAGCTCGATTTCTTTCGCGACCTGGCGCCCGGCCGGACGGTCTCGAGCGTGTTCTTCGGTGGCGGCACGCCGTCGCTGATGCCGCCGGCCGAGGTGGCCCGGGTCATTAACCGCATCGCTGCCAACTGGCGCGTTGCGGGTGATGTCGAGATCACCATCGAGGCCAATCCCACCAGCGCCGAGGCCGGCAATTTTTCCGGCTACCGCAGCGCCGGGGTCAATCGCGCCTCGGTGGGCATCCAGGCCCTCGACGATCAAAGCCTGATGACGCTGGGCCGTCGCCATAGCGCCGATGAGGCGCTCAAGGCCTGGCGCATGGCGGCGCGCATCTTCCCGCGTGCCTCGTTCGATCTCATCTACGCCCGGCCGGGCCAGACGCTTCAAAGCTGGCGCGCCGAACTGATCAGGGCGCTCAGCGAAGGGCCCGGCCACATGTCGCTTTACCAACTCACCATCGAGGAAGGCACGCCTTATGCCGCGCTGCATGCGGCCGGCTCGCTCATCACCCCGGATGAAGATCTGGCGACCGATCTCTTTGACCTTACGAACGAAGTTACGGCCGCGGCCGGGCTCGCCGCTTACGAGGTCTCCAACTACGCCCGGCCCGGCGAGCAATCGCGCCATAATCTCCTCTACTGGCGTTACGGCGACTATGCCGGTGTCGGCCCGGGGGCCCATGCCCGTCTTGGTGAAGGGCCGGGGCGGCGGGCCCTGGCCAACGAAAAGCACCCCGAAACCTGGCTTCACCTGGTGCAGCAAAAGGGAACGGGCGCCACCGCAGACGAGCGGCTGAGCGGCCCCGAACAGGCAAGCGAGATGTTGTTGATGGGCCTCAGGCTGAGCGAGGGGATCGACCCGGCGCGCTATGCCCGGCTGGCGGGCAAGGCGCTCGATGCATCGCGGCTCGACCAGCTGATCGACGAGGGCCACCTGGCGCGCGGTCCCGGCGGGCGCATCGCAGCGACGCCGCACGGCCGGCGGGTGCTCAATGCGGTCATTGCGAGTCTTCAGACTTGAACCGGTCCTGCCGTCAGTAGCCGATGCCGAAGCGCTGCGGCGCCGGTGCCACGACCCGTGGCCCGGTTGCCGTCACCTCGAGGATCGACAGGCCACGCTCACAGATACCGGCGGGGGTGAACCTGAACAGGCCGTTGGTGCCCTGGAAGCCTTGCGGATTGGTGATCCGGTCAGCGGTGAAGCGGCTGCCCGGAGCGCCGCGGGCCAGCGCGACCGCCAGGGAAACGGCGTCATAGGACAGGCTGGCAAGGCGCGACGGGACAGCCCCGTAGCGGCTCTGGTAGCGCTGCGCGAAGACGTTGACCAGTTGCGGCGAGACGCCGGCATACCAACCGCCAACCGCGATGGGGATCTGCGATGTTAGGGGCGCGTCCCACAAGCCGGTGCCGAGGAAGCGCACCTTGCCCGGGGTTATGCCCACGCTGGCAAGCGCCTGGCCAGCCTGGCGCAGCACCTCGCCGCCTTCGGGCACCAGCACCGCCTGCATGCCGGTTGCCATCCGCCCGGCCAGGCGCCCGGCGGGTCCGCTCATGCCGTTCACCGAGCGGTCATAGCGCTCGATGGCCACAACACGGGCGCCATATACCCGCGCCGAGGTGACCAGCGCCTTTTCGATGGTGGTGCCGTAGGAGGACTTGGGCACGAAAGCGCCGATCTTGCGGAGCCCGGTCTGGGCGGCATAGCGCACGATGTTGGCAACCTCCTCTTCGGGCAGGAAGCTCATGAGATAGGTGCCGGCGCCGGCAACACTGCTGGAGGTGGAAAACGCGATGATCGGAACATGAGCGGCATTCGCCGCGGGCTTTATCGCTTGCACCTCATTGGCAAACACCGGCCCGAGAATCAGTTCGGCACCTTCGGCCAACGCGGCCTGCACCGCCGCCTGGGCGCCTGCGGGATTACCGCCGGTGTCCTTGGTGATAAGCGTGATGCCGGGATTGCCGGAATCGAAAAGCGCCATTTCGGCTGCCTGTTTCATGGCATTGGCGATGTTGGCGGTATCGCCTGTGGCACTCAGCGGCAGCAGCAGCGCCACTTTGACGCCATTGGTTACGGGAGGCAAGGTGGGCTGTACCTGCGGCTTTGAGTCGCCAAAGATGCCGCCCATGTCGATGCCGCCGCAACCGTTAAGCATGACCACGCTTGCCATCGCCATGACAAGGACGGGGGCTCGCAGCCGAAATCCGGCCAGAACCCGCATGAAAAGTGCCATGATCGTCAATCTATCCCCCAAACCCTGGCCCGATTCTCCCCGCTCCGGGAGGACCCGGGACGGGGCTGGTATGCAAACCATCTGTCGCCATAATAGCGATCAATCGGTCTGCCGGAAACCCGAAGTGCTGAAAAAGTAAGCAGAAATGTGATGAAAGAGAACAGCCAGCGCAAACGGGGATTCCACATCGCCGGCATGCACGTCGACACGGCGCCTGCAGCGGCTGGCCTGCATCTCGTCGCCACCCCGATTGGCAATCTGGACGACATCACCCTTCGTGCTCTTTCGGTCCTTGCCGGCGTCGACAGGATCCTGTGCGAGGACACCCGCGTCACGGCCAAGCTTCTCAAGCGCTACGGCATTGGCACGCCGATGGGGATGTATCATGATCACAATGCGGCAAAAGCGCGGCCCCGCATTCTGGCCGAACTCAATGCCGGGGCCAGCCTCGCGCTGGCGTCGGACGCCGGAACACCGCTGGTGTCGGATCCCGGGTTCAAACTGGTGCGCGAGGCCATCAAGGCCGGCGTCAAGGTGCATATGGCGCCGGGCCCCAGCGCTCCAGTGATGGCGCTGGCTTTGTCCGGACTTCCCAGCGATCGTTTCCTGTTCGCTGGTTTCGTGCCATCGGGATCCGGTCAGCGCCGGCGATTTCTGAGCGAACTCACCACTGTGAATGCCACGTTGTTGATGTTCGAAACGGCCGCCCGCATCGACCGGACCCTGGTTGCCATCGTCGAGGTCATGGGCGACCGCGAGGTCGCCATCGCCCGCGAACTGACCAAGCTGCACGAAGAGGTACTGCGCGGCACGGCGGGCGAGTTGATGGCGGCGCTTGCCGCTCGGGCGCCCCTCAAGGGCGAAATCACGCTGGTCGTCGCGGCCCCCGGCAAGGCAATCGGCGTGCCCCAGGAAGACGTCGACAGGGCTTTGCTGGAGGCCCTCGCCAACCTGCCGGCGGGTCGCGCCGCTGCCGAGATCGCCCGGCGTTTCAACCTGCCGCGCAACGACGTCTATCGCCGGGCGCTCACCCTCAGGGGCAAGGTGGAGGAAGGCGGGTCGGATGCCGCCAGGTGAGCGCCATGAGGCCGAGGCTCGTGGCCGCTGGGCCGAGGGGCTTGCGGCCTTCTACCTGCGGCTCAAGGGCTATCGCATTGTGGCGCATCGCGCCAAGACCCCGGTCGGCGAAATCGATCTGGTGGCCGTCCGCAGGGAAGTCCTGGCGTTCACCGAGGTCAAAGCGCGCCGCCGGCGGAGCCAGGCCCAGTGGGCGGTGACACCGCATCAGGTGCGCCGCATCGCCCGGGCGGCGCGCTACTGGCTGGCCGGCCATCCCGGTCTCAACGGTCATGATTGCCGCTTTGACATCGTGATTGTATGCCCCTACCAGATGCCGCTGCATCTCCCGGATGCGTTCCGGGACGAAGCGAAGTTGCGCGGCTGAACAAACGGAGTCCTGCGGCGATGAAACTCAAGGTAGCGGTTCAGATGGACCCGATCGGGTCGCTGCACATCAAGGGCGATTCGACCTTCGCGCTCATGCTGGAAGCGAGGAAGCGCGGCCACAGCCTGTTCCACTACCACCCGCAGGCCCTGTCGGCCGGCCCCGGGGGCCTGAAAGCCTGGGGCGAAGACGTAACGGGCTTGCGTGACGAGGAAGGCCGGCATTTCGAACTGGGCATCAGGCGCGAAGTCGACCTCAGTGAATTCGACGTGCTGCACATGCGCCAGGATCCACCGTTCGACATGAGCTACATCACCAATACACACCTGCTTGAGCGCGTTCATCCAAAAACCCTGGTGGTCAACGACCCTAAGGAAGTCCGCAACGCACCGGAAAAACTCTATGTCCTCAACTACCCCCAGTTCATGCCGGAAACTCTCATCACTCGCGACCCGGCGGCGCTGAAGGCGTTTCGCGCCGTGCATGGCGACATCATCATCAAGCCGCTCTACGGCAACGGCGGGGCCGGGGTATTCCGGCTCGGCAATTCCGATGAAAACTTCGCTTCGGTTGTCGAGCTGTTCATCCAGTCGTTCCGCGAACCGTTCATCGCCCAGCGCTACCTACCGGCGGTGCGGGTGGGCGACAAGCGCATCATCCTGGTCGATGGCGAGCCGGTAGGCGCCATCAACCGGGTGCCGGCGGCAGGCGAGGCGCGCTCCAACATGCATGTGGGCGGGCGGCCCGAACCATCTGAACTCACCGACCGGGAACGCGAGATTTGTGCGGCGATTGGCCCCGACCTCAAGGCCAGGGGTCTGATCTTCGTCGGTATCGATGTGATCGGCGGCCTCATGACCGAAATCAATGTCACCTCGCCCACCGGCATACGCGAAGTCAAGCGCTTCGGCGGTGCCGATATTGCCGCCCTGATCTGGGACGCCATCGAGCGACGACTGGGCGCCTGACCAAATTTGTTCCATAAATGTTCTTTACAGATCCAGGCGATTATATAGTTGACAAACCCATCTGAGATTCCTATGTTGAAATCAAGGAGATGGAACAATGTCGATTTTAGCCAAGCCCTACTTTCACGACGAAGCCGCTGCTTTCGAGCATGTCGAGTCCATTTTGTGGCCAAATGGCCCGGAATGCCCGCATTGCGGCAACGTCGATAGGCACTACAAACTGATGGGCCTTCGCTCCAAGCCTTCCAAGAAGAACCCGGAAGGCATGGCGCGCCATGGCATCTACAAATGCGCCGCATGTCGGTCGCAGTTCACCGTTCGCATCGGCACGATTTTCGAGGAAAGCCACCTGCCCCTGCACAAATGGCTTCAGGCGATCCACCTCGTTTGCTCATCCAAGAAGGGTATCAGCGCGCACCAGCTGCATCGCGTCTTGGAGATCACTTACAAGACCGCCTGGTTCTTGCATCACCGCATCCGCGAAGCCATGCGCATTCGTGAGTTCACCCCGATGGGTGGTGCGGGCAAGTTCATCGAAAGCGATGAAACCTACATCGGCAAGCTGGTCGGCACCTCTGGCAAGGGCATGGGCAACAAGAATGTGGTGCTGACACTAGTGGAACGTGGCGGCGAGGCTCGCAGCTTCCACATCGCCAGCACGACCATCAACGCGGTGCTGCCCATCGTCAACGCCAACATCAACCGTGAAGCGTACCTGATGACCGATGAGGGCATGCACTACCGCAACATGAGCAAGCACCTCGAACACCACTTCACGGTCAACCACGGTGCCGAGGAATACGGTCGCTATGACACCGCCAAGAACGGCGAGCGCATCAACGTCAACACGAACACGGTCGAAGGCTACTACTCGATTTTCAAGCGTGGCATGAAGGGCGACTATCAGCACTGCGCCGAACATCACCTGCACCGCTATCTGGCCGAGTTCGATTTCCGTTACAGCAACCGCGCCAAGTTGGGCGTTGATGATGAGATGCGCGCTGAGATCGCATTGAAGGACTTCAAGGGCCGTCGCCTCACCTATAGGCAACCTGCTTGACGCGAAGAAGGTTCACTACCGTAAGCCGGTGCAGTTGAAACTGCCGCTTTGGAAAGGATCGTTTCGGCAGCGGAACAGAAGGTGATTCGGAAAGGTCTGGGAAATCAACGGCATAGCCAGAGATCGACTAACCACTTGATTCTCAAGCCTGAATCGATTATATTTAAATTGCTGCGCTAGGAACTACGAAGGTGGTCAACCGGCGCGGCCGCAGGATAGCCCCGCCCCAAAGCGGGGCTATCTAATTGTCGCGCACGATCCCATAGGGGTCCTTGCCAAACGCTTGTTTGACCATGATTGGCTCTAAAATATAGAACGATTGATGAAGGCCCAGAGCGTTCTTGGATTCTAAATGGCGTTCACGCCGAAGCAGTGCATAAGCGCAACAATCGGCAGCCTGAATTAAGATTGAGCGAGCCGAATCTCGGTATGAGATATCTTCGAGAATGCGGTCGGTCGGTATGTTTTTTGCGGCCATCCCATCTCCCCAG
>Ga0315556_1002428_pt1 | contig 10632 bp, 9 predicted proteins | sample SalMarSW160310MG_FD_202112 | JGI IMG/M metagenome (GOLD analysis project Ga0315556, IMG submission 202112) | Salt marsh sediment microbial communities from the Plum Island Ecosystem LTER, Massachusetts, United States - Salt Marsh Sediment SW1603-10 ...
TATTTTTCCATCCAGCAATAGTGCTTTAACTTGAACATCAGATGCTTCTGTTTGAATAAAATTAAGAAGCTGCAACTTAGCACCTTTGCTTAATTTTGATTCTGTAACTATCGCTCCAGCAACTATTCTTAATTGTTTATCCATTATCTTTTTACTCCTCCATTATTTTAATAAGTCATCCAACTTATTTTGATATTTTTCTAATTTATTTTTTTCTTGCTGTAACAAACTTTTCAAAAACTCATCGTTTGGTTTAAATTGGAGTCTTTGTAAAATTTCTTCTATTTTATCTCTGGTTTGTTCTACAAGTTGTTGGTAAAATTTTATATTGGAATTTTTTCTATCTTGCTGAATAGTTTTGAGAATGTCATTAGAGACTAATTCAATCTTTTTATCAACAGCTGCTGCCTTAGCATACCTAGTTTCCATTGTAAATACAACACCACCAACAGTAATACATATACCAATTATTCCGCTAACTACTGATAACCAAAACTTTACTGTTCTAGGTTCGTCTCCATTTTTCTTCGCCATTGTACTTCTCCTTACATTCCTATATTAACATTATTATTGTTCTTGTTATCCATATGTGTAAGAAATTTAGCCATTCTTCTATCACCAAACCACCATGTTACACATGATACTGTCAAGTATAAAACCATGCTACTAACTTGGTTATATGTTGAAATAGCTTGATCTGCAGATACATCCACTCCATGCTGTTTCATTATATTCCAAGCCCAATATGTTAAAACAGAAGTAATTCCAGTAAGATATATAGTAAGAGCAGGTCTCATAAATCCTCTTAAGAAATCTACGAAACCAAATAAAACAGAAATTATAACTGCAGCTGGAATAGCAAAGAATCTTCCAAACTTTCCTTGAACACTAAATAACTTATCAATCCACTTTTCTGAAAACATTTGTTGATTTCCAGCAGTTTGTGAATCTTTATATGCTTGAGCATCAGCCAGTTCAACAGCTCCTTGAATTTGTGTTTTTGTTACTTCAATCTGCATTCTAGCTTCTTCTTTCATAGCTTCCGATTCAGCTTTTACCATAGCGAGGTCATGTTCATTTTTTAGCTTTTGCATTTTATAATTGGTTATAGCTGTGATAGCACTTCCAATTATACCAGTAAGACCACCTAATATTGTGTCTAATCCAAACATAATTTTCTCCTAAAACTCTTCCCAGATTTTCAAAGTAAAAGGCTGTTCGCCAGTTGCTTCCATAAATCTACGAACAGTTATTCGTGAATTTAATATTGCTAATTGTTTAGCTAATGTTCCACGTTTTTGACCTAGCAGGATACATCCATCAACATTACTTCTAAAACCTTTTGTTGTATCTCCTGCCCAATTTCCAGGATGTATTAAAATATATGATCTATCAGGAACATCTGAAACCCAATATACTTTTCCAAATTTTGGCGACACTCTGATTTTGCATTGATATATCCCCTTCGGGATACATGATACATTATGTTCATTATCTTTCCAAGGCAACTCTAATGTATAACATCGAAAACCTTGAAAAGAAAGAATGCCAAGAGTTCCTTGGTCACTTCTCATCATCCTAAATATATCTACAGTGAGTTCCATGTTTTTCTCGTTGTTTTTTCTTTTTTAGTATTAAAATTTTTATTTCTTTTTTTGGTGAACAAATTTGTTGTTTGCGCCTTAATCTCCAGATTAATCTGCAAGTCCTCAATATTTACTTTCCTCCCCTCTTTAATATTTTTATAACGCTTTTTAAAATATCTTGTGGTTGTTGAGTTTTTGAAACAGTACATGCTTGTTCATAAATTATCTTTTGGATCTTTTTATTTTTAGAACCAAGTTTTTCCATAATTTTATAAATATCTTCTTCTTTTAAATTCTTTTTAAATTCTTCTATATTTATCTCTTTTTTTGAACTTTTCTTTTGCTTTGATTCAACAACTTTCTTTATTGGTTTCTTTATTTCTGAAACTAACTTGGTTTCTACTTTAGGAGCTAAAATTTCATCACCTTTTATTTTTGCTTCAACTACTAAGGGTTTAACTAATTTCGCAGTATCTGACCATGGAGAAATATAATGACCATCAGCAATAACTTCAAGCTTAACTTCAACTTCATTGCCTTCTTTTATTCTTTGACCAATTACTTTACTCAATGGTGGAATATCAACCACTATTGAATCTTCAGAAATTTTACATGGAAAACTATAACGGATCTCATTAATCACCACTGTAAAATAACTTTCTATTTTATCATAATTAAGAACACCTTCTATTTGAACTTCAAAAGATAGTTCTTTACCTTCTGTAGTATTTAATTTTATCATTGTAATTCCTCAATTATTCATCACGCAATTTTACTTTTAAGTTATCAGGAAAAGAAGATTTTGAAATTGTTTTGGAATCAACTTTTAAAACTCTTATTATTGGAGCTGTTTCTTCTTCATAGTTCTGACGATATGGAGGTGCACCGCCTCCTCCTGCTACTGTCGTTCCACAGCATGGTCTAAACAACCCCATAGTTGCAATACCTATTGACATCTGAATCTCCTTTTATTTTTGTTCTAAAGTTTATTACATAACTACTTGAGTCCAGTAGTTAAATTTGCCACACTCAGTTCCATCTGAAGTAATAAGATATGTTTCAATAACTCCAGTATTTGTTCCCACATTTGATGCTTTGTCATAAATTCTAACTCGAGCAGAAATCATATTTCCATTATCATCGTAACTAGTTTCGTCAATATAAATATTTCTATGAACAAGACCAAGTGTTTTTATAACATTACTATAGATATCACTAATATCACCTTGATATACTTGAATGTCATCAGCTTTACCCCAAGGAAAATAAAGAGGATGAATCAATACAACATACCAAGTTCCAGTTTGATTTGGAGTAAAACGATATTTATAATTTCCATTTCCAAGGTTAATTACTGAACCATTTACGGATAATGATACTTCAGTTCCATCGGGATTGTATACGTAAGATGTAAAAGAAGTTCCATCAAGAGAAGAAATTAGATTTCCATTAGTATCTGTAACAGTAAAATGTTCTTCTGTTTGTTTATCAATTGTTCCTAATATCATTTTACTTTTTCCTATTTATTTTTAGTTTTGTAATATAATCTGGTTTATGTATAACTGCTTTTACTGGAGTAACCAGCGTTTGTTTTCCTTCACTATCTACTTGAGGAACAAATCTCCAATCAACAGGATTTCCTTTAAATGTTCTTGGTAGTCCAACTGTTATTGGTTCATCATACCAGGCATCTTCATTAGATTCATCTACTTCAAACAACTCGTCAAATACTTCCATAAAATCTCTTTCAGGTAGTGAATAATCTTCTTCTATATTATTTTCTAAATCTTTTAGTGTCATATAACCACCGCCAATTTTTGGAATACAAGCAGTAGTTATTTCTTTTACTTCATCAAGAGTTGGATTAACTACAATTATTTCATGTTTAGAAGGATCATAATCCATAAATGGATGTTCTATTCCCCTATTACCAAAACAAACATGGTCAGGTGCTTGTGTTCTACCAATTACTTTACCAGTAGATTTATCAATCAAAAGAAACATCCAATGAAGTTCACCTGAAGCTGTAACATATCTAGTTTGGGCATACACATGATATATTGATGAACTTGTAGATATTTGTATGCTAGTAGTATATGAAGTTCCAGCACTACTTGCAGATTGAGCTCCTCTAGCATTAGTAACATCGTACCCCCAATATGCACCTCCTGGAGTACCAGTCAGTTTTAATTGTGGATAAAAACAGTATGATCCACCTGATATTGCAAAAACTTGACCGGTTTGTAATCCTGTATTTACAGAACCAATTGACGTTTTTAATTGTGACTGACCTACAGAACTAGCTCCTGTTGGACTTGTTCCTGATGTTCCTGATGTTCCTGAAGTACCAGATGCTCCGCTAGCTCCACTAGCTCCAGAAGTCCCACTTGAACCTGATGTTCCTGACGTCCCAGATGACCCACTAGTCCCACTTGCACCTGAACTGCCTGACGTACCACTTGTTCCAGATTCTCCAGATGTTCCGCTGGTTCCTGAAGATCCGCTAGATCCTGAACTTCCTGATGTACCACTAGAGCCAGATGAACCAGAACTACCAGACGTACCACTAGTTCCTGATGAACCGCTAGTTCCATCTATTCCCGATGTTCCTGATGAACCGCTAGTTCCATCTATTCCCGATGTACCAGAACTACCAGAAGATCCAGAAGATCCAGATGTACCTGAACTACCAGATGTTCCTGATGAACCGCTAGTTCCATCTATTCCCGATGTACCAGAACTACCAGATGTTCCTGATGACCCACTAGTTCCATCTATTCCTGATGTACCAGATGACCCACTAGTTCCATCTATTCCTGATGTACCAGAACTACCAGAAGATCCAGAAGTTCCAGATGACCCTGAGATACCAGAACTCCCAGAAGTTCCTGACGATCCACTAGATCCGCTTGTACCGCTTGTACCATCAATTCCAGAAGTTCCACTGCTACCGCTTGTGCCAGATGATCCAGAACTTCCCGACGTTCCTGATGAACCGCTTGAGCCAGATGATCCCGAAGTACCTGATGTTCCTGACGAACCGCTTGAGCCAGATGTTCCGCTTGTGCCCGATGAACCGCTTGAGCCGCTCGTACCTGAGATTCCTGAAGATCCAGAAGTACCAGAACTGCCAGATGTGCCACTACTTCCAGATGATCCCGAACTACCTGATGTTCCTGATGTTCCAGATGAACCACTTGTACCTCCTGTGCCTGATGTTCCAGAGCTACTACTACTGCCTGATGTACCACTAGTTCCTGATGAACCAGAAGACACTGACAATGGAGTATGGATATGTGAATAGTGTGCTTGTCCTTCGTAATATAAACTTACAGTTACATTTGTTGTTGAATCAGTAAAAGCATAGTAATGAACTGAAATCCTACTAGTAGAATCAACTACATAGTCTGATCGTGGAGCTTCAGCATCATAAAGACTTGGAGAAGATCCATTAATTTCATCTGTTGTTACATTAAATAATTCTGTTTCAATACCATTATTATATTCATAAACTCTAGCTATAATCTTTGTAATACCAGAATCTGAATCAACAGAAGCATAAGTTGAAAATTCCCAAAAACCAGCTGGTATAATACCTAATCCTGGATATCCAACTGTTGTAATATATTTATCTAGTAGAACTTCTCCTGTTGTATTATTAACAACTGCTGTATCTGTATCTTCTGCATCATCCACTGGAACAATTAATAATGATTCAAATCCAGTTGCATCTTGTGCTATTTCTTCATGAAGATATAGAATTTGTCCAGATGTTATTCCAGATGTTCCACTAGTACCTCCTGAGCCAGAGCTTCCGCTTGACCCAGAAGATCCGCTAGTACCATCAATACCTGATGTACCTGAAGTTCCAGAAGACCCACTAGTACCACTTGATCCAGAAGACCCACTAGTTCCTGAACTACCAGAAGTTCCTGATGACCCACTAGTGCCACTTGATCCAGAAGACCCACTAGTTCCTGAACTACCAGAAGTTCCAGAAGACCCACTAGTTCCTGATGTACCTGAACTTCCACTAGTGCCACTCGTTCCATCTATACCTGATGTTCCTGAACTACCGCTTGAACCGCTCGTTCCAGTTTCCCCAGATGTTCCACTACTTCCGCTGGTTCCTGAAGATCCACTAGATCCTGAACTACCTGAAGTCCCCGAAGTACCGTCTTCACCACTCGTTCCAGAAGTTCCTGAGGATCCACTAGTTCCAGAACTTCCTGATGTTCCCGAGGATCCACTATTACCACTAGTGCCTGAACTACCACTGGTTCCACTGCTACCCGATGATCCGCTTGTTCCTGATGAACCGCTACTACCTGATGATCCACTTGTACCGGATGTTCCACTACTACCTGAACTACCTGATGAACCACTTGTCCCGCTAGAACCACCAGTTCCTGACGAACCAGAAGTTCCTGAGCTTCCAGAAGATCCAGATGTTCCTGATGTTCCACTACTACCTGAATTTCCTGATGAACCACTTGTACCGGATGTTCCACTACTACCTGAATTTCCTGATGAACCGGATGTTCCACTACTACCCGATGAACCGCTTGTACCATCTAAATCTGCTTTTTCAATCCAACTTCCACTTTCTTTATAATAGTAAATATTTGATGTAGTATCTAGATAAAAATCACCATCAATACCAAGACTATCTAATGGCGGTACTTCTCCAGAATACCATGTATTTCCTGATGAGCCACTTGTACCAGACGAACCACTTGTACCAGACGAACCACTTGTGCCGCTAGTTCCTGAACTTCCAGAGGTTCCGGATGTTCCGCTATTACCCGAAGTGCCACTTGAACCAGATGTTCCACTACTTCCACTTGAACCTGACGTTCCTGATGATCCACTAGTTCCTGAAGTACCAGAACTGCCTGATGTACCCGAACTACCAGACGTTCCAGATGAGCCACTTGATCCTGATGAGCCACTTGATCCTCCTGTACCAGATGTTCCACTAGATCCAGAACTACCTGATGAACCACTTGTTCCACTACTACCTGAACTACCAGAAGTACCATCAATTCCTGATGTTCCACTACTACCTGAACTTCCTGAAGATCCACTAGAACCTGCTGGTCCAGGTGCTCCAGATAATGAAACTAGCCAATCACTATAAATGCCAGAACCCGTTGTTGATGTTACTTCAACATGCATTTCTCCAGTAGTTGAATTATAATAAACAACAGTTCCTTCTATTTTATGGTTTTCATCATATGCAACAATAACAGGTTGCCCAATAGAATATGATAAACCAGTTTCAACTATTAATGAAATTGTTCCTGTAGAATCTTGAATTGTTAAAGTTGTTGTTGAATCAGTTGAATATTTATCACCTGATAACCCAGATGTACCACTAGAACCTGAACTGCCTGATGTTCCGCTACTACCGCTTGACCCGCTAGTTCCTGAAGTTCCGCTCGAACCCGAAGTTCCGCTACTACCGCTTGACCCGCTAGTTCCTGATGAGCCAGAACTGCCTGATGTTCCACTACTTCCACTTGAACCTGATGAACCGCTAGTACCATCTATACCTGATGTTCCTGAAGATCCGCTTGTTCCATCAATACCTGATGTACCTGAACTGCCTGATGTACCACTAGATCCGCTAGTTCCTGATGAACCGCTTGTACCTGATGTTCCTGAGCTTCCTGATAATCCGCTTGTGCCTGATGTACCAGATGATCCTGACGAACCGCTTGTGCCTGGTATCCCTGGATTTCCATTTAAACCAGAAGTACCAGAACTACCAGATGAACCGCTAGAACCACTACTTCCTGATGTCCCCGAACTACCAGATGTTCCTGGTTCTCCAGCTAATCCAGAAGTTCCAGAAGTACCTGAACTTCCTGATGTTCCATCTTGTCCACTAGTCCCAGATGAACCGCTTGAACCACTAGATCCGCTATTACCACTAGTGCCTGAACTTCCACTTGACCCGGAAGTTCCCGAAGACCCTGACGAACCCGTAGTCCCAGAACTACCACTAGTTCCAGAACTTCCTGATGTTCCGCTATTTCCTGATGAACCACTTGTCCCGCTAGAACCACCAGTTCCTGATGAACCAGAAGTTCCACTCGTACCCGAAGATCCAGATGATCCACTTGTCCCGCTGCCTCCTGTATTTGTTTGATTAATCCATAAGTTTGAACTAGAATCATAAACTAGAATTTCGTTGTTTGATGGATCTGTAATAGTAACATCTGTTAAATTATTTAATAATAATGTTCCAGAACCACCAGCTCCTGATGTTCCAGAAGTTCCGCTAGTACCCGAAGAGCCAGTTCCACCAGTTGCTTCAGCATAAGATATCCACGCTGTACTATCCCCATAATATCTTTGCTGTTCATCTTGAACATATATTTCGCGACCTTCGTCACTTGGTGTATGTGCTGGTAGGGTTGGAAGGATCTCACTATAGAAGGGGCCTTCCACTGTAATACCATCAAATTTCATCTAGTTTATATCCTATTAAATTTAATTATAATAATGCTGGTATAATTCCAGTATTTTTGGTAATAGTATCTAAAGCTTTCCCAAATGTTTCATCTGTACTATGGCTGGTTTTATAAGCATCCCAAACTGCTTGGGCTATAGCTTCTGACGTAAGAACACCCTCAACCAATGTTGAAACAGTTGACTCAATTCTAATATTATTTAACAAACCATCTGCATCTACAAATGGACTTACTCCTTCTTCTGTATATAAGTTACCTGTAATAGATAAACTGTAAGATCCTGAATATGGTTTAATCCTCCATCCATTGGTTAGAAAATAAGTGGCTCCTAAAAAACGAGTTCCTGGCAATGGGTCACCACCAACTCCCCTCATTGCTCTTAAATATGTAGAAGTGTATAGTCCATCTGGAGTTGCTTGAATCCATTCTTTCCAATCAGAATATAATCCAGATCCTACATTTATTGCAGTCACTCCATCATTCACTAGAATGAGTTTATTTGGTCCATCGAAAGTAACACTATGAAAAAAATTCCAGTGATCAGTATACATTACCCAAGGATTCATTAATATAACTCCTTTATATTTCAAACCAGTCAACTGCCATATGGACAGTTGATGTTCCAGTAAATGCTCTAGCTTCAAGTGTAAAACGTAATGGTTCAGCTGTTATATCTGCTCTTCTTACTGCTTTAACTGATTGAGCAGAAACGTCTCCTGGCGTAGCAGTATCAATAGTCTTAGATTCTCCAGCAGAAACAAAACCAGAAATTACAATAATTCCAGGTCCAACTGATGTAGAATCAACATCATACTCAGTTAGTGATCCCTCTGCTAGTCTGCTTTGCCACACGTACCCACTTAAATTATCAAATGAAACAGTAACCCTATATTCAATAACAGCAGAAGAATATATTTTGAGTGTCGATGGAACAATCCAAATTCTATTGGGTTTTCCTGCAAAATCAAGTTCGCTTGCTCTAATTGAAGTTATATATGTCCAGTCTGTATCTACTGTTTTATTTGTAACATTTAAACCTCTAACTGTTTCTTCAGGTTGAAATTTTCCTTCTGTTTTGACAGTTGAACATATAGAATTCATTTCACTTGTTCCAGAAGTATTTGAGCTATTTAACATTTCCCATCTCAATGGCAATCTAGGAGCACCAAATGTAGTTCTTGGATAATTATTTGCATGATTATGCTCATGACAAACAATTCTAGTACCATTAATATTTACTCCAAATCTAATTCTACCAACACCTAACCATTGAAAGTCTATAAAAAAGATATTGGATTTAGTAAGATCTAGATTAAATTTGCTGAGGTTATTAATATCACCATCACCATTTAGATTGTCCATATTCCAATTAGCCTGTGCAACTTTTGTTTCAACCATACTTCCAGAAGCAGATGACCTTACAACTGTATATATTGTGGTTCCATTTAACTCAAAAAACAAACCATTATTATCATCGAAATACCCCCAACGTCTTACGCTTCCTTCTTTTCCAGCATCTCCATGCCATAATGTCATTTCAATAAGTTGTGAAATACCAGGTTGATACATATGATATACATCTGTTGTTCTAACTATATAATCTGCAGTAGAATCTCCAATACTCATTTCAACACATGGAACATCAGGATTAAAAGTTGATGAAGCAGTTCCTGTTGTTTCTTCACTTATGTCATTTGGTAGTTTATCATAACGATATAAATAACTTCCAAGAGTTTCTATTTGTGAAACTTGAAGTCTTCCAAAAGCATCAAGTTGTAAATGTCCTTCTGGAGCAGCAACACTTAAAGCTCCATACTGATCTACAAATGCAATATTTTCTGGAGAGTTTCCACCAGAAATTACTGTATTAGGTATATACCAAGCAGTTCCTGTACCATTTACTGTAGCATAAGTAATTCCATCAACTTGTATATTCTCACCATCTGTTAAAGTTACTGAGCTAACAGGTGTAAGTATTAGATGAATTGCACCAGTATTAGTTGTTCCCTCTACTCTCGTTACGTCTCCAGTTACTCCCGATACACTACAAACTACTCTATCTCCAAGCTCAAAATCTATTGTACCATTATCAAAATCGATCTCAAGCATTACACGTTGCAACGTTTTCTTCCCTGTTGAATCAGGGGGCAACTGTATATATTGGTGTGACATTTTATTCTCCTCTCTTTAATTATGCAGGATTACTATAGTTTCTTTCAAGCGGTGCAACTAATGAGAACGATTGACCCTTTGATCTACTTATAGTTCCAGTAGTAGAAACATATTGTGCAGTATTAAGTCCAATAGCAACGATCGTTACATTTGCATCTGTACCTTGAGTTCTTCCACCTTGAGTATTTCCATCATAATCAAATGTAAATTGGTATGCAGAAGCGCCAGCGACGAGACCAGCAATTTGATTTGCTGTAGAATCGCTTGTATCTTCTACAATAACTGCATTAGCTGTTCCATAATCACCACTTGGATTAGTTGTAAAGAACATCCAAAAATAAGCATCAGCATCATTCTGCAAGTTATCATTAAATGCAATACTACCTGTAGCAACA
>Ga0315556_1002430_pt1 | contig 10629 bp, 9 predicted proteins | sample SalMarSW160310MG_FD_202112 | JGI IMG/M metagenome (GOLD analysis project Ga0315556, IMG submission 202112) | Salt marsh sediment microbial communities from the Plum Island Ecosystem LTER, Massachusetts, United States - Salt Marsh Sediment SW1603-10 ...
AGGGATCTTCGAGGATATTGAGGTTCATCCTCTCCGGGCCGCTCCGCTCTTGCGTGAGAGGATCCACGCCGTCCACTTCGTGTGCGAGCGTATGTACACGGCGAGCGAAATTCCCGGCCCGGACGCGAGCTACCTTGTTCCGAACAGGAGGCTCATTCAAACCGAGGAAGAGTTCGCCAGGTTCAAGGAGCAATACCCGCTCGCCTAAACCCGCTTGTGATACGAGACAATCACGGTCTGAACGCGCTTCTGCTCAGCCGAACGCTCTCACCGCACAATGCCTACGAGCAATTGACGTAGTGATTGGACATCCCTGAAGCCGTTTGCTCTGTGCAACACATGGACCTGGCGTCTCGCGGGCGTTGCCCGCGCCATCTACCGGGCCCGGCGTGACCGCCGAGAACGGGGCCACGACGGTTTCCAGAAGAGGGGCCCGACCATACGGCCCGGCCTAGTACTCGCATCATGCGGTGTAAGCCTATCGTCAACGCCAACCATCCAGCGGCAGAAGACGGACGTTACAACTATCGCTGGGTCAGGTACTCTCTTCGACCCGCCGAAGCGCTACAGCGCAACCTGCACCTGCGTCGAACCGCGGAACAAGGGTACGGAGAACGCAGGTGTGCCATCTGCCAGGATTCCGTACCCAAGGCTCAACGAGAGCAACCGAGTCGGCGAGAGCGGAGCAGCTGTTCGGCCGCATCATCGATGCAGTGAAGCTACACGCGCAGGAGTCGAGCCTTCGGGGCCGCCCCGCCGTCGCTGACCGCGAAGCTGGTTCCTAGCCCCCCGGGGGGCGGTAGGCCGCCTGCTTCTTCGCGGCTTCATCGACCTCCTCAGGAGTCATCAGGAGCGTGGAGTTGGTCGTGACCCTGCCCGAGGCGCTGGCCGTCAGCGCAGCGGCCGCGGCACTGGCAGCGTCAGGGAAGTCGCCAATGATATAGCAGTCCGTGTCCCCAAACGCGAAGTAGTACGACTCGAGCCGCCCACCAAGAGACTCAGCAATCCTTTCCGTCTCTTGACGGCGCTTCGTACCGCCCTCCGCCAACAACCCCTTGACACCCTCACCGACGTAGTTCACCTTCACCAGGAACTTAGGCACCGTAGCCTCCCAACGCTCGAATGCGAGCCACACGTGGCTCTCGGATCCGCGCTCGACCTTGCGGACGCGCGGACTCGACCTCGACGTGCCGGTTACCCCCCTTCCGGCGAGCGCATCGATCAGCAGCACGTGACACCGGAACGACAGCGGAGCACCGACGGAGTAGTCAGCACGGGGACGACGAGGTACGACAAGCTTGCGGACGCCTATGGTGTGTCGGGCCATGATTCGCGGCGAGACTCATGATTGTCAAGTGCTCGCGCAACCAACCACACTCAAATTGTGGGTTCCGTAGCGCACGCCCGGGAATCGAACCCCAGCAATCCGGACTGAGACTCCCAGGCCGCCCCGTGCGACCCGAAACGGATTTGGCCTGCAGCCTCAATACCCGCCCCCGCCAGACCCTGGGATGGAAGACCCCGGCGGAGGCGTACCCTGAAACCGTTGCGATGACCGATTGAAGACAGCCTACTAACCCCCCACCGCGTTGACACCCTCCACCGCCCCACGTATACTCTGCCCAATGCGAATCCGTCGGCGTTTGCGGGTGATCAACCTGTGGCAGAGTGTGCTGCTACGGCGAGGTGGGCCCGTCCGCGTCTAGGTTCGCAAACGAACTCGCGAGCCTGCAGATGAACGGTCGCGGCCTCCGGCACGGAAGTGCGGAGGCCGTTTCTTGTCATGGAGGCGCGCACAGCGCCGAGCGAGAGGAAGAGCATGGAGCCACCCCGAAGCCTGTACCAGAAGGTCTGGCAGGAGCACGCCGTACGGCGCTTGCGTAACGGCCAGACACAACTCTTCATCGACACCCACCTCATCCACGAGGTCACCAGCCCGCAGGCGTTCGGCATGTTGCGCGACCGCGGGTTGAAGGTGCTGATGCCGGAGCGCACCTTCGCCACGGTCGATCACATCGTGCCGACCCATACGCGGCTCGAGCCCTTCGCCGACCCCCTGGCCGACGAGATGATCCGTGAGCTGCGCAAGAACTGCGCCGACAACGGCATCCAGTTCTTCGACCTCGACAGTGGCCACCAGGGCATCGTGCACATGGTCGGTCCCGAGCAGGGCATCACGCAGCCCGGCACCACGGTCGCATGTGGCGACAGCCACACCTCGACCCACGGCGCCTTCGGGGCTATCGCCTTCGGCATCGGCACCAGCCAGGTGCGTGACGTGCTCGCCACCCAGACGCTGGCGATGAGCGAGCTGAAGGTGCGCCGCATCGAAGTGAACGGCCGGCTCCATCCCGGCGTCTATGCCAAGGACGTCATCCTCCACATCATCCGCACGCTGGGCGTCAAGGGAGGGCTGGGGTACGCCTACGAATACGCCGGCGACGTCTTCGACCGCATGAGCATGGAAGAGCGCATGACGGTGTGCAACATGTCGATCGAGGGCGGCGCCCGCTGCGGCTACGTCAACCCCGACGACACCACCTTCGCCTACCTCGAGGGACGTCCCTTCGCCCCGAAGGGCGCGGCGTGGGCCGAGGCCGTCGAGCGCTGGCGCGGTCTCGCGTCCGACCCCGCTTGCGTCTACGACGACGTCGTCACCATCCGCGCCGAGGACATCCCCCCGACCGTCACCTGGGGCATCAACCCCGGCCAGGCGATCTCCATCGAGCAGCGCGTCCCGACCCCCGACGGAGCCCCGGAGGGCGAGCGCGAGTCGATCGCCGAGGCGCTGGCGCACATGAAGCTGACGCCGGGTGCGCCCATCGCCGGCACCAAGGTCGACGTCGCCTTCTTCGGCTCCTGCACCAACGGGCGCGTGTCCGACTTCGTGGAAGCGGCCCGCTTCCTGGAAGGGCGTCGCGTCCACGATGGCGTGCACGCCATCGCCGTACCCGGCTCGCAACACGTGAAGGCGGAGTGCGAGCGGCTCGGCATCGACCGCGTGTTCCGCGACGCGGGCTTCGAGTGGCGCGACGCCGGCTGCTCGATGTGCCTGGCCATGAACCCCGACAAGCTGGTGGGCGATCAGCTGTGCGCCAGCACCTCGAACCGCAACTTCAAGGGCCGGCAGGGCAGCCCCACCGGCCGCACCATCCTGATGAGCCCGGTCATGGTGGCCGCAGCAGCGGTCACCGGCAGGGTCAGCGACGCGCGCGAGGTCTTCGGCGTGACGCGCGAGGCGGTGGCCTGACATGGCGATGCGAGCCATCCGCGAGGTCCGGGGGCAGGCCGTTCCGCTGCCCGGCGACGACATCGACACCGACCGCATCATCCCGGCGCGTTACCTCAAGTGCGTGACCTTCGACGATCTTGCCGAGGGGCTGTTCCGCGACGAGCGCTTCGACGAATCCGGCGCCGCCAAGGGGCACGCACTCGACGATCCGCGCTACGCGGGCGCGCGCGTGCTGATCTCGGGCAGCAACTTCGGTTGCGGCTCGAGCCGCGAGCACGCCCCGCAATCGATCGCCCGCGCCGGCTTCGAGGCCGTCATCGCGGAGAGCTTCGCCGAGATCTTCTTCGGGAACGCCACCACCCTGGGGCTGGTGTGCGTGGCCGTCTCCCCCACCGCGCGCCGCGCCCTGATCGAGGCGGTGCGCGCCGACCCGCAGCTCGAGCTCGTCATCGACGTCGCCGCCGGCCAGGTGCGCGCCGGCGACCAGACCTTCGAGGCGAGCCTGCCGTCGTCGGCCCGGGAAGCGCTGCTCGATGGCTTCTGGGACCCCCTGGGCGAGCTCCTCGAGGGCGTGAGTGCCGTGCGCGAGGTCGCCGAACGCCTGGGCCACGTCGCCACCGGCGCCTGAGCCCGGTGCGCGCTTCCGCTCAGCATCCGGAGGGCCGTTGGTCCGAACGGGGGGCGGCCTACGCCGTCAGCCGTGAGCACGTCGCCGGCCCATCGCTGCCCAAGCTCCTTGCTCTGGCCGACCCCCGCCCGGGCGATCGCTGTCTCGACGTGGGTACCGGCGCCGGCCACACCGCGGCGTGCCTGGCTCGTGCGGGGGCCGAGGTGGTGGCACTCGACCCCGCTGCCGGCATGCTCGACGCGGCACGCAGGCGTTACGGCGCGCTTCCCGGGCTGCGTTTCGTCGAAGCCCCCGGCGACGCCACCGGCCTGCAGGACGATGCCTTCGACCTGGTGACCGCACGCCACACCCTGCACCATCACGCCGACCCGAACGCCACGCTGCGCGAGATCGCTCGCGTGCTGAGGCCGGGGGGGCGCTTCGTGCTGGTCGATGAGATCACTCCCGACCCGCGCGTGGACGCCTGGCTGGACGCGGTCTCACGTGCGCGCGACGCCACCCACGTGCGCGCCTACACCCTGGACGAGTGGCGCGCCATGCTCGCCACGGCGGGACTGCGCTGGGTGGTGGGCGACACCGACACCCGTTACCGCATGGAGGTCGACGCCTGGATCGGCCGCATGGACCTGCCGGAGACCGAGCAGGCCGAGGTCCGCAGGCTCTTCCGGGAGGCAGGGCCGCTCGAGCGAAGGTTGTTCACGATCGAGTACGAGGCCGGGGAGGCGGTGCGCTTCGCGCTGCCCATGGCGGTGGTCCTGACCACCCGCCCCGCGGAGGGAGAGACGTCATGAGCCATCACATCGCGGTCCTACCGGGCGACTTCATCGGCCCGGAGGTCATCGACGCCACCGTACGCACGCTGGAGGCGATGCAGGCCACTCACGGCCTGGCCTTCGAGTTCGAGCGCCTACCCTTCGGCGGCGGCGCCGTCGACAGTCATGGCGAGCCGCTGCCGCAAGTCACGCGCGACGCCGTGAGTCGGGCCGACGCCGTGCTGATGGGCTCGGCCGGCGGCCCCGTGGGCGATCACCCGTGGAACCGGTTGCCGCGCGAGAAGCGCGTGGAGTCCGGCATCCTGGCGCTGCGGCGCCATCTGGGCGTGTACGCCAACCTGCGGCCCGTGAAGGTCTTCGCCGGGCTCGAGCGCCTCTCCCCGCTCAAGGAGACGGTGGCCCGCGGCACCGACCTGCTGATCCTGCGCGAGCTCACCGGCGGCATCTACTTCGGCAAGCCCTCGTATGCCCGCGAGGAGCAGGGTCTGTCCACCATGGTCTACGACCGCTTCGAGGTGGAGCGCATCGCCCGTGTCGCCTTCGAGACCGCCCGCAAACGTCGCAACAAGGTCACCAACGTCGACAAGTCCAACGTCCTGGACGTCTCGCAGTTCTGGCGCGACGTGGTGGTGGGCGTGCACCGGGCCGAGTTCCCCGACGTCGAGCTCGACCACCTGTACGTCGACAACGCCGCCATGCAGCTGGTGCGCTCCCCCACCGACTTCGACGTGATCGTCACCGGCAACCTCTTCGGGGACATCCTGTCCGACCTCGCCGCGGTCATCCCCGGCTCGCTGGGCGTGCTGCCATCGGCCAGCCTGGGCGGCGAGGTGGGGCTGTACGAGCCGGTCCACGGCAGCGCCCCGGACATCGCCGGCAAGGGCATCGCCAACCCGGTCGGCACCCTGCTGTCCGCCGCCATGATGCTGCGCCACGGCCTGGACCGGGCCGACGCCGCGGACGCGCTGGAGGCGGCGGTCCAGGCGGCACTGGCCGACGACGCGACCGTCGACCTGGGCGGTAGCCGCGGCACCGGGGCCTTCACCGACGGCGTGATCGACGCGCTGCAGGCGGCCGCCACACCGGTCGCCTGAGCGGTGGTCCGGGCGCCGGCGCCGTGTCCTCGCCGTACGGGCCGTGGGCGCGGGACACGCGCCCACGGCCCGTACAATGACCGCGATGTCCGCTGACCCGAGTCCCACCCCCGCCGCGGTAACGCTGCGCACCTCGAGCCGCATCGCCGGCTTCTCCGAGACGGTGTTCGCGACCTACTCGCGGCTCTCCCGGCAGCACGGCGCCATCGATCTGGGCCAGGGCTTCCCCGGCTTCGATCCGCCCGCCTTCGTGCTCGAGGCGCTGGCGGCCAGTGCGGCCGGCGGGCAGCAGTACGCCCCACTGGGCGGCCTGCCCGAGCTGACCGAGGAGATCGCCCTCGACCTCGGCGCCCGCCTGGGCTTCCCGCTCGACCCGGCCGCCAACGTGCTGGTGACGGTGGGCGCCACCGAGGGGCTGTTCGCCGCGATCCAGGCGTTCGTCTCCCCCGGCGACGAGGTGCTGCTGATCGAGCCGTTCTACGACGCCTACCCCGCCGACGTGGTGATGGCCGGGGGCGTGCCCCGCTACCTGCCGCTCGACCTCGACCACGGCCGTTGGCGTCTGGACCCGGAGAAGCTCCACCGCGCGGTCGGGCCGGGCACCAGGGCGATCATCGTCAACACGCCGCACAACCCCACCGGCAAGGTGTTCACGCCGGCCGAGCTCGACGCCCTGGTGGCCGAGGCGACGCGGGTGGGCGCGGTGCTCATCAGCGACGAGGTGTACCAGCGCATCGCCTTCACCGAGCACGTCCCGCTCGCCAGCCGACCCGGCGCCTGGGAGCGCACCCTGACGGTGGCCAGCCTGGGCAAGACCTTCTCGGTGACCGGTTGGAAGGTGGGGTGGGTGAGCGGCCCGCAGGCGTTGGTCCGGGCCGTCACGATGGCGCACCAGTGGATCCCCTTCGACGTCGCCACGCCGCTGCAACGCGCGGGCGCGAGCATGCTGCGCCACGCGCGCCAGAGCGACTACTACGACGAGCTGCGCGCCGACTTCCGGCGCCGCCGCGACGTGCTGCTCGAGGCCCTGGCCCCCACCCCGCTCGCCGCCATGGTGCCCGACGCCGGCTACTTCGTGGTGGCCGACAGCAGTGCCCTGGACTACCCCGACGATGTGGCGCTGTGCCGGGACCTGCCGGCACGCGTTGGCGTCGGCGCCATCCCGCCGAGCGCCTTCTACGCCGACGAGCACAAGCACCTCGCCCGCCACCTGGTGCGCCTGGCGTTCTGCAAGGACGAGGACGCGCTGCGTGAAGCGTGCCGGCGCCTCGCCGCGCTGGCCTGAGGGGGCCGGCATGAAGGCGCATAACGGCGACGCGGCGGAGCCCGTAGCTGCCAAGACCGAGAGCACGTTGGTGATCTTCGTCGGCCTCACCGGGGTCGGCAAGAGCACCGCCCTGGCGGCGCTGCGGGCCGCCGTGCCCGACGCGCTCCTGCTCCCCAACCGGCGCGCTCTGGCCGACACCCTGGTGATCCCCGAGGCGCAGCGTCTCGAGGGCGAAGCGCCGCGGCCGGTGCGCGACCGTCTCGAGCGCTTCCGCCTCACCGCCCGCTACCGCCGCGAGCACCCCGGCGGCATGGCGCACGCCCTGGAACGCTTCCTGGCCGGGCCGCGGCACGACGCGCCCGCGGCTCCGCTGCTGCTGTTCGACAACCTGCGCGGCGAGGACGAGGTCGGCTACGCGGTCCACGCCTTCCCGAGCGCGCGCTTCGTGGCGCTGGAGGCGCCGGCTGCGGTGCGGGTGTTGCGGCTGGCGGGCCGCGGCGACGCCTTCGATCGCGTCGACGTCGGCCCCGCCGCGCACGGCGCCCTGCTGGCGCGGCTGCAGGGCATCGAGGGGCTGGCGCGCCTGACCGACCTGCCGGGCCTGGCGGCGGCTGCCGCCGGCCTCGACCCGGACGCGGTCGAGACCGGCGCCCGCGTGGTCGTCGAGGAGAGCCTGCACTACGATCCGGAGGCCGCCTGGCGCCGCCTCGAGCCGCTGCCCGAACGGCGCCGGCTGCAACTCGACACCGGTCGGCTCGACCCGGGCGGGGTCGCCTCCCGGCTGCAGGCCTGGCTGTAGGCTGGTCGGCATGGTCCGCATCGCCCGCATCGGCTTCGCCCCGCTGTCCCTCCCCATGGCCGGCGCGCTGCGCTGGGGCGCGGGCAGCGAGCTGCGCGCGCTCGAACACCTGCTCGTCGGCGTCGAGCTCGAGGGCGGCGCCCTGGGCGTGGCGGAGGCGCCGGTGCGCCCCACCATCTACGGCGAGACGCGCGAGGGCATGGAGGCCGCCCTTCGAAGCCAGCTGGCCCCCCGGCTGGCGGGCATCGAGGCCGATGACGACGCCAGCGTTCAACGGATCTTCGCGGCGCTCCCCTTCAACCACGCCCTCAAGGGCGCGCTCGATCTGGCGCTGGCCGAAGCCCGCGCGGCTTCGCTGGGCGCCAGCCTGGCGCAGCGCTCGGCGGGGCCGCAGCGCCGCCCGCGCGTCAGCTTCATCCTGGGCATCGCCGGGCTCGACGCCATGCTGACCGAAGCGCACGCGGTGGTCGCGGCGGGCGTGCGGGTACTGAAGGTGAAGGTGGGGCGCGACGCCAAGCACGACGAGCGCGTGCTACGCGCTCTGCACGACGCCCTCGGCGACGGGGTGCTGCTCTACGCCGACGCCAACGAGACGCTGGACGAGACCGACGCTCCCCGGGTCCTGGAGCGCCTCGCCGCTCTGGGCGTGGCCTACGTCGAGGAGCCGCTCCCCGTCCACCGCCTGGCGGCGCGGCGCAGGCTCCGTGCCGCCGGCATCCTGCCGCTCATCGCCGACGACAGCGCCTTCACGCCCGCCGCGCTCGAACGCGAGCTGGAGGCCGACACCTTCGATATCCTCAACATCAAGCCGGCGCGCAGCGGCTGGCACGACACGCGACGCATGCTGGCGATGGCGAGGGCCGCGGGCAAGGGCGTGATGATCGGCTCCCAGGCCTCGAGCGGGCTCGGCACGCTGCACAGCGCCGTGGCGGCCAGCCTCGAGGGCGTGACCCACCCGAGCGAGCTCAGCTTCCCGCTCAAGCTCGAGCGCGACAGCCTCGACCGGGCGCTCCCGCTCGTCGATGGCGTCCTCGATCTCGATGCACTCGTCGGCGCCCGCTTGCGGCCGGAGTTGTGGACGCCCACCTGGCTGTAGCGCGGCGGCGTCACCACGGTACGATAGCGGTCGTCGCCCCGGGCGGGGGGCAGCGTCCCGCCACCGGTCCACCGCGTCGTCGCGGGGACCGCGGCGCCACGCGGGGGCCCGGAGGTCGAAGATGGAGAAGTCCGTGGTCGCCGCAATCCTCGCCAGTCTGCTCGCAGGGATCGCCATCGGTGCGCAGGGCAGCGTCCTGCGCTTCGCCGAGAGGGCGGTCGGCGCGGTGCGCGCCGGTCTGCTGGTCAACATCGCGGGCGGCACCCTGTCGGCGGCGGTCCTGCTGCTCGTCTCGGTCCTGGGCGGCGGCCTGCTGTGGGGCGCCCTGCTGCGCAGCTCGCCCTACTGGGGCGCCGCCGGCGCCCTGGGAATCGGCATCCTGACCGCCATAGCCTTCGCCCTGCCGCGCCTGGGCATGGCCGCCGGTCTCGGTGGGATCATCGTCGGCCAGATGGCGGCCGCCGTGGTGATCGACGCCGCGGGATGGGGCGGCGCCCGCATCCCGGTGACGCCGGCCCGAGCGCTGGGCCTGGCGTTGATGGCGATCGCCATCGTCTTGCTGCTGCCCCGTCGCTGATCCGCCGCCCTCTCAGGGCAGCACCAGGAGGCTCCCGAACGCCAGCCCCAACGCCCCCAGCGTGATCATGCCCGGCCCTCCGAGCGCGCTCAGGACCCACATCAGCGTGCCGCTCAACAGACCCGACAGGCCCCACGCCGTCCACTCGCGGTGCGACACGTGCAGCCAGCTCGACGCCTTCTCCAGGATGACGGTCGCCAGCGCCACCAATGCGAACCCCAGTAGGCCGGCTTCCCCGGAGCCCGTGGGTCCGCCGGTCGCCGAGCGCACCACGGCGAACAGCGCGAACAGCGCGGCGGCCACGATCAGACCGGGCAGTACGCGCCCGCCGCCGCGTGAGAACGGATCGAGCGGCACCGGAGCGGGCTCCACCGACGGTCCCAGCAGCCACGAGGCCAGGAAGCCCGCGGCCAACCCCAGCACCGCCAGCGGCAGGCCCCCCACGACGCCGGCCGAGAGCATGGCATAGACGTAGCCGAGCGCCGCCAGTAGCGCCACCTTCATCAACAGCGGCGCCCGCAGCAGGCTCAACGCGCTGCGCCAGGCCACCGCTCCCAGCGGCCCGTACTCGGTGGAAGGCGGCTTCAGCCTCAGCCGGGCGCTGCCCGAGCGCCGGCCCTTGCCGCGCCGTCGCGTGCGGGTGGTGACGCCGCGGCGGCGCAACGCGCCCGCCGACTGCGTCATGACCGCCATCAGCACCGACGTGCGGAACTCGGCCACCACCATGGCGTCGAAGAGGTAGCCGGCCGGGTAGCCCGCCCCCTGGTAGGCGAACGCCGCGGCGGCCGCCAGCACCCCCAACGCCGACGCCACGCCCGCCGCCAGAACGGGCGCGGCCGCGCCCGGCCCGAACCCCAGCACCCCGGCGGCGGCGCCCAGCGCCGCCAGCAGCGAGGCGAGCAGGGCCAGCGGCAGGGCGATCGGCCGGCGTTCGTACACCAGCATCGCCAGCGCCGCCCGCAGCAGCCACAGCCCGGCGCCCAGCGCCACCAGCGCCGGCACCGACACCGCGAACAGGATGGTCACCAGCAGCCACGCGGCGGTGCCGACGACGGCGCCGACGACCACCCGCGACACGAAGAAGCCCAGCAGACGCGGCCGCAGCACGCGCCGGGCCGACCAGGGCGAGAGGCCCAGCAGCATGGCGTGGCTGCGGCCTAGCA
>Ga0315556_1002431_pt1 | contig 10627 bp, 7 predicted proteins | sample SalMarSW160310MG_FD_202112 | JGI IMG/M metagenome (GOLD analysis project Ga0315556, IMG submission 202112) | Salt marsh sediment microbial communities from the Plum Island Ecosystem LTER, Massachusetts, United States - Salt Marsh Sediment SW1603-10 ...
CGGTCTTCAGCGCGGTGTCGGCCAGACCCTTGCGGGCGCCGTGCGTGGAAATGAAGTACTGCAACACATCGAGACCCTCGCGGAAGTTCGCGGTGATCGGCGTCTCGATGATGGAGCCGTCCGGCTTCGCCATCAGGCCGCGCATACCGGCGAGCTGGCGGATCTGGGCGGCGGAACCGCGCGCGCCGGAGTCGGCCATCATGTACACGGAATTGAACGACGGCTGTTTCACCAGGTTGCCCTGCGCGTCGTGCTTTTCCTCGGTGCCGAGCACGTCCATCATGGCCTTGGCGACCTGGTCGTTGGTGCGTGACCAGATGTCCACCACCTTGTTGTAGCGCTCACCCATGGTCACCAGACCGGAGGTGTACTGGTGCTCGATCTCCATCACCTCGGCCTCGGCCTCGCCCAGGATCTTCGCCTTCACGTCCGGGATGGTCATGTCGTTGATGCCGAACGACACCGCTGCGCGCGTGGCGTAGGAGAAACCCATGTACATCAGCTGGTCGGCGAAGATCACGGTCTCCTTCAGCCCGACCCGGCGGTAACAGGCATTGATCAGGCTCGAGATCGCCTTCTTGGTCATGTCGCGGTTGACCAGGTCGAAGGTCAGGCCCTTTGGCAGGATCTCCGAAAGCAGTGCCCGGCCGACGGTGGTGTCCACCAGGCCGTAAACCTCCCGGGTGTCGCCGTTCTCGTCGAACTCGAGGCGGTGGATGCGCACCTTGATGCGTGCATGCACCGATACCGTGCCGGTCTGATAGGCACGGTGCACCTCGGAAACATCGGCGAACACCATACCCTCGCCCTGCGCATTGATCGATTCACGCGTCAGGTAATACAGGCCCAGCACCACGTCCTGCGACGGCACGATGATCGGCTCGCCGTTGGCGGGCGACAGGATGTTGTTGGAAGACATCATCAGCGCACGGGCTTCCAGCTGCGCCTCGATGGACAGCGGCACGTGCACGGCCATCTGGTCACCATCGAAGTCGGCGTTGAACGCGGCGCATACCAGCGGGTGCAGCTGGATCGCCTTGCCCTCGATGAGCACCGGCTCGAAGGCCTGGATGCCGAGGCGGTGCAGCGTCGGTGCGCGGTTCAGCATCACCGGGTGTTCGCGAATGACCTCTTCCAGGATATCCCAGACCTCGGCGCCCTCGCGCTCGACCAGCTTCTTGGCCGCCTTGATGGTGGTGGCCAGCCCGCGCAGCTGCAGCTTGCTGAAGATGAACGGCTTGAACAGCTCCAGCGCCATGCGTTTGGGCAGGCCGCACTGGTGCAGCTTCAGCGTCGGGCCCACCACGATCACGGAGCGCCCGGAATAGTCGACGCGCTTGCCCAGCAGGTTCTGGCGGAAGCGCCCCTGCTTGCCCTTGATCATGTCGGCCAGCGACTTGAGCGGACGCTTGTTGGTGCCGGTGATGGCACGACCACGGCGACCGTTGTCGAGCAGTGCATCGACGGATTCCTGCAGCATGCGCTTCTCGTTGCGCACGATGATGTCCGGCGCGCTCAGCTCGAGCAGGCGCTTGAGACGGTTGTTGCGGTTGATGACGCGACGGTACAGATCGTTCAGGTCCGAGGTCGCGAAGCGACCGCCGTCCAGCGGCACCAGCGGGCGCAGTTCCGGCGGCAGCACCGGCAGCACGGTCATCACCATCCACTCCGGGCGGTTGCCGGAATCGAGGAACGACTCGATCAGCTTGAGCCGCTTGGCGATACGCTTGAGCTTGGTCTCGGACCGGGTCTGACCACCCTCCTCGCGCAGCTTGACCGCTTCGAGCTGCAGGTCCATGCCGCGCAACAGCTCGTAGATCGCCTCCGCTCCCATGCGCGCGTCGAACTCGTCACCGTTTTCCTGGATCGCGTCGAGGTAGGCCTCGTCGGTCAGCAACTGGCCGCGCTCCAGCGTGGTCATGCCCGGATCGATCACCACGAAGGCCTCGAAGTAGAGCACGCGCTCGATGTCGCGCAGCGTCATGTCCAGCAGCAGGCCGATGCGCGAAGGCAGCGACTTCAGGAACCAGATGTGCGCGGCCGGACTGGCCAGCTCTATGTGGCCCATGCGTTCGCGGCGCACCTTGGCCAGCGTGACCTCCACGCCGCATTTCTCGCACACCACGCCGCGGTGCTTGAGCCGCTTGTACTTGCCGCACAGGCATTCATAGTCCTTGACCGGGCCGAAGATCTTGGCGCAGAACAGACCGTCGCGTTCCGGCTTGAACGTGCGGTAGTTGATCGTTTCCGGCTTCTTGACCTCACCGTAGGACCAGGAACGGATCATGTCGGGCGATGCCAGGCTGATGCGAATGGCATCGAATTCGTCGGTGTTGCCCTGCGGCTTCAACAAGTTCAGTAAGTCTTTCATCGTCGCTCCTGTAGATGGAGTATCGAGTGTCCGGTGTTCCACGGCCTGCGCCGCGGGCGCCCGGCCGTGTCGACCGGTCTCCTGCTATTCCTGTTCCAGTTCGATGTTCAGTCCGAGTGAACGGATTTCCTTCACCAGCACGTTGAACGATTCCGGCATGCCGGCATCCATCTGGTGGTTGCCGTCCACGATGTTCTTGTACATCTTGGTACGGCCGTTCACGTCATCGGACTTCACCGTCAGCATTTCCTGCAGCGTGTAGGCGGCGCCATAGGCCTCCAGCGCCCACACTTCCATCTCGCCGAAGCGCTGGCCACCGAACTGCGCCTTGCCGCCCAGCGGCTGCTGGGTCACGAGGCTGTACGGCCCGGTGGAGCGGGCATGCATCTTGTCATCCACGAGGTGGTTGAGCTTGAGCATGTACATGTAACCCACGGTCACCTCGCGGTCGAAGGCGTCGCCGGTGCGGCCATCGTACAGCGTGGTCTGGCCGCTGGCCGGCAGGTCCGCCAGCTCCAGCATGTACTTGATCGAGGACTCCGGAGCACCGTCGAACACCGGTGTCGCCATGGGCACGCCCTGCACCAGATTCTTCGCCAGATCGATGATCTCGGCATCGTTCATGGAGTTGAGGTCTTCCTTGCGGCCGCTGGCGTTGTAGATCTTGTCGAGCAGGGAGCGGATGTCCACCACCTTCTGCTGCGCCTCCAGCATCCTGCCGATCTTGATACCCAGCCCCTTGGCGGCCCAGCCGAGATGCGTCTCCAGCACCTGGCCGATGTTCATGCGTGACGGCACACCCAGCGGGTTCAGCACGATGTCGACCGCGGTGCCGTCGGCGGTGAACGGCATGTCCTCCACCGGCTGGATCATCGAGATCACACCCTTGTTGCCGTGCCGCCCGGCCATCTTGTCACCCGGCTGGATGCGGCGCTTCACGGCGAGGTAGACCTTCACCATCTTCAGCACGCCCGGCGCCAGGTCGTCACCGGTGGTCAGCTTGCTGCGCTTGTCTTCCAGGCGCTGTTCGAAATCCTTGCGCAGTTGCTTGAGCTGCTCGCCGGCCTTCTCCAGGTCGGCATTCGCCTCCTCGTTGCGCAGGCGCACCTCGAACCACTTGTCACGGCCGATCTCCGCCAGGTAGTCCCGCGTGATCTTGCTGCCGGCCGCCAGTTTCTGCGGACCGCCTTCGGCGACCTTGCCGGCGAGCAGCGCACCGACGCGCTCGTAGATGTCGTCTTCCATGATGCGCAGCTGGTCGTTGAAGTCCTTGCGGATCGCGGCCATCTGTTCTTCCTGGATCTGCAATGCGCGCGCGTCCTTCTCGACGCCATCCCGCGTGAACACCTGCACGTCGATCACGGTGCCGTCCATGCCGCTGGGCACGCGCAGCGAGGTATCCTTCACGTCGGAGGCCTTTTCCCCGAAGATCGCGCGCAGCAGCTTTTCTTCCGGCGTCAGCTGGGTCTCGCCCTTCGGCGTCACCTTGCCGACCAGGATGTCACCCGGCTTCACCTCGGCACCGATGTACACGATGCCGGACTCGTCAAGCTTGGCCAGCGCACCCTCGCCCACGTTCGGGATGTCGCCGGTCACCTCTTCGGGACCGAGCTTGGTGTCGCGTGCCACGCAGGTCAGTTCCTCGATGTGGATGGTGGTGAAACGGTCTTCCTCCACCACGCGCTCGGAGATCAGGATCGAGTCCTCGAAGTTGTAGCCGTTCCAGGGCATGAACGCGACCAGCAGGTTCTGGCCCAGCGCCAGCTCGCCGAGGTCGGTGCTCGGGCCGTCGGCAAGCACGTCACCGCGTTCGATGCGATCACCCAGCATGACCAGCGGACGCTGGTTGATACAGGTATTCTGGTTGGAACGGGTGTACTTGGTCAGGTTGTAGATGTCCACGCCCGGTTCACCGGACACGGTCTCGTTGTCGTTGACACGCACCACGATGCGCGCGGCGTCGACCGAGTCGACCACGCCGCTGCGCTTCGCGACCACGGTCACGCCGGAGTCGATGGCCACCGTCCGTTCAATACCGGTGCCGACCAGCGGCTTCTCGGTGATCAGGGTCGGCACCGCCTGGCGCTGCATATTGGAACCCATCAGGGCGCGGTTGGCATCGTCGTGTTCCAGGAACGGAATCAGCGCCGCGGCCACCGACACGATCTGCTTGGGAGACACGTCGATGAACTGCACCTTGTCCGGTGTGGACGTCGTGAACTCGTTCTTGTGCCGGCAGGTCACCAGATCTTCGGTCAGCCTGCCCCTGGCATCGACGTTGGCATTGGCCTGGGCGATGACGTACTGGCCCTCCTCGATGGCGGACAGGTACACGATCTCGTCGGTCACGCGGCCGTTGTCCACCTTGCGGTACGGCGTCTCCAGGAAGCCGTATTCATTGGTGCGGGCATATACGGCAAGCGAGTTGATCAGGCCGATGTTCGGGCCTTCCGGGGTCTCGATCGGGCACACGCGGCCGTAGTGGGTCGGGTGCACATCGCGCACCTCGAATCCGGCGCGCTCGCGCGTCAGGCCGCCCGGGCCGAGTGCGGACACGCGGCGCTTGTGAGTAACCTCGGACAGCGGGTTGTTCTGGTCCATGAACTGCGACAGCTGGCTGGAACCGAAGAATTCCTTCACCGCCGCGGCCACCGGTTTGGCATTGATCAGTTCCTGCGGCATCAGGCTCTCGGACTCCGCCAGGCTCAGGCGCTCCTTGACGGCACGCTCGACACGCACCAGGCCGATGCGAAACACGTTCTCGGCCATCTCGCCGACGCAGCGGATGCGGCGGTTGCCGAGATGATCGATGTCATCGACGAAACCGTTACCGTTACGGATTTCGACCAGGGTCTTCATCACGTGCAGGATGTCCGAACCGTAATCATGCAGGGCCTGCTTCAGCGCGCCCCAGGTCACGGTATCGCCGCTGGCTCCGGCCTCGCGCACGATCTGCGCATAGTTGGAGTCAATCAGCGCAATCTGGATCGCGTGCCTGTCGTCCTTCGGCTTGAAGCGGGATTCCAGCTCGTTGATCGCGTACAGGTTATCGATCAGGATGCCGGGCCCGGTCACCCCGTCACGGCCGATGCGGCGATTGAACTTCATGCGGCCCACGGCGGACAGGTCATAGCGATCGCTGGTGAAGAACAGGTTCTTGAACAGGTTCTGGGCGGCATCGCGTGTCGGCGGCTCGCCCGGACGCATCATGCGGTAGATCTCGACCATGGCATCGAGCTCGGTACTGGTCGGGTCGATACGCAGGGTGCTGGAGATATACGGGCCCCGGTCCAGGTCATTCACGTACAGGGTGTTCAACGCCTTGACACCGGCGTCGATCAGCTTGTTGAGCAGTTCGACCGTGATCTCGTCGTTGGCATTGGCCAGCAGCTCGCCGGTCTCCCGGTCGACGATGTTGTGGGCGATAATCTTGCCGACCAGATATTCCTGCGGCACGACCAGTGACTTCACCCCGGCCTTTTCGAGTTCACGGATGTGGCGTGCGGTCACACGGCGCCCTTCCTCCACGATCACCTTGCCCCTGGCCCTGATCTCGAAGCTGGCCACTTCGCCGCGCAGGCGCTCGGCCACGAGATCCAGCTTGATCTCGTCGCTGGCGAGGTGGAAGTTGTTGGTATCGAAGAAAATATCGAGCATCTGCTCGTTGCTGTAACCGAGTGCGCGCAGCAGAATCGTGGCCGGCAGCTTGCGCCGGCGGTCGATGCGCGCGAACACACAATCCTTCGGGTCGAATTCCATGTCCAGCCAGGAGCCGCGGTAGGGGATCACGCGGGCCGAGAACAGCAGCTTGCCCGAGGAGTGGGTCTTGCCCTTGTCGTGATCGAAGAACACGCCCGGCGAGCGATGCAGCTGGGACACGATCACGCGCTCGGTGCCATTGACCACGAAGGTACCGTTGTCGGTCATCAGGGGCAGCTCGCCCATGTAGACTTCCTGCTCCTTGATGTCCTTGATCTTGCGGGCGTCGGCGGGAGAATCCTTGTCATAGATCACCAGGCGTACCAGGGCGCGCAACGGGGCGGCATAGGTAAGCCCGCGCATCTGGCACTCCTTGACGTCGAAGGTCGGCTCGCCGAGACGGTAGTTCACGTATTCCAGCGCCGCGTTGCCGGAGTAGCTCACGATCGGAAACACCGAGCTGAACGCTGCATGCAGACCCTTGTCCGCACGCGTTTCAGGGTCCTTGTCGGACTGCAGGAAATCACGATACGAATCGATCTGTGTCGCCAGCAGGTAGGGTACATCCAGGATGCTGTGGCGCTCGCCAAAATCCTTGCGGATGCGTTTTTTCTCGGTGTAGCTGTAAGCCATTGGTCTTCCTCTCCAGTAACAGATGAAGAAAGCTGCGTGTGTCAGCGGCCGTTATCTGCAGACGGCCGCGACCGGTGCTGCGCACGAGGTGCAGCACCGTGGACTGATACAACCAGCAGAAACAGGCCGGATGCAACGAGTGCATCCAGCCTGCCCTGCGTGGCCCGGATTGCCGTAATCACCAGAGGGATTACACGCAACCGGATTACTTCAGCTCGACGGTTGCGCCGGCTTCCTCAAGCTGCTTCTTCACGCCGTCGGCTTCATCCTTGGAAGCACCTTCCTTCACTGTGGAGGGCACACCTTCCACCATGTCCTTGGCTTCCTTCAGTCCAAGGCCGGTGATCGCACGCACCGCCTTGATGACGCCGACCTTGTTCTCGCCGAAGCTGGTCATGACGACGTTGAACTCGGTCTGCTCCTCGACGGCCGGGGCAGCACCACCCGCGGCCGGGGCGGCAACCGCAACCGCGGCGGCAGCGGACACACCGAACTTCTCTTCCATGGCGGAGATCAGACCGACAACGTCCATCACCGACATGTTTGCAATGGTTTCCAGAATTTCTTCCTGTGAAACGGCCATTTCGAATACTCCTGTCTGAATTTGTTAAAAAGATTGATCCGGTTCAGGCTGCCTGCCTGGCGTCGCGAATGGCGGCCACGGTACGCACCAGCTTGCCGGGCACCTCGTTGAGGGTCCGGGCCAGCTTGGTAACCGGGGCCTGCATGACGGACATCAGCATGCTGATTGCCTGGTCGCGGGTCGGGAGCGAGGCGAGCTTGTCGATCTCGGATGGCTCCAGCAACGCGCCGCTGACGGACAGCATGGTGACGTTGAACCTGTCAGTGGTCCTGGCAAATTCCTTGGTCACACGCGCAGCCGCGCCGGGATCCGCCCGGGAAAAAGCCAGGATCAGCGGTCCGGTCAAGCGCTCGCTCATGCATTCGAAGTCGGTTCCTTCCAGGGCGCGACGGGCCAGCGTATTCTTCACCACGCGCAGATAGACATTATCCTCGCGTGCCATGATACGCAGGCTGGTCAACTGCTCCACCGTCAGGCCGCTGTACTCGGCGGCGACGGCGGAGAAAGCCCCTTTGGCAACCTCCGCGACTTCAGCGACAACAGCCTTCTTCTCTTCAAGAGTTAATGCCATTGTATTTACCTCTGCGGAAACCGTATGCCCTGCAGGCCATACCCGTTTCCCTGTTACACACCACGCCGCCAACCGCCCGGCGCACTCTTGCGGGGACTTGAAGACAGACCGTTGCCGGCATCCTGCCTGACACGGCTCGCGTACATCCCTGTACTTCGAAATACTGTCATCGCGCTCACCCTCTGCGCAGGCCACCCGCCGCCGGCAGGGAAACGCCGTTATCGCCACGTTTCCGCGCCGTCCTGCGGACAATTAAACCCGGCTGACCGGGTACCTGCGGTCTTTGACGGCTGCCGGCGAACCGGCCGCGCCAAAACCTCGCCCGGCCGGCACCACCGCCGGCCGGGCATGAACCACCTATAACGACAAGGTATTCTGGTCGATCTGCAGGCCCGGTCCCATGGTGGTGGAGACCGATACCTTCTTCATGTACACACCCTTGGCGGTCGCGGGCTTGACCTTGTTCAGGTCGGCCAGCAGCGCGCCCAGGTTTTCCTTCAGCGCGTTGATCTCGAAATCAACGCGTCCGATCGCACAATGAATGATCCCGGCCTTGTCGGCGCGGTAGCGCACCTGGCCCGCCTTGGCGTTCTGCACCGCGGTCACCACGTCCGGTGTCACCGTCCCGACCTTCGGGTTCGGCATCAGGCCGCGCGGACCGAGGATCTGGCCCAGGGTACCGACGATGCGCATGGCATCCGGCGAAGCGATCACCACGTCGAAATCCAGCTCACCCTTCTTCACCCGTTCCGCGAGGTCCTCGAAGCCGACGATATCGGCACCGGCGGCCCTGGCCGCCTCGGCGTTGGCGCCCTGCGTGAACACGGCCACGCGGACGGTCTTGCCGGTACCATTCGGCAGCACGGTGGCACCGCGCACGGCCTGGTCGGACTTGCGCGGGTCGATGCCGAGGTTGACGCTGACGTCGACCGACTCCATGAATTTCACGCTGGACAGTTCCTTCAGCAGGCCCAGTGCCTCGTCAATCGGGTACTGCCTGCCATGGAACACCTTTTCCCGAATCGCCTTGATGCGTTTTGTCAGTCTGGCCATGATCGATTACTCCTTCACATCCAGCCCCATGCTGCGGGCACTGCCGGCGATGATGCGCACGGCCGCTTCCAGGTCGGCGGCATTCAGGTCCGCCATCTTGGTATTGGCGATCTCCTCCAGCTGGGCGCGCGTCACGCTGCCCACCTTGGCGGTATTGGGGGTCGCGGAACCACTCTGGACACCGGCGGCCTTTTTCAGCAATACCGAGGCCGGCGGGGTCTTGAGAATGAAGGAAAAGCTGCGGTCACTGTAGACCGTGATCACCACCGGGGTGGGCAGACCCTTCTCCATATCCTGCGTCTGCGCATTGAACGCCTTGCAGAACTCCATGATGTTGACGCCATGCTGGCCCAGCGCCGGGCCGACAGGCGGACTCGGATTGGCCGAACCAGCCGCAACCTGCAGCTTGATGTAAGCCTCGATTTTCTTGGCCATGTCTACTCCTGCGGGTACAAGCGCCTTGCGGCTCCCCTGAAATTAAATGGGGTCAGACCCCGTTGTTAGTAGGAGCGCTTCTCAAACGCGACAGTCGCGGATGAGATCCGCTCCTACAGATAACGACAGCTACGCCTTCTCGACCTGGCTGAACTCCAGTTCGACCGGGGTGGAGCGGCCGAAAATGAGCACCGACACGCGCAGCCGGCTCTTCTCGTAATTGACTTCCTCCACCACGCCGTTGAAATCGTTGAAAGGTCCGTCGGTAACCCGCACCACCTCGCCGACCTCGAACAGTACCTTCGGCCGCGGCTTTTCCGCACCTTCCTGCACGCGGCGCAGGATGGCATCCGCCTCGCGCTGCGAGATCGGCGCGGGGCGGTCACTGGTTCCGCCGATGAATCCGAGCACCTTGGGGGCATCCTTGACCAGGTGCCAGGTATCCTCGTTCATGTCCATCTGCACCAGCACGTAGCCGGGGAAAAACTTGCGCTCGCTCTTGCGCTTGGCACCCTCGCGCATCTCGACCACTTCCTCGGTCGGCACCAGGATCTCGCCGAACTGATCCTTCATGTTGGCGCGCGTGATCCGTTCCTCCAGCGCACGCTTGACCTGATTCTCAAAGCCCGAGTAGGCATGCACGACATACCATTGCAACGTCATTGTCAGCCACCCTGTCCGGTCAGCATCTGGATTGCCCACAGCAGGAACATGTCCAGCAGCCACAACGCAACACCCACGACCATTACCATGATCAGCACGACCAGTGTGGTCTGCACGGTCTCGGTACGGGTCGGCCATACCACGCGCTGCGCCTCGTTGTAGGCTCCGCCGACGAAGCCGACGAGAACCCTGCCGAGGGCGGACTGCGCGGCGATGAACAAGGCGACCGCGGCCACGACCAGCAGGCCGAACACACGCACCACCATCAACTGGTCACTGAAGTAATAAAAGGCACCGATACCGCCGGCCAGCAACAGCGCAGCCACTCCCAGCTTCACGCTGTCCAACCGTCCCGCACCTGCGTCGACCTTCGCGTTCATCTTTACCCGTTGCCTGCTCTGGCAGGCCAGGAGGGAATCGAACCCCCAACCTGCGGTTTTGGAGACCGCCGCTCTGCCAATTGAGCTACTGGCCTAAAACTTCGCGGTCCGCGACCGCTTCTACAAACCAAATGGGGTCAGACCCCGATTCTTACCTTAAAGCGGATCTCATCCGCGACTGTCGCGCTTGAAAAGCGCTCCTACAATTTGTGGTCTCGAGCGGGGGCCCGCCCCCGTTC
>Ga0315556_1002432_pt1 | contig 10626 bp, 12 predicted proteins | sample SalMarSW160310MG_FD_202112 | JGI IMG/M metagenome (GOLD analysis project Ga0315556, IMG submission 202112) | Salt marsh sediment microbial communities from the Plum Island Ecosystem LTER, Massachusetts, United States - Salt Marsh Sediment SW1603-10 ...
ATCGTACTTGCCGCTCTCGCTGGCCTCCACCAGGTGCTTAGTCACCTCAAGGGCGCTCATCTCGGGCTCGAGATCATACGTCGCCACCGTCGGCGAGGGCACGAGGATCCGGTCCTCACCTTCGAACGGCGTCTCGATGCCTCCGTTGAAGAAGAAGGTGACGTGGGCGTACTTCTCGGTTTCGGCGATACGCAGCTGCCGCATGCCCTGGTTGGCGATGTACTCGCCGAATACGCTCTTCAACCGCTCCGCCGGAAAGGCGACCGGGATATCGAAGTCCTTGCTGTATTCGGTGAGGCTCACGAAGGCGCCGAGCCGCGGCGCCGTATTCCGGGCAAACGCCTCGAAGTCCTCTTCGATGAACGGCCTTGTGATCTGTCGCGCGCGGTCCGAGCGGTAGTTCATGAAGACGACGATGTCGCCGTCTTCGATGAGAGCCGGGCGCTCCCCGGGCGGCACAATCCGCGTGGGCTCAACAAACTCGTCGCTCTCGCCCCGCGCATAGGCCATCTCCAGGCCAGCCAGGGCGTCCGGCGCCTCGAACCGCGCCGCGCCGTCGGTCATCAGCTCGTAGGCAGCCTGGATGCGCGGCCAACGGTGGTCCCGATCCATGGCGTAATAGCGACCCATGAGGGTGGCAATGCGCCCCCGGCCGAGCTCTTCGAACAGCCGTGCCATAGCCTGTATCGAGGCCGCTGCGCTCCGGGGTGGCGTATCACGGCCGTCCAGAAATGCGTGCATGAACACCCGGCCGGCACCCCGATCCACGGCCAGCCGCGCCATGGCATGGATGTGGTCTTCGTGACTATGCACCCCACCCGGAGAGAGCAGCCCGAGGATATGCACCGCCTTGTCGCTCGAAATGGCGGCGTCGACCGCATCCGTGAGGGTCCGGTTCGTAAAGAAGGAGCCGGTTCGAATGGCCCGGCTGACCCGGGTGAACTCCTGATAGACGACCCGCCCGGCACCGAGATTCAGATGCCCGACCTCCGAGTTCCCCATCTGCCCTCCGGGCAGTCCGACGGACGCGCCGGAGGTCCGAATCAGGGTATGCGGATAATCTGCCCAGAGCCGGTCCCAAACGGGCTTGCGCGCAGCCCGAATCGCGTTCTGATCATCGCTCTCGCTGTAACCCCATCCATCCAAGACCACCAGGACGACGGGGCGGGACTGCTTGCTCATATCCGGGGCGGTCGGTCTTCAGCGCTCTGGATTCCCGCGGGGGACCCTCTCGCGACAAAGACGCATCCTGTGCAGGGAATTGCTCGAAAATTCAGCATATTAAACCACTTCCCGGGGGGCGCGGCCAGAATCAGGGCCGCGGCAGGACCAGGCAAGATGCCACAGAGACCAGAAAAAGTCTGCCATTCGGGATACGAAACGTATTATTGTATTGTCAACTTATTAATAAGTAAGGTTCACGCTGATGGAACACAATCGGGGCCGCTCCGGCAAATCGGATCTGGACGACGACACCCTGTTCGATGCGAGTCTGGACTCGCTGTTCACCGGCGACGAGGACATCGACCGCGCATCGCGATCGCTGAAGGCGATGTCCCATCCGTTGCGCCTGAAGATCCTCTGCACACTCGGGGATCAGGAGGTCAGTGTCCAGGACATCGTGGAGCAGGTCGGCACTTCGCAGAGCAACATCTCCCAGCATCTGGCCATCTTGCGCGACAAAGGGATTCTGGCCGCGCGTAAGGACGCCAACCGGGTATTCTACCGCGTCAGCGATCAGCGTACCCTCAAGCTGATAGGCATGATGCGGGAAGTCTTCTGCACTCACACGCAACATTGAGCCGGGCACGGGCCGCCTCGCCCGACCGCCAAGACGGGAGCAACGGTTCCCGTTTTGTTTTTCACGGCGGTACAATCTACCGCCCATCGACCTCGACCCGAGGACCCGCACCCCCATGGCGCAGTTGATCGAATTCGCCGGCAACCATCTAGCCCTGGTTGCCGCCTTGGTTGCGGTAATCGCCCTGCTGATACAGAACCTTGTCACCAGCGGTGCGGGTAAGGACGCGGTGGATCCCGTCGGGGCCACCGACCTGATCAACCATCAAGACGCCGTGGTGGTCGACGTGCGCCCCGCGGCCGATTTTCGGACCGGCCATATCATCAACGCCATCAACATCCCATTGGGCGTCTTTTCCGAGCAGATCTCCCGCATCGAGAAGCACAAAGGGCGACCAGTGCTGGTGAGCTGCCGCTCCGGCGCCCAGTCCTCGGGGGCCTGCCGACAGCTGCGCAAGCATGGCTTCGAGAAGGTGTACAACCTCCACGGGGGGATGCTCGCTTGGCAGAATGCCAACCTGCCGGTCTCCCGCAAGGGCTGACGACTCTCTATTACATACGGGACGGGATCAATGACTGAACAGACCGAGACGAACGGGGCGGCGCCCGCCCGCGCCTTCTCACTCCAGAGGATTTACGTCAAGGACCTCTCGTTCGAGACACCGAGCTCACCCGCGGTGTTTCAGCAAGAATGGAAGCCTGAAACGCAGATGAACCTGAGCACTCAGACGAGCCATCTGGGGGGCGAGAGCTTCGAGGTCGTGTTGACGGTCACCCTCACCACCAAGGTCGCGGACACCACTGCGTATCTCGTGGAGGTCCAGCAGGCGGGGATCTTCGGCATCCGGGACTTTCCGGAGCAAGAGCTCGCCCCTTTGCTCGGCAGCTACTGCCCGAGCATCCTGTTCCCTTACGCCCGGGAGGCCGTATCCGACCTGATTATCCGGGGCTCGTTTCCACAGCTGCTCCTGACCCCGGTCAACTTCGACGCGCTGTTCGAGCAACACGTGCGGGACCAGGCGGCGCGCCAGGCCGCGGGGACCAAGGCCGCCAGCTGAGGCCCCCGTGGAGGAGCGCCGTCCCGTCATCGCGGTGCTGGGGGCGGGCTCCTGGGGCACCGCCCTCTCAGTTTTGCTGGCGCGAAACGGCGCCCAGGTGCGGCTCTGGGGTCACGACCCCGCACAGATCGAGGATATTCGCGCGGCGGGGGAGAATCGTGTTTTCCTGCCCGGCCACCGGCTTCCGGAGGGCCTTCTACCGACGGCAGATATCGAGGCGGCCCTGCGCGGCGTCGACGAGGTGCTGCTGGTCGTGCCGAGCCACGCGTTTCGCGAGGTCGCTCGGGCAATCCGAGCGTATTGCGATCCGGGCCAGTCGATCAGCTGGGCGACCAAAGGGCTCGAGCCAGGAACCGGAAACCTGCTGAGCGAGGTCGCGGGCGAAGAGCTGGGCCCCCGTCCGCTGGCCGTACTCTCAGGGCCAACCTTTGCCGGAGAGGTCGTCCGGGGCTTGCCCACCGCCATCACCGTCGCGGGAACCACCAGCGAGCACGCCGAGCGACTCGCCCGCTATCTGCATTCGGATCTGTTTCGCGCCTACACCAGCGATGACCTGGTCGGGGTACAGATCGGGGGGGCGGCCAAGAACGTTCTAGCCATTGCCGCCGGCATCGCCGATGGGCTGGGCTTCGGGGCCAATACGCGGGCGGCCCTGATCACCCGCGGCCTGGTGGAGATCACGCGCCTGGGCCTTGCGCTGGGCGGCAAGGCTGAGACCTTCATGGGGCTCGCCGGGCTCGGGGACCTCGCCCTGACCTGCACAGACGACCAGTCTCGCAACCGGCGCATGGGGCTCGCCCTGGCCCAGGGGCTAAGCGTCGCGCAGGCGCGGGCGCAGCTCGGGCAGGAGGTCGAAGGGGTGCAGACCGCCGCAGAGGTGCACCAGCTTGCCGCCCGTTTGGGTATCGACATGCCGATCTCGGAGCAGACCTATCGCGTCCTGTACGAGGGGGTCCAGCCAGAGGAGGCCGCCAGGGCGCTGTTGGACCGGCGTCCCAAGCCGGAAGCGGTCTGAACGCCGCGGCCCGGCTCACGTGGCCCCTGCGTAGCCTTGCTGGCGCCAGGCCTCGTATAGGACCACGGCGCAGGCATTGGAGAGATTCAGGCTGCGGTTGCCCGGGATCATCGGGACACGCAGCCTGAGGGACTCAGGGATCGTCGCGAGGACGTCCGGGGGGAGGCCGCGGGTCTCGGGGCCGAACAACAGGCCATCCCCCGGTGTAAATCGCGCTTCACCGTAGCAGACCCGGGCACGCGTGCTGCAGGCCCACAGCCGAGCACCGCCCAATCTCTCGAGCAGCTCCTGAAGACTGTCGTACTGGCGGATGCCGACCCACTCCCGGTAGTCCAGGCCCGCCCGGCGCAGTCGTGCATCGTCCAGCTCGAAGCCCAGGGGGCGGATCAGGTGCAGCTGGCTCCCGGTATTGGCGCACAGGCGTATGATGTTGCCTGTGTTCGGGGGGATCTCCGGCTGGTAAAGAATCACGTGAAACACGGCTGCATGCTGCGCTGCTAGAGGCCCCCGCCCGATGGGCGCCGCGCCCCCAAGGAGCCAAGATCGATGATCGAGAGAGCGAAGCCCGCCCTGGCCGTGGATCTTTGCGGAATACGGCTCCGGACGCCCCTGGTGCTGCTGTCGGGCTGCGTCGGGTTCGGAGAAGAGTACACGCGCGTCAAGGGGTTTTCCAACCGGGACGCCGGGGCCGTGTGCCTCAAGGGAACTACTTTGGCACCGCGGCCGGGTAACCCGCCCCACCGCATTTACGAGACCGCCGAGGGGATGCTCAACGCCATAGGGCTACAGAATCCCGGCGTGGATCGGGTGGTCGAGGAGATCCTGCCGAGCCTGGACTTCAGCGAGACCCACTTCTTCGCCAACGTCTCTGGATCGACGGTAGAGGAATACTTCGAGGTCACGCGCCGGTTCGACAACTCGCCGATCGACGCCATCGAGATCAACATCTCTTGCCCGAACGTAAAGGAAGGCGGAGTCGCCTTCGGCAACGATCCGGACATGTCCGCCCGGGTCGTCGAGGCGTGTCGCCGGGCCACCGACAAACCGCTGATCACCAAGCTTTCCCCCAACCAGACCGACATCGCGGCCAACGCCCGGCGCTGCATCGAGGCCGGCACGGATGCCTTCGCTGTCATCAATACCCTGATGGGCATGGCCATCGACGTGGAAAGCCGGGCCCCGCTGATCGGGAACAATCAGGGAGGTCTGTCCGGGCCAGCCATCAAGCCCGTGGCCCTGCTCAAGGTCCACCAGGTCTATCAGGTCTGCCGCGATCACGCGATTCCGATTATCGGGCAGGGAGGGGTCTGCACGGCCGAGGACGCGCTCGAGTTCCTGATCGCCGGAGCCAGCGCCGTGGGCGTGGGCACGGCACTGTTCTACGACCCCCTGGTCTGTCCCAAAATCAACGCGGGCATCCTCGGATATCTGGAGCGTCACGGCCTCGCTTCCGTCCAACAGATCACCGGGAGCCTACGCCTCAATGATGACTTCGGCGTAGCCTGCGCTTGCTGAGTCTATCCCTTTCTGGATAGGAAATTAGGTGGCAAAGCCCTTTTTCGCCGTGGTATATTGGAAAACTGCCATTGACTCAACGACATGGCTTCGGCCGTCCGGAAGCGGAGACTGATATGAGCGACAAAGAAGCACTGCAGAAGGAAAAGTCCCAGCTGATTCTACAAATGCTCGACATGCAGAAGCAGTTCATCACCCTCGAGCATGAGAAAGGCGTCACCGGCAAGGACTACTGGGCCTCCGAAGAGGGCCTGCTGAAGGATTATCGCCAGAAGTACACGGACATGGCGGACCGCGTGATCGATATTGCGCATGAGCTGGTCGGCTCTCACCGCAACTGAGTCGATCTCCGGATGCCGGGGCGTCGGTCAACGATACGACGACCCCTCTCCGCTACCGAAAGCCCGGCCAAACGGCCGGGTTTGTCTTTGCCGGCGCTCCGGCTCCCGAGGCCGGTCCGGTGGTAAGCGACGCCGGCCACCCGTGGGATATCAGCCCGAGGCAGGCACAGGCGCTGCAACTGCAGCTGCGCGATCGGGTCGTCACTCTGGACCGGTTGGGCACGGTCCGCCGGGTCGCCGGTATCGATGTCGGCTTCGAGGATGAAGGCCGCATCACCCGCGCCGCCGTGGCCGTGCTCGCCTACCCGTCTTTAGAGCTGATCGAGTCCGCGGTCGCGCTCAAGCCGACCAGCTTTCCGTATGTCCCTGGGCTGCTGTCGTTCCGCGAGCTGCCCGCCGTGCTCGAGGCCCTGGCGAGGCTCCATACGCCACCGGACCTGCTGCTGTGCGACGGGCAGGGCTGGGCTCATCCGCGGCGCTTCGGCTTGGCCTGCCACGTCGGGCTCCTGACCGACACCCCGAGCATCGGCGTCGCCAAATCGCGCCTGATAGGCGACCACGGCCCGCTTGGGCCGGTCAAGGGCAGCCGCACACCGCTGCTCAAGGGCACGGAGGTCCTCGGAGCCGTGCTACGCAGCCGCACCGGTGTAGCACCGATCTACGTCTCGATCGGTCACAGGATTTCCCTGGGGACCGCTATCGCGTATGTGCTGGCCTGCACGACCCGATATAGGTTACCGGAGACCACGCGTTGGGCCCATCGTCTCGCATCGGAGAAGCAACCAGGCACCACCACAAGCCGGACCGGGCGGCAAGTCCAGGGCGTCAGGCCGGCCTGAGATGCTCAACGTATGTCGGAGCCGCTTCCAGCTCGAGATGCACGCCGTCGGCGCGAACGCGCAGCTTGCGGTCGTCCCCCGCGACGGCGAAGACGCAGTGGGCGCGCCCTCGGCTGCGCAGCGGAATCGGGATCATGTCTCGATACGTGTAGACGTTCTCGCCCACATCGCCGCCCACGCACACAGCGGGCAGACCGGGGGGATCGCCTTCGAGCTCGGCCCCTTCGAAGACCAGCTCCCCGCTTTGCTGCCACTTGGTCCGTTCGACCGAGCCGGTCATGGTCTTGATGATGACGGCGGGGGAAAAACAAATCCGGACCGTATCGCCCTCCACCCGCAGCTCCTTGATCGTCGAGCCGGGCAACTCGATGCTGCTGCTGTCCATCGGGACTGATTCTCCGAGAGAGGGGGTTGCCGCGAAGATGGAGGTGCCGAGGCCCTTTTCAAGCACCTAGTCGTTATCCGGTTCCGCCGAATCCTCCAGCTGCAGATCCTTGATCTTGCGGGTCAGGGTGTTGCGGCCCCAGCCGAGCAGCTTAGCGGCCTCTTGACGCCTTCCGGCGGTCTGCTCCAGGGCGGCCTCGATCATCACCCGCTCGAATGTCGGCAGAGCGTCATCCAGCAAGGCCGCCTGACCTGCGGCGAGGCGCTGCCTTGCCCAGTCCCTAAGCGAGGCGGGCCAGTCGCCGTCCCGGGACCTGGCCGCCGGGCCTGAGCTCTGCAGCAGCTCCGGGGGGAGGTCCTCGAGATGAACCTCGGCGCCCGATGCCATGACGGTGAGCCAGCGTGCCGTGTTCTCGAGCTGGCGCACATTGCCCGGCCAGTCGCACTGCTTGAGTCGCTCGAGTGCCTCGGGCATCAGGCTTTTCGGCTCAACCCGCAGCTCCTTGGACGCGGCAGCCAGAAAGTGCTCCATCAACAAGGGGATATCCTCCCGGCGCTCCCGCAGCGCGGGCAGATGGATGCGGATGACGTTGAGGCGATGGAAAAGGTCCTCGCGGAAGCGCCCGTCACTGACCAGCCGTTCGACGTCCTGGTGCGTGGCGGCGATGATCCGCACGTCGACCTGGATGGGCTCATGCCCGCCGACACGGTAGAACTCCCCGTCGGACAGGACCCGCAGCAAGCGGGTCTGCAGCTCCGCCGGCATATCGCCGATCTCGTCCAGGAACAAGGTGCCGCCATCGGCCTGCTCGAAGCGTCCCAATCGCCGGCTCTGAGCACCAGTGAAGGCCCCTCGCTCATGACCGAACAGCTCGGACTCGAGCAAGTCCCTGGGTATGGCGGCCATATTCAGGGCGATGATCGGCTTGGCCGCCCGGGGACTGTGACGATGCAGTGCGCGGGCCACCAGCTCCTTGCCGGTCCCGGACTCGCCGTTGATCAGGACGGTGATGTTCGAACGCGCGAGCCGGCCGATAGCCCTGTACACGTCTTGCATCGCCACCGCCGCGCCGATGATCTCGGGGGTCTGCGGGACTACTGGCTCCTGCTCGACCGCGGTGCGGCTGCCATGCCGGCACGCGCGACGGACCTGCTCGACAGCCTCGTCCACGTCAAAAGGTTTGGGAAGGTACTCGAACGCCCCTCCGTGAAAAGCCGACACGGCACTGTCGAGGTCCGAGTGAGCGGTCATGATGAGGACCGGGAGGTTAGGGTAGCGCTGGCGGATCCGATCGAGCAGCTCAAGCCCATCCATACCGGGCATACGGATGTCCGAGACGACCGCGTCGGGCTTGTCGGTCTCCAGCGCGCTCAGAGCGTCGCCCGCATTATCGAAGGTCCGCACGTCCATATCGGCGCGCTGGAGGGCGCGCTCCAGGACCCAACGGATTGACCGGTCGTCGTCGACGACCCAAACACGGCTCCCTCTAGGCATTTGGATTCTCCACGGGCAGGAAAACGGTGAACACGGTTTGGCCGGGTCGGCTTCGGAGCTCGATCAGACCGCCGTGCTGGCTCACCAATGACTGAGCGATGGACAGTCCTATACCCTGGCCGCCCGCGCTGGCCGAGAGCATCGGGTAGAAGATCTTGTGACGGAGGTCTTCGGGGATGCCCGGGCCGTCGTCCTCGATCTCGATCTGGGCCACCAGGCGGTGGCGGTGGCTCCCGAGGGTGAGCTGGCGCAGCACGCGAGATCTCAGGATGATCTTGCCGCCGCTCGTGCCAAGCGCGCGCGCGGCATTTCGGGTGATGTTGAGGACTGCCTGGATGAGCTGGTCCGCATCCCCGTAGAGATCGGGGATACTGGGGTCGTAGTCGCGCTCGATTAAGAGCTGTTGGCCGGCTTCGGCCTTGACCAGGGCCCGAACCCGCTCGAGAACCTGGTGGATGTTGACCCTCCTGTAGCTCGGTACCCGGTTCGGGCCGAGCAGCCGGTCAACGAGGGCCTGGAGCCGGTCCGCCTCGTCGATGATGACGCGGGTGTACTCGGCGAGCGCGGGGTCGGGGAGCTCGCGCTCGAGCAGCTGGGCCGCACCCCGCAGCCCGCCCAGGGGATTCTTGATCTCGTGAGCAAGCCCTCGGACCAGGGCCCGCGCCGCCTGGTGCTGCACCAGCAGGCCTTCTTCCCGAGTGATGCGCAGCTGGCGATCCACCTGTTGGAGCTCGACCAAGAGGCCTTGGGAGCGCCCAGGGTCAGGCACGGGGATCATCGTGCAGTCAACCGTGATCTCCCGGCCGTCAGGGAGCTTGAGCACCCTCTCCCGCTCCGTGACTGCATGGCCGGCGCGCCGGGCCTTCCTGAGATCCGCCCCTGCGGCCCCCTCCGCGCAGCGGATCAGCTCGGTCGCCGGCTGCCCTCGCAGGTGTCGCGCGCTGCTTGCGAACAAGACCTCCGCGGCGGGATTGGCGTATTCGACGTTCAGTGCCCCGTCGAATAGCACCACCGCACTGCTCAGGTTATCCAGGATGCGTTGGGCCAACGCGGCGGTAGCTCGGGCGTCAGAATTCATGTGCCTGCATCAAGCAAGATCCGCACCATGAATGCTCAGGAGGCCCGGCGGCGGGGCACAACCATTGTCGCACCGTCCCTGGCCAACGCCACCGGAGCGAACCGGAATGGTGCGGGTCCGGCACAGAACGGGGCCCATAGCCCAACACTCCCTTGGCCATGTTGCACCACCAAGGTGCGACACGCGGGTCTGCCGGCTGCAGATCAGTGGGACCGATTAAAGCTGGGCTGATGGCTTGGCTTGCTGGCGGGCTGCACAGGCGAGAACGTGCCACTGGGTTGGCTGGGAGCCCCCCCGTAGCTCGGTGTATAGCCCGGCGCTCCCGGACGCGTCGGACTGAAGGTCTGATCGCCGGAGGGGATCTCGGGGTACGCAGGGCCATACACCGGGGCCTTCCCCCCGCCCGAATCGGACGGGAAGGCCTGTTTGTCTTGCGGAATGCCGGGGTAGTTGGGGTTGGACGGCTGCTGGTCGCCCTCCGAAGCTCCGGCGGCAGGCGTCTTCGTCGTCGGCATCAACAAGTAGAAACGCACGGGGATCGCCCGAATTAGGGTCCGGCCCTTCGCATCGAGTACCTCGGCTTGCAAGGTGTGGGCTCCGCGCTCGATGTGCTTGAGCACAGCATGCACCGAATCCACCGTTTCGCGCGCCCCCAGGCCGTCGAGCACAAGCTGGATCTGGTCCCCCTTGCGAAGATCTGGATCAAGGGTCATCACGACAGGTACGTCGCCGGTGGCGTTGTGCAGGGTTTCCCGGTCGGCGGGATGGTCGATGCGGAAGCTGCGGTAGGGGCCGGCCGAGGGCTGCTGGGCCGGGCCGGATTTCTCGGCGGCCGGAGCGGCGGTGCTGTAAGTCGGCGGCGCGTAGTGCGAGGATTCGGGAAGCTGGACCTTCTTGGCCCCGGCCACCGGCTGATCGGAGTAATGCACCACCCCGTCGGGGCCAAGCCACCGGTAGACGGCCGCCTCGGCCGGCAACGCCAGCACGCAGCAGAGTCCCATGAGCACCAAAGCATTCTTCATGAGAGCCAGGATAGATCAGGCGCAGTTGAGCGACAACGCCGAAGTCCCTCCGATACCGCCATTTTGGAGAAAGAGATCA
>Ga0315556_1002433_pt1 | contig 10625 bp, 8 predicted proteins | sample SalMarSW160310MG_FD_202112 | JGI IMG/M metagenome (GOLD analysis project Ga0315556, IMG submission 202112) | Salt marsh sediment microbial communities from the Plum Island Ecosystem LTER, Massachusetts, United States - Salt Marsh Sediment SW1603-10 ...
CCTGGTTGAGCATGGCCAGCAAGGAGACGAAGATACCCGAGCCGCCGCCGTTCTCAGCCAACAGAACGGCCGCATCTCGGACTCCGTCCCCGTTCAGGTCTCCAAAAGCCATTTCAGGCTGCAAAGCGGCCAGGAAGAATTCGGCGCCGGAGCCGGCCTGATATTTCCCATCAGTCAATTGGACCGTTTTCTGGTACTGCGGGGCGAAGTAGGTAAAATTCTTGAGCTGCGCCTCGGTCAGGGCCGGGATATCGAGAGACGCGGAAGGCGTCGGGGAGACGGCCGGCGCACTCGTCGCGGGAGCAGGCACGGGCGTAGTTTGATCCGTCGTCCCGATAAACGGCAGGCCGCAAGCCATCGCTGCCAGCAGGAGCAGAAACAGCGGGAAAACCATTTTCCTTCGACGCATAATCATCCCTCCATTATGGACTAATCTTGTCCCAGGCCAGCCCACCGTTGGTTGTTTTGTACAATGCCCGTTTGCCGTTCGAATCGCTGACAATCACCCAGCCAACTTTCGTGGTGACGAAATCCATCGCGGCAAAATCCTGCCCGAAGCTGACATTGGGCAGCACTTTTGACCAGGTGTCACCGCCATCATGCGTGATGTAGAACTGGTTGCTATCCCAGACGAAGCCATCATCGATCGAAATGAAATCGGCGGCACCGCCATTGGGGACAGGGGTGGTGGTCGGAGCCCAGGTCTGGCCGCTGTCATGGGTGACATAGATGTAGAGTTTATTGATATTGCCGTACATCAGCGTGAAGAAAAGGCCATCTTGCTGGCTGAAGAATTGCGGCCCGTAGGAAATCACCTGGGTATCGCCGACACCATCTGGCATGGACAGCTTCGGCGCGAACCAGGTCCGACCGCCGTCGCTGGTGCCATACAGATAGATGGCATTGTTGACAGGAACCGTCCCGCTGACCCAGGCATGCTGCATATCCACGGAAGTGAAGCCTGTCTTGTCGCCGCTGAATGGCAGGCTGTCAGCGGAATCAGCCAGGTTGGGATCGTTGGCGTAGACCTGCTCCCAGTTCTGACCTCCGTCACGGGTCTGATAGATGGCGACCGCCATGCTGCCGGCCGCCATACCGCGGTCAGCCATGATCCAACCCTGGGATGGATCCAAAAAGTCGAGTATGCCGCCGCCAAACGGGACCGCGGTCGAGGTCCAGCTCACGCCGCCATCCTTTGTGTGGAAGAGGGTGCCGCCTGACAGCGGCCCCGACGCATCGGCAATCAAGATCCAGGCCCGGTCGGCGTCCAGGAAAAAGCTGCTGGTCGTATCCAGCCCATCCGAGACGCCGTTCATGCTGACGTCATACCAGGTTACGCCACCGTCGGCGGTGCGCAATAGGGCATTCGGTGTGACCGCCCAACCATGCGACACGTCGATCATCCTCAGGAGTGCAAACTGGGGCGCGCTGACTTGCGGCGCAGATAGTGTCGCTGGGACAGGTGTTTCCGTCCCGGGCAGCGGCGAAATGGTCAGGGTGACCACATGCGGTATGGAGGTCACCTTGGCCGGACTGCAGGCCGGGAGCAGCAATCCGCAAAACAAGACGGCCAGTAGCAGCGGATAGGGTTTCATTTCATCCTCTCCTTGGAGCGAACAGACAAGCAATAGCGCAAGGTATTCTATCCCATGCGCTATTGTAATGCGGATTCCCATAATTCGAGCCTGGGGAAGGACCAAGGTTGGGGCGGGAGTAACTATGGGATGATCGCCGTCCAGGTGGTGCCGCCGTCGGTGGTCTTGTAGAGGGCATTATGGCTGCCGGAGGCATTCGCCAGCGCCCAGCCTGTGAGGGTATCGACAAAATCCAGCTGGCCGAGCGAATTGGCCAGGTCGACGTTGGGAGTCAGGGCTGTCCAGGTGAGCATGCCGTCATGGGTAACGCTCAGCCCGGAGCTGGTCCAGACCCAGGCATCGTTGGCCGAGAGGACCGCATAACGGCCGCTGCCGATCAGGGTCGAGGTCGGCATCCAGTCGGCGCCGCCGTCCTGGGTTTTAAAGAACATAAAAAGGGTCTGTCCCCCGTTCAAGACGATAGTTGGTAAGACTCCGATTTGAGTGCCAAAGAAAAGCGGTTGCCGAGCCCCAATCTGCAGACCCGGTCCCAGCGGCGGCAGGACCACGTTCTGCTGAGCCCAACTGTGGCCACCATCCTGCGTGGCGTAGAAGTAGACGAAGTCGTCGATCGGTTCAGCACCACTGACCCAGCCATGCTGCGTGTCTACGAAGGTCATGCCGGCCTTCTGTCCGCCCAGCGGCAGGCTGTCCCCGGCACCGGGAACAGTGGGGTCATTGATGTAGTTCTGAGTCCAGGTCGCGCCGCCGTCAGCAGTTTGGTAAACCGCCACCGCTTCAGATCCGGCGCCCGCGCCGAGCGCTGCCAGGGCAAATCCATTACTGGAGTCAAGGAACTGCACCCCAGCCGAAGCAAAAGGCACGGCCGCGGAACTCCAGTTCGCGCCACCATCCGTGGTTCGATAAAGCGTGCCACTGTGCGGATCGGCTGGGGTGCCGATCAGGACCCAGGCGTTCCCGGCGTCCATGAAGAAGCCGGCAGCGGCATAACCGACTTCACTGACGCCGGCCGGGGTGACGTTGTTCCAGGTGGCGCCACCATCTGCGCTGCGCAGCACGTAGTGGTCAGCCAAGGCCCAGCCGTTGTTGGTATCGAGCATGTCGATCCGGGTCAGTTCAGGCGCGGAGATGACCGAGCCGCCGGAGGTGGGAGTCGCCGTCACTGGACCGGGAACGGGCGTATCAGTCGGGGAAGCAGGTGTGTTTGTGGCCGGGCCTGGTGGGGTCGGCGTAAACGTCCCCGGCAGCGAACAAGCCAGGGCCGCCAGCAGCATGACCGTTAATATGGTCAGAAACCTGACACGAGCAAGATGAGCGTTCATCATTACCTCCTAAAATTCGAAGCACTGATACGAATAAGGGTTGCAAAGCTATTCTACGCCTGCATGCGCATCCTTCCAAGTCCAGCTTATGGGTGAATTGCAAAGCGCCGCAGAAAACCTGCGGCGCTGGGTGTTGTAATTAATCGGTCGCTATTCCCCAAGCCATTCGACGACGGTCGCTTCACCCTGACCGACGCCCACGCACAGCGTCGCTAGGCCGTAGTACGGACGAATTTCGTCCGCGGCACGACGCCGCATCTCGTGCAGCAGGGTGGTCAGGATGCGCGCCCCCGAGCAGCCCAGCGGGTGCCCCAGGGCGATCGCCCCGCCGTTGACGTTGACCAGGTTCGGGTCGAGGCCCAAGTCCTCGATCACGGCCAGCGACTGCACGGCAAAAGCTTCGTTCAACTCCACCAGGCGGATATCCGCGACACTCAGCCCGGCTCGCGCCAGCACTTTTTGTGTGGCCGGGATGGGGCCAGTACCCATCACCCGCGGTGGGACCCCGGCCGCTGCCGAGGCGATCACCCGCGCCATGGGCTTGAGTCCCAGTTCGGTGGCTTTCTCAGCGCTCATCAGCAGCAGCGCAGCCGCGCCGTCGTTGAGACCGGACGAATTTCCGGCCGTAACCGTGCCGCCTTCTTTCTTGAAGGCCGGCCTGAGACGCGCCAGTGCCTCCAGCGAGGTGTCGCGGCGCGGACGCTCGTCGGTCTCGACCAGGATCGGGTCGCCTTTGCGCTGCGGGATGCTGACCGGGACGATCTCCTCGGCAAACTTACCGCTGTCGATCGCAGCCAGCGCTTGCTGGTGAGAGCGCAGCGAGAATTCGTCCTGCATCTGGCGTGAGATGTGCGGCTTCAGCGCGGCGATATTTTCAGCCGTCTCGCCCATCTGCTCGGTGCCGTATTGCGCTTTCATTATGGGGTTGGGGTAACGCCAGCCGAGGGTCGTATCCCAGGCAGTCAGGTTGCCCCACGGATAGCTGTTTTCAGCCTTGGGCAGCGAATAGGGCGCGCGCGACATCGACTCGACCCCGCCGGCGATGAAGACCTCCCCTTCCCCGGCGCGGATGGCGCGCGCCGCCTGGTTGACGGCGTTCAGGCCCGAGGCGCACAGACGGTTGAAGGTCACCGCGGCCACCTCGACCGGCAGTCCAGCCAGCAGGGAGGCCATGCGCGCCACGTTGCGGTTGTCCTCCCCGGCCTGGTTGGCGCAGCCGAAGTAGACTTCTTCGACCAGGGCGGGGTCAAGCCGATTACGTTCAACGATCGTCTTGATCACCAGCGCGGCCAGGTCGTCCGGGCGAACGCTGGCCAACCCCCCTCCCAGCGCGCCGATCGGCGTGCGGATGGCATCTACAATGACAGGTACGGGCATGTTTCCCTCCAGTGAGTAGCGAATCGCATTTCGATTCTACCACTGGGAAGGCATTCCCTTTTAAAACGGGCTGCGTTTGAAACCTGACCCGGCAGACAGCGGATCACTTGTCACAGACGGCCGAGCATGGTCTGCGCCAGTTGCTTTTCCAGCGCCAGTTGTTTTGCGGCTCCCTGGGGAGTCGTCAAGTCCCAGTCGGTCTCGACCGCTTCCAGAGTCAGGTAATATCCTCCGCTCTTGAGGCTCAGGCGGCCGTCTTCGTAAAAGGCGCCATCACCAAAACCAGTTAAGGTCTGGGCCTGCGCACTTGCGTCACTCCAGTCCCGGCTCCAGGACTCGGTGGTGGAAGAGGCTGGCAGGTCGAGCCAGTAGTTGACCTGCAGCACCACTTCGTCGACAGAACCGGGCATGTTGAAGCCGTAATAAATACAGGAGGTTTCTGTCCCCGCAGCCCCCCCGCTCTCAAAGATCGGATGCTGAACCTGGTCGATCTGAGGATTGGGCAAGACGATTTCCGTGTGACCGGTGAAAAAGCTGGCCAGGTCGTGGCTATCCAGCAGGCTGCAGCTTTCGAGCAGGTCGTTGAGCGTGGGAGTGGGCGCTGGCGTGACGACGGCGGTCGCAGTTGGCTCGAGGCTGTGTGTCCCCGGGACCGATCTGGTGGGACTGGCGGCGGGTGTGCAGGCCGCAAACAATAATCCGGCAAGCATTGCAACCAATAGCTTCTTTATCATCTGGCCTCGAATTATTTCCCGGTCCGCATCATCTTGGGATCCAGCGCGTCGCGGAAGGCGTCACCAATCAGGTTGAAGGCCAACACGAACAACAGCAGCGCCATACCAGGGAAGACCACGATCCACCAGTGGGTGTTGAGGCTCGGAATCCAGTTGCGGGCGTAGCTGAGCAGCTGGCCCCAGTCCGCATAACCCTCGTTGGCACCCAGGCCCAGGAAGCTCAGGGCAGCGAAGGTCAGCACATTGGTACCGATGTCCAGCGAAGCCACCACCAGCAGCGAATAGACGGCGTTGGGAATGATGTGCCGGAACAGCAGGCGCGGACCCGGTACCCCGACCGAGCGGGCGGCCATGACGTAATCCTGTTCCTTGACGGCCAGCACGTCCCCGCGGATGATGCGCGCGTATCCCGGCCAGCCAAACACGATCAGCGCGATCATGCCGGTGATCAAGCCGTTCTGGATCTTGGAACCCAGGATGGTAGCCAGGGTCAGCGCTGCCAGCAGAAAGGGGAAGGCCAGGAAAATTTCGACCACCCGCTGGACAATCTCGTCGAACCAGCCGCCGATGAAGCCTGACACCGAGCCGACAACTCCGCCGATCATGAAGGTCAGGCTGGTGACGATCAAACCGATCTTGAAGGCTGTGCGCGTACCCCAGACCACGCCGTAGAAGATGTCGTATTGCCCCTGAGTAGTTCCAAAGGGCAAGCCAGTTGTTGGTGGCTGCGGCTCAGCCAGAAACCCATTACGTGGGATTTGGTATGGCTGCGAAGGAATCGACGGCGGCGCAATGAGTGGCGCGAAGATGGCCACCAGCGCAAACAGGATGACGAGAACCGTCCCGGTGATCGAAACCGGGTTCTTGAGCAAAGCCGCCAGCCAGCGCGGCGTGCGTTCATGCGGTGGGAGCGCCTCGGCGGCCGGGTGGGAGTGTAATTGATCGTGCGTGGTTTCCACTGGTGGGCCTCCTTAATTCAGTTCGATACGCGGGTCGAGAAAGCGGTACAACAAGTCCACCACCAGGTTGGCGATCACCAGTAAACCACCCGCCAGCAGAGCAATGCCCAGGATCGAAACCGCGTCAAAGTTGAGGGCGGCATTAGCTGCAAACAATCCCATGCCATGAAAATTGAAGACCGTCTCGGTGATAACCACCCCATTAAGCAGGCCGACCAGCAGCAGCCCACCGATGGTCACGACTGGGATCATGGCGTTTGGGCGGGCGTGGCGGTTGATGACCCAGCGCTCCTTCAGACCTTTGGCGCGCGCCGTGCGGACATAATCCTGCTGGAGCACTTCCAGCATGGACGAGCGTGCCACACGCAGGAGTAAGGCCCAGGACACATAAGACAAGGTCAGGGCTGGTAGGAACAGGTGGCGTAAGGCATCGAAAAAAATGTCGTAGCGCTGATTAAGCAGCGCATCCAGGGTATACATGCCTGTATAGGCATGCCAGTTCGAGGAGATGACGATTGCATTGGCCCAATTTGACAGGCGCCCGGGCGGAAACCATTGCAGGTTGGCGTAAAAAACCATTAGCACCAGCAGCCCGAAGACAAAAGTGGGGAAAGAGTAGCCGATGATGCTGAAGACCCGCGCTGCCTGGTCGATGAATGAATCGTGGTGTAATGCCGCCTGGACCCCCAGCCAGGTTCCGATCACCATGATCGGCGTGAAGCTCCACAATGCCAACTCCAGCGTAGCCGGGAAATAAGTCAGGATGGCTTGCGTAACCGGCATCTGCGCCGTCTTCGACCAACCCAGGTTGCCGTGCAGGACGTTACCCAACCAGCGTCCGTATTGAATGTAAACGGGTTGGTTAAGACCGTATTTTTGGATAATTGCCTGGATCGCTGCAGGATTTTTAGGAATACTGGTAATGTACAAAGCTGCGCGTTCGACCGGGTCGAGCATCATCAACATACCAAAAATCATAATGCTCAAGCCTAACATCACAAGCGGCAGGATCAGCAGTCTGCGGACAATATACCTGCTCATTCAATCATCTCCAAACAGATCAGGCAGGCGATTGCTCGCCTGCCTGATGCTTACAAAGCTACTTCGAAAGTGCGTAGAAGTAAATACCCGAGTAAATGGGGTTGTAGTAGTACCCTTTGACCCACATTTGCTCGTAGTGACGTCCTTCCGGCTGGACGACGAACAGGTCCAGAGCATTCTGGTAGGTGATGTTCTGCAGTTGCGAATAAATCTTGGCGCGCGCCTGCTGGTCACTGGTCTGAACACCCTGCTTGATCAATTGATCCATTTGTTTCTGTACGTCAGCCGGGAAAGCCTGACTGCCAGAATAGGTTCCGCCGCTGGCCAGGAAGGGGACTACCCAGTCTTGCGGGTCGTGATAATCTTCCAACCAGCCGAGCATAAAGATCGGCATGCGGCCGGAAACCTGGTCCTTCAGCAGCAGGGCGAACGGTTCGCCCACGACCTGCAGGTGGAACTTGGGATTGACCTTCTGCAAATCGGCAGCCAGGATGTCCCCAGCCGTCTTACGCTGGTCGTTACCGGTGTTGTAGATATATTGCATGTAGAAACCGGTATCCCACAGCGACTTGCCATCAGCCGATTTCCAGGTTGAGGCCTTGAAAGCGGCGGTGCATTTATTCAAATCGAAAGTGTAGTGCGCCTGGCTGGGATCGTAACCCAGTTCGCCTTGAAGGATCGGGCCATAAGCCTGAACTGCTTCGCCGTTCCAAATCTGCTTGATGTAGGTTTGCCAGTCAAAGCAGTAGTTGAAAGCCTGGCGGATATTGATGTCGCTGAAGAAATTGGCCGGAATGCCATTGCCATCCAGCTTGCCGCTGCCGAGCGTGTTGTTCCCACCGGTGTTGCTGACGTTTTCGTTGAAGTAAATGGCTGTTTCTTCCACCGAGGGCAGACCCTTGTACAGGCGGATCGCACCACCAGTATTGGTCGGGGTACATTTGCCGCTGGCATCACAGGTTTCACCGACCAGCGGATCGACCTGGGATATATACTGCCGGTCCACGTAGGCGATGTCTGCGTCACCAGTCTTGAAGGTTGCAAAACGTGTGCCCCACTCATTGATGACTTTGATGACGGCGCGTTTCATCTTGGCTGGACCGGAGGGACCACCGTCCCATAACGGGGTGGTTACCCAATAATTATCGTTGCGGGTCAGGTCGGTCTCCTGTTCGGGAACCCATTTTTCAAGCTTATAGGGACCGGTTCCGTTCATGACTTTGAACAGCGGGTCGGCCTCAGCCGAGGGGTTGTTATATTTCTGCGCGTCCCCGGGTTTGCCATCCCAGGCGCCTTGCTTAATGGCCCAGGACATGTTAACCACAGAAGCCCAGGTACCGCTCAGGATTTGCAGCATTGGTCCATAAGGCTGCTTGAGATGCATGGTTACCGTGCCAGCACTATTATCGTAGGTAATAGCATCCTCAACAGCTTGAGCCGCCTTGGTCCAATCACCATTAAATTGCTTCTGGACCACATCGCTGGCAAAGCTATTGACATCCAAACCGAAGAACGGTTGCAATACGATCCATGACGGACCACCGGCGCGGTCGAGGATCATCAGGCGCCACAGGCTGTAAGCCACGTCCTGAGGAGTCAGATCCGAACCATCCTGGAATTTGACACCTTTGCGGATATGGAAGGTGTAAGTCAACCCATCCGAAGAAATGTCCCAACTGGTCGCAAGCATCGGGACAAACTCTGTGGTGGAATCCTTTTTAGGGAAGACCAGTGTCTCATAAACATTGAAAATCACCTCACCACTGGCTGTGTCGTAGGCCCATTGGGGATCCAATGATTCAGGTCCGCCCGTGGTGGCTTCGATCAGCGTATCTGGATTTTTTGCCTGGGATGAGGGGGGAGCGCTGGTCGGCGCTGCAGTGGGAGGGGATGACGGGGTGGTTCCCGTCGAGCTTCCGGGTGGCGTTGAAACGGAAGCGGGTGGCGTGGGTGTCGCTGGCGCACAGGATGCCAGGGCAAGCGCCGCGGCGATCAAAATGGTCAAGATCGTCATAGACTTGCTGATTTTATTCATCTCTTCAACCTCCAATTCAAACTGATAGTTTATTGGATTAGATTGAACTTTTCCGCTGCCGGCCATCCATCTGCGTCGTCACTCAGTTCCTGTGCATGGAGGCCGCGACCAACCCACTGAGATGGCGGCTCCTGGAGACCAGCAACAGGATATTGCATTTATCATAGGACGGCAAAACACAATCGTCTTTATTCATTTAATAAGATTATATAAAGTTGACATTAAGGTTCGATCTGACAGGTAAGATTCGCACAAACTTGAGCATAATGGAATTAAAATTAAGTAAAGCATTTCACTCCAAGCTAGCGATCTTTGCACGCGAGATCGTTCCCAAAGGGCTAGAATCACCGCCAAAAGCGCGAAGGGCAGAGAATTTGTCTGGATCAACATAGGATTTTTGTATCCTCTGATAAATGACGCATGGCACTATACGCGATCAAAATAATGGGACATAATCAATCTGGATTGATTATTGCGTCAAATATTGTCCGACTTCTCACAATATGAAGGAGGCTTGTAAATGCCAGCCAAAGGTTGGGTTGAAGTTAATGATCTTTACTGTAAGGGTTGCGAATTATGCATCAGCGCCTGTCCGCAGGATGTTATGGAACTAGATATGTCGCACCTGACCCCCAAGGGTTATCATCCCGCTCATATTTTCAAGGACGGCTGCACCGGCTGCGCCATTTGTGCGCTGGTATGTCCCGATGCGGCCATCACGGTCTACCGTGAAATCACCAAAGCCGTCCCGGCAGGGGCTTAGGAGGCTCGCATGACTCGCGAAATGCTCAAAGGAAACGAAGCCATTGCCGAGGCAGCCATCCGCGCCGGTCTCGAAGCCTATTTTGGCTATCCGATCACGCCTCAGACCGAGGTATTGGAATGGATGTCACGCCGCATGCCCGAGCTTGGCCGGACCTTTGTCCAGGCCGAGAGTGAGGTGGCCGCGATCAACATGGTTTACGGCGCAGCCTGCACCGGGACGCGGGTGATGAGCTCATCCTCCAGCCCCGGCGTATCGCTGATGATGGAAGGCCTATCATACGTGGCCGGAACCGAGGTACCGGTGGTGCTGGTCAACGTCATGCGCGGCGGTCCCGGTCTGGGCAATATCGCCCCGGCACAGGGTGACTACTTCCAGGCCGTCTACGGCGGCGGGCACGGGGATTACCGACCAATCGTGCTGGCTCCGGCTTCGGTCCAGGAAGCGATCGATCTGACGGTGCTTTCCTTCGACCTGGCCGAAAAATACCGCTCGATCGTGATGGTCCTGGCCGACGGCTCCATCGGCCAGATGATGGAACCGGCTGAACTGCCGCCCATGCGCAAAGTCGAACGCAAGGACTGGGACTGGGCCACAAACGGTGCGATTGGCCGCGAGCGGCGCATCCTGACCTCGATTTATATCGACCCGGTCGACGAAGAAGTCACCAATCTGCGCCTGTTCAAGCGCTGGCAGGAAATCCAAAAGAACGAGATTCGCTACAAAGAATATTTCCTGGATGACGCTGAATTTGTGGTGGTCGGCTTCGGTACCGCCGGGCGCGTGGCGCTTTCAGCGG
>Ga0315556_1002436_pt1 | contig 10618 bp, 8 predicted proteins | sample SalMarSW160310MG_FD_202112 | JGI IMG/M metagenome (GOLD analysis project Ga0315556, IMG submission 202112) | Salt marsh sediment microbial communities from the Plum Island Ecosystem LTER, Massachusetts, United States - Salt Marsh Sediment SW1603-10 ...
ATCATTTTTTTGTGCCTGGACAAAACGTTGAAGAGATCAAGAAGGTCGATCTCATCTTCATATATCGGTAGGGGGTGTGATGTGTTGGTCTGGTTTTCGGTCATGGCATTATCGGTAGTTGTCATAGTCCAATCAGCCCGGCTTTACATCTTCAGCACTTTGATGCCTGCCACACCCAAAGCAAACTGGTAGAAAATCTGCGCCCAGTCTTTCAGTTCCTTGGTGAACGCAAACTTGTCCAATTGCTCCGGTACCACCAGGGTATCCCCCGGCATCATCTCGTCGCCCGAGAAGCTGCCGAATATCGAGCTGGAATTCTGTGCGCTGATGACAGAGCCATCCGCTCGCAGCAAGTAGATGCGTGCCGTATCCGCATCGCGCGTGGGTCCTCCGGCTTTCGCCAGATAATCTGAAACCCGGCCATCCGTGCGGTACATGAAGGCATTCTCGTTATAAACCATGCCCATGACGCTCACGGTTGAAGGCTTGCTGGGCACGTAGAAGCGATCACCGTCTTCCAGGGCGATGTCCGGCAGCTCTTTTACCCCGGCGCCCCGGGGTGGGATTTCCAGCACCACGCGGCCGGTTGCTCGCGTGCTGCGCATTTTCTTGACCAATTCCAACTGCGCTTCAGCCTGCCCCTTGGCTGCATTGGTGTCTTCCACGCTGATGGCATTCTGCTGCTTGGCTGCCAGGTTGCGTTCGATATCGGCCTGCATGCGGTCGGCCATTTCCTGCAAACGCTGTTGCTGCATTTGCTGGACGGATTGCCTGTCCAGTTCTGCCCCAAACAGGTACGCATTGGGGGTCAATCCACCAATACGTGCAACCAGCTGGCGCAGGGTTTCGCCCGGCAGCGCCTTGTATATGCCGGGGGTTTTAACCTCGCCTTCCAGGCGTACGTAGACGCTCTTCTTGGCAACCGGCACCCGGATATCGCTCTTGGAAAAAATGGTAACCACATCGCCCGGCTCCAGCGGCAAGTCGTCCGGCAAGTTCTTGCCGTTTATTGCATTACCCAGATTGAATGGAATCAGGACTGTCGAGAGGTCGCTCTTCCGCAAGCGCTGGATAACCGCATAATCCCAATTGATGCCGGCACTGTTGCGGCTGATGATTTCCTGGTTCAATCCCTGTTCGCTGATGGAACTGCTGAATATCTGGTTCTGCTTTTGCCAATAGCCCGGCACGATCAGCGAGTCGACATTCGGGATCAGGTCCTTGACGCGCATGTCCTTCTTCCATGGGTAGCGGCCCGGATTCGCCACATTCCCGCGCAGGGTCACGGCGTTTTCGAACTGGCCATCGATGGGCATCACTTCTACCAGATCGCCATCCTTGAGTACCCGGTCAAGGCCGGTCGAATCCAATGGGAATTCTTCCACTTGTCGCATCTTGCGATCGTCTATGCGCTCGACCCTGACCTTGTCGCCCTTGGCCACGGTGGTCAGGCCGCCCGCCAGACCAAGCAGCCCGCTCAGGGTGGTCTTGTCATCCTTTAATTCATAGATAGCCGGGTTGTTTACACTGCCGGAAATGGCGACCAGTTGACCGACGGGCGGAATGTAGATCACATCGCCCGGCAGCAGATGTACGTCCCTGGTTTTATCTCCCTTCAGGAGCAAGTCATACATGTCGAATTCGGTTACAAGCTTGCCATTGCGCTTGACCTGGATATGGCGCATCGAACCCGTTACCGAGGGCCCGCCCGATGCAAACAAGGTGTTTACCAGGGTACTCAGCGAGCTGACGGTGTATACGCCGGGCTGCCGGGCCTGCCCTACGACATAGACCTGGATCGAACGCAGTTTGCCCAGCGTCACGTTCAGCTCAAAATTCCTGAATACGTGGCCGATTGCGTTTTTCAGATAGCCCTGCAATTTCTGGTAGCGGACGCCGGCGACATTCACCGTTCCCACCTTGGGTATGTCGATCTGGCCGTTCCTGTCTACTACCGCGTCCACGTCAATATCAACCTGCCCCCACCCCTTGATGATCAGTTCGTCTCCCGGCCCAATCAGGTAGTCCGAAGTGACCGGGATATTTTCTACCGGCGCGAAGGTACCGGGAGCTTGATTGAAGAGGTCGTAACCGTAGATAGGAAGCTTCTGATTCAGGGAGGTCGAAACAAAGTCCTGGAATTCACTGTACTCGGGGGGAAGGGCTTGTCTTGTTGGGCTGGCCGTGCCGGGCTGGGCCTTGGATGTATCCAGACCATGTGCGCCCCGCTGCTGCATAGGAGCGTTCAGGTCCGTGCCGGATGCGCCCCGCTGCTGCATAGGAGCGTTCAAGTCCGTGCCGGATGCGCCCCGCTGCTGCATAAGAGCGTTCAAGTCCGCGCTGGACGCGCCCTGCTTGCTCATGGCCATGGAAGCCAGCTTGTCGTGGCACGCATTCACGTCCACTGCATTCAGACATGGGTCGCCAGCCGCGCCCATTCCCAAAGTCAATGCGCTTGCAGAGAGGCCGGGCGACATCCCGCCACCCAGCAATGTCCCGCCTCCGCTCAGGCTTTGGGCTACCGTCGTCGTAACCGGCATTGCTACAGAAAACAGTACCAGAACAGCCTGAATGACAAACTTCCTGCCGGCGACGATATTCGCCGCGCCAAATCCGAATATTCCCACTTACCCGCTCCCCTGGAGATTCTGCATTACCCGATATTGCCTGGGGCAAACCATTGCAGCATGCGGCTTGCGCCGGCCATTTTCATGGCGCCTATTATGGCACAAGGCCCCGGTGCTTATACGGCTTCTCTGTTGCAAGACCGGCAGACGGCCATTGTTCCGCCAGCCCGATTCCGCGGAGTTTCGCATCCCGGGCCGGGGCTGTCTATATGCCAAAAGTACTAGATACAAGAAAAAAGCCGCTGAAAGCGGCTCGATCGGAATTGCAGTTTATTATTTTTGTTGGATGTTGGTAGGCGCGATTGGACTCGAACCAACGACCCCCACCATGTCAAGGTGGTGCTCTAACCAGCTGAGCTACGCGCCTGTTAAGGCCGCGCATTGTAACCGAAGCGGCAGGCGGGTTCAATTGCAGGATGCAAGGGGTCGAGCTATCCGGGTTGAGGGGCGGCCGACATTCCATTTATCGCCTCACCTCGCGGCAATCTGGTTTATACGCAAAGACATATGCTTGCAACAATATATCCATATGAGTATATTGTCAGCCATGAAGCATGTTCGATTCCTTGGTGATGCGCTAAAGCGCATGCGTGAATTTCCTGAAGCTGCCAAGCATGATGCCGGTTACCAGCTAGACAAAGTGCAACGAGGTAACCAGCCTGACAACTTCAAACCAATGCCTTCCATAGGAAAGGGAGTCGAGGAAATCAGGATAAGGGATGAGACCGGAATCTACCGAATTATTTATACTGCGCGCATCGCTGATGCCATCTATGTGTTACATGCATTCCAGAAGAAGACGCAGTCAACATCGAAACACGACATCAGTATTGCCAAAGAACGCTATGCAGAGCTAATGAGAGGTCGGAAATGAGCAAGTCAAAAATCGAGAGTTATGCCAGCGTGTGGGATGCCCTTGCCGACACACCAGAGGAAGCAGCCAACCTGCGCGCACGGGCAGAGCTCATGCACCAGATTGCTGTCATTGTTGATGAAAAGGGCTGGACACAAGCCGAAGCTGCCCGTCATTGTGGCGTGACTCAGCCACGCATGAATGATCTGTTACGTGGTCGCGTATCCCGATTCTCGATTGATGCCTTGGTAAACATCGCTACAGCCATAGGCAGACGCGTTCATTTCGAACTGGAAGCCGCATAGATTGCCCAGGTCATGATGCAACCGGCCGGCGAGCCGGCCTGTCAACCCGGTCAAGGCATGGGGCACTCCCCCTCAAGACCCTACCCATAAAGGCGTTGAACTGAAAATCCAAAGGGTCGATATTGTGTATCCGGAACGATCATGGACAGGAGTCTGCATTGAGGATACGCACTGCACTTGGAATCCTGGCCGCATCCCTGTCGCTGCCGGCATTTGCCGCGCTCAACGTCGGGATGCAGGCGCCGGATTTTACGGCCCAGGCTTCGCTCGGCGGCAAGGTATTCACCTATTCGCTGGCCGATGCGCTGAAGCAGGGCCCGGTGGTGCTGTATTTCTATCCGGCGGCGTTCACCAGGGGCTGCACCATCGAGGCGCATGATTTTGCCGAGGCGATTCCGGAATACCGCGCGCTGGGCGCTTCGGTGATCGGCGTTTCGCACGACGGCATCGAGAAGCTGAACAAGTTTTCGGTGAGCGAATGCCGCAGCAAGTTTCCCGTGGCGTCCGACCCGGACCAGCGCATCATGAAGGCCTACGATGCGGTGCTCATGCCGTTTCTCAAGTACGCCGACCGGACCTCCTATGTGATCGTCCCCGGCGGCAAGATCATCTACACCTATACCGCCCTGAGCCCCGACAAGCACGTCGAGAACACGCTGGATGCCCTGCGCCAGTGGGCTGCGAAACAACATAAAAACTGAAAGCCCCCCGGTTTCCTGAAGTTGCTGGAAAGGCAGGGTTGCGTGTTGCGCCCTCCACTATTGATCAGGCCCAGACCGTTCGTGGTGAGCCCTTCGACTCCGCGCTTACGCGCTACGCTCAGGGTGAACGGTAACTCCAAGATCATTCGTCCTGAGCGTAGCGCAGCGAAGTCGAAGGGCTCAGGGTGAACGGTAACTCCAAGACCATTCGTCCTGAGCGTAGCGCAGCGAAGTCGAAGGGCTCAGGGTGAACGGTAACTCCAAGATCATTCGTCCTGAGCGTAGCGCAGCGAAGTCGAAGGGCTCAGGGTGAACGGTAACTCCAAGACCATTCGTCCTGAGCGTAGCGCAGCGAAGTCGAAGGGCTCAGGGTGAACGGATGGAGGTATTCATTCCTGTTACCTGCAGGATTCAATGGTTCCCGCTTGCGGCGGTCTGCCCGAAAAGTATCTTTTTTGATTCCTCGCTCACGGTCGGCGCGGAATTGATTTTCGCCGCCAGTTGGTAGGCCCGCTGCACCGCCGGGCGCATCTTGATCGTTTCGAACCAGCGCGCAACATGCGGAAAGTCTTCCAGCCGCTGTCCCTGGCGTTCGTGGGGCACGATCCAGGGATAGATCGCGATGTCGGCGATCGAGTAATCGCCGGCGACGAAGTCCCGGCCTGCGAGCCTGCGGTCCAGCACCCCGTACAGGCGGTTGGTTTCCTTCATGTAGCGCTCGATGGCGTAGGGAATTTCCTCGGGCGCGTAATGGCTGAAATGGTGGTTCTGGCCGGCCATCGGCCCGAGCCCGCCCATTTGCCAGAACAGCCACTGCATGACTTCGAGGCGCTGCCGGGGAGCGGCGGGAAGGAAGCGCCCTGCCTTTTCCGCAAGGTACAGCAGCACCGCGCCCGACTCGAATACCGCGAGCGGTTCGCCGCCGTCCGCCGGCGCGTTGTCGACGATCGCGGGGATCTTGTTGTTGGGGGATATCTTCAGGAATTCCGGCGCGAACTGCTCGCCCTTGCCGATGTTCACCGGCACGATGTTGTAGGGCAGCCCGGCCTCTTCCAGGAAGATGAGGGGCTTGTGTCCGTTCGGCGTGGTCCAGTAATAGAGGTCGATCATTGCAGTGCTTCCGTAACAAGGATTGTGCAGAATGGCGACACGGCCGCAGCATGGCGCAGGCTTATGTTAACCCAACGTCCCAGCCGAGGCGAGGACCGGCCTCCCCCTCCCGGCAAAGCCTAAATTGACAGCCCTGCGCAACGGGCCGAGAATTGGCGAAGGTCGCGCCGCATTTCCGACGAACGCTTGTAATAATCAAGGGGGAAGATTATGGGTAGCGGGATAATGCATAACCGGAAGGGAATGGGAAAGGAGGCGATCCAGGCCTCGATTTCCAATCACCTGATTTATTCCATCAGCAAATACTCCATTAACGCCACCACCCGCGACTGGTTCCTGTCCACGGCCTATACCGTGCGCGACCGCCTGGTCGAGCGCTGGATGGAAACCATGCAGCGCTATTACGAGCACGACGCCAAGCGTATCTATTATCTTTCGCTGGAATTCCTGATGGGGCGCACGCTGAGCAACGCCATGCTGAACCTGGAAATGGACCAGCAGGCGAAGGAGGCGCTGTACGAGCTGGGACAGCAATTCGAGGCGGTGGCCGAGATCGAAGCGGATGCGGCGCTGGGCAACGGCGGGCTGGGCCGCCTGGCGGCATGTTTCCTCGATTCGATGGCGACGCTGGACCTGCCCTGCTACGGCTACGGCATCCGCTACGAATACGGCATGTTCCGCCAGAGCATCGAGAGCGGCAGGCAGGTGGAGCACCCGGACAACTGGCTGCGCTACGGCAACCCGTGGGAGTTCCCGCGTCCCGAACTGCTGTACCCGGTGAAATTCTACGGCCGTGTGGTCGAATACAAGCATGAAGACGGACAGGTGCGGCACCACTGGATCAATACCGACGATGTGATGGCGATGGCGTATGACACGCCGATCCCCGGCTACGGCGGCAGGACCGTCAACAATATGCGGCTGTGGGCGGCCAAGTCCTCGCGCGATTTCGACCTGTGCTATTTCAACGAGGGCAATTACATCCAGGCCGTTGCCGACAAGAACGAATCGGAGAACCTGTCCAAGGTGCTGTACCCGGACGACTCTACCGAGATGGGGCGCGAGCTGCGCCTGAAGCAGCAGTATTTCTTCGTCAGCGCCTCGCTGCAGGATATGCTGTTCCGCTACAAGAAGAACCACCCGGGCTGGGCGCAACTGCCGGACAAGGTTGCCGTGCAGTTGAACGATACCCACCCCTCGATCGCCATTGCCGAGATGATGCACCTGCTGATCGACGTCTATCACCTGCCGTGGGACGAGGCGTGGGGAATGACCACGCGCATTTTTTCCTACACCAACCATACGCTGATGCCGGAGGCGCTGGAGACCTGGCCGCTGGCCATGTTCGAGAGCCTGCTGCCGCGCCACATGCAGATCATCTACGAGATCAATTACCGTTTCCTGCAGCAGGTGAAGCACCAGTTCCCGGGCGACAGCGAGTTGCTGAGCCGGCTTTCGCTGATCGACGAGAGCGGCGAGCGCCGCATCCGCATGTCGCACCTGGCCATCGTCGGCAGCCATGCGGTGAACGGCGTTGCCGCGCTGCACACCGAGTTGATGAAGCGCACCATTTTTGCCGATTTCGAGCACGTCACGCCGGGCAAGATCATCAACATGACCAACGGCGTGACGCCGCGCCGCTGGCTGAACCAGGCCAATCCGGGGTTGTCGGCGCTGATCACCGAACATATCGGCAAGGACTGGCTGACCGATCTCGACCAGTTGCAGCAGTTGCGCGGCCTTGCGGATGACGACGGGTTCCAGCAGCGCTTCCATGCCGTCAAGCAGGCCAACAAGGAGCGCCTGGCCGGGATGATAAAAGAGCAGCTCGGCATCGAGGTCGATCCCGCCTCGCTGTTCGACATCCAGATCAAGCGCATCCACGAGTACAAGCGCCAGTTGCTCAACCTGCTGCATGTGGTCACGTTGTATAACCGCATCCGCACGGGCTCCCATCCCGATCCCGTGCCGCGCACCGTGATCATCGCGGGCAAGGCCGCACCCGCCTATACCATGGCGAAGCTCATCATCCGGCTGATCAACGATGTTGCCGAGATCGTCAACAACGACCAGCGGATAGGCGGCAAACTCAAGCTGGTGTTCATCCCCAATTACGATGTTTCCAATGCCGAGCGCATCGTCCCGGCGGCGGACCTTTCCGAGCAGATATCCACTGCCGGTACGGAAGCCTCCGGCACCGGCAACATGAAGCTGGCGCTGAACGGGGCGCTCACCATCGGCACGCTGGACGGCGCGAACATCGAGATCCGCGAGGAAGTGGGCGCGGAGAATTTCTTCCTGTTCGGCATGACTACCGAGGAGGTCGAGGATCTGCGCCGCCAGGGATACGACCCTACCGCCTGCTATCACGGCAATGCCGAGCTGAAGCAGGCGCTGGACATGATTGCCACCGGCTATTTTTGCCCGGAAGAACTGACCTGCCATCAACAGGTCGTCGATGCGCTGCTCGGGGGCGACCACTTCCTGCTGCTGGCGGATTACGCATCCTATGTCGCCTGCCAGGACAAGGTGGGCGAGCTGTTCTGCAACCGCAAGGAATGGATCAAGCGCGCCATCCTCAATGTCGCGGGGATGGGCAAGTTTTCCAGCGACCGCACCATCCGGGAATATGCCAAGCACATCTGGGATGTCGCGCCGATCACGCCGAAACCATCCAGAAAAACCAAATAACAGGCAGCCCATGCAGACACCCGATACCGGCACGAGGAACACTTCGGCTCAGGACCTGCGCGATGCGCTCGACGCGAAAGAATTCGTCGTGCACCGGGATGCAGAAATGCTGGCGGCGACAGTTGCGCAGCGCATTGCCGCGCTGGCGGCACAGGCGATCGCCGCACGCGGCGCTTTCCGCATCGCGCTGGCCGGCGGCAACACCCCGCGCCGCTGTTACGAACTGTTGCGCGACATGGCTGTCGACTGGCAGCGGGTGCATGTCTATTACGGCGACGAGCGCTGCCTGCCGCGCGGCGATCCCGGGCGCAACGACAGCATGGCGCAGCAGGCCTGGCTCGACCATGTCGCCGTGCCTGCGGACAACGTGCATGCGATACCGGCCGAGCTGGGCGCAGAGGCTGCCGCAGCGGAATACGCGAAGCTGCTGGAGCCTGCCTTGCCGCTCGATATAGTATTGCTGGGCATGGGCGAGGACGGACATACCGCCAGCCTGTTCCCCGGCAATCCGGCGACGGAACAGGGCGATGCGGTGGTGGCCGTATTCGACGCGCCCAAGCCGCCGCCGCAGCGGGTATCGCTGGGCATGCCAACGCTGAACGCGGCGCGGGAGAAAATATTTCTTGTCGCAGGAGAAGGAAAGCGCGAGGCGCTGGGAAAGATCGCGCGCGGCATTGCATTACCTGCCGCACGTATTGCGAGGGCGGAGTGGCACGTCGACGGTGCCGCCCTGCCCGGTGAAATTGTTTCGGGGGACTGAACACAGGAGGATGACATGCAGATCGGGATGATTGGGTTGGGGCGTATGGGTGCGAACATGGTGCGGCGATTGCAACTGGCCGGGCACCAGTGCGTGGTGTTCGACCGCAGCAGCGAGGCGGTGCAGGCGCTGGCGCAGGAAGGCGCGACGCCCGCCGACAGCATCCAGGATTTCCTGGACAAGCTGAGCGCGCCGAGGGCGGTGTGGCTGATGCTGCCCGCCGCAGTGGTGGACAGCAGCATCGCCGAACTGACGCCGTTGCTGGCGGCCGGCGACATGGTCATCGACGGCGGCAACTCCTACTACAAGGACGACATCATGCGCGCACGGCAGCTCGCCACGAATTCCATCCATTACGTCGACGTCGGCGTGAGCGGGGGCGTGTGGGGACTGGAGCGGGGTTATTGCCTGATGATCGGGGGCGACCATGATGCGGTCTCGCATTTGCAGCCGGTGTTTGCCGCGCTGGCGCCGGGCGTTGAGACGGCGCCGCGCACCGACGGGCGCAGCGGCACGCCGAACTCCGCCGAAAACGGCTACCTGCATTGCGGGCCGGCGGGCGCCGGGCACTTCGTCAAGATGGTGCACAACGGCATCGAGTATGGCCTGATGGCGGCCTACGCCGAGGGTTTCAATTTATTGCGTCATGCCAACGTGGGCGGCGTGTCGCGCCAGGCCGATGCCGAAACCACGCCGCTGCGCGATCCGGCAGAGTTCCGCTACGACATCGATGTGGCCGAGGTGGCCGAGCTGTGGCGCCGCGGCAGCGTGGTGGGTTCGTGGCTGCTCGACCTGACCGCGCATGCGCTGCAGGGCGATCCCGGCCTGAACAATTTCAGCGGGCGGGTATCGGATTCCGGCGAGGGCCGCTGGACCAGCATCGCCGCGATCGAATCCGGCACGCCCGCGCCGGTGCTGACGGCCGCGCTGTTCAACCGTTTCTCTTCGCGCGGCGAGGCGGATTACGCGGACAAGCTGCTGTCCGCGCTGCGCTTCGAATTCGGCGGCCATCACGAGAAAAAGCAATAGACCGGGCAAAATGGTAATCGCAATCAAGTAGCTCGTGCGGGGCCGCGGCAAGGGGTTGGCGGCAGTATTGTCCATGTTATGTCGGACCCGCAGTAACCCAAAATCGCGACTACAGTGCTAAAATGCACGCAAAAGATTTACCTCGCATTCACGATCATATAAAAACACAACAATCGACCATCATGAAAAAGAATACTCTGAACCCGCTATTCGACAAGGATCTGAACCACGTAGGATGGATTGATTCGAATTCACAAATTTTCGATGCCGGCATGAACTGGGTTGCGTTCGTCGTCAATGACCATGCCTGGTCTGCCAGCACCATCCACTGGCTTGGCCCGGTGAAAAATATGTCATGCATGGATGCCCTCGGCAAGCCGGTCGCATGGAACCCGAAGGCCGGCGTCTCCACCATCCATCCCCCGGTACGTCCGCCGCGCGCCACGCCGGTTGAGCCTCCGCCCCGTCCACGCAAGCGGGCCGTGCCTGCATCTCCTGCCAGGCCCGCAGCACCTTCACGCGGCTGGTCTATCCTCTCCTTC
>Ga0315556_1002438_pt1 | contig 10613 bp, 11 predicted proteins | sample SalMarSW160310MG_FD_202112 | JGI IMG/M metagenome (GOLD analysis project Ga0315556, IMG submission 202112) | Salt marsh sediment microbial communities from the Plum Island Ecosystem LTER, Massachusetts, United States - Salt Marsh Sediment SW1603-10 ...
AACTGGACAGGGTTCTTTCTATATTATAAAATCACCACCCTGAAAGTGCATGGAATGCGTGGTCGGATCTTTCATTTTGACAAGTTCAGTGACATACCGGATCTTATCATCGAACGGCGAAAAGACATACTCCGGCATGGTTTTCAGGAAGTGGAAGCAACCATGACAGACCTGGACTCCAGTCAGACTGATTGCCCCAAGGCAAGGCGATACGCCCAACCCCAGGGGCGGAGTCCTGGGCGTGTCATCCCTGGCAAGATGGCATATTGAGACTCGCAGGGCAGAAACAGAAGGTGAAGGAGTGTTAAATGGAAGCTTATCGATCTGTTGAGGAGATTTCGTGGATACCCCATCCTGTTGCAAGAGGGGTGAATATCAAACCTTTGATTTCCGAAAAAGAACACGGTTTGAACGTGACCTGTATGCTGGTCAATATTCCGGTGGGAAAGCAGGTCCCTGAACACATCCATGAGGAACAGGATGATATCCTCTATCCACTTCGGGGCAGAGCGGTTATGTGGGTTGACGGAAAAGGTAAGTTCTCATTGGAACCAGGAGTGATCGTAAGAGTACCAAAGGGCGTAAGACACAGGATCTCTGATGTTACCGAAGATTTGTTGATATATGATGTTTTTTGTCCGGCTCTTATATGAGTTTGGTTTCTCAAACAGTGGAAAAGGGGTTACATATTTTTTCGCGGGACACCGTGGTAACCCTTGTCAGGATATGATGCTTTGTGTTTATTAGTTGAAAAATGTTGACAGGATGCCGATAAAGAACTGTTTTTAATATTTAGCCCTAAAGGGTACTCCCTATAAATGGTTGGATCTCAAAACGTTGTTCACCTATCTTCTCAGCTCTCAAAACGAAATCCAGGCGATATATTATCATTTTCGACCATTGTGCCAGGAATTGTCTTTTACGGCTTCGTAGCCCAAGAAAATGGAAAGGTCTGGGGTTGCCACTCGTCGGCCGGTGAAAACGGCGGCGGATCATTCATTTTGGCAGGTTCAGCAGGAATCCCAATCGGCATCTCTGCGTAAGGGGAGATAGGTGGGATCAGATCACTCGATTGTTGAGCCGGACAAGTGATATTTCGAGAAGCCTTTCCCGATCAAGATCTTCTCTTAGAAACGCAACGATTGTCCATGTTAAGAAGGAGTAGAACAAATGGGTAAAAACAATTTCAGCACCACACCGCAAGAGCGATATCTTGAAGACTACGTGGTGGGAGCTGTACATGAGTTCGGGCCTATTACCATCACTGAAGATGAGATCATCCAGTTTGGCAAGAAGTTTGATCCACAACTTTTCCATACGGATCCGAATGGAGCCAAGGAAACGGTATATGGAGGTCTCATCGCCAGCGGATGGCACACTTGCAGTTTGTTCATGCGGCTGTTTGTTGAATACTATTTGCCGGGCCAGGCGAGCCTGGGAAGTCCGGGGGTGGATGAGCTGCGCTGGCATAAACCGGTGCGCCCCGGCGATAAACTCTCCTTGCGCATCACGGTGCACAAAGTGAAACCTTCCAGCAGCAAACCTGGCAGGGGCGTGTTATTCTCTTTTTGCGAGATGCTGAATCAAGAGAAGGAAGTTGTGGCGAGCATGATGGCCCTGAATCTGATCAGGTATCGTGACAGAGGATGAGGGGGGGGCGTCATTGCTGACCAGGTGCGGGAGGTTAATGGGAGGATATTCGTTTGCTGCACATCTTTGTCGATGCTGATGCGTGCCCGGTCAAACCGGAAGTGTACCGTGTGGCGGGCCGATACCGCCTCCATGTCACATTGGTGGCCAACTCCTGGATGCGAGTCCCGAATAAACAATGGATTTCACTCGAAGTTGTGGACAACGGACTCGACGCGGCCGATGATTGGATTGTCGAACATGTGCAACCTAACGACATTGTGGTCACCGCCGACATTCCCCTTGCGAGCCGTTGCGTGAAGCGAGGCGCGCGTGTAATGGGCCCCACCGGAAAGCCGTTCACGGAAGACAACATCGGTGAGGCGGTCGCGATCCGGGACCTGTTGTTGGAACTTCGCGGCGCAGGAGAGATAACAGGCGGACCTCTGCCTTTAAGAAAGCGCGACCGGTCGCGTTTTCTCCAGCAGCTCGATGAAGTGATTCAATCCATCCGTCGCAAGCACCCGTTCAACCCCACCTGACACCGGTTGGACAGGGATGTGCGGAAAAAGCGCCCGCTCACATGTCTGACAAACCGTTGTGCCACGAAAGAAGAATAAGATGTCGGGCGCCCGATATCATAGCATTTTGCAACGATTGATCTATGGATTTGAGTAGGATCTTCGAGTGGAAAACTCCCGTGGCGGGTTTGTCGGGTCCTGCCGTCAAAGCAGTTTTGCTTTGGATGCTACTTCGTGGTATAAAAGGAGAAAGCCATCCCGCAGTGGCGACCGGACAGCGGAACAACCAGTAAAAGGAGAGGTGCTTCTATGGGTTACCAAACGATCTGCAAAGCCGGATTGGACGAAACGACCGTCAGGCCGAACATGACCAGCTATGAAGAAGCCGTAGGGGCGTTCAAGTGGGAAGATTACAGCAAGGAAATCGAAGGTTTCGAAAACGGGGGCATAAATATCGCCTATGAGGCCATCGACAGGCACATCAAAACGGACCGAAGAGAAAAAGTCGCTCTCTTTTGGGAAGGGAAAAAGGGGGAGAGCAGGGCATATACCTTCCTCGATTTGTACAAGCTCACCAATCGTTTTGCAAATGCCCTGACCTCCCTGGGCATCAGAAAAGGGGATCGGATATTTACCTATATGGACAGAATCCCGGAGACGTACATCTGTTTGCTGGGCGCCTTGAAGGTGGGTGGTGTTATCGGCCCACTTTTCTCCGCCTTCGGACCCGATGCCGTGAAAGATCGGCTTTCAGACTGTGAAGCCAGGGTTCTGATCACAACACCTCGGCTTGCAAGCATGGTGCATGAGATTAGAAAAGACCTCCCTGCACTTGAGATCGTCATTATTGTTAATCCACAACAGGCGCCCTACGAAATCCAGGCGAACGAGGTCAGCTATGAAAGCCTGGTAAAGGATGTCGCAGAGGAGTTTGACATCCTGAAGACCGATAAAGAGGACTATGCCATTATTCACTATACCTCGGGTACGACCGGAAAACCCAAAGGAGTTGTGCACGTGCATGAGGCCGTCGTCGGGCATTGCGCCACAGCCAAGAATGTGCTTGATCTGCACGCGGAAGACATCTACTGGTGTACGGCTGATCCGGGCTGGGTTACGGGGACGTCCTACGGCATTTTCGGCCCCTGGTCAAACGGGGTGTCCCAGGTGGTTTATGAGGGAGGATTTAGTGCAAGCCGATGGTACCGAATCATCGATAAGTACAAAGTGACCGTCTGGTATTCAGCCCCCACTGCCATCAGGATGTTGATGAAAGCCGGTGAAGACCTTGTGCGAAAACATGATCTCGGGAGCCTCCGATATATGTGCAGTGTCGGGGAGCCGTTGAATCCTGAAGCGGTTAGCTGGAGCAACAAGGTCTTTGGTATCCCTTTTCACGACAACTGGTGGCAGACCGAGACAGGATGCATACAGATTGCGAATTACCCGACGCAGGATATTAAGCCGGGCTCAATGGGCAGGCCGTTTCCCGGGGTAACGGCGGCGATTCTCGATGATCGTTGTGAGAAGGAACTTCCGGACGGTGAGGAAGGCCACCTGGCCCTCAAGTCGGGGTGGCCGTCCATGTTCCGTACCTACTGGAACAAGAAAGAGCTCTATGACTCCAGGTTCAAAGGAGAGTGGTATATCACCGGTGATCGGGCCAGGCGGGAAGCCGAGGGCTATTTCTGGTTCGTGGGCAGAGCCGATGACGTGATCAATACAGCCGGGCACCTTGTGGGGCCCTTTGAGGTGGAAAGTGCTCTGGTCGAACACCCGGCGGTCGCAGAAGCGGCCGTCATCGGCATTCCCGATTCCATCGCCATGGAAGTCATCAAGGCCTTTGTTTCGCTGAAGGACGGCTATGAACCCTCCGACGAACTGCGGAGGGAGATCAAGCGATTTGCTCGCCGGAAGCTCCATGCTTTGGCATGCCCCCGGGAAATCGCATTTCTTCCGGATCTGCCCAAGACCAGAAGCGGAAAAATCATGCGCCGGCTTTTAAAGGCAAGGGAACTCAACCTGCCGGAAGGCGATACCTCTACGCTTGAGGATTAGAGTCCTCGAACCGTTGACAGGGAACGGCGCCTCGGCAGATATTTTAGGGTGGGGGCAAGTCTCCTATTGCCTCTATGGGCCAGGCTCAGGGTCATCTCCTGTGCCCGGAAATCGGTAATGCCTGGATCGTAATGGAGATGTTTTCGGCCTCGGAAACCGTATGGCGTCCCAGTGACAGGGGGGCATAGGTTAGGCCCCTGCGCCAGGCAGGCTTATAAATGATTCTTCTGGCGTACCGGTAATCCCGCTTGACGGTGCCGGCATCAAATATGAAATTTCCATCCCGGTATTCAACCCACACCGTAATACTGTGATGACTATATCCTCCTCTGGATCGAAAGGTAATGGGTTTGCGGTCCCCGTTGGCAATCCGGAATGACAGTGGCCGATATTTCTGATGCCTGCCGCCAAATTTCATCCGACCGCCTCTTATGCTCACCTGAAGAAGATCGCCTGTAATACCGGCCCTGCCGGCATAGATTGCTGCAATCCGCCTGCGTTCGCGTTCGGCCTCCAACTCAGCTCGAATACCGGCCTGTCTGGCTTCTTCGGCGGCGCTTCGACTGTCGGCTAATCTTCTTTCCGCCCGGATTCTCGCGCGCTCGTTATAGCCCTCGATGGCGGTCTGGCGCTGCGCGGAGCTCATCTGATTCCACTGCTCCTCCGGTACTCCGTAAATCCTGTGCGCACAACCACTGATCATTAATAACACGATTAAACAGATCAGAAAATTAATGGTTCGCATATTTCCGTCCCCTCATCGCGATAAGCTTTTTTCAATTTCCGTGAGTAAGAGTAAAAAACCACAGACGACCTTTTTACGACTCCATCAAGGATGTTGATTAGAGATATCGTTGAGGTTTTCTATCAATTCCGCAGGAGATCCATATCCCAGCATTCGCGCCAAGGCGGGATTGACCGTGAGGAACTGACCTTCGGGCGTGGTCTGGTAAATACCCTCTACTGCGTTTTCAAAAATACGCTGGTATCTCCGTTCCGCCACCTGGGCTGCTGCCAGTGCATCCTCGTGTTCGCCTGCTTCCTTCAGGAGGGGATCGCCGGTATTGATCGGGGTCTTTTCTCGATTTTTGTCATGCTTCATCATGATATTGAGTCTTCCGAGGCTGTTTTCGGTTTCTTCTCGCCCTTCAGGATGATGGTTTTGAGGCTATTCCTCGAACGCCTGAACCTGATAGGTGGAAACCTCCAGATCTCCCCCCTTCCACGCATCACCGTCGAGACCGGCCTTGAAACAGAGGTGTGTGAGGAATTCCTTCTTGTCCGGCAGTTGATCCCAGACCTGGGGCAGAAAGGTGGCCTGATGGTAACCTTTTTTGATGATCAGTCCGTCAACCCCCGGGCGAAGTTTTCTCAGAAGATCATCCGGGTCCACATAGGAAAGCATTTCCGGATTCGTCAGGATGCTGACCTCGATCCTGACATTCTCCCATTCCTCCGTCCGCATGGGATGGAAGCGCGGGTCCCTGAAAGCCGCGTTGATGGCATTTTCCCGGACTCCTTCAAGCAGCGACTCCTGCGGCACGATGTGCCCGATACAACCCCTCAGACTGCCCTTCTCGGTCAGGGTTACGAATGTGCCTCTCCGCGCATTGAAAATTCCGGCCAGATCCTTTTCGACGCCCTTCGTGCCCTTGCGGCTGAAGAGCTCCTCTTCTATGGTCTGCCGTGCCACTTTGAGCAGGTACATTCCCTGCTCCTGGGTCAGTCTCTCTTTTTCCATTACGGCATGCTCCTTGCTGATTGGACGAGCCCATCCATTCCTATCCAGGAAGGATGAGTTGGTTTCTATGATAGACAATTAGAAGCGCGAGTCAACCGGAAACAATATCGCCAAATCCCCCATAGGAGTGCATGACGCGTAAATTGGACGGTGGATTTGGGGCCAAGTGTGTCTTGACAACAGTGGAAGATCATGTACATATTGGCAGGACTTGATTGAAAGGAGCTTTTATGGAAGATATGGATACCTTGAAACAGAGGGCAAAAGACGTCTATGAAATCCTGGACCCCCTTTATACCGTGGAAAAAACCGCACTGGAGTACAAGACACCTCTGCAGCTCCTCATCTCCACCATTCTTTCGGCCCAGTGCACCGACAAACAGGTAAACCAGGTTACCCCCATGCTTTTCAAAAAATATCACACACCTCAGGATTATATCAAGGCCCCCATAGCCGAACTCGAGGACGATATCAGAGCGACCGGTTTTTTCAGGAACAAGGCAAAATCCATCAAGGGTTGCTGCCAGGGGCTTGTCGATCTCTACGGGGGCGAAGTGCCCGCCACCATGGAAGAGATGCTCAAGCTTCCCGGAGTGGGGAGAAAGACCGCCAACTGTGTGCTGGGTGCCGTATTCGGCGTACCCGGAATTGTCGTGGACACCCATGTGAAAAGACTTTCCCAGCGGCTGGGCCTCACGGACAAGAAAGACCCGGACAAGATCGAAAAAGAAGTTGAAAAGCTTCTGCCAAAGGAACGATGGCGCCGCTTTTCAGATATTCTCATCTACCATGGAAGGGAAATCTGCAAGGCCCGAAAACCGGAACATTCCAGGTGTCCTGTCTTCAGTCTGTGCCCCTCAAACGATGTGTGACCGTTTCTTAAAAAGTCCAATCCCCGCCTGCCGGATGGCGGGCAAGTCCGCGTTGTGGCTCAAATCTGAAACTCGGCTACCAGAAAGGTGTGATCGGAGGGTTTGGGCAGGGTCCTGGCGTCAAAATCAATCCAGCAATCCGCGGACGTCTCGGCCATGGGCGGGGTCGCCAGAATATAATCGATCCGCCAACCCATCTTCCGTTTGAGTCCGTTCTGGATTCGGTAGTCCCAGAAGGTGAATTGTCCTTCTTCGGGATGGTGCTTCCTCAGGATATCCACCAGCCCCCAACCCAGGAGTTCATGCATCAGGGCCTGCTCATCCGGGTGAAATCCCACCTGGCCTCTTAGACCCTCCGGGTCGTAGACGTCCTTTGATTCAAGCGCTACGTTGAAATCACCTGCCACGAGAAGGGGCTCGTCAGGACTGTAGTGTTTCCGGAGATGGGTCAACAGTTCATTGAGCCACCGGAGTTTGTAGGCGAATTTTTCAGAACCGGGTGCAACACCCTGAGGTACGTAAACATCGATGACTGGAATTTCATTGATCCCGGCACTGATGAATCGCGCTTCTTCTTCCTCATCTCCCGAAAGGGTACTGCGCACATCTGTCGCGGGTTTCTTGCTCACTATGGCAACACCGTTATAGGATTTCTGACCTTTGAATGCTACCTTGTAACCGGCATCATCAAAGGCCTTTACCGGAAAATCCTGGTCCTGGACCTTGGTTTCCTGGACACACAGGATGTCGGGACTCTCGTGCGCCAACCAATCCATTATAATGGGCAGGCGGGCACGGATAGAGTTGGTATTGAAGGTAGCAAACTTCATTACTTGACTTTGCTGCCGGGCAGGGTGGTCGCCCAGGGTGTCAGGAGATGAACGCCCGTTTCGTCTTCCGCGGCCAGGACCATTCCGCAGGATTCGATACCCATGAGTTTTGCCGGTTTCAGGTTGGCCACGATAATAACCTGCTTGCCTTTAAGATCCTCAACCGCATAGTGTTTGGCTATACCGGCCACGACGGTCCGTTCCTCCCCTATATCCACCGTCAGTTTGACCAGCTTCTTGGATTTTGGGATAGATTCCGCCTCCGTGATGGTTCCGACACGGAGGTCCAATTTCTGGAAAGCCTCAAAATCGATCAGTTCAGGTTGACGCTCTATTTCCCCTTTTCCATCCATCTTTTCCACTCCCTTTGTCCTTTTATTCTGGCCTGCCACCTCGATTCTCGGAAACAGGGCCGGTGCCATTCGTATGGTTTTATCGGGTTTCAGATTTTTCCACGAATGCAAGTCCGTGAAGTTCAAGGCCCTGCCCTTCCTTTCCAGTCCTATTTGCTCCTGTATCTTTTCGGCGGATTCGGGCATAAAAGGCCAGATCAAAACGGAAATAATATGGAGGGTCTTGAAGATGTGATCCATAACGGTCCCAAGCCTGCCAACATCCGATTTGGCCAGGACCCATGGCGCCATGGTATCGATATATTTATTCAACTCACCAACAACCTCCCACACGGCCATCAGGGCCTTGTGGAACCCGAGTCCCTTCATAGCAGCCTGATACTTGTCCAACGCTCCAAGGGCCTTTGCCTTCAAGTGATCGTCCGATTCGTGGGAAAGGTCCGGCTCCGGCAGCACACCTTTGAAATACTTGAGGGCCATGGTGGCGCTCCTGCTCACCAGGTTTCCCAGGTCGTTTGCCAGATCTGCGTTGATCCTGTTCACCAGGGCTTCCTCGCTGAATTCGGAATCCAGGCCAAAGACCATATCACGAAGCAGGAAGTATCTGAAGGCATCGAGTCCATAGACGTCCACCAGTTCCAGGGGGCGAACAACATTCCCCAGGCTCTTGGACATCTTTCCCTCGTTGATATTCCAGTAGCCGTGCACATTCAGATGCTGGTAAGGCTCAATGCCTGCCGACTTGAGCATACAGGGCCAGTAAATCCCGTGGGGTTTCAGGATGTCTTTCGCGATCATGTGCTCCGCAACCGGCCAGAATCGATTAAACAAATCGCCCTCAGGATAGCCTGGGGCCGAGATATAGTTGATAAGGGCGTCAAACCAGACATAGGTGACATAACTGTCGTCAAACGGGAGCGGTATGCCCCAGGTCAGCCGGCTTTTCGGCCGCGAAATGCAGAGGTCTTCCAGGGGTTCCTTCAGGAAAGAAAGGGCCTCGTTTCTGTATCTCTCGGGCCTGATAAAATCCCTGTTCTGTTCAATATGGTCTATGAGCCAGTCCTGGTACCGACTCATCCTGAAAAAATAGTTGGCCTCCTTTATGACCGTGGGTTCCATCAGGTGGTCGGGACATTTTCCCTCCATCAGCTCGCGCTCCGTATAGAACCTTTCACAGCCGAAGCAGTAAAGCCCTTCATATTCACTGAAATAGATATCGCCGTTGTCCCTGACCTTGTTCAAAATGAACTGTACCACCAGCTGGTGTCGGGGATCCGTCGTCCTGACAAAATAGTTGTTGCTGATATTCAACCTCGGCCAGAGATCCCTGAAGAGCTGGCTGATCCGATCCACGTATTCCTTCGGGGTCTCCCCGGCCATCTCCGCAGCAGCCACAATCTTGTCGCCGTGCTCATCCGTGCCGGTGAGAAAAAAGGTGTCCATACCGGAAAGCCCATAATATCGATTCAACACATCGGCTACAATGGTCGTATATGCATGGCCTATATGGGGCTCTGCATTCACATAATAGATTGGCGTGGTAACATAGAATCTGTCGGTCACTTTTCGAATTGGTTACCCCCTTTTCTTGCTTTTTGAAATGGCCGTTTCCCAGGCCTCTTTTTCTGAGGACGGTCTTTTTTTCTCTCGGGAGCGCCCTTACGAGCCAATTCTTCAAAGGCCATCTCTTTTTCCTCCCCGGAAGCCAGGGCCACCGTCACTGTCTTTTTTAGGATATTTTCACGAATGATCTTACCCTCACCACAGTTCGTCTTCACCCGTTTACCGATCTTCGGCATATCCTTTTTGGCCTTTTCATAATACTTGTGTTCATAGGTAAGACAACACATGAGCCTGCCGCACATACCGGAAATCTTTCCCGGGTTGAGCGACAGATTCTGTTCTTTTGCCATTTTGATGGTTACCGTGCCAAAGGTATTGAGAAAAGACGCACAGCACAGCGGTCTGCCGCAGGATCCGAGTCCGCCCACCATTTTTGCCTGGTGCCTGACTCCTATCTGGCGCATCTCAATTCGAATCCTGAACTTGTTCACCAGATCCTTGACCAAATCCCTGAAATCGACTCTGCCGTCTGCCGTAAAAAAGACCACGATCTTGCTGCCGTCAAACCGTTTCTCCACCCTCACCAGGCGCATGGGCAGGGATCTTTCCTTTATCTTGTGAAGGCAATAGCCGAAGACGTTTTTCTCCAGCGTGATCCCATCTTCATATCTCGCAATTTCGTTTTCAGTCGCGAGCCTGAAAACTTTTTTCAAAGGTCTTTCCGAAAGTTCACCCCCCGGGAGATGGGGTTCTGTATGGACGACAGCAATGGCCGGGCCGTCTTCAGTAATCACCATCACCTTGTCACCCCTGGAGAGGACAAAGTGTCCGGCCTCAAAATCATAAACCTTGCCACAATTCTTAAACTGCACCCCAACGATTTTACTCATTAACTTTCATATCCATTTTCTATTACAACCAATATTGATGGAACCGTAAAAAGTCCGTCCCTGGACTTTGTACTGACCGTCCATGGGCACGATGATGACTTCCAACGAAGTCGCGACCTGCTCCTTATAGCGAGCCATTTTATTTGCTGCACCAGG
>Ga0315556_1002439_pt1 | contig 10613 bp, 8 predicted proteins | sample SalMarSW160310MG_FD_202112 | JGI IMG/M metagenome (GOLD analysis project Ga0315556, IMG submission 202112) | Salt marsh sediment microbial communities from the Plum Island Ecosystem LTER, Massachusetts, United States - Salt Marsh Sediment SW1603-10 ...
GGATGCGAAGATCCGGCCGGTCCGACCCGAACCGGCGCATCGCATCCTGGTAGGTCATGCGCGGGAAGCGCTCGGGCAGCTCCGCGCCGAGCACCTCGCGGAACAGCTCCCGGATCATCGCCTCCATCACCCCGGTCAGAGCAGCCTCATCCACGAACGACATCTCGATGTCGAGCTGGGTGAACTCGGGCTGGCGGTCGGCTCGCAGGTCCTCGTCGCGAAAACAACGCACGATCTGGTAGTAGCGATCGATGCCCGACATCATCAACAGCTGCTTGAACAGCTGGGGCGACTGGGGCAGCGCGAAGAAATGCCCTGGATGGGTGCGGCTCGGCACCAGGTAGTCGCGCGCACCCTCGGGGGTCGCCTTGGTCAGCATCGGGGTCTCGACGTCGACGAAACCCCTGTCGTCCAGAAAACGGCGCAGCGCGCGGGTCACGCCGTGGCGCATCCGGATGCGTCTTTGCATGATCGGCCGGCGAAGGTCGATGTAACGGTAGCGCAGCCGAGCCTCCTCGGACACGTTGTCGTCGTCGAGCTGGAAGGGCGGCGTCTCGGAGCGGTTAAGCACCTCCAGATCGCCGCCGAGCACCTCGATCTCCCCGGTGGGCAGATCGCGGTTCTCGGTGCCCGCCGGACGGCGCCGTACCCGGCCCCGCACGCGCAGCACGTACTCGGTGCGCACCCGCTCGGCCATGGCGAACACCTCGGGCTCGTCAGGATCGTAGACCACCTGCACCAGGCCCTCGCGGTCGCGCAGGTCGATAAAGATCACGCCGCCGTGATCCCGGCGCCGGTGGACCCAGCCGCAGAGCGTGACCTGCTGGTCGAGGTGTGAGCTGTTCAGCTCGCCACAGTAGTGAGTGCGCATGTCTGTAGACCGTTCGGTGGGGAATCTGCCGGGAGACCGGCGCGCCGAAGGGGCGAAATGTTACGGACTGGTCAGAAGCGGCGCAAGCCGCGTAGCCCCCGTGCGAAACGCCGTGGCGTGGCGATCGACCGCAAAAACGCAGAGGGGCCGCCGCCGGCATCTGCCGACGATCGGCCCCTCGACCGCCCGGGTCAATCCGACCGCAATCACTGACAGGCGGAGCAGGCACCCCCGCCGCAGGTCGGCGCCGATTCCGACTTGCCGGAATCGTGAACGTTGCGCTTGGAGCCCGCCTTGAAATCCGTCTCGTACCAGCCGCCGCCTTTGAGCCGGAAACCGACCGCGGAGATCATCTTCTTCAGCGTCGGCTGGGAGCACGCCGGGCAATCGGTCAGCGGAGCGTCGCTCATCTTCTGCATGGCCTCCATCTCGTGGCCGCAGGTCTCGCAACGATACTCGTAGATCGGCATGGTCGGGTTCCTCTGTTAAAGGGTGCCGTCCAGATGGGGACGACCTCAAGAAAAGGCAAGAAGCTTACCACAAGCCGATCCTTCCGGCGCCCAGCGCGAAATCCGCTTGCCCGGCCGCATCCGAGCCGCCGGCCCTGGACGGCCCGGCGTCGGTCGCCCAGAATGGCGGGCCAATGGGAAACCCAGACACCAAAGCGGTCCTCATCACCGGCTGCTCCAGCGGCATCGGCGAGGCCGCGGCACTTGGCCTGCGCGAGCGGGGATACCGGGTGCTCGCCACCGCTCGCGGCAGCGAAGACGTCGCCCGTCTGGCGGCCGCCGGCCTGGAGGCGCTAGCCCTGGACCTGGACGACCCCGACAGCATCGCCCAGGCAGTCGAAGACGTCCTGAAGCGCACCGAGGGGCGGATCTATGCCCTGTTCAACAACGGCGCCTACGGCCAGCCCGGGGCGGTGGAGGACCTGACCCGCGAGGCCCTGCGGGCACAGTTCGAGACCAACCTGTTCGGCTGGCACGATCTGACCCGCCGCCTGATCCCGGCCATGCGCAGCCAGGGCCGGGGACGGATCATCCAGAACAGCTCGGTGCTCGGGATCGTGCCCTTGGCGTATCGCGGTGCTTATGTGGCGACCAAGTACGCCTTGGAGGGGCTCAGCGACACACTGCGCCTGGAGCTGCGGGGCACCGGCGTACACGTCTGCCTGATCGAGCCGGGGCCGATCGAGAGCCGGTTCCGGGCCAATGCGTACCAAAAGTTCCTGCAGTACGTGGACGCGCGCAACAGTGTGCACCGGGATCGCTACGCCGCCATGGAGACCCGCCTGCGCAAGGCGGGCCCCGCAGCCCCCTTCACGCTCCCCGCGCGCGCCGTGCTGCGGCCGTTGATCCACGCGCTGGAAAGCCCTCGCCCCAGGATTCGCTATCGCCTGACCGTGCCGACCCACCTGTTCGCGCTGCTGGCACGCCTGTTGCCCGATCGTGCGTTGGACTGGGTACTGGCGGGCGCCTCCGGCGGCGGACGCCGCTGAAAGCCCGATCCCCGCTTCAGCGCTGGGCGAAATAGAGCGCGAGAAAGTCCGCGAACGAGCTGCCGTCCTGGGCTTCGAGCTCGACCTGCTCCCGCAGAGACGCCCGCACCCCGTCCTCGAAGCCGGCGAGCCGCTCCGGCGGGAGACTCTGGCCCCGGAAGTACTCCCGATGCTCGGCGGACTTGCGCGCCGCATGGCTGTGGAAGCTCTCTCCATGCTCGCGCATCTCTGCGAGCATGCGGGCAGAAGGTGTGCGCTGGGGGTCCGCCACCAGCTCGACCTGGGCACGCAGGCTCGTCGAATACTCCGCCGTGCCGTTCGCCCGGTCCAATAGGGCGCAGACCCACTGCATCGCCCCCAAGACCTCGGCGGCCAGGACACGAAACGGCCGCTCCCGCCCACCCCGGCGCAGGTGCAGCGCCGGGTCCCTTCCGCGCTGGGCCGTGCCACCCAGGTTCTGGTCGATCTCCCGGCGCTCCAGGTCGCCGACCGGGGGGCTGTCCTGGAGCAGACAGAACAGCATGAGAGCCTCGAGGAACCTCAGCTGCGACTGGTCCACCCCCAGCGGATGGAAGGCGTCGACGTCGAGGGAACGCAGCTCCACATACTGCACGCCACGCCGCTTCAGGGCCAGGGTCGGCTTCTCGTAGCGCCCGGGGGGCTGCTTCAGGCGCACCGAGCTGTAGTACTCGTTCTCGATCTGCAGGATGTTGGCGTTGAGCTGGCGGTACTCGCCATCGACCACCACGCCGATCTTCTCCCAGAGCGGACAGGCCGTCTCGGTCGCCCGCGTCAGGCTGTCGATGTAGCCATCCAGGCTGTCGTAGCTCGCCTGGATGCCCACCCCCTTCTCCCTGCTGTTCTGGTAGCCGATGTCGCCCATGCGCAGCGAGGTCGCATAGGGCAGGTAGTAGGTGTGCGCGTCGAGCTCCTTGAGCCGGGTCGGTCTGCCCTGGAGAAACGACTTGCAAACCGCAGGCGAAGCGCCGAACAGATAGGGCACCAGCCAGCCGATGCGCTGGAGGTTCCGCACCATGGCCATGTAGGAGACATCGACGAAGGGACGCCGGTCGCCGGCGATCCCCTCCAGGTCCTGGTACAGCCCCCAGAACGCGTCGGAAAACGAAAAATTGAAGTGCACGCCGGCGATGACCTGCATCACCTTCCCGTACCTGTATCCCAGACCACGCCGATACACCGTCTTCATCATCCCGGCGTTGGAGCTGCCATACTCGGCGATCGGGATGCTTTCTGCCCCATGCACGATGCACGGCATGCTGGTCGCCCAGAGCGTCTCGGCCCCGAGGCGGTCGTAGACGAACTTGTGCAGATCGCGCAAAAAGTCGAGGGTGGCGCCCGGGCCCGCAAAGGGCGGCGTGATCAGCTCCAGCAGGGCCTCGGAATAGTCGGTGGTGATGTAGGGATGGGTCAGGGGAGAGCCAAGGGACTTGGGATGGGGCCGCGGACTGATGCCGCCGTCGGGTGTGACCCGAAGGCTCTCTTTCTCGATGCCGATCAGGTTGCCCGCCAGGGCCGCAACCCCCGAGGCGGAGGCGAGGCCGGCTAGACGCCTCTCGAGCGCAGCGTACAACGCAGGAATTCTCGGCCGTCAGGCGTCGGGGCCGACGAGGGGCCGATGCGGATGCCCGATCGTGGACGAGCCGCCCTGCCGCCTGGGCCGGGGCCACTCGACGGGAATCAGCCGAGCACCCGACGCCCGGGCCCCGCACGCCACCGATCCCCCAAAGGACCCCCGTTTCGCCGCCGTGTGAGCAGCGCTCCGTAGGGCACGGCAGGCGGGGAGACGAGCCTGTCGTTCGTCAAGCGAGTATTGCATTTGAATTCAAGCCCGGAATCGTTAAAGATTGAGGGAATTATAAGTTGAAAAGCCTCACCCAAAGGCGCGCGCCATGAGAACGAAATCACCGGTCCTCTCCTGGTTCCTCCTGGCGTGCACCCTCGCCGCAGGTGGCGCCCAGGCCGCCGACGAGATGCAGACTGCCCTCACCGATTCCAGCACCGGCAAGCTATCCCGGGCGAGCGCGCGTCTGTGGACCCAGCTCGATCCATCGAGGCTCAGGCTGCAATCCCATCACGTCCTGGTCATGGACCGATTCGGCAACGAGGTTTACGCCAAAGGGGCAGACCAGGCGGTTCCGATCGCCTCGATCACCAAGCTCATGACCGCCATTGTCACGCTGGACGCGCACCTCAATCCGAACGAGCGGATCAAGATCACGTCGCAGGACCGGGACCTCGTGAAGCATACAAGCTCCAGGCTGGGCGTCGGCGGGACCCTGACTCGCGAAGAGCTGCTACAGATCGCGCTGATGTCCTCCGAAAATCGGGCGGCCAGCGCCCTGGCTCGTACCTATCCCGGCGGGCGAGAGGCCTTTGTGCGGGCGATGAACCGCAAGGCGAAGGAGCTTGGCATGCGCCACAGCCGCTTCGTCGACAGCACCGGCCTGGATGAGCGCAACACCTCGACGGCGCGGGATCTGGCTCGCCTGGTCCGGGCCGCCGAGCATTATCCCTTGATTGGGCGAGCGACGACCACCCAGCATGCCGAGGTCCGGCCGTACAGCCACCGGGGGCCGCTGGCCTACCGAAACACGAATCGGTTGGTGGGCAAAGAGAACTGGCGGATCGGGCTGAGCAAGACAGGCTTCATCAACGAGGCGGGGCGCTGCCTGGTCATGAGCGTGGAGATCACGAGACAGCCCCTGGTCTTCATCTTCCTGGATGCACCCGGGAAGCTCTCGCCTCTGGGAGACTCCAACAGGTTGCGCTCCTGGATCGAGGCGGCAGCGGCGCGTCACAGCCCGTCCTGAGAAAGGTGCTCCCTCCCGGCAACACGCCAAGCGCCCGGAACCGCTCGACGATCACGGCGTAGACTCTGGTTGCGGCGCAGGCGCTATCGGGGAGCGCGCCCCCGCGGGCACCCCGCCCGGACGTGCGCCTCGCCCCCGAGCTCAACGCGAATCCGGTGTCAGGTAGGGGCTGCGCGCCAACGACCTACGCCCAGTCCCTGGCCTCCATCGAAGCCCTCAATGGGCCATGGCGGCGAGCGGCCGATGCTCGTTGATTGAATCGGCCAGAATACGGGCTGCCTCCCTGGCCTGAATCGCCGAGATCGCCTTCTCTGCCGCCTCGTCGGAGTCCTCGTCGTCATCCTCCGCCGTGTCGGGGATCGCCGGCAGCAGCTTGAGACCGGCCTCCTTCCTGAAGGCGTTCTCGTTGACGCGTTGCGCCTTCTCGCGCTGCTCCCACTCCTGCTTGCGCTTGGCCTCGTTGAGACTCACGGTCTTCTGCTCGGTGATCTGCTTGGCCAGGGCGAACTCCTGGAACAGAAACTGGAAGCCCGGGTCCTTCGCGATCCGCTTGCGGTCCAGCTCAGCCAGGTTACCGACCGACACGGACCCCTGCGTGTGGTAGTCCGCCGGGGCGATGTGATCCCAAGGCAAGGCATTGTCCAGCGAGCGCTCACCCTGATCGGCCGGGTCGGAGGCGAACGGGAAGCGGATATCCGGAACAACGCCCCGGAACTGGGTGCTGTCGCCGTCGATCCGGTAGAACTGAGCCATGGTCAGGCGGAGCCTCCCGAGACTGTCTTCGGGATGGCGCACGAAACGGTCAAGGTCGATCAGGCTCTGCACCGTGCCTTTGCCGAAGGTGGGCTCGCCGATGATCAGGCCGCGCTTATAGTCCTGGATGGCCCCGGCAAAGATCTCCGAGGCCGAGGCGCTGTCGCGGTCTACCAGCACGGCGAGCGGGCCGGAGTAGACGACCTTGGGATCCGGGTCCTTCTCCACCTCGAGCTTCCCCGCGGCATCCTTGACCTGCACTACGGGACCGCTGTCGATAAACAGGCCGGTTAGGTCCGTGGCCTCGGTGAGGGAGCCGCCGCCGTTGTGTCGCAGGTCGATCACGATGCCATCCACGCCTTTGGCGGTGAGGTTCTTGAGCAAGGCGCGCACATCGCGAGTGGTGCTGCGGAAATTCTTGTCGCCGTCGGTGCTGGCCTGGAAATCACGATAGAAGCCGGGGATCTCGATGACGCCGATGCGCACATCGCCCATGCCCGGCAGTCCCTGAATGATGCTGCTCTTGGCCGCCTGATCCTCAAGTTGGATCTCCTTTCGGACCAATCGCACCGTGCGAACCGGCCCACCGGCAGCGGCGCTCTTGGGCATAACCTGAAGGCGTACGACCGTACCCTTCTTGCCGCGGATCAGGTCGACCACGTCCTGCAAGCGCCAGCTCACCACGTCCACCATCTCACCGTCGTCGCCTTGGGCGACGCCGACGATCTTGTCACCGGCGTGCATCTGACCGCTCTGCTGCGCGGGACCGCCCTTTACCAGCCGCTGCACCTCGGTGTACTCGTTGTCGGAATGCAGCACGGCGCCTATCCCCTCGAGCGAGAGCCGCATGCTGATGTCGAAATTCTCCGACGAGCGCGGCGACATGTAGCTGGTGTGGGGATCCAGGCAGGCCGTAAAGGCATTCATGAACAGAGAGAACACGTCCTCCGAGCGCAGCTGACGGGTCCTGGCCAAGATCCCTTCGTAGCGCTTGCTGAGCTTCTCGCGGATCTCATCCTCTTTCTTGCCGGCCAGTCTCAAGGTGAGGATGTCGTTCTTCACCCGTTTACGCCAGAGATCGTTCTGCTCCGCCCGATCCCCGGGCCAAGGCATATCCTTGCGGTCGAAGCGGTACTCTTCGTCTTTGGTAAAGTCCAGATGCCGATTGAGCAGGGACTGGGCATACTTGACCCGATCCTCGACCCTGAAGCGGTAGACACGGAAGATATTGAACGCCGGCTCCAGGCGTGCCTCCCGCAGTGCCTCATCCAGGCGGTCGCGGTAGATATCGAACGTCGCGACGTCGCTCTGCAAGAAATACAGACGGCTCGGATCGAGGGCATCCAGGTACTTCTTGAGCACCGCCTCCGAGAGCTCGTCATTGAGGGCCGTGTGCCGATAATGGTAATGGTCGATGACCTTGGTGATCAGGACGGTCGCCTGGCGCTCGGCACGGTCGGGCACCAGGTCGCTCATCGCAACCTCTTGGACGGACGCCCGGAGCGGCTGGCTGAGAAGGAGGCCGAGGGCAAGCAGCAAACGCGATATCTGGATCTTCATTTCCGAGACCGTTGGGGGGGCACGTGGTTCGACCGACAGGTGACGCGACAGGTTCCGCCGATAGGTCGCGGGAGTGTATCACTATTGCTGCAGAGTCCGCGCGCAAGCGCTCAGGCCCTCGCCCGCGAAGGCCGATGGCCGCAGCCCACCGACCAGGGCGAGGTAGTCGTCGCGCTCAGGGCTGAGCAGGCCGTGCCGGATCAAAAAGTCGACGATCACCAGGTTGACGTTGAGTTTGAAGGAATCGGTGTCGCGCACCGTGGCCGCCACCTGCTCGACCGGGCACAGATGGAAGGACTCGACCTCGCCGTCGGTGCAGCGCGGCTCGAACGAAGCCGGCAGCTCCAGGTCGTAGCAATAGAGCGTGTCCGGCCTGAACCCCCAATCGGTGTCCCGGTTGTACGTGACCGCCCCCACCGGGCGCGCGCCCTCGGCCATGGATCGGTCGATCCCCGCCTCTTCCCAGCACTCTTTCGCCAGGTTCTCCGCAAGGGGCGTGCCGTAGGGGAGGCCGCCCGCCACCAAATTGTCAAGCCTCCCCGGGTAGGTAACCCGGTCAGCTGATCGCTTGGCGATCCACATCAGCAGGCGATCGCCGTCGCGTACGAAGCCGTTCAGGTGCTGTCCGAACGTGCGTACGCCGAAGGCAGGAGCGGCCGCCCGGTCGATCGCCAGCAGCCCGTGCTCGGGGGTCGAAGCGGTGACCGCGTAAGGCTCCCCGGTCACGGGTCGCATCAGGCCGCGCTCGACCAGCGACGGCAGCACCGTGGCGATCGCCCGGCTGCGCTCATGGAAGCTTCGCAGCGTCGGGGCCATGGCTAGCGAGCCATCGGACTCCGGGACAAACACGCTCGACCAGTCGCTCAGCGCCTCGGCGAGGCCCGGTCGGACCTTGCCGACCTGGGCCCCATCGATGCGAAACGCTCGATAGAGGCGAGGGTCGTGGTTGTTGTTGAGGCGAAGCTGTCGCAGGAAGCTCATGATCAATAGGTCCGGCCGGAACAGCCGGCACCGGGCGAGTCCCGCCGCCGGGCAAGCCCCGGCTCAGGGCGAACGATCAGCAATGACCGTGCACACCGCGCAGCGGTCCGCACGCGGGCCGTCGAATTCGCAGAAGAAGACGTTCTGCCAGCGCGAAAGACCCAATTCGCCATCCACCAGAGGAATGGTCTCCGAGGGGCCGACGAGCCCCGCCTTGAGATGGGCGTCGCCGTTGCCGTCCTGAGCATCGTGAAGCCAGACGCCGCGTGGAATGAGCTTGCGCAGCAGATCGATCACGTCGGTCTGCACGCTCTCGTCCCAGTTCTCCTGGATCATCAGGGCCGCTGTGGCCCCCTGGGCATAGACCGAGACCAGTCCGTCCCGGATGCCGCTGCGCTCCACCACCGCGCGGATCTGCGAGGTGATGTCCACCAGCTCCTCACGCCGCCCCGTTCCCAGTCGAATGATCTCTCGCATCCCGTACCTCGCTCCGCCCACGCTCAGCGCTCCCGGCGTTTGACCTGCTCCCAGATCCGATCCATTTCCTCCAGGCTGGAGGTCTCCGGACTCCTCCCACGAGCGGCCAGCTCGGCCTCGATCGCCCCGAAGCGCCGTTCGAACTTGTGATTGGCGCGCGACAGGGCGGTCTCCGCGTCGACGCCGACCAGCCGTGCGACGTTGACGCAGGCAAACAGCAGGTCTCCCACTTCTTCGGCGAGCCGGTGATGATCCCGCCCGTCGCCCCGCAGCTCCAGCCCGATTTCCCCGGCCTCCTCACCGACCTTCTCCAGGGCCCCCTGCGCGTCGGGCCAATCGAATCCGACCTTGGCGGCGCGCCGCTGCAGCTTCTCCGCGCGCATCAGCGCGGGCAACGCCTTGGCGACCCCGTCGAGCACCCCATGGGCCGCGCGGGCCTTTCGCTCCTCGGCCTTGTGGCGCTCCCAGGCCTCGCGCTGGGCCTCGGCGCTTCCGATCTGCGCCTGGGCGAAGACGTGAGGGTGACGACGGATCATCTTGGCGCAGATCCCGTCAACCACCTGCGCGAAGTCGAATTGCCCGGTCTCCTTGGCCATCTGGCAGTAGAACACCACCTGAAACAGGAGATCGCCAAGCTCGTCGCGTAGCTCGTGCATCTCCCCCCGTTCGATCGCGTCGGCGACCTCGTAGGCCTCCTCGATCGTGTAAGGGGCGATGGTCGCGAACGTCTGCGCCCGATCCCAGGGACAGCCCCGTTCCGGATCGCGCAACCGCACCATGATATCGAGTAAGCGATCCACCCCTCTCCCCGGTCTGTCAGATGCCCGGCACCGGATGCCGGTCGGCAAACGCCCGGTGCCCGAGCCGCCCCCTGTGCCCCATGCGTCCGGGCAGCCCGGCGCGGGGAACCCAACAAAATGGGAAGGCCCGCCTCCCTGTCGGGCGGCGGGCCTGAGCCCCGGCGGAGCCCGCTAGCCGGGCGGCTTCGCCCGCCCGAACATCACCTGGCGCCGCGGGACCTTACCGGGACAGAATGGCGAGAACGATGATTAAGCACGGTCGCCGCCCGCGAGATGACCCGAACCTCCCTCACGGGGGTTAGGGTCGGGTGACATGATACTTGCCGCCCCGGAACATCGACACCCCTCGGGCCATGGACATCCCAAAGCTGGCCAGGGTGGCCGCTACCACAACAAACCATCGGACCCATCGTTGCTCCCGTTTCGGCGGCTGAGCCTGCGCGATGCCGTTCAACTGCCGATTTTAGGTGAGACGCCTCGTAAAGCCCACCGGGGGAGTCAACCTTTTCTTTCCATAAAGATCTTGTCGAATCAACAAGGGACTTCTTGGGAGACAATCCAAACTTATGGGCCTCGCCCCAGGTCGGGCCGCGGGAACCGCCTTGCGCGGGATCAAGCGCACAGCGGCCAACCCGGCGGGCTTCGGGACCCCGGCCGGGGTCGATGGCGATGCCGCCCGCACAGATGCGTGCGAGTCATCCCGGAACTATCCCGGAAGACGCGGTCGAAATCGGCAGGCTTCGCCCCGCTGCATCGGGGGCCCGCCAGGGGCACGGCTGAGCGGGCCAACGCCGCTTTTGACCAAAGTCAAACCGGGCACCCCGTGAGCCTGTTAGGGTCGC
>Ga0315556_1002440_pt1 | contig 10609 bp, 10 predicted proteins | sample SalMarSW160310MG_FD_202112 | JGI IMG/M metagenome (GOLD analysis project Ga0315556, IMG submission 202112) | Salt marsh sediment microbial communities from the Plum Island Ecosystem LTER, Massachusetts, United States - Salt Marsh Sediment SW1603-10 ...
CAGGGGTTGAAAGCCCATGACCCTTTCGAACTGCAGTTGAGAAAAAAAGGACATCGTTTACTGCATGAATGTCTGGTGGTCTCGTAGCTTCAAAGGGAGAGCGTGTTCGTGAGCACGATGATGAGTTCTTAGAAAGCTGGTTTATGCCATGTTTGGCAACCTATCGGGAACGAAGAGGAACCGAACCTGACAATCTTTATCGAATGCTTTCTAAACACTCCGGAGCGGATGGACGCCGATTTGGGGTTCAGCAGTGCGTCACAGAAGCGCGTAGGGTTTGATAGGAGTGAACCCCAAATAGCCGTCCATGTCGAAGTTGGTTGCCAAGTGCACTATGAGAAAGCACATGAAAAAGATTCTCAGATCCGTTTCCTTATATCCGGATGAAGAAGCGACTTTGTTAGAAGTCACTAAATTTTGATGGAATCGTAAAAAGTCCGTCCTTGGACTTCCGACGAACTCATGATATTGATTGAGTTCGTTTCTTACAGGATGCCGCGAAGTGGCATAAATCAGCTTTTTACTAACGGAAACCGAAAAATGTGATTTTCGCTTTCCTTACAAACCAACGGGTTGCGATGCACCCCATTGATTTGCGTGCCCGTCCATGGGCACGTTGATGACTTTTTACAAAGCCATCAATTTTGAATTGACAGGTTTTGATGAATTGCGTAAATTAAGCCACCTTTAATCCGGTTTTTTTAAACATTTTGTTAACGGAATTCGCCGTATGAAAATAAAATTTTGGGGAACAAGGGGATCCATTGCCGTACCGGGGAAAGATACCACCTATTACGGTGGAAACACTACCTGTCTGGAAATGGTACTGGATAGCGGCAGAAAAATCATCATCGATTCCGGAACCGGAATAAGAAAACTTGGTGAACGATTTGCGGCATCGGGCGAAAAGGTAGACATTCATCTCCTGATCACCCACATACACTGGGATCATGTTCTCGGTTTTCCCTTTTTCGCTCCTATTTTTGATCCCCAGACCAGGATTGCCATTGACGGTTATCCTACCTGCATGAAGGGGCTGAGGTACACGTTTGACAACAAGATGGGTGATGGCTTTTTTCCCGTCCGGTTCAACGATCTCAAGGCCACCATAGAATACGGTGACGATATTCACCAACGGCCTCTTCACATTGACGGGGTCACCATCGATACCATACCCCTCAATCACCCCCAGGGCGGATTTGGATACCGATTTCTGGAGGGAGACACCAAAGTCGTTTTCATTACCGACAATGAACTTCGGAGCAGAAACAGTCCCCATACCAAGAGATGCATTGGTTTTTGCGAAGGCGCGGACGTCCTCATTCATGATGCTCAGTACACACCGGAGGAAATCAAGGACCGACGGGGATGGGGCCATTCAGATTTCCTTTCCGCCGTCGATCTGGCTATCAAGTCATCGGTTGGACGCCTGATCCTGTTTCACCATGATCCTGCCAGAAAGGACCCGGAAGTGACGGCCATCAGGGATCTGTGCCGCGACTTTGCCACTGAGGCCGGTTCCGGCCTGAAAATCGAGGCTGCGGTTGAAGAAAACAAGATCAGCCTTTGAAGAACCTGAAAAACACATGGATAAATGATCGATGAAAAAACTGTTTCAGGTCGTTGAATTGACCGATAGAGAGGCCGGATCCGGGAAAGGCCTCCACTTGGGGATAGAGTTCAAAATTGGGGAGCAGGTGACCATCCTCCCCATGACTGGCGACTGTCGCTCTTATGCGGCATTTGCCGGGGAAATCGACCGATTCAAGAAAGAACTGGAAGAACACCTGGAAAGGGCCAAAGCCATTTTCGAGGGAAGAAGTTCCAAAGACGGCCTGGAAATCAATGGCGATATGGCCCCGGAGCAAATCTGGACTGCCCTTTCGGCCATTGCAGGGGAAGATCTCTTTGCCGGGAGCTTCAACGCATTGCACGAGGAGAAAAGACGTGAGGTTGCCGAATATGTCCTGACCTCCTGCAACGTCTTTTCAGGGAAAGCGGCCGTTTTTTCAGCCCGGTATGACAGCGATTCAGCTCTGCTGGAGTAGAGGGTGAGACGAAAAAAGGCTGACCATGATCATGCATGGTCCGCCTTTTGGATTCTTCTGGTGGAGCTGATCGGGATCGAACCGACGACCTCATGACTGCCAGTCATGCGCTCTCCCAGCTGAGCTACAGCCCCAAACGAAGTAATTAACATATCAGCATGGAATTTATGTGTCAATATCATATTGACACGGAAGGGATCTTTTTCCTATATTATTGCTTTCATGTGCCGGAGTGGTGAAACTGGTAGACGCGCTGGACTCAAAATCCAGTTTTCCTTGCGAAAGTGGGGGTTCGATTCCCCCCTCCGGCACCACAACTTTATTGGCCACAGACACACGCAGACCGGCACAGACTTTTCCTCTGCCGTCGCCGGCAGAGGAAGAAGGGTCAGCGATTTGCAAAATGATCATTCCTATGAGCTGTCGGTGACGGTTTCTGGCAAACTTTAACAGAAATTCCTTAAGAATACCATTCTAAGCCCCAAGAGAGCGGTCTTTTTCATATCATTATTTCAGCACTTCATAATTTTTCCCTCGAAAGTCATCATGGCCCCCAAGGAGAGCCGGCAGTCGATCCATGGACGGACTTTCGGCGATTCCATCAGCAGCCATGTCAGGGTGGAGAAGGGTATTGTGAAAACGCATGTTTAAGGTAAAATCGAAGAAGATCGTCTCACTGGAAGGGGGCGGCCAAGTCCTGCTCGAGCGAAGCGGCAAGGCCAAACACATCAGCCTGTCTGTAAAACCTTTCAAAGGTGTCCGGGTTGCCGTGCCTTACGGGGTATCATTCAACAAGGCCGAAGATGTTGTTCATTCAAAGACCGGCTGGATCAAAAAGCACCTGAACAAGATGGATCGGTTGGAACAGGAGGCGATAGAACAGAGCAAGCATAGCCACATGGATAGAAAAGATGCCAGAGCATGTCTGGTCAGACGGCTCGACGAGTTGTCGGACAAGCATGGCTTCACTTACAATAGGGTCTTCGTGAAGAACCAAAAAACCAGATGGGGTAGCTGCTCCGAGAAAAACAACATCAACTTGAACGCCAACCTGGTTCGATTGCCGGACGAGCTGATGGACTACACCATCCTCCATGAGCTGGTTCACACCCGTGTGAAGAATCACAGTAAGCGATTTTGGGATGAACTGGACAAACTGGTCGGGGAATCCAGAAAATTGGACAGGAAACTCAGCCGGTACAGGGTACTTCTGATTGGATTACCTAACTCCCAGGGCAGAGGGTGATATCCGATTTATTGTGCAATAACGTCCGTAAATAACCAACTATCTGGACTTATTGCTGATGTTATTGAATTGCGGAATGTCTCCATATCCCCAATTTGGAGCACATACATCTGGTGGCATTCGCTTTCTCGTGAAGGCCAGGGTAAGGCATAGATAGTATATTCCTTGCAACGTTTGCTGATAATCAGAGGGCCACAGGCTTTTCAAACTAGTACGGGCCAAGACAACAAAATCCGAGATTAATTAATCCAGGGTAAACCTCCGGCTGTGCCGGAGGTATTTGACTTAATTTTTATAAAACCAACAGCATCACCTCAACCTTCTGGGAGGGAAATCATCAAGAATTCCCGAGGGGTGGAAAAAGAGAGACCTTCAGAGGATGTCACTATCCGCTTGGAGGCTTTTTTGTCTAGGGAGGTAATCCCATGAACACGCGGGATTTCAAACGCAAGATGACCGCTGGTTTCAGTGCTGAAGTATAGTTTGCATAAACCTATCGTACCAGAAATTTTGACCATACCTCTGGTAGCCTCAAAAATTTAGCCTACATCTTATCGCCGGATTTCTTGTCATAGGCACAACCTTAATCGATTCATTTAACCATCGGTCAGAACCGTCTACACCAGGATAGGAGTCAGAATAGGGCTTGCCCATGAGGACAACGACAATCTGTCCATCAAAACGGAGAGATCATCAAGTACGACGAGAACATGGCGTTGTGGGGGCCGTGAGCACGACTGCTAAGGGTGCTTTTCAAAGACGAAAAGCTGACCTTTTCGAATAAATTGAAAGAAACTGGTTATCGTACAATCTTGTATTTCCTGATTGACAATTGTTACATATCATGTAAAGACTTGCTATATTATGGAATACGTTTTCCTCGGCAATCATCCTTCCATGAAGAAAATTCGTGACCTGATCGCCATGGTCGCGGAAACGGCATTCAGCGTCCTCATTACGGGCGAGACGGGCACCGGTAAAGAGGTCGTGGCCAGGCTGCTTCATGATGCCTCCGGCAGGAGAAACAATGCTTTTATCAAGATCAATTGCGCGGCGCTTCCCTTGAATCTCCTTGAAAGCGAGTTGTTTGGTTATGAAAAAGGGGCCTTTACCGGCGCGGACAAGTCCAAGCCGGGAAAATTTGAACTGGCCTCGGATGGGGCTATTTTTCTTGACGAGATTGGGGATATGCCCATGAGCCTCCAGTCCAAGCTCCTGCAGGTACTGCAAAATGGTGAGTTTACCAGACTGGGAGGAATCAGCGATATAAAGGTGGACGCCTGGGTCATCGCTGCCACAAACCACAACCTGGAAAAGGACATGCATGCAGGAAGCTTTCGCGAGGACCTCTATTACCGGTTGAATGTCATCAAGATCGAGATTCCCCCTTTGAGAGAGCGACGTCAGGATATTGGACTATTGACCAGGTACTACGTTAAAAAACACGGCCTTGATTATGGCATAGACGTTTCCTTCGCACTCGATGGTGATATACGGAAACTCTTTCAGATATACCACTGGCCGGGAAATGTGAGGGAATTGTCGAGTACCGTATTAAGGCTGATGGTGGGTGACGAACCCGCTCTGGTAAAAATGGAACTGATCGATAGCATGGATGCGGACGGTATCCCCGTTCCCGAGGACATGCGCGAAGAAATGGCGGAAGCCGGCTCAAAGGAAGTGGGTGAAGCCAAGACAGAGCGGTCGACGTTATCCCTTAAGAAGCTGACGGCCGAAGCCTCTGTCTATATCGAAAAAAGGGCCATACGGCACGCATTGAATATGACTGGTGGGAACAAGGTCCAGACTGCCAAAATGCTCAAGATCAGCTACAAGACCCTGTTCAACAAGATGGACCGGTTAGGGTTGAAAAAGAAGTGAATTGAAGGGTCCCCAAGATACTTCACCTTATGAGGCATGGGTTGATTTGAGTGGACTTTCAAGGCAATATCGTCTATAAGAGATGCTGTCAGTCCGGATTCTTTCGGTGTGTTTTTGAAATCCGGACCCGTCCAGGTGCAGAGCTGTAGCTTAATAGGGAACCCCGTGAAAATCGGGGATGGGCCCGCCGCTGTGACCCTGCCCATTTTGAGAATGGGAACCCCTTTGACATTCAGAGCCACTGAAGGGAAGGCTCCGGGCTTTTGGCTGGAGGAGTCACCCGTCGGGAAGGCCGTCAACGGGGTGGGGGAGTCAGAAGACCTGCCTGGACATACTGCGCAACATTCGCGGAAATGAAGCGTCAGAGAGGAACTTGAGGATTAAAACGGGATTTCCCCAGGTCGATACTATCGGTCTGGGTTTTTTTATGGTCTATCCCTTCGAAAATGGAATATATTGCTAAAATCGATGACGGAACTTTCGAGACAGCACAATAGGGTATGCGCAGCGGTGCTTTTCCTGGCATGTTGCACGCTTCTGATAAACGCGGCTCCCTGCTTGGGCGCTGTTTTTCACGACGCCCTTAAACGTCCGGTGGATTTGCCTGCACCCCCCCGGAGGATTGTGGCACTGGCACCGAATCTGACGGAAATCCTCTATTACCTGGGGTTGGGAGACCGTGTCGTGGGTGTGACACGTTACAGTTATTATCCCCCTGACGCCTTGAAAAAACCGAAAGTGGGGAGTTATATTCAGGTCAATGTGGAGCGGATCCTGGAGCTGAAGCCTGACCTCGTTATCGGAACAGCGGATGGAAACAGGCGAGGCGTGGTCAAGCTCCTGGAACAGGCGGGAATTCCCGTCTTTGTGGTCAACCCGAGGACGGTCAAGGAGACCGTCGCTACGATCGCCGCCATTGCCGAGGTCTGCGGAATCGGTGAACGGGGGCGGCATCTGGCTTCCCTGCTCATGGACCGCGTTGAAAAAATTGTGAACCGAACGTCCGGGCTGAAAAAACCGCTGGTTTTCCTCCAGATCAATCTGAGGCCGATCATGACAGTGAACAGCCATACGATTCACAGTGACGTCATCCGCCTCGCCGGGGGAAGAAACATGACGGGAGATCTGAGCGTAACCTATCCCAGAATAAGTATTGAAGAGGTGCTGAAACGCAAGCCGGACGTGATTATTATCTCGTCCATGGAACGGGGGGGGCGTTTCGAGCGGGAAAAGATGAACTGGTATAAATGGCCCAGCATACCGGCGGTAAAAAACAGGCAGGTCTACCTCCTGAATTCGGATCTTCTGGACCGGCCTTCTCCCCGTATTGTGGACGGTCTGGAGATGATGGCCAGGCTGATACACCCCGAGGTGCGCTGGAATGCCAGACCCGAAGAAAAGCCCCAAGGAGCCACCCAATGAGAAAGGCAGTGAACAAAGGGCGGCAGCAAGGGCCCCTTACGGCCTCGCGGGTCTTAAAAATATGCCTGGCCCTGTCGGCTCTTCTCATCGTGACGGTGGTTTTTTCCCTGATGACAGGTACGGCCAAAGTGACATGGAGTCAATGGTGGACCCTTTTTACCGGAAATGCCGGTGTATCGGACCCCACGCGTCTCGTCATTCTCAGAATCCGTCTTCCCAGGGTCATGCTGGCGGGCCTCAGCGGATTCTCACTCTCACTCGGCGGCGTGGTCTTCCAGGCCCTCTTGAGAAACCCCCTGGCGGATCCTTTTATCCTGGGTGTCTCGAGTGGTTCAGCATTCGGCGCCGTCCTGGGGATCATGCTTGGACTCAGTTTCGGCCTGGGAATTCCGGTCATGGCCTTTGGAGGCGCCCTGTTGACCATGTATATTGTGCTGATTCTCGGACGGAAGAGGATGGGGATGGAGTCCTCGACGATCCTCCTGTCAGGCGTTATCATCAACGCCTTTTTTACGGCAATCATCATGTTTTTCATCACCACGGCGACAGATGATCGACTCCATACCATGCTTTTTTGGCTTTACGGGGATCTGAGCCAGAGCAATTTTGCGGAATCCGCGCTCACGGGCCCGGCCGTTCTCGCGGGATTCGTGGTCCTTTATTGCTTTGCCACGCATCTCAATCTCATGACCGCCGGGGAAGAGGAGGCGCTCCATCTGGGAGTTGACGTGCGCAAGGCAAAGCTGGTTTGTTTTCTGGTGGTTTCTCTCATCGTCGGCCTGGTGGTTGCCTTTTCGGGGCTCATAGGATTTGTCGGTCTGGTGATCCCTCACATGGCTCGCATGGCCTTCGGGTCTGATCACAGGCTTCTGATGCCGGTCTCCGCATTGGGGGGCGCCATTTTCCTGATCGCGGCGGATACGGTGGCCAGGACGGTTATTTCGCCTTCAGAGTTGCCCGTGGGTGTCATTACGGCGTTTCTTGGCGCGCCTTTTTTTATCTATCTATTGAGAAAGAGGGGAAGTCGATGGACAGGATCCTGAGCCTGAAGGGGGTAGGATTCAGGTTCGGCCCGGAGTGGGCCCTTCGTGACATATCCGTGGATGTGGCACCAGGAGAACTGGTAGGCGTTCTGGGGCCCAACGGGTCTGGAAAGAGCACTCTGCTCAAAGTGGCGGACGGCATCCTGCAGCCCCATGAAGGGGAGGCTTTTCTCAAGGAACGATCACTGGGTGACTATACCCGGGCGGACGTTGCAAGAGAAGTTGCCATGGTGCCCCAGGAGAACCATTTCCGTTTCGCCTTTTCCTCCCTCGAGGTGGTGTTGATGGGGCGGTTTGTTCACATGGGGCTTTTTCAATTCGAGGGAGAACAGGATATGGCGGTGGCTTTGGATGCCATGGAGGCCACCCGGTGCAATGAGCTGACCGAACGACCCATCGATGAGCTGTCGGGAGGGGAAAAACAGCGGGTGATGCTCGCGAGGGCGCTTGCCCAGGAACCAAAGCTGATATTACTTGATGAGCCCACCTCATTTCTGGATCTTCGGTTTAAAAAGGAGATATTTGAGCTTCTGTCTTCCTTGAAAAAAGAACGAGGCCTCAGCCTGATGATCGTTTCCCATGATATTGATCTGTCCGCCCGGTACTGCGACAGGATTATTCTCCTGGACAGGGGAAGCGTATATGCTGAAGGCAGACCGGAAGAAGTCCTTACTGCGCAGAACGTGGAGGCCGTTTACAGGTGTCCGGTGACTGTGGATAAGAACCCTGCCACCGGTTCAACAAGAGTGAGCATTATCTAAAAGGAGAACATAGATACCATGATGAATTTTTTTATGAAGGGCGGACCGGTGATGTACCCCCTCCTGGCCTGCTCTGTTATCGCTCTTACCGTGGTCATCGAACGGCTGATCTTTTGGCTCCGGGAGGATATGAGACGCAGCCAGCCCCTGGTTGACCGTGTGCTTGCCTCGTGTCAGAAAGGGGACTGGGACGAGGTCAAGGCGATGGTCGCAAACTCCAGGGATTATGTGATCAGAATCCTTGTGACGGGAATCCTCCACCGCGACTTTTCCATGATTAAGGCCATGGAATCGGCCGCGGCGGAAGAACTCAAGAGGATGAGACGGTTTATGGCCGTACTGGACACCATGATCACGGTGGCCCCGCTCCTGGGTATCTTCGGAACGGTTCTGGGGATCATATCCTCATTTGATTTGCTGGGTACCGCCGGAATCGAGCACCCCCAGGCTGTCACAGCGGGCATCGCCCAGGCACTCATAACGACCGCCGCCGGACTGGCCATAGCCATTCTTTCCGTCTTTCCCTACAACTATTTCAATGCGCGGGTGGAAAATGCCGCCATGGCCATTGAAAAGTATGCCACCAGCCTCGAAATCGTCTATGAAAAACTCAACCGGGACGACCGGGAGAAATAGCCTCCAAGGGTGTTGATCATGAAAGTCCACAGACCTAGTCAGAAAAAGGCCCGCATTGAAATGCTGCCCCTTATCGACATCGTCTTCCTCCTGCTGGTCTTTTTCATCTACGCCATGCTTTCCATGGCAGTACACCGTGGGCTCCCCGTGCGTCTTCCCACCTCCACCACGGCAAAGGTGACGAAGCAGTTGATCCTTTCAGTGACGGTCAAGAGTGACGGTCGTATTTTTGTGAACAAGGAAGAGGTCCCCGAGGCTGGGCTGGCGCAAGTCTTGCGGAAAAAGGCCGCAGGGGAAGCTGAAGCGGGCGTCCTCTTTTTCGCTGATCGCGGGCTGGCTTACCAGAGACTGTTCAAGGTACTCGACCAGATCAGGATGGCCGGTTTGACAAGAATTTCGCTGCAGGCAAATTCGGAGCGGCAAAGGTGAAAAACCTCTTTCTGGCCGCGGCCATTGCCGTTGGTCTGCATGCTTTCCTGCTGACAAGAGGCTCCAACTGGCTCTCCCGGGAGGTCCATATCCCGCCGGTTAAACGTGCCGTTACGCTGACCCTGAACTACGTGAAACCGGTTGAAAAGACGGTGGTGGCTCCCCGGAAGATGACACCGGAACCATCGATCAGGCGCAGGACAGCACCGCGTCCTGAACCAACCCCCCCTCCCAAACCGGTCATTGCCCATAGGCCCAAAAGACTTGTGAAAAAGAAAAAGAGAATGATTCCTAAACCTCCGCCTCCATTGCCGGAGAAGAGGAGACATGAAAAGCAAAGACTGGAGTCAGCGTCGGGTACTGTCAACACCCTGAAGAAAGAGGTCTCGATTCGCCGGGAGCCGGCCCATTACGAAGAACCATTCAGGGATGAAGTCGTTGAGGATATGCTTTCGGATCTACCCGGGCCGATTTCTGAAAGACCGGAGTCGGATCCGCCTGAACCTGAGACGTCATCGGTAGCGCCGGCGGCTGTAAAAATAGTCAGGCCGCTTTACCGAACAAATCCTCGGCCACCCTATCCGAGGGAGGCCCGGGTTCGGGGATACGAGGGAATCGTGGTCTTGGAGGTTTTTGTCATGAAAACCGGAGAGGTCGGTGATATAGGTGTTTTCCATTCCAGCGGTCACCGGAGACTGGATATGGCCGCAAGAGAGGCCGTCAAGAAATGGCGATTTGAACCGGGGACCAGAAACGGGATTCCCGTTGGCATGACGGTTAAGATCCCCATCCGTTTCAAACTGGATTGAGGCATCCGGAGAGAACCCCTGCATCATGATTTTCAACAATCTCTTCCCTGTCTTCGCGCTGCCCAGCTCAACAGCGATACGGAATTGGCCTCTGCATCAGTAGTCCTGTCCACCATCCTGTCTTTTGCTTCACTGACCGTTGCATTGTCTATGTGACCTGACGCTTCCTTTCAGCCTGTTTCCATCCAGAGAATGAAACCTATCAGAAATCGTTTGGATAGGTTATTATAAGAAACATATCCTGTGTATCAAAAACGTGAAACCCTGTTCTGATACGTAATCATCCGATAGATCTATGCTTTCAGTAAGAGAAACAGCGGGCCAGCAGGCTCAA
>Ga0315556_1002445_pt1 | contig 10601 bp, 9 predicted proteins | sample SalMarSW160310MG_FD_202112 | JGI IMG/M metagenome (GOLD analysis project Ga0315556, IMG submission 202112) | Salt marsh sediment microbial communities from the Plum Island Ecosystem LTER, Massachusetts, United States - Salt Marsh Sediment SW1603-10 ...
TCCTGTGGTTCAAGAACCTGCCACCGGAACGGCGCGAGGCACTGCGCGAGAAGTGGAAAAACATGACGCCGGCCGAGCGCGAGGCACTGCGGGAGAAATGGCGTAAGCGCCGGGAACACCACAGGAATCACCACAAGGGACCGCAGACGGAACCGCCAACCACTTCACCGCCATCAACCCGACAGGACGATGCACGCCCGGCACCGGCCGTGCGGGCGAATCCGTAGGAAGTCTGCACCTGCCCGGCGTTCCCCCGCCGAGGGCGCTGCGCGTTTTGCGCTGGCACCAGACCACGGAGCAACAGCCGAGTCGGAATCATGCGCACCCAACCGGCGAATTCCGCCAATCCACATCCTGATTATTTACATATTATTATTTTCTCATATACTGTTCATCTGTCGCCCAACCTGTATCGATTGCAACGGAGGTTACCAGCATGAACCGGAAAACCACTGAATTCGACTGTGCACAGCTCCTGCAGATGCTGAAGGAAACACCCGATGCCGGTGCCGTCATCATCGACATGATTTCCGAACTCGGGGAAGTGGATGCTTCATGCCTCAGGAAGGTCCGGGACCTGCAGGCCGCGGGTACGGGATTTGACTGTGCATCGATTCTGCAGATGCTGAAGGAAACACCGGATGCCGGCGCCGTCATCGTCGACATGATTTCCGAACTCGGGGAAGCGGACGAAGACTGCCTCCGGAAGGTGAAGGATCTGCAGGCGGCCCGGACCATCGCGGCCTGACGGCAGCAGCGATCGTTTCGACAGCGGACCGGGCTGGTCACGGCACGGCTGCCGGCCCGGATACTGTCACCATACAGACGCATGCCAGCATCGCTGTGCTGCATTCAGCCGTCGCTGCGCACGGCCAGTGGCACTTCGCAGCGCACCTCGGTCCCGCCCGCTGCCCGGGAACGAATGAGGCACTTGCCACCCAGGATGCCGGCCCGGTAGCGCATGATGTGCAATCCCATCCCGGTGCTGCGTTCCGGTGTTACACCGATACCCTTGCCGTCATCCCGGACCGTCAGCACCAGCAAGCCGCCGGCATGCTCGAGATTGATATCCACGTGTTGTCCGTGGCTGTGCCGGATGGCGTTCTGCACGGCTTCCTGGGCAAGGCGATACAGGTGCAGTGCGGTCGTACTGTCGTCGACGTGGACCTTGCCGGTCCCGAGATAGACGCACTGCACCCCGCTGGTTTGCGTCACCCGTTCGGCCAGTTCGGCCAGGGCGTCCGCCAGCCCTTCCGGATCGATTTCCACCGGTGACAGGCCGCGGGCCAGGGCGCGTACCTCATTGAGGGTGTTTTGCAGGTGGCTCTTCAGTTCCGCCACGGTAGCTGCCTCGTCCTTATGGCCGGCCGCCCTGAGTTGCTGTTCGAGACTGCCGGCCAGCATGGTGATTCCGGTCAACTGCTGGCCGACCCCGTCGTGGATCTCGCGGCCGATACGCTCCTGCTCCGCCGTGCCCACGTCGATGATCTGCCGCTCCAGGGCCTTGCGACCCGTGATATCGCGCGTGAAGGCGAAGAACAGGCCGCCACCGATGTCGATGTAGGACACGCTGACCTCCACCGGCCACAGCTCACCGCTCTTTGTCCGGTGCAGGGTCTCGAACAGGTCGCTGCCGGTGCGGCGGACCAGATCGATATGGATGCGCACTTCCTCCGCGGTATCCTGTGCATCCAGGTCCGCGACGCGCATGGACAACAGTTCCTGCCGGCTGTAACCGGAGCGCCGCACGTAGGCCTCGTTGACCATGAGGATGCATCCCTCCCGGTCCAGCATCCAGAATCCGTCCGCCGTGGTTTCGACCACGGCCCGGTAGCGGACCTCGTGCTCAGCCAGGGCCAGCTCGTGACGTTTGCGATCGGAGATGTCCTCGGTAAAGATCACGATGCCACCGATCGTGCCGTCGGGCTGGTGCCAGGGCCGCACCTCCCAGCGCAGCCACTGCACACCGCCATCCCGGCGCTCGAACTGGTCCACCTCGGCCCGCACTACCTCACCGGCCAGCCCGCGGCGGTGTGCATCTTTCCAGCGCGCCGGCTGCCCGGGGAAGATGTCGTAGTAGGAACGGCCAATGACCGAATGGTCATCGAGTCCGTAGGCCTCCAGCCAGCGGCGGCTTGCCACGAGGTAATGCATGTCGCGGTCGAACATGGCCAGCTCCACCGGGGCGTGTGCAAACAGGAGTGCCAGCCGCTCCTGGCTGCTCTGCAGCTCCGCCGCGATTTTCTTGCGCGCAGTGATGTCGTCCTTGATGCCGACGAAATGGGTGATGTGACCCTGCTCGTCGCGCACCGGGGAAATGATGGCCGATTCCCAGTACAGCGTCCCGTCCTTGCGCTGGTTATGGAATTCCCCGCGCCAGGTACCACCGTTGGTGATCATGTGCCACATCTGCGCGTATTCCTCCGGCGAGGTATACCCGGACTTGAGCAGGCTCGGGCGCCGGCCGATGGCCTCCTGTGCCGGATAGCCGCTGGTCTCGGTAAAGCGCGGGTTGACGTACTCGATGATCCCCTGGTCGTCCGTTACCAGCACCGTGCTCGCGGTCTGCTCGATCACGCGGGAGTACTTGCGCAGCGCCTCCTCGGTCTGCTTGCGCGCCGCGATGTCCTCGACCACGACGATCAAATAATCGGGCTCGCCGTGCGCATCGTGGATAAGGGCGACGGTGATATTGGTCCAGACAATCGAGCCGTCCTTGCGGATGTAACGCTTTTCCACCGAATAGGTGCCGGTCTCGCGGGCGAGCAGCCGACGCATGCGTTCCAGGCCGGCCTCGACATCGTCCGGATGGGTGATCTCCTGGAAGGTCATGGCCAGCAGCTCTTCCGGACTGTAGCCGACGGTCTCGCACAGCTTGCGGTTAACCCGCTGCCAGCGCCCGTCGGGCAGCACGATGGCCAGTCCCACGGAGGCCAGCTCGAAGGCAACCTCAAACCGGGGATCACTGCCGTGCCGCTGCTCGTGGTCCTGCTTCAATGGAGTCAGACCCGCTGGGAGTTGCTTCTCATTCTGGGGTGAATCCTGTGTGCTGTCACCTTCCCATGCGAGGTAGCGGCCGCAACGTCCGCGGCCGGACTGACAGTAATGTCACAGCAATGGAGTAACCGGAAACGGGATCGAACAGGCAGCCCCGGGAGATGTGCCGCCCGCCCGGGATCCCGGGCGCGCTACCCGCGTGCACCGGACATGCACGGCCCTGCTATTCCCGGCCTCGACCAGGCGCAGAAAGCGGAGCCGTTTCCGTCAGGGCAGGTAGATCGTGGCTGCGGTCTCGGATGCCAGCGGCTCCATATGCGCCGTACCGAAACCGATGTTGTTGAGCCGGCGTGCGAGTGACGGAACCGGGTCACCACAGCGCTCCTCCGTGCGCAGGGTTTCCGCCAGCCAGTGGTCGACAGCACCGGGCTGCAGGCCGGCGCGCAACACGGCAGCCATCCCCGCGCGCAACGGACCCAGCACCCGTTCATTCTTCTCGGCAAACCTGCGCAGCACCGGCCAGTACTTTGTTTCCAGGTACTGCTGGCACACGGCGAGGGTCGCAATCGTGTCACGTACATCCTCGTCACTGAACAGTTCCATCGCGTAGTCATCCGCGGCCAGTTCATCGAGCTGCGCGGCCGGCGCCGACACCAGGTGCAAAACGGGCACGTAGAGACGGAACAGCCAGGCTAGCGGCTGGTAGCCGGGGCCACCCCTGCGGGCCGGGTCACAGTACTGCGGCCAGACGCCGCGCAGCCGGTACAGCCAGTTCTCCAGCTGGTTGTAGCGCATCGAGAACTGGCCGAGCCGCCGGGCCAGCGCGCACTGGAACTGCTGCTCGGACAGTACCTGCAACAGCGGCACACCAATCAGCAGCGTGGTCGTGAAGGTCACGGGCAGCGCGTGACGCGGTGTCTTCACGATATCGAGTGCAAAATCCGCGGTCAGCACGACACGGTCGATACGCACGCCGGGATAATCCCGGGACTGTTCCGCGACCAGCTGCAGGAGTGCCGGGTGTGTCGTGTCGTCGACGGTCTTGCCCGCGGGCACGGCCGGGCGGAACCGGTACAGGCGAACGCTGGCCAGGGTGGCGACTGCACCCACCGACAGCCAGAGCAGCACGCGCAGCATGTCGATGCCCCGGTCATCGGTGACAGCGGCCTGGATTTCCAGGCCGCTGTCGACCACGAGCCAGGGAAACAGCAGCAGCCAGAGATACCCGGAAAGCGCAACGGTCCCGGCCAGCAACAGGTATGCACGCGGCCAGGTATTCGCCAGCGACCGGCAGTGTGCGCAGGCCTTCTCGCGGACGGAGTGCTGCCAGGACGCCAGCGAGGAGGAACGGCCTTTCCAGCCTGGATAGGTAATGGATAGTGAACGCATGGGAACCAGTCTAGTCACCCGGGCCCGGCGTGCCGAGACTGCAATCACGGTCCGGGATTGAACCGGGTACACATTTCAGAAAAAAGATCCCGCCCGCCCTGTGGGGCCGGTCGGCAGCGGCCGGCCACCCGTAGCGGTGACGCATCCAGCCCGGGCTTGTGCTTGAGAGGCCCCGAACCCGGTGGGTACAATCCGGACAGCAAGGCAACAGGGACAGGAATATGAGTCCTGGAAATTCCAGCCCCCCGGACGGGGACCCCGAACCGCTGCCCTTCGTGGCAAAGGCGCGCAGCGTGCCGGTAACGGCGCCGTTGCGCTGGCTGCGTGCGGGCTACGCTGACATGCGTAGGGCGCCCGGCATTTCCCTGGCCTACGGCCTCGCACTGACCGTACTGAGCGCCATCATCGCGTACTGCGCCTGGCAGTTCGGTACCCTCGGACTGTATTTCGGCATGGCCACCGGGTTCCTGCTGGTCGGCCCGGTGCTCGCGCTGGGACTCTACTCGTTCAGCTGCCAGCTGGAACAGGGCAGAAAACCCGTACTGGGCTACTGCATGCGCGCCGGCAGGAGCCATATCAGGGACATCCTGATCTTTTCCTTCGTACTGCTGATCGTGTTCCTGATCTGGGCGCGCGCCGCGACCGCGTTATACATCTTCTACCCGGAGCAGACCCAGCACAGCTGGCTGGACATGGCCATGTTTCTCGGTATCGGCTCTGCTATCGGCGCGATCTTCTCGACCGTGGTGTTCACCATCAGCGCCTTCTCCCTGCCGATGATCATGGACCGCAGGACCGACGCGATCACGGCGGTAATCACCAGCGTCAATGCCGTGCTGCGCAACCGCCTGACCATGCTGGTCTGGGCCGGCATCATCGTGTGCTGCGTGGCGCTCGGTTTCGCCACGGCCCTGCTGGGTTTCATCGTGCTGCTGCCGCTGATCGGCCACGCCACCTGGCATGCCTACCGCGAGACTATCGATGCCACCCTGTGGCCCGAAAGCGAGAAATTCTGAGCGTACCGGATTGCCGCTCTGCGTCCGGTACCGGTATGGGTACGTTCCCTGCGATTGACAGTCAGCTGTCCAGGCACAACACTCTCGTTGCTCCCTCAACTCTGCGCAACATGCATACAGCCATCATCGTCTGCGGCAGCCCGGGTGCGGGCAAGACCACCTACGCCGGCAGGCTCGCCGCCGCACGGCACGCGACCCTGCTGGACATCGATACCGTGACCGAACGACTGGTACGCCTCGCGCTGGCGCAATCCGGACACAGCCCGGATGACCGGGACTCCGGCCATTTCAAACAGACCTTCCGCGAGCCGATCTACGCAACCCTGTTCGCCATCGCCCGCGAGAACCTGCCGTTCCAGGACGTGGTCATCGTCGGGCCGTTCACCCGCGAGATCCGGGACCGGGACTGGCCGTCGCGGCTGCGGGACACACTGGGCAGCCCGGTCGAGGTGCACTACGTGCGCTGCGACCCGGACACGCGCAGGCGCAGGCTGGAACAACGGGACAACGCGCGCGACCGCGCCAAGCTGGCGGACTGGCGGAACCATGCCCGGTATTACGGGGATGAAAGCCCGCCGGTGTTCGAACACGTGCTGATCGAGGGGGCCTGACACAGCACCCCGGCCGGCCGCAACCGTGGATCAGTCGCCACCCCCGGATACAGCTTCTGCAGCCGACGGGGTCGCCCTTGCGGACGAGGGTGCCACGCAGGGTGTGGTCGGCAGCCGGCGGAGGCAGTACAGGCCGCAGCTGTGGCTGAACAATACGAAGAGCGGCGCGCGAACCTTCCCCGCTGATTCCGGTGCGGGGGGCTTAGCGCGTTGCGCCCGAGCCGCACGCTGTGCGCCGGTCGGGACCGGGCAGGTGCGCTGCCAACACCGGATCAACAGCGACAGTGGATGTTCCGGCCTGTCCCGGGCCGTCTTGTCGTGCGCGCGCCCACAACCACCAGGGCAGAGCCGAACAACAGGACCGCCGGCGGGAGTGGAACCGCCACCAGATCGATGGTTGCGGTATCGCCGGGCACCGGGTTATTGATGGCATCCTGGCAGGCGATATTATCCGTTAACTACAGGTACCGGCACCGAGTATCACGGCATTGAACGGATCGAAGTCCCAGGAGCCAGGCGTGACAAAACCGTCCGGAACCTGGAAGATCTCTCATGCAAGAATCGTGTTGTCCGGGGGTAAAGCGCAGTTAAAGGGAAAGTCCGGATGCTCCGTGCATTCCGTTGCCGCCGGTATGCTGAATGAACCGATCCCATACCCATGCGCCCCCCTCATCGCCGGCCGGATCCGTAACCGCGAGGCGGAAATCGATACTCGCCTGGTAACCGTCCGGCACCACGAAACGGAACCCGTCAACCGGATCGACGGCAAATACCGGCGCACCCGTAACACGGTTGCTCCCTGCCTCACTCGATCATACCGTCGTTGCAAACACTGTGGAAAATCCCCGCCCCCACTGCAGTCGAGGCTTCCCGTTCATTGCGAGCGAAGCGAAGCAGTCTCGTGTTACAGGTGACGACGTCCAGAGATTGCCGCGGTGCTGCGTGCCTCGCAATGACGGGACAAACGATCAGTCCGCCAGGTAATACTCCACCGTGGACACCACGCGCACTTTCTTGATGTGTGGATCGTTCTTGTCACGGTCGGTGATGGTGAACTGCCCCTGCGAGGCAGTGCGAATCCTGCCCAGCCGGCTGTGCGAATCAGCGGCGAATTTTCCCGCGACGGCGCGCGCCCGGCGCGTCGCCTCCTCGATCATTGCCGGCTTCACCTCGTTGAGATGCGTGAACAGGTATTCGGTCTGCGACTGGTAGTTGTTGCCGCTGAGCACGATGCCCTGCTTGCCGAGTTCCGACAGGCGCGTCATCAACTGGCGGGCCGCGGCAATCTTGCCGGAATAGACCGTCACGGTCTGGCTCGCGGCATAGCGATAAGCGGCGTGGTCGTTGCCGGCGTATTGCTGGGCCGACCGGTCGGTGATGGTCGGCGCGGAGACGGTGATTTCGTCAGGACTGAACCCGTTGCCCTGCAGGAAGTCACGAATGCGGACCGTGCTGGCCTCGAGGTTGTCATAGAGCCCGGTCAGGTCGTTGCCGGCAGCGGTAAACCGGATCGGCCAGATCACCACGTCGGCATCGACCTCGCGTTCCGACAGGCCCTTGACCGTGACACTGCGATCCAGCGCCTTCATGCCCAGCAGCGCGTGGCCGAGCTGGTAACCCAGCCCGAGCAGGCCCAGTAACAGGCAGATCCCCGTGAACCAGCCGCTACTGCGGTTGCAGTCAGTCATGGTGTCCCTCCCTTCCGCCCGGCGCAGCGCGCGCGCCGGGCCACTGTAACAGACCCCCGGCAGCGGCTCGACACTTCGCGTTCCCGCCCGCAGGCCCTGCGCACCCTTGCCCGGCTGCCGTCAGCCGGACTCATCCGGTGCGGTCAACCCGGACTGGCGGTTGCCGGCCCGGCCGCGGACCGGGTCACGATCAGGGTCTGCGTGGGATAGGCAAAGTCGATGTGATTCTGCTCGAAGTCCTCATGGATGATCAGGTAGATGGCCTGCTGGATGTCCATGTAGACGTTGTAATCCGGTGACAACACGTAATAGACCGTCTCGAACTGCAGGGCGTAATCCCCGTATTTCATGAAGTGGGAACGGTCGAACCGGGTCTTGTCCTGCGCCTCGACGGCGGCGCGGATCATCCCCGGAATGCGCTTGAGCAGCTCGCGGGGCGTGTCGTAGGTCACCCCGATATTGAACACCACGCGCCGCTCGTACATACGCCCGTAGTTGCGGATCCGGCTCTTCAGGAGGTCGGAATTGGAGAACACCAGTTGTTCGCCGGAGAGACTGCGCACCCGGGTCGTTTTCAGACCGACGTATTCGACACTGCCCATGTATTCGCCGATGACCAGGAAGTCACCGATGACAAAGGGCTTGTCGAGAATGATCGACAGCGAGGCGAACAGGTCGCCGAGGACGTTCTGCACCGCCAGGGCCACGGCCACGCCGCCGATGCCCAGCCCGGCCACCAGCGCCGTGACATCGATCCCCAGGTTGTCCAGCACCATCAGGACCACGACCGCCCAGATCACGGTGCGGATGAGGTAGCCGAGCGCGTTGATGGTGGTGGCCGCCGCCGGGTTTTTCGTGACCGTGCGCCGGCGGTACTGGTCCAGCACGGAGTGCGCGACCACGCCCAGCCAGATGCCGGCCTGTACCAGCAGGACGATGACGAACAGGCTCTGCCCCATCAAGCGAACGCGTGCGGGGAGTTCCAGGAACTGGAGCGCGAGGAACAGGGCCGCCACGAACAGGAACAGGGAACCGGTCCGGTTGATGATCCCGGACACGATGTCGTCCAGCCGGGTCTCGGTACGGGATGCGACGGCGGTCAGACGCCGGCCTGCGAAACGGCTCGCGACCCACAGCAGCGCAAAACCCGCCACCAGCACGGCCACGGCGATCAGCCACTGCAACAGGGTGTTCCCGAGGATGACCCGGTCCAGGATGTCCAGATTCAGTGCCATGTCACGGTATGCGGGCAGCGGTACACCGGGCCTGGCCTGGCATCCGCAAGGAAACCTCTCGATTCATGCGTGGTTGCAAACAGCAGTGGTGCAGCAGCACTGCCTCACCGGGCCCAATTATGGATTTGCTGCACGGCACTCGCAACGATTTGGTAGCCTGGGCAGATACCGCGACGCCAGAGCGGGGTGGCGACCGCTACCGTCGCCCCCCGTGCACGCACCGGCCAGGTGGCACCGCTGCTCTCGCCATTTACCACGAACCACGTCCAGGTCCGCGCATTATGCCCGGCAGACAGGCCTGTAGCGGGATTTGTCGTGACGCTCCGTGCCGGCGTGAAACCGGCGGCCGAACCACGCATGGCGGCACGGCGCGCAGCAGAGGTGCGCGAACACCCGCGTTTCCCGCCCGACTGCCGGAATGTTTACAAACATACCCCGATTCGGGGAATTTGCAGCAGCGTGAATACTCCCGGGAAACCCGACCCCGTACAGCCGCCAATTATTTGGCGGCTGTACGGGGTCGCAGAAACCGCTCACAGGACCCAGGACCGAGGAATTCACGCAGCAGACCGGCCGGTGTGGTTTCGGGCCGGTGGAGTCGTTGCGGCGCCGCTAGTCGACGAGACGTGCCCCGCGTTCCTCCAGCAGGGTACGCAGTAACGAGCGGTGGCAGCGGGATTCGTGCTCGCAGTAACAACCGATGGAAAAGTTGAGCCGGTGCGAAAGCGCGGCCAGCAGGTCCAGGTCCCGGCGCGCCGCAGGTTGCTTCATCTCCGCGATGAACCTGCGCCGGAAGGTCCGCCAGCCCGCTTCGTCCAGCGGGTGCGCGACCTGCTTCAACAGCGCCTCGCTGGGTGACAGGTTCGGAAACCATACATCGTAGAAGTCCCTGGCCGCGAGGTCTTCCTTGCGTACCCCGCGCGGCGGGCGACGCACGGTGCCGATCCGCAACCCTTCCTCTCGTGCCCGCGGACTGCCGAGCCGCACGATGCGTAGCGCCATTGCCGCCTCCGCTTCCGGATGACACCCGCCCGCCGGACTACCGGCCTGATGCGGCATTCGGGCAGGATCCCGTTGCTATAATAGAGTCGAATGCATCCATGCGGAAGTTCGGAGAATGCCCATGCCGCAGCAAACAACCGGTCTCCGGGACCGCATCCTGGACACAGCACTGGAACTGGCGGAGGCATCCTCCTGGGAACGCCTGCGCCTGCACCGCGTGGCAGAAGCACTCGACATCACGCTGGACGAAGTCCGGCAACACTTCCGCCAGAAAGACGACCTCGCGGAGGCCTGGTTCGACCGCGCGGACCGGTCCATGCTCGTTGCGGAACGCAGTGCCGGGTTCCTGTACCAGCCCCTGCATGTGCGCCTGGGCCAGGTAATCGCGGACTGGCTGGCTGCACTGGCGCCGCACCGCCGTGTGACCCGGGAAATGCTGGCCTGCAAGCTGGAACCCGGTCACATCCACCTGCAGGTGCCCGGCATCCTGCGCGTCAGCCGCACCGTGCAATGGTTCCGCGAGGCCGCCTGCCAGGACAGCACGGGCCTGCGGCGCATCCTCGATGAAACCGCGCTCACCGCGATTTATCTCGCGGTCTTCGCGCGCTGGCTGTTCGACGATTCCGCAAACGGAGTCCGCAGCAGGCAGCACCTCGATACGGC
>Ga0315556_1002446_pt1 | contig 10601 bp, 8 predicted proteins | sample SalMarSW160310MG_FD_202112 | JGI IMG/M metagenome (GOLD analysis project Ga0315556, IMG submission 202112) | Salt marsh sediment microbial communities from the Plum Island Ecosystem LTER, Massachusetts, United States - Salt Marsh Sediment SW1603-10 ...
TTCACGACCTCGCGGATGGCCCGGTAGAGCGGGTCGTCGGTGGGCGAGACGGCGGGCGTGAAGCCCATGATCTTCTCGATCCGGATGGCGGGGTCGGCGATGATCGTCCCCAGGCGGGCGATGAACGCGTCCTGGTTCTGGTCGGGGAGGAGCCGGCAGTCGAGCCGGGCATCCGCCGTGGGCGGCACGACGTTGATCTTGTCGCTGCCGTGGAGGACCGTGATCGAGCAGGTGTTCCGGACGAGGGCCGCCATGGACGGGTGGTCGATCTGGAGCTTCAGGAGCGTGTCCCGGCTCTTCACCGCCTCCGCGATGTCGGCGTAGGCCTTTGTCCAGTCGGGGCCGGCGCTCGGCGCGAGCGCCTTGAAGTAGGCGTCCACCGCTGGCACGACCCGGGGCTGGAAGTGGTAGGTCTGGATCGCGTACAGGGCCGCCACCAGCCGGTTCACGGCGGAGGCCACCGGGGGCGTCGACCCGTGGCCGGGGACGCCGGTCGCCGTGAGCTCGAGCCACAGCGGCACCTTCTGCGTCACCTCGATCCCGAACTGCTCCCGGCCGTCCGAGACCGTGCCCATGCCGCCCTCGTTGAGCAGCATGCCGACGCCCCGGAACGCCTCGGGGTGGTGCTTCACCACCCAGCCGGCGCCGTAGAAGCCGCCCGCCTCCTCGTCCGCCGTGGCCATGAAGATCACATCGCGATCGAGGGGCACCTTCAGCCGGTGCAGGGTGAGGAAGGCCTCCAGCTCCACGATCCCCAGCGTCTTGGTGTCCAGGGCGCCCCGGGCGTAGACCGTGTCGCTTCGCACCTCGGCCGCGAAGGGAGGCTCGTGCCAGTAGGCGGTGTCGGCGGGGACCACGTCCATGTGGGAGAGGAGGAGCAGGGCGGGCCCGTCGCCCGAGCCCTTCAGCCGGGCCCACACGTTGCCGCGCCCGGCCGCCGAGACGGCCGTGTCGAACGGGATGCCCTCCCGCTCGAAGATCCGGGCGAAGAAACGCATGGTGCGAACCTCGTTCCCGGGTGGGTTGGTGGTGTTGATGCGCAGGTAGTCGCGCGTCAGCCGCACCGCCTCGCTCGCCATGGTGGCCGTGTCGGGCGACTGGGCCCGGAGCGCGCCGTGCGGCGCGGCTGGCTGGACGGCCAGGAGGAGGGCGATCGCGACGGCGGCGGACGGCGCGGCGGACGTAATCGCGGCTGAGAGCGGGGCACGGCGCATGGCTCGACCTCGGCGGCTGCGGTGGCAGTGCGCGCGTCACGACACCGGGGGGCGGAGCGACCCTCCCACGGTAGCGTGCGCGACCGCGTCCGGCCAGTTTGGCACGCCGTAGAGCACCATCCCAGAGGGAGGAGAGCATGCCCACCGTCGAGGTCGACGGCCGAACGATCGGATACGAGGACACGGGCGGAAGCGGCCCGGCCGTGTTGTTCCTGCACGGCTTTCTCATGGATCGGTCCATGTTCGGGCCCCAGGTCGAGGCGCTGTCGCCCGACTTCCGCTGCATCTCCATGGACGAGAGGGGCTTCGGCGAGACGCCGGTCGACGGTCCCTTCACCTACTGGGACCTGGCGGACGACGCCGTGGGCCTGCTGGACCGACTGGGCGTCGAGCGCGCCGTGTTCGCCGGCATGTCGCAGGGAGGGTTCGTGGCCCTGCGCGCCGCGCTCCGGCACCCGGACCGGGTCCGGGCGCTGGTGCTCATCGCCACCGACGCCGACGTGGACGACGAGGAGACCCGCGAGGGCTACCGGCAGATGTTCGCCACCTGGAGGGCGCAGGGCCCCATCGATCCGATCACCGAGACCCTGGCGGACCTCATCCTGGGGGACGACCCGGAGCTCCGGAGCCGCTGGACCGCGAAGTGGAAGGCGATCGATCCCGGCGCCCTCGCCGAGCCGGTGGCCTGCCTGCTGGACCGGGAGAGCGTCTCGGGACGGCTGGGCGAGATCCGCTGTCCCGCCCTGGTCGTGCACGGAGCCGACGACGTGTCCATCGATCCGTCCAGGGCCGAGGCGGTCGCCGCGGCGCTCCCCGATGGTCGCGGCCTGGTGCGGGTGCCGGGGGCCATGCACGCCGCCTGCCTCACCCACCCCGAGGTCGTGAACCCGCCTCTGCGCGCCTTCCTCGACGAGGTCGTGTCCGGGGCCTGACGGGCTCTGCGGCCTTCCCGGGCCGCTCCGTCCGTCGCGTCGAGACCGGGTCTCATCGAACCCGCAGGCCGTTCGTCGCGTGGCCGTTGCAGGCGGGGCGCACTCCCTCCCACTTCAACGTGTAGCGGTGCCCGAACTTCGGGCACCGGCTCCGGCGCCCGGGCTCGTTCGAAACGGGCAGCCGACACGCGGCGGTGGAGGTGGACGATGGCACGAGCGGCTCGCTCCTTCCGGCAGCCATCCCCGGGCGCCTTCCGCAAACCCGGATTCGAGGACGAGGCGATCCCGGAGCTCGAGGTGCTCTACGCCCGCGCGCTGCGGCTCACGGGCGGGGACGCCATGCGGGCCTCCGACCTCGTCCAGGACACCATGGTCCGGGCCTACCGCGCCTGGGACGCCTACGAGAGAGGCACGAACGTGGGCGCGTGGCTCATGACCATCCTCCGCAACACTTTCATCAGCGACTATCGCCGCCGAAAGCGCGCCCCCACGCCGGTCGAGCTCGACGAGCGGGCCGTGTCGGTGTTCCACCTGGTGAGCGACAGCGACCCGGAGGGCGAGTTCTTCCACCGGATCATCGACCGCGAGGTGGTGCGGGCCATCGAGGCTCTCCCCGAGGAGTTCCGCGTCCCGCTGGTGCTCTCGGACCTGCACGGCCTCAACTACGCCGAGATCGGGGAGCTGCTCGATATCCCCCTGGGAACGGTGAAGTCGCGCCTGCACAGGGCCCGCCGACGGCTGCAGCACCGCCTGTACGATTACGCCCTGGAGATGGGATACGTGAGCGGACCGGCCCCGGGGCATGGAGAGGCCCGCGCCGCGGCCACCGCCTGAGCCCGGGCCGTCGCCGGACCGAGCGGCGCCCGACCAACCTCGGTCACCGCCGCCCCACCGCCGTCGCCTGACCCCCGCCACCGCCCTCCGACCCCTCGTCCGGCCGCTTTACCACACTGTTACGAATCCTTTGCAGCGCCGTGGGGCGCGGCGGCCATCGTGTGCCGTCGACACCAGCGCGTGTCCATCGCCCGGACGGAGGAGCCGTCCCGCGCGGTGCGATCTGAGACCCAGGAGAGGGATGACGATGAAGATCATGCGATGGTCCGCAGCGGCACTGGCGCTCTTCGTGGCCGCCGCGTGGATGCCGCGCTCCGCGAGCGCCCAGGACGTCAGCACCAGCGGCGTGGTGTACGCGCAGTGGCTCTACCAGCTCAAGCAGGACGCCGACAGCTCGCACTTCAACGGGTTCGACGTCACCCGGGCATACGTGAATCTCCGGGGCAAGTTCGGCGGTGGCGTGTCCACCCGGGTCACCGGCGACATCTACCGTGACGCCAACGGGTCCTACAACTACCGGCTCAAGTACGCCTACGTGGGCTTCACGCCCAGGAACAGCCCGGTGACCTTCCTGTTCGGCCAGGTGCAGACGCCGTGGCTGGACTGGAACGAGGGCATGTGGGGCTACCGGATGCAGGGCACGATGGCCCTGGACCGGAACCACTACCTCTCCTCCTCGGACATCGGCCTGGTGATGGACGGGACCTTCCAGAACCACCTGTTCGACTTCTACGCGGGCGTGTACAACGGCGAGGGCTACCACGCCGCCGAGGGTGACAGGCACAAGGACGTCATGGCCCGCGCCTCGGTGCGGCTCCTCGAGAGCGACGACATGAGCGCGCGCGGCGGCCTGCGGCTGACGGCCGAGGGCCAGCTCGGCGCGCCCACCGGCGGCGGCCGACGCAACCGGGCGATCGGGCAGCTCTCCTACAGGTCCAGGCTGCTCACGCTGGCCACCGAGATCGCCGCGACGGCCGACAGCTCGACCTCCTCGGCCACGCCGGAGGTCAAGGGCGTCGTGTCCAGCACCTTCGGCGTCCTCAACGTCCCCAACAGCGCCGTGTCGCTGATCGGTCGGGTGGACATCGTCAACCCGAACAAGGACGTGACCGGCGACAGGAAGACCAACTACATCTTCGGCCTCGCCTACCGGATCAGCCCGAACCTCCGGATTCTGGGCGACTGGGACTACACGCACTACGAGACGCCGCCGGCGGACTTCACGGCCGCTGCCGCCTCGTCTTCCAAGGCGCTCTTCCAGGCGGAGTTCACCTTCTGATCCTCTGATCCGTCCGGGCGGTGGCGGCCCTTCCTGGCCGCTCCGCCGCCCGGCGGGGACGCGGTCGGCCGGCCCGCGGGCTGTGGGGTCCCGCGTCGCCGGCCGTCGCGCATCAGGGGCCGGGACCCTATGTCTCCGACATGGCGAATCCACGGTCCGACGAAGAGCCCCCGCGCGCCCGCTGTGCGTGGGCGGAGGAGGACGAGCTCCTCCGCGTCTACCACGACGTCGAATGGGGCGTGCCGCTCCGGGAGGAGCGTGGCCTGTTCGAGCTCCTGGTCCTCGAGGGCTCCCAGGCGGGCCTGAGCTGGCTCACCATCCTGCGCAAGCGGGACGCCTACCGGGAGGCGTTCGAGGGCTTCGATCCCGAGCGGGTGGCCCACTTCGGCCCGTCCGACATCGACCGGCTGGTGCGGAACCCGGGCCTCGTCCGTCACCGGGGCAAGCTCGAGGCGGCCGTCACCAACGCGCGCGCCACCCTGCGGCTCCGTGACACCGACAGCGGACTGGCGTCGCTGGTGTGGTCCTTCGTGGACGGGGCTCCGATCGACCACGGGTGGCGCGAGTCCGCTCGGGCGCCGGCCTCGACCCCGCGCTCGGCCGCCCTGGCGGGGGCGCTTCGCCGACGCGGGTTCGCCTTCGTGGGCCCCACCACCTGCTACGCGTTCATGCAGGCGGCCGGCCTCGTGAACGACCACGTGGCGGGCTGCTTCCGGCACGCCGAGGTGGGCAGGGACTAGGCTCCCGGCTATGTTTCGGCCTCACGGTGGAGCAGGCTTCCGGGGCGACCGTTCGTGGCCGGCCCGGACCCGAATCGGAACGGAGGGGCCATGACCGCGACAGGCGCTCGGAGCCGGAGGGCGGGCACGCTCCGCGGGGCGCTCGTCGGGCTGGCGCTCGCCGGGGCGCTGGCGTGTCCCGCGCGGCCGGCCCGCGCACAGGGAGTCACCGTCGGGGCCCTGCGTCCGGGGGCGCGGGTGCGGGTGCTGGGTCCGAATCTGGCCGAGCCGATCGTGGGGCGGCTCACCGCGCTCGCCAACGACACCCTCGCCGTGCTTTCGGAGGGGGCCGCCTCGCCCACCAGGATCTCCCTCGAGGACCCGATCGAGGTGCAGGTCAGCCAGGGGGATCACAGCCACCTGTGGCCCTGGGTGTGGAAGGGGGTCGTGGTGGGCAGCATCGTGGGCTTCGTGGGGGGAACCCTGATCGCCAACCACGAGAGCCTGACCGGGAGCGGCATCACGCGCGACATGGCCATCGGCACCGGCATCGGCGCCGGGGCCGGGGCGCTGACGGGAGGCGTGATCGGCGCGGTCCTGCCCTCGGAGCGGTGGAAGACCGTCTACCTGTCCTACCGGAAGACCGCCGGACGGTCCGGGGCCCTGGAGGTGGGTCTCCGCCTCCCGATGTGAGGGCGGGCGCGTCCGCCGCCCCCACGGGCGCGCCGGTGGGCACCGGCGCGGGCGCGGCCCCGCTCTCCGTACGTGGCCCGGGGATCGGCCTGCTGATAGGATGCACCCGCGCGGTCCGGGGCGCGGGCCGTGGAACGAAGAGCGTGAGCAGCGGACGGGGCCTGGCCCTCGAGCGCGAATCCCATGTCGATCAGCACTTCACAGCGACGGGACGTGGACGACGCGGCGACGCCGTTGACGCGGGTGGTGGTTCCCGCGCCGGACGCCACGCCCGAGGCCTTCCTGTCCGCCTGCCTGACGCCGCGCGGCTTCTGGCAGCGGGACGCGGCCTGGAACGCCTGGAGCGGGAGCGTGGTCGGGATCCGAGTGGGGGCGGGAGAGGGCCGCGGTCCCATCGCCACGGTCGCCCGCGAGGCCTCGCTCCGGCTGGCGGGTGGGACCGACGAGGGCCGGCCGCCGCGCTTCCACGGCGGCTTCGCCTTCCACTCCGACCACCGGGCCGCGGGCGCATGGTCCGACTTTCCAGCCGCCCGCTTCGACCTGCCGGCCGCCGAGCTGATCGGGGGAGCCGGGGTCGGGACCCGGCTCGTGGTCACCGTGCCCGGCTCGGGAGAGCGGGCCAGGGCGCGGGCGAGGCGCCGCGCCGAGGCGCTCGCCGGTCGCCTCGGCGCCGGTCCCGCGGCCGGCGCTCCCCGACGACCGGACGAGGTCCGGGACAGGAGCGAGCCCGTGTCGCGGGAGGCCTGGCGCCGGGGAGTCGAGGCCGCGCTCGAGGCGATCCGGGCCGGGCGCTTTCGCAAGGTGGTGCTCGCCCGGCCCCTGGACGTGGCGCTCGCCCGGGTCCCGGACCCCGCGGCCCTGCTCCTCCGTCTGCGCGGCCGCGAGGAGGGGAGCTTCCCCTTCCTGTTCGAGCCGGTGCCGGGATCGGTCTTCTTCGGCGCCTCGCCCGAGCTGGTCGCGCTGCGCAGCGGCGACCGACTGCACGCCATGGCCGTGGCCGGAACCGCGCCGCGCTCCTTCGACGCCGCCGAGGACGAGCGGCTGGGGCGCGAGCTCCTGGACAGCGCCAAGGAGCGGACCGAGCACGCGATCGGCGTGAGGGACATGCGCGAGCGCCTGGCGGCCCTGGGCGGCGACCCCGAGGTGGACGAGCTGCCCCACCTCCTGCGCCTGCGCGGCATCCAGCACCTGCGCACGGACCTGTCCGTGCGGGCCGGCCGCGGGCGCGGCGTGCTCGACCTGCTCGAGGTCATGCACCCGACCGCGGCCGTGTCCGGCTACCCGCGCGAGCCCGCCGCCGCCTTCCTGCGCGAGCGGGAGAGCTTCGCGCGCGGCTGGTACGCCGGGCCGGTGGGCTGGTTCGACGCCGCCGGCGAGGGAGCGTTCGCGCCGGCCCTGCGCTGCGCGCTGCTGCGCGGTGACCGGGCGCGACTGTTCGCGGGCGCCGGGCTTGTGGAGGGCTCGGACCCGGAGCGCGAGTGGGAGGAGACGGCCCTGAAGCTGCGACCCATGCTGGAGATCCTCGCCGGCGGTCCGGAGGCGTGAGGGCCGAGAACCGCAACACCGCGTGGTCCTCGGCGTTCGTGGACGAGCTGGCCCGGGCGGGCGTCCGGCACGCCTGCGTGGCGCCGGGCTCGCGCTCCACCCCGCTCGTCCTCGCCCTGGCGGCCGACGGGCGCATCCGCTGCCACGTGCACCTGGACGAGCGCAGCGCCGCCTTCTTCGCCCTCGGCCTGGGCAAGGCCACCGGCGTGCCGGCGGCGGTGGTCACCACCTCGGGGACGGCCGCGGCCAACCTGCTGCCGGCCGTGATGGAGGCGGATGCGAGCCGCGCACCCCTCCTCCTGCTCACGGCGGACCGCCCGGCCCGGCTGCGAGGCACGGACGCCAACCAGACGGTGGACCAGCTCCTCCTGTTCGGGGGGCGGGTGCGGCTGTTCCACGAGGTGGCCGCGCCCGAGGCGGCCGACCGGCCGCTTCGCTACGTGCGGGCGCTGGCCGGGAGGGCGGTCGGCGCGGCGATCGGACCGCCGGCCGGCCCGGTGCACCTGGACTTCCCCTTCGAAAAGCCCCTGGAGCCCGTGCCGGTGGCGGGCGACGTGCCCGGCGACCTGCCGGAACGGGCGCCCCTGGCGGCAGCGGGCCGTCCGGGCGGCCGGGCGTACACGGCGGTCACCCCGCCGTGCCTGCTCCCCGAGCCGGGGGCGCTCGAGGCGCTCGCCCGACGGCTGGCGGAGGCGGGGCGCGTGCTCCTCGTGTGCGGGCCGGCCCCGGACGCCCCGGGTGCGCTCCGGCTGGGCGGCCCGGCGCTCCGGCTGGCGGCCGCCGGCGGCTGGCCCCTGCTGGCCGATCCGCTGTCGGGGGCCCGGTTCGCCCCGGGCGCCGCGGGGGGAACGCTGGGGGCCTACGACCTTTTCCTGCGCTCGGCCCGGATCCGCGGCGCCCTGCGCCCCGACCTGGTCCTGCGACTGGGGCCGGCCCCGACATCGGCCGCCCTGTCCACGTACCTGGAGGAGCACGCGGACCGCGAGCAGGTCGTGGTCGACACGGGACCGTCCTGGGCGGACCACGCGGCCGCCGCCTCGATCATGATGCGCGCCGAGCCCGCCGCGCTGGCCGCGCGCCTGGCGGACCTCGTGGAGGGAGCCGCCGAGGGGGCCGGCCCGGCCGTCGGGGCGGCGGCCGGCCGGGCCCCGACCGGATGGGCCGCGGCATGGCGCGCGGCCGAGACGGCGGCTCGCGAGGCGGCGCTCGCCGCCCTGGATGGCCAGGAGGGCGTGTTCGAGGGCGAGGTGCTGGCGGCGCTCGCCCGGGACCTTCCGACCGGCACGCGGCTGTTCGTGGGGAGCAGCATGCCGGTCCGGGACCTCGACGCGTTCGGCGAGCCGCGCGACGGGACGCTGGTCGTGATCGGGAACCGCGGCGCCAGCGGCATCGACGGCTCGGTGAGCACGGCCCTGGGCCTGGCGGCCTCCGGCACGGCCGCGGACGGGGCCGACGCCGCCGTCGGCCCGAAGCCGGGCCCGCCCACGGTGGCCGCGCTCGGAGACCTGTCCCTGTACCACGACATGAACGGGTTGCTGGCCGCGGGGAAGGAGGGCCTGAACGTCGTGTTCGTGGTCATCCACAACGATGGCGGCGGCATCTTCCACATGCTCCCGATTCGGGAGTACGAGCCGGCGTTCACCCCCTTGTTCGCGGCCCCGCACGGCCTGGACTTCGTCCACGCCGCGCGCCTGTACGGACTGGCCTACCGGGCGGTCGAGCCGGCGGGGACGGGCCGGGTGGCCGGGATGCTGCAGGAGGCGGTCGGTGCGGCGCTCGCGGCCGGCGGCGCCCACCTCGTGGTCGTGCGCTCCGATCGGCGCCGGAACCACGAGCTCCACGAGCGAGCCGCCGCCGCGGCCGTCGACGCGGCGGAGCGTGCGCTGGAGGGGCGGAGCCCCGGCCTCGCGGCCGGCCGGGCGGGAGACCGCGGGCCCTAGCGAGCGCGGAACCGGGGGACCGGAGCCCGGCACGACACGTCCAGGAACACCGCAGACCAGAAAGAGGAATCACCATGTCGGAGCTGTACTGGAAGTCGGAGGCGGAGTGGGAGCGGGTGAAGGCCTACGAGGACATCACCTACCACAAGTGGGGCGGCATCGCCCGCATCGCCTTCGACCGACCCGAGGTGCGCAACGCCTTCCGCCCGGACACCCTGTTCGAGCTCCAGGAGGCCTTCAGGGACGCCAACGAGGACCCGTCCATCGGCGTGGTGCTGTTCACCGGGAACGGGCCGGCGGAGGACGGGGGCTGGGCGTTCTGCAGCGGGGGTGACCAGAAGGTCCGGGGCGACTCGGGCTACGTGGGCTCGGACGGAGTGGCGCGCCTCAACGTCCTCGAGCTGCAGCGTTTCATCCGCACGATGCCCAAGCCGGTCATCTGCCTGGCGTCCGGCTACGCCATCGGCGGCGGCCACGTCCTGCACGTCATCTGCGACCTCACGATCGCCTCGGACAGGGCGATCTTCGGGCAGACGGGCCCCATGGTGGGGAGCTTCGACGCGGGCTTCGGCTCCGCGTTCCTGGCGCGCATCGTCGGGCAGAAGAAGGCGCGCGAGATCTGGTACCTGTGCCGCCAGTACTCGGCCGAGGAGGCCCTGGACATGGGTCTCGTGAACGCGGTCGTCCCCCACGACGACCTGGAGGCCGAGGGGGTCCGCTGGGCGAAGGAGATCCTCTCCAAGAGCCCGATCGCCATCCGCTTCATCAAGGCGGCCATGAACGCGGACGTGGATGGCCAGACGGGACTCCAGGTGCTGGCCGGCGACGCCACCATGCTCTTCTACATGACCGAGGAGGGGCAGGAGGGGCGCAACGCCTTCGTGGAGAAGCGGAAGCCGGACTTCCAGCAGTATCCCTGGAGGCCGTGAGCGAGGCCGGAGGCTCCCCGGCTCCCGGGGGAGGCCCCGACGGGCCCCGGGGCCGGCCCGCGGAGCGACGCGCGGTCGTGCGCGCCTGGACCATCGGCGCCCGGCTCCACACCCTGCCGGCGGCCGCCGCCCCGGTGTTCGTGGGCGGAGGACTGGCACGGTGGGCGGGCCGCTTCGCGCCGGGCCCGTTCGTGGCCGCGCTGGCGGGGGCCCTCCTCATCCAGATCGCCACGAACTTCGCCAACGACTACCACGACTTCCACCGTGGGGCCGACACGGACGAGCGCGAGGGCTTCGTGCGGGTGACGCAGGCCGGCCTGGTCCCGCCCGAGCGGGTCCGCCGCTGGATGATCCAGAGCTTCGGACTCGCCCTCCTTCCGGGCCTCTACCTGGCCTGGGTGGCGGGCTGGCCCGTGGTGGCGGTCGGGCTGGCCTCGATCGCGGCCGGGATGGCCTACACGGGCGGGCCCTGGCCCCTGGCCTACCACGGTCTCGGGGAGCCGTTCGTGTTCGTGT
>Ga0315556_1002447_pt1 | contig 10600 bp, 7 predicted proteins | sample SalMarSW160310MG_FD_202112 | JGI IMG/M metagenome (GOLD analysis project Ga0315556, IMG submission 202112) | Salt marsh sediment microbial communities from the Plum Island Ecosystem LTER, Massachusetts, United States - Salt Marsh Sediment SW1603-10 ...
TTTCACAGGCCTGGCAATCGAGACAAAAATTCATTTCCTCCGCAAACAGATCAGATATTGGTAACTCACCCTGCGATACTGATTTTATCATTTTTATTCTACCGCGCGGAGAAGATCTTTCATTTTTTGTTAAGTCGTAGGTAGGGCAGACAGCCAAACACATTCCGCAATGAATACACTGAGACAAAACATCATCCGAAGGAAGAATCTCAGAAGAGATATTTAATGAATAATCTGTCATTGATTATTTTTTAAGATTTGTTCGCGACTGTACGGCAAAGCGCCTTCGCAGCGAGGAGCGATTGAAAATATTTTACCAGGATTCAGAATATTATTCTCATCGATCACTGATTTTATTTTTTTCATCATTTCGATGCCTGGTATTCCGGCGACCTTTTCGAGGAATTGTTTTTTAGCAAGCCCGGTTCCGTGCTCGCCCGTAATTGTTCCGCCGAGTTTTATCGCTTCGTTAAAAATAAAATCGAATGCCTTGTGTGCCCTGTCGATTTCGTTTTTATCTCTTTCGTCTGTCAGGCAGGTTGGATGCAGGTTGCCATCCCCCGCGTGACCAAAGTTGCCGAAAGTTACATTATACTTCTTCCCTGCTTCAGTTACCTTCTCAATCATTATAGGTAATTCACTTCTCGGAACTGTCGCGTCTTCAAGAATTGTTGTTGGCCGAACTCTCGCCAGCGCACTGAAAGCGCTTCTTCGCGCTGACTTTAGCGTTAATGCCTCGTTTATATCCGTTGCAGTTTTCACAGCAGAAGCATTATTCTTTTTCAAAATATTTTTGATTATTTCTGCATCTTCTCCAACGATGCTTCCCCTCCCGTCAACTTCTATCAATAATATAGCTTCGCTGTTTCTCGGTAAACCAACCTTCGTAAAATCCTCAACACAATTGATTGTGGTGTTGTCTAAAAACTCCATCATCGAAGGTGTAATGTGCGAAGCGATAATATCCGATACAGCTTTTGCAGAATCCATAAGTTTGTTGAAATAAGCGAGAATCGTAATTGCCTGTGAAGGTGAAGGTATAAGTTTTAATAATATTTTTGTGATGATGCCGAGCGTTCCTTCACTGCCCACAATAAAATCCCTGAGATTATACCCTGCTGTATCTTTCATATTCTTCCCGCCGGTTTTTAAAAGATCACCGTTGGGCAGAATCATTTCTGTGCCGAGCACATAATTTTTTGTAACGCCGTATTTCAATCCACGCAGTCCACCTGCATTGTTTGCAACGTTACCTCCGATTGTGCAGACATTCATACTCCCCGGGTCGGGCGGGTAAAAAAGTCCGAGCTTCTCAACTTCTTTTTGCAGGTTTCCTGTTACAACTCCGGGCTGAACGGTTACCGTTAAATTATTGTTGTCGATCTCCAGAATTTTATTCCATTTTGTCATTACCAGCACAACGCAGTTCTCAACAGGAATTGCGCCGCCGCTTAAACCTGTCCCCGCTCCTCTAGGTACAATGTTGAACGATTCCTGGTTTGCCAGCTTTAAAATTTTAGAAATTTGTTCTTCATTTTCAGGAAAGACAACCGCTTCCGGCAGTTGTTTTAACAAAGGAGTGGCATCGAAGGAATAGCAAAGGCGGTCTTCTTCCGAATCAAAGCAATTATTTGGACCAACAATTTGCTTGATCTTTTGTCTTGCAGCTGTGTTCATTCTAAAAGCCTGCTAAATGATTAGCTTAAATTAATATTCTTTTTACAATATAAAAGGAAAACGTCACAGTGTTTTAGGTCATCCTGAACTTGTTTAAGGATCTCCCGAATAACTCTTGCTTAAATTCCCTTCATTGCTTAAGTTATGATAAAAGAATTGGCAACTTCCTACTCCAAAAGCCGGGAAAACAGCCGGCACTTCTTGTTAGGGGAGCTTTCAAAATGTAATCTTGTTAAATTGAAATCAGGTAAATACGTAGACATGAATTTGCTTACCTGTCTATAGTTCCTTTAAATGTTAGTTTCACATTTATATTAAAAAAGGGGGTGAACAAAATGGTTAAATTAATTTTAGTCATTCTTTTAGTCGGACTTATCTCATGTCCTTATAATTATTCTCAACAGGAAACCTTCGGCCATAAAACACTCGATAATGATGATATAGTAAGCACTACCTTTCTTATTCAGGATGGATTTGTCCTGGATAGTGCCAATTCAAATAATCAAATATTTAGATTCGAATACAATCAGGTAGGGAAATTATCAAGAGATATTAATATCATAACTCTCCCTGCTGTGGTAACAGTGGACGGACATCAAAAGTTGATACATATACCAGGCTGCAGAGACTTTTATTACAATAACAAAGGAGATGTTGATTCGATGGTTGCCAGTGGCTGGGATGACAGTCTGGGTATATACGTAGATAATCCTTATGGTTATACAATCCACTATTCTTATGATAATAATGGGATGCTGCTCTCAAAAACTACTTCAAATGGAGGAGTAGTATCAAGCATTGATAAATATAGTTATGATTCAGCAGGGAATCTTACTTCGATTCAAACGACATTCAATGGACCGGATACAGCTTATGTAATCAGAGAATATGATTCACTTACTAGATTAACAAATATAAAAAACATTATTAACGGTACACCATCCGGTGATCAGTATACATATAGCTATGATTCATCCGGTAATGTTAATTGTCTAATCCAAACTTCTAATACCGGCAAGATTAGTAATAAATACAATTATTTTATTAAATTCGATGAATCAGGAAAAGTAGCTGACGAAACTGACTTATCTATGTTTCTATCCGATTCAACCTGGCGCGATACCTTAGAAATATCTTTCAATTATGATGAATATGGTAGGATAATTCAGATGGGCCAATTTACCTGGTTTCATTATAATCCGGACGGGAATCTTGATTCGATGGTAATTACACATACCTTTTCCAGTGGCTATCTAGCAAATAAAGGGACGTTTGGTGATTCTTATGGAAATAGTATTACATTGCCCTCTTACTCCGGAATTAATCATTTCTATTATAGTTCATTTATCACTGGCATAGAAGCAAAGACTCTCAATAATAAGACCTATACTTTATTTCAGAATTATCCTAATCCGTTTAATCCTTCTACTACTATACGCTACTCAGTTTCTAAACCGGGACTGGTTTCAATAATTGTTTATGATCTTTTAGGGAAAAAAGTAAGGACACTGGTAAATAAAGAACAATCCGCGGGCAATTACGCTGTACAATTCAATGCAAACGAACTTTCAAGCGGGATATATTTTTACAGAATAGAGACTGGAAATTTTGTAGATACTAAAAAATTACTTTTACTCAAATAAGTAAAACATATAAAAGCTTAGATATACGACGGGGAAATCTTGTCTGATGAAAATAGCTTCATCTGTGGTCATCTAGAGCCAGGGACAAAAGCACTGACTTTTTTTATTATAACAATTGGTATATTACCTGACAAATTGAATATCGAATATTTAGATAATTATAAATCCTGATCATGAAAAAACTCATTCCCCTGCTTCTCGTAATCTCTTCCCTGCTTTCAGAAACAACTTTTGCAAAGAATGTCTTTGTCCAGTACAAAAAAGGTGTACCGCAAATTGAATACGCCGCCGGAAAATTATCAGAAGCGCTTGTTGAAAGACATTACAGTATCACTAATACCCAGACTAATTATGATTTTCTAATCAGCCTTTCGTTAAACCCTGATCAACTCGGTGCCGAAGCATTCTCAATAATTCCGGAAGGTAAGATAATCACAATTTATGGCGGTGATAAACGCGGATTGATTTATGGAACACTCGCGCTTGTAGAGCATTTGAAAAACGGTTTTTCACTAAAAGATATAAAACGCGAAAGTGATAAACCAAGGCTTGCATTCAGAGCGATAAAATTTAATCTGCCGTGGGATACCTACCGCCCCAGTTCTGCCCTTTCCCAGCATTATGAAACTGTTCGTAACCTGAAATTCTGGAAAGCTTTTCTCGATATGATGGTAGAGAATCGTTTTAATGTTATCACGCTGTGGAATTTAGATCCTTACACATTTATGATTAGGCTAAAAGATTTTCCGCAAGCAAGTCCTTGGACAGATAAACAAATGGCAGAATGGAAACACCTTTATCATGAAATATTCAGAATGGCAAAGGAACGAGGGCTTGATACTTATATTATTCACTGGAATATTTTTGTCAGCAGGCAGTTTGCTGAGGCACACAATGTTGCAAAACAAAATTTTTACCCGCATTACTTTGTAAAGGGAGATACTTCAGAAATTGTTCGCCGTTATATGCGTGAGTGTGTAAAACAGGTTTTGCAGGAATATCCGAACCTTGATGGTATCGGTATTTCGCAGGGTGAAGGTATGGCTGGTATGACTCCTCAACAGCGTCAGAAGTGGGTCGATGATGTCCTCATAAAAGGTATGCTCGATGCAGGTCGTCCTGTAAAACTTATTAACCGTGTACCCTTTTCCTCCGGCACCAGTTCGGATCCGGGCGTAAGTAATAATGTTGAAAAAATTACCCGAACTGCTATGGAAAAATTGGGTAATCGTTTTGAAGGACCGATCTGGGTACCGATTAAATTCAACTGGTCACATGGTCATTCAACAGTTAAGCTTGTAAAGGTACACGGCGGAAAATTGGGCGATACTTATTTCAAACCGGAACCAAAGAATTACAAAATTGTCTGGACCATTCGCAACGAAGATTTTTTTGCTCTCCGCTGGGGTGTTCCCGATTTTATTCGTAAACATATTGCAGGAAATGCAAAGCCGGATTATGTCGGCGGATATATGATCGGTTCCGAAACCTATATCCCTGCCCTGGATTATTTCACCGCTGTTAAAGAACCTGTCTACTGGAAATGGGCATTTCAGCGACAGTGGTTGTTCTATAAACTTTGGGGAAGATTGCTTTACGATCCAAAAACTCCTGACAAAGTATTTCAGGCTGAATTTAACAGGCGTTACGGAGCTAAAGGTGATAATTTATTGAAGGCATACGTGCTTGCTTCTAATACTCAATTGCGCCTCGCTTCTCTTTATGATTCGAGCTGGGATTTCACACTTTACTGTGAAGGCTTTCTTGCTCTACAGGGAGATACCACAAAATACATTTCAGTTAACCAGCTGATTGATCAACCGACTATGGATCCTGATTATGTACCTGTAAAAGATTACGTGGAAAAAACTTTGAAAGGTGAAACTTTCAGTAAAGACAAAGTAACTCCTGATACGCTCACGGACATGCTCGAAAAAGATAACCGCAAAGCTCTTCAACTTGTTGATAATATAGACGTGTCCGGAAATGCTTCGCTTATGTATGAAGTAGCTGACGTAAAAGTATGGGCATATTTAGGTCTGCACCTGGCAGAAAAGCTGAGAGGCGCCATCGCACTGGAAACTTACAGGCTGCAGGGACGCTTGCATAAAGAAGCCATAGAACATTTAAAGAAAGCTCTGGGATACTGGGATGAAGTGATAAAAATTACCAGACCAATTTACAAGGATATGCCGTTAACTCATTATAACAATAATTTCTTCACAGCCAACAAAAATAACTTTTTTCATTGGGCCCTGATTCGTGATGAGGTTGCGAGAGATGTTGACATTGCTATAGCCGGAAAGAAGAAGAATTAGAATTTACAGATTTTTAGAAAAGAAAATTCCGGTAGTGTTCTAATTTCATTTTAAGTGGTAAAAACAAACCGTCATTCTGCCCCCTGCCGGCAGACAGTTTTGTTCTGGAATTTTTATCATTCAAAGAACTTCCGAAATCCCACCTTTGGGTAGGCCGACTTGTCGTAAAATTGAGATACCGCCCACCATAAAGAGTTTTTCTTATAGAACTAAATTCATTAAATTGAAAATCAAATTTTCACGACCATACTTTATAATATGCCACAAAATTTGGGAAATATGGAAACTCTTCTATTGAATAAGTTAAAACCAGAGATCGAAAGTTATAATAAAACTATAATTGCACTATCCGGCGGAGTAGATTCTTGTCTGGCGTCATTTTTATGCCGAAAATATCTTGGCAAAGAAAATGCAGTTGCAGTGATTGCTGATTCGCCAAGTCTAAAACGAAAAGATTTAGATACAGCAATTCAATTTTGCCAGGACAACGATATCAAATATGAAGTAATAAGAACTAATGAAATTAACGATGAGAATTATTCATCAAACCCGATTAACCGTTGCTACTTTTGTAAGAATGAACTTTATGATACTCTGCAGAACCTGGTCCAGGATAAGTATTACGAATTCAAAATTGTAAATGGTAATAACTATTCTGATTTAGGAGATTATCGTCCTGGTCTAAAATCTGCTTCCGAGAATGATATTTTAAGTCCATTTATTGCGTGCGAAATCGATAAACAATCAATCAGAGAATTAGCAAATTATTTTAAATTATCTGTTTGGAATAAACCTGCCAGTCCCTGCTTAAGCAGCCGCTTTCCTTATGGAGAATCAATTACAAAGGCAAAACTCAAAATGGTTGAAGATGCTGAATCTATTTTAAATGATTATGGCTTTGAAGATGTACGCGTACGAACAAATGGTATAATTGCAAAAATTGAGGTACCTAAAAAACAAGTCTCTAAATTGAGATCTCATTTCCAGAAGATTAAACAAAAAATAATTGAGCTCGGGTATTCCGAATGTATAATTGATGAAGAAGGTTTGATATCCGGAAAATTAAACAGGGTTCTTAATGAATTATAAAATTGATCATAACAGGAAAGCAAGAATAGGTTTCCCCGAAGTTGTTTATGGAGAGACCAAAGATGTAAATACACTTCTTAATATTTTAAACGAAATATTAAAACATCAGGGAAAAGTTTTAATAACAAAACTACAAGAACAAAAAGCAATCGAAATCAGGAAGAAATATAAAAGTGCTTTTTATGATTTAAAATCCGGAATTTGTATCGTTGGGAAAATGTCTAAAGTTAGAAAGAAGAATCCCGACGTTATAATTCTTTCCGGCGGAACTTCTGATGAATTTATTGTTAACGAAGCTTTTTATACTTCAGAGTTTTTAGGATTAAAGGTTGAAAAAATTGTGGATGTTGGTGTAGCCGGAGTTCATAGATTATTGGATAAAAAAGAGAAAATAAAAAAAGCAAAAGTTATAATTGCTTGCGCTGGTTTTGAAGGAGCGCTGCCGACTGTTGTTGGCGGATTGTTCGCTCAGCCGATAATAGGTATTCCAATAAGCATAGGGTATGGAGTTGCAAAAGGAGGACACACCGCACTTAACTCAATGCTTTCAAGTTGTGCTAATGGGTTACTGGTAACCAATATTGATAACGGATATGGAGCTGCCATTGCAGCATATAGAATAGTTAAAGGATCAAAATAAATGTCAAAAATATTAAAGATAGAAGCATTTTCTGGTGCAAGCGGAGATATGTTTTTAGGAGCTTTGGCTCAATTATCAGATGGATTTGAAGAATTAAAAAAGCTGCCTTCATTGTTAAATTTTGATGACCAGGCGGAGATTGTAATTTCTGATGTAAAAAAAAATGGAATAGCTTGTAAGCACGTTAAAGTTGTAGAAAAAGTAAAACAACATCATCACAGGCATTTAACGGATATTATTTCATTAATTAATAGATCTTCGCTTACAGAAAACGCGAAAAAAATTGCAATTGATATATTTGGAATTATTGGCAAAGCTGAGGCAGAAGTTCATAATATTCCAATTGAAAAAATCCATTTCCATGAAATAGGCGCAGTTGATTCAATAATTGATATTTGCGGGACAGCGTATTTTCTGGATAAAATAAATATTAAAGAGTCTTATTTAGCTTCTTTAATAACGGGTAAAGGATTTGTTAATACAGCTCACGGACAGCTTCCTGTTCCCTGCCCTGCAACCAAGCTAATAATTGAGGGAATACCTTATACCTACGGTGATGAAGAAGGTGAAAGGTTAACTCCGACAGGTGCAGCAATAATCAAATATTTAGATCCGGTAATTGATCCTGTATCAACAACGGATATTCAAACTGCCTATGGAGCCGGTGAAAAAGATTTTATCTCTCCCAATGTATTAAGACTTTCTATTTCGGAAATTTCGGACACAAATAAAAATTTATTTGTAATAGAAACCAATATTGACGACGCAAATAATGAATACCTGGGTTTGGAATTTCAAAATAAATTGTTTGACCATGGAGCAATTGATTTTCATTACACTCAAGTAATTATGAAAAAAGGCAGGCCCGGAATTTTACTAAGCGTAATCTGTAGTAGAAATGACCTGGAGAAAATTTCAAATCTTATTTTGAATTATACTACTACAATAGGAATAAGATATTATCCTGTTGATAGGATTGAACTTGAAAGGAAAGTTGAAAAAATAGAAACCGATTTTGGATCTTTTCACATAAAAATTTCTAAAACACCTGACGGTAAAGAGAAAGTTAAACCGGAATCCGAGGAGATACTAAAATATGCATCAGCAAATAATGTTAGTCCAAATGTTATTTCCAAAGCAATTTTGGATGCATATGGGAATAATAAATAGAACATTTATGTTTAAATAATTTCCATAGGGAGCACTTATGAAAAAGTATATTTACTTAATTGCACTCTCTGCATTATGTTTTATTTCATTTGGAATAACAAAAACCGGCGATTGTGATAAAGATGTGAAAGACCCGCGCGGGAAAATGAAACCCTGGAATAAAGGTGCGTGGGAAACCGGACAATACAGAAATGTATTTTTAGAAGCGGGATATAAGCAAAAAGATATTGACGCAAAGTTAGCCAAAGCTTATTACGACGTCTTCGAAGGACCAAGCAAAGTTTATTTTCAAGTGGATGATTCGATGGCCTACCTTTCCGATGTGAAAAATCACGATGTCCGAACCGAAGGTATGTCATACGGTCTGATGGTAGCCGTACAGTTAAATAAGAAGGATGTCTTTGACAGTTTGTGGCGTTGGGCAAAAAAATATATGCAGCACCAGGGCGGGCCGCGCGATGCTTATTTTGCCTGGAGCGTAAAACCAAAAACCGGAGTACACAATTCTGAAGGATCAGCATCTGACGGTGAACTTTATTTCATAACTGATCTTTTGTTTGCCTCAAACCGCTGGGGAAATAATACCGGGATAAATTATTATGGTGAAGCCCGAAGAATTCTTAATGCAATGTGGAGTAAAAACGGAAAGGGTAGAATAACAAATGTTATTAATGTTGAACAAAAAAAGATAACTTTTGTCCCCGACAGTTCCGGTTACAACAGGACGGATCCTTCTTATTTTTTACCCGCTTTTTATGAAGTATGGGCTGAATACGCCAAAGATGGTCACGAACAGTTTTACAGGGATTGTGCCGATACAGCACGCGCCTTTCTTCATCGTGCATGCAGAGCGCCAACAGGTCTTAATGCCGATATTACCGGGTTCGATGGAATTCCAAGATCATTTCGTCGTTTTAAACCATCTTTTCGTTTCGATTCATGGAGAGTCCCGATGAACATAGCTATGGATTACTCCTGGTTTGCAAAAGATAAAAAATGGCAGCAGGATTATTGCAAGCGAATTCAAAATTTCCTTTTCTGCAGAGGAATTGACGCATTTGAAGACCAGTATAACGTAGATGGAACACTTCCCGACTTTATTCTTCCTGCCGGCGGATATCAGAAGCTTCGTCATTCATTGGGATTAGTTGCTACATCTGCCGCAGCTTCCATAATGGGAACTCAGGCCAAAAGTTGGAAGTTTGTTGATGCGGTCTGGAATGCTAAACTTGAACCATACAAAGATGGTTATTTCGATCCTTACTATGACGGTTTATTATATCTTTTCAGTTTAATGCACTTAAGCGGAAATTACAGGATCATTACCCCGGCAATGAATAGTAAATAATTTTAAGTGAATACCAGGCATAGTTTCTTAAATTTTAATATTGAATTGAATTTATTCCTTTGTACAAATTGAGTATATCAACAATAAAAATTTTTAAAACATTTAAGAGTATTTCATTATGAATAAATTACATTTTATTAATTTGAAAGCAAAAATAAACCACAGATTTTTTTATCTGCTTGTAACCTTCCTTACTGTATTTTTTACTTTTTCATTTTCCAAAGTTAAAGGATCAGATAATATGCAATCTGCAAATGAATATCTGCTAAAAGTTTCAGGCGATCATATAATCAATCATAAAGGCGAAACTATTATTCTGCGCGGCTTCGGGTTAGGCGGTATGCTGCACATGGAAAATTTCATTGACGGCTATCCCTACAATGAAGAATCAATGAGAGAGGGTTTGCTGAAAGTGCTGGGTAAAAAGAAATATGATCTCTACTTCGATACTTTTCTTAACAGCTATTTCACTGAACCTGATGCAGAATATATTCACAGCCTTGGATTAAACCTGGTCCGCATTCCTATCAATTACCATCTTTTTGAAGATGATATGAATCCGGGAGTCATAAATGAAAAAGCTTTTAAGTATCTTGACGGAGTTATCAATTTATGCGCAAAGCATCAGATATATACTATAATCGACATGCATGCATTACCAGGTTCTCAAAACCAACATTGGCATAGCGACAATCCGACCCACAAAGCATTCTTC
>Ga0315556_1002448_pt1 | contig 10599 bp, 9 predicted proteins | sample SalMarSW160310MG_FD_202112 | JGI IMG/M metagenome (GOLD analysis project Ga0315556, IMG submission 202112) | Salt marsh sediment microbial communities from the Plum Island Ecosystem LTER, Massachusetts, United States - Salt Marsh Sediment SW1603-10 ...
GCAAAGGAATGCCTCAAGAGGAGGCGAAGAACCGCATGCATCTCCAGCCGGAGATTTTCGGGGAGCTGTTGCGCGATTTGGTCGAAAAGGGCGAACTTGAACACGAGCCTCCAGTGGTGCGGGCGGCTGGTTTCAAGGTCGAACTCACATCCGCTCAGCAGAAGCAAGCTGATGACTTGCTTTCCTTGTTTGAGAGTGCGCCGGCCCCGCCATCCATGAAGGATGCTCAGGCGATGGCAGGGGAAAACATCGTTCGCCACCTGGTGAACACGGGCAGGTTGGTGGCTCTTTCGGCGGAAGTTCTCATGGATCGGCCCATGTATGATCGTTGGTTGGCCGAAACCATCAAGGTTCTGGAACAAGGCGATACGCTGACCGTGGCTCAGGTGAGGGACACGTTCGGGAGCTCACGGAAATATGCACTGGCCTTCATGGAGTACTTGGATTCGGAGGGCATCACTCTTCGGGACGGCGATGTCCGACGGATCAACTCAGCACGGAAGAGGCAGTCCTAGAACCGCCTGAGCCTCCACGAGCCTCCCACCATCGTCCCCAACACATTCACCTCGAGCAAACTCTCTGCAGCCGATGCAAATGGATCCTTGTCTACCACGATGAGATCGGCGAGCTTCCCGGGGGCGAGGGTGCCAACGGACCCTTCTTGATGGGATGCGAAAGCCGGGCCGAGGGTGTATGCCCTCAGGGCATCCCAAAGGGGAATGCTCTCTTCGGGATGCCAGGGCCCAAGTTCTGGATGCTCTGGTAAAGGACCGCGGGTGACGGCGGCGTAGATGCCCAAGAAGGGGTTGGGACTCTCAACCGGTGCATCGGAACCGAAGGCAAGCGGTGTCCCCAGATCGTGTTGCGTTTTCCACGCATATGCGCGTGTGACCCGGTCACCCCAATACTTGTCGGCCATGTTCCTATCGGAAAGCGCATGTATCGGCTGCATTGAGGCAACCAGTCCGAGTGACTGGAGCCTGCCGATGTCGTCGGGATGGAGCAATTGTACGTGCTCAATTCGATGACGGAGGCGGGGGAGTCTATGATCTAGCTCGTACTGCCTAAGGCTCTCGTAGGCATCAAGCACGGCGTGGTTTGCGCGGTCACCGATGGCGTGGATGGTCATTGCGAGGCCACCGTCCGCCGCAGATGTAGCCAGCGACACCAATTCTTCTTCGTCCTTCAACAAGACGCCCAGATTGCCAGGCTCGCCTTCGTAAGGTTGGAGCATGGCGGCGGTGTGGGGGCCAAGTGCTCCATCTGCGAAGACTTTGATGCCTCCGATGCGAATCCAAGGATCGCCAAATCCGGATCGCAAACCGACATCAAGAGCCGCAGGCAAATCTTCGACCAGGATGTTCTTCACGATTCGGAGTCCAAGGCGGCCTTCTTCTCGCAGCCCCTGAATGGCGATGAAGCAGTCCTGTGGGTCGAAATCATGGACGCCGGTCAGACCCATGCTCCATAGACGTTCCTGGGCCATGGCCAGATCGTCGCGCAGGGACGACGCTCCTTGGTCGGATATTTCTGATGCAACCAGGCTCATTGCGGCCTCGAAAAGTATCCCCGTGGGTTGTCCGGCTTCGTCACGTTGGATGCTCCCTCCGGGTGGATCCGGCGTTTCCGGTCCGATGCCGGCAAGCTGCATGGCCGCAGAATTCGCCCAGGCTGCGTGAAGCGATTTGGCGGTAAGGTAGGCGGGATGCCTGCCTGAGGCCGCGTCCAGCTCGCCCTTGGTCCCAAACCGTCCCCACGCGTTCTGATCCCAACCGTGGCCCAAGATCCAATCCGATGCCGAGCCGAAGATCCCAGCGCGATCGGCGACTCGAGCCAGGCAAGATTCTGCCGTTTCGGTCCCGCAATCCACCTGAGCCAGTGCGCGAGCGTACTTCTTCAAGTGAATGTGAGCGTCAGTAAGGCCGGGAAGGACTGTGGCACCTTCCAGGTTTAAGGTCTCCGTGTCGGGGCCGGCAAGCGCGAGGATTGCCGAGTCTGACCCCGCCGCAAGAATGTGTTCTCCCTTGACTGCCAGGGCCGACTGCGTGTGACCGGGTCGGTCAAGGGGGTGGACTGTTCCGTTGAACAGGACGCTATCGGGATGGTGGGATCGGTGGCTACTTGGCGGTGGTGCGGGGCGGGGCGCTGGCGTTGACATGCATGAGGCTCCAGGTCTGATGGTGATCATCGAGGATCAACTCGGCGAATGAAGCGTTGTCGAAGCGGATATAGACAGGAATGTTCCACGCCGTTGGCTGAAGGCCGAGCGCGGCGCGCACTGCGGCCCCTAGAATGCCCCCATGGGCCACCACGAGGTAGATTCCCGGCGGTCGTGAGAGGACCGCAGTCAAAGCAGCAGTTGCCCGTGTGTGCAAATCTGTCAGGCTTTCGCCGTCGCCGTACAAGGGTTCGTAGGCAAGCAAGCGCTTGTCCTTGTCGTAGAAAGATTGTCCAACATCGAGGGCATGGCCTTGGGCTTGCCCCGCGTGCCGTTCAAGCCAGAGTGGATCCTCTTCAAGTGGGACACCCAGCTTGTCTGCTAGGATTTCCGCCGTGTGACGAGCGCGCGAGAGCGGGCTGGTGATGATCTTGTCGAATGACAGGCCTGAGGCGTGCCAATGTTCGCCCAAATGCCGGATCTGGGCTTCGCCTTCGGGCGCCAAGGGATAGTCCAGGCGACCCTGTCGTACCGCATTTTGGTTGCCCGTCGAGGCCCCATGGCGCAGTAGGAAGAGGTGATATCTCATGATGCGTCTTGGAGAGAAGAGCCCAAGAACCCCCGTGCCCCGTTCAGGAAGGCCCTGCCGGTCATGGTCGATTTCCCGGCGGGCTGAACATGGTCCAGCACCAATGCTCCGGAACCTGTTTGGATCAACGGCGTCCCTGCGTCGGCCTCCCCGACCAAACCCGGCGCCGACATTGGCTCTTCGTGAATGGCGTGGGCTTGGCGAACGACGATGCGCAGGTCTTTCCAAAAGAAGAAAGAAGCCGGCCAGGGTTCGTAGGCTCGCACCTGTCTGGCGAGGACGTCGGCTGGCTTTCCAAAATCCAACTTTCCGTCTTTCTTCTTCAACATGGGCGCGTAGGTCGCCAGGGCGTCATCCTGAGGTCTCGGGCTGAGCCGACCGGCAGCGATGTCCGGGAGGTTCGCTTTGATCACATCGGCGCCCAGGGCAGCCAATCTTTCGCCCAGGCTACCGGCTTTGTCCTCCGGGTTGATGTCCAGAGAAGCTTGGGCCAAGATGGGGCCGGTATCCATCCCCTGATCCATCTGCATCAGGGTGATGCCGGTCTGGGAGTCGCCCGCCAAGATGGCGGCTTGAATTGGCGCCGCGCCTCGCCAACGGGGGAGGAGTGAGGCGTGGATGTTGATGCAGCCCAGGGTTGGCAGTTCGAGCAAGGTGGGGCGAAGTATCTGTCCGTATGCGGCGACGACGATCAGATCTGGTTCCCACGCTCGAATCTTCTCCACGGCTTGCGGTGCATTCACAGAGTCCGGCTGAAACACCTCAAGACCGTGAGCCTGTGCCCAAACCTTGACCGGATTGGATTCCAAGCGGCGTCCGCGTCCTGCCCGCCTATCGGGCTGGGTGACGACTCCTGCCATCTGAGAGTCATGGCTCAGGGATGCCAAGCTCGGTAAGGAAAAATCCGCCGAGCCCATGAAGACGATTCTCATGGGCCCATCCTATCATGTTGGTGGAGGAAGGCAGCAACTTAGGGAGACAGAAGGGGTTGTATCATGTGAACTTGCGGCCGATTGGTCTTTGTGTACAATCAACTATTAGGTACGCGAAGTCAAGTGGCGAGCCGCGACACTCACAAACCCTACGTAGAAGGAGACGCTGTAATGACCGACCAACCCCAGATAACGAACGACGACAAGCTTTGGGCGCTCCTGGGATATGTCCTTTCCCCACTGGTGCCGATCATCGTGCTTCTGATGGAGGAGAAGAAGGCCCGTCCTTTCATCAAGTATCACAACGTACAGGCCCTAGTTCTTGGGATTGTGAACATTGTCCTGGCATTTGTGCTATCGTTCACAATCATTCTGATCTGTGTGCCCATGATAGTCTGGCTGGTCATGGTCTATTGGGGGTACAAGGCCTATCAAGGCGAATATGTCGTCATCCCGGTGGTGACGAATTTCGTCAAGAATCAGGGTTGGGCCTGAGCACGGAGAAAACACTCTTGAGGGCCCGCCTTTGGGCGGGCCCTCTTCGTTTCGCAGGGGGGAGGCTGGGGGGATGACCACTTACGAATGGATTGTGCCTGATCCGATGCCGGAGTCGGCCCGGGCAGCGTTCGGCGATTTCTCCCGGCCGGTCGCACAAACACTTTTCACGCGTGGTTTCACCGACAAACCTACGGCGGAGCGCTTTTTGGCTCCGGATTCAGGAGCGCTGCGCGACCCGTTCGACTTGTTGGGCATGCGCGATGCGGCCGATCGTGTGCTGGCAGCCATCGCCGCCTCGGAGTCGATCGTTGTGTACGGAGACTACGATGCCGACGGGGTCACGGCGACAGCTCTCATGTTGTCGGCATTGCGCTCGGCCGGGGCTCAGGTTTCGCACTACATCCCCAATCGATTTGATGAAGGCTACGGTCTGAATCTGGAGGCTGTTCAAGCCATCAGCCAGACCGGAGCCCGGCTCATGATCACGGTTGACTGCGGAGTGCGTTCGGTACGGGAGGTAGCGCGTGCCGTTGAACTTGGCATGGATGTTGTTCTGACGGACCACCACCATCCGGGTCCGGAGCTTCCGCCGGCCTTGGCCATAGTCAACCCTAATCAGCCGGGAGAGGCTTATCCGTTTGGCGGGCTGAGCGGGGTGGGGTTGGCCTACAAGCTGGCAAAAGCGCTGGACTCTCGGCTAGGTGGCGTAAACGCAGACGGGTACTTGGATCTGGTTGCCGTGGGAACCGTGGCTGATGTCTCCCCATTGATTGATGAGAATCGCTTGCTTGTGGCGCGAGGCATTGAGCAGTTGCGTCGGAACCCGCGTTTGGGCTTGGGCGCTCTGATTCGATTATCACGTCTCGACCGAGGGAACCTGCTGGCGGGAGACATCGCTTTCGGATTGGGGCCGCGCATCAACGCTGCTGGACGTCTTGGCACCGCAGACACTGCGCTGGCGCTTTTGATGGCGGAAGATCCAGAAGAGGCAGATCGGCTTGCCCAAGAACTGGAGGCGGCCAACAGGAAGCGCCAGAAGCTGACCAGGTCGATTGTGGAATCGGCGCGAGGTGCAGGCCCTTGGCGTGCCGACGACGCTCCCGTGATCTTTGCCATCGACCCTTCGTTCAACGAAGGGGTGGTGGGCTTGGCGGCCTCCCGGCTGGCGGAGGAATTCCTTCGGCCGGCGTTCGTGGCCAGGCGGCACGACGGATCGATCAAGGGCTCAGCCCGAAGCGTTCCGGGGTTTCATATCACCCAGGCGCTGGAAGCGTGCGCTGATTTGCTGGTCAGGTTTGGCGGACACGCGGCGGCAGCCGGATTTGAGTTTCGCGAAGATAACCTCGATGCCCTGTTGGATCGGTTGGGGGGCGTGGTTGAGTCGATGGGCGTTCCGAAGCCAGATCGGCCGAGGCTTACTGTAGACGGTGAGGTGGACGCGGCCGAACTGGACGATGCATTGTTGCGTGACTTGGATCGATTTGAGCCGACTGGTGAAGGCAACCCGCGGCCGGTCTTCCTTGCGCGGGCAATGCGGATTGTAGAGAAGCGCACAGTTGGGTCAAATGCTGCCCACCTCAAACTTGTGCTGGCCAGTGACCGGCGCGTCTGGGAAGCGATTGCGTTTCGGCAGGGCGATCGCCTCCCGCGGCTGCCACCCAAGGTGGACGCAGTCTTTCACTTCGAGCGCAATGAGTACATGGGGCGCGTCACGCCGCAGCTCAACGTTCTGGATATGCGGGCTGCGGAGTCGGTCTGATTGGTTCAATCCACGAAACGGTACTTGAGAAGGGTCCACACGGCCTGGAAAGCGTCCTTGAGGCCGATCTTCTTGCCCTCCTCGTACTCGCGCGGATTAAAGGTGATCGGAACCTCAAAGATTCGCACCCGGCGCTTGAGCAGTTTTGCCGTGACCTCTGGCTCAAAATCGAACCGCCGGGCATGCAGGGGAATCTTCACCAGAATGTCCCGCTTAAACAGCTTGTAGCCAGTTTCCATATCCGAGAGAATGCTGTTGTAAAGCACGTTGGTCATAAAGGTGAGCATCCGATTGGCGACCATATGCCAGAACATTGTGCTTCGCCGCGCACCGCCGAGGAACCTCGAGCCGTAGACGACATCGGCTTTCCCCTCGTCAATGGGTTCTAGCAGCTTGGGATAGTCGCGGGGATCGTACTCCAGGTCGGCATCTTGGATCAGGATTAGGTCGGCTTGGGCAGCGGCAATGCCGCTTCGGACGGCGGCCCCTTTGCCCTGATTCTTGTCATGCAAGATCAGGTGAAGCTGGGGAACCGTTTCGGCAAGCTGGGCGAGGATGTCGCGAGTGCCGTCGGATGACCCATCGTCAACGACGATGAGTTCATCCGCAAGGCCGACCTTGAGGACGCGACGGACAATCTCCTCGATGGTATTGCTCTCGTTGAAGACAGGCATGACAACTGAAAGTCTCATGCGGGACATTGTACAGGCAGTGGGCAAGCGGGACAATTGGTGGATTTGCCCGGCCAATAAGGATGACTATAATCTTCCTGAGTATGGGGAGCGGTTTTACGCGGACTTTGGCTTCCCGAGATGGTTGAACTTTGAGTAAGAGGAAGCGAAAACATGTGGCTCGGTGAACACAGTGGAGGTATGCCATGACCCTACCCAGGGCACCAGTCAGGTCAGGGGGAGGGGACGGGTCCCCGTCGACATCCAACTTGCGATTTGTCCCGCCTCCCGTCAGCCGAGTCGAAGACACCGGACTGGCGGAGCTTTGGCTGCAAGATCTGGCGCTTAAGATTCTTTATTTTCGCGGCTATCTAACTGGATTTAAGGTGGCAGAGGCCTTGGCGCTGCCGTTTGCCGGTCTTGTCGATCAACTGCTCGAGGCGCTGAAACGAGAAAAATTCGTCGAGGTCAAGACCCAGGTGGGGTTCGGCGAGGGGGCTTACCAGTATGCCATCACCGGAGCAGGGATCGCACGGGCCCGGGAAGCTCTCGAGCGCTCCCAATATGCGGGCCCGGCCCCGGTTCCGATCGAGACTTACAATGAGGCGATTCGACGGCAAAGCCGGGGCCGACCGACTGTCCACCAACGCGCCATGCGCCAGGCCTTGGGTGATCTGACTCTGTCAGAAAAGACATTCAACCGCGTCGGGCCCGCCGTCAACTCGGGCACGTCGATCTTCCTCTATGGCCCGCCTGGAAACGGCAAGACTTCCATCGCGAGGGCCATCGGCAACATGATCCTCGAAGAAGATATGTACATCCCTTTCGCCTTGGATGTGGATGGGCAGGTGGTCAAGCTGTATGACTCGGTCAACCATGAGCTTGCACCTGAAGAAGACGTCACCTCGTCAGGCACCGGTTCACTGCGCACCGGCGCCAAGCGGGACCCGCGTTGGGTAATGATCCGCCGCCCGTTCATCGTGGTTGGCGGGGAACTGACGATGGCGGGCCTGGATCTCGTCTTCGACGATGTGAACAAGTACTACGAGGCGCCGTTCCAGGTGAAGGCCAATGGCGGCGTGTTCCTCATCGATGACTTCGGCCGGCAGCAGGTGCGCCCTCGCGACCTGCTCAACCGCTGGATCGTGCCCCTTGAAAACCGCATCGATTATCTGACCCTGCATACGGGCCGCAAGATCGAGACCCCCTTCGACGTGTTGGTGGTCTTTTCTACCAACTTGCCACCTAGAGACCTGGTGGACGAGGCGTTCTTGCGCCGACTGCGGCACAAGATTGAGGTCGAAGATCCTTCGTACGAATCTTACCGACAGATCTTCAAGCGTGTGGCGGATGGAAAAGGGGTCGAGTACTCCGATAGGGGCTTGGCCTACATGCTGCAGGAGTGGTACATCAAGCGCAACCGCAAGCTCAGGGCATCCCACCCCCGGGATATCTGTGATCAGATCCTGGACATCGCGCGCTACCTGAATGTTCCACCGACAATGAGCAAGGACTTGCTGGACAGGGCGTCGGAAGCATACTTCGTCGAAATCTGACCGACCGGGTCGACAATCCCATCAGAGTGCCCCGCCGCCTCGGAAAACGACCGGGCATACGGCGGGGCGCTTGACTGCCTGCAGGGCATGGTTGTGCTGGCGAGCCGGAGGCGAGATGCCAAGAGTGTTTGACTTTGAAGGCGCGGCAGAGCGCATCAGCTCCAGGGTGCGTCGGACGCCGTTGGTTGAGGGTGGGGCGAGCGGGCTGCTTCTCAAGTGCGAACATGAGCAAGTGACGGGTTCGTTCAAGGTCCGCGGGGCGCTGAACAAGGTCTTGCAGCTGACTCCCGAGGAGAGAAGTCGAGGCATCGTTGCCGCGTCGGCAGGCAACCACGGGCTGGGCGTCGCCTATGCGGCGCGCCAGGCGGGAGCGCAGGCGATCATCGTGGTTCCGGAAGACGCAGTAAAGACAAAGGTGGATGGAATCCAGGCTTTGGGAAGCGAGGTGATCCTGGTCCCGGGAGGCTTCGGCGCCGCAGAGGCAAAAGGCCGTGAGTTGGCATCAGAGCGCAAGGCCGTGTGGATCTCTCCCTACAATGATCGGCAAGTGATTGAAGGGCAGGGGACGCTGGGACTGGAGGTCGATCAGCAGATACGTGACCGTTCGGGCGAAGCCGTGAGTGGGGATGTGTACGTCCCAGTGAGCGGCGGAGGGCTGGCGTGTGGAGTGGGCCTGGCGCTCAAAGAGCGGGGCGAGGTCAGAGTAATCGGCGTCCAGACCGAGTCGGCGCCCTACATGTCCGTCTTCTTGTCGGGAAAAGATGTTGAGCAAGTGACGGAAACGCCGACCTTGGCGGATGGGCTGGCCGGGCCGGTCGAACGTGGATCCATAACATTCGACCTTCTGCCAAGGGCCGTCGACGAGATCCAATTGGTGAGCGAATCGGAGCTGATCGAAACGCTGGAATTCGCGCAATCGGAGCTGGATCTGATGATTGAGCCGTCGGCGGCGGTCGCGCTGGCGGCGGCGCGGAGAGCGGGCAGCCGTCGCCAGAGGGTGGTGATCTTGAGTGGGGGGAATCTCGCGCCTGAGCTCAAATCGGCGCTTGAGAGTGGACGTCGACTGGGGGGTGATTTGTGATGGATTTCACAATCGATGAGCTGATGTGCGTGTGCATTGCGCGTCAGGTTGAGGATGGTGACGTCCTGGCGCAGGGATTGGCGACGCCCTTGGTGGCGGCGGGTTACCTGTTGGCCTGGAGAACGCATGCGCCCGGGGCCTATTTCGCCTCGGCCATTGGACAGACCGTCTGCCGGGAAGGGGCGCCGCTGGGCCTGGCGCGGGTGGAGAGCCTTTGGTTGGACCGGGCGATGAATGCCTTTGGCTTCACAGCGGCGGTGCTGGATCTGATGCCCACGGTGCAGCCGAAGGAGTTTTTTCGTCCCGGGCAGATGGATGTCCATGGAAATTTCGACAACCTGGCCATTGGCCGGGATCTAGATCGACCGAGGCTTCGCCTGCCCGGTGTGGGTGGCATCCCTGACGTGACATGCTATGCCGATGACGTGTATCTCTATGTGCCGCGGCACTCCAGAGTCACATTTGTGTCGCAACTGGATCGAGTCTCGGGGCTGGGGCACAATCCGTCCCGGCGTGCCGGAGCTGGGGTTCGCTATCTTGTGACGGATCTCGGGCAGTTCGAGTTTCCCGATGGCAGGATGCATTTGGTCAGCCTCCACCCTGGCGTAGATTTCGAGCGCGTTCAGAGGCATACTGGCTTCGCGCTGGAACGACCAGTGAACCCACGCGAGACGCCGCCTCCCACCGCCGAAGAGTTGGACATTCTCAGGCAGGAGGTTGACCCGCTCGGTGTGCGTCGCCTTGAATTCCTGGGCGGCTCAGCCAGGCGCCAAGCTTTGCGCCACCTGTTGACAGCCGAACTACGCCAGCCGGGATAATGGGCTGCATGGCGCGGACTTGATGCTTGCTCATGGGGGTCGTGCCGCAGGTATACTTGAGCCCATGATTCGCCTGTCCCGACTCTTTCTTCTGGTGGCCGTGCTCGGTTCATTGCTTGTTGTCCCGATCCCCGGGTCGGCCGAGCAAACTGCCGATCAAGCTGAAGCCCTTCTTCAGCAGATGAGCCCTGAAGCCCGGATTGGCCAGCTGTTCATTGTGACATTCAATGGCAGCCAGGCGCCGGCGGACTCCGATATCGCCGGTTTGATCCGGGACTACCATGTGGCCGGCGTCATGTTGTCGTCCGAGAATGACAACTTCGTCGATGCGCCGAACACGATCCAGTCACTGCATGACCTGACTGATCAGCTGCAAACGCTCAATGCAGAGGCGACATCCAAGCCGGCCATCTCTAACCCAAGTCTCTCGCCGGATCCAAACAGCAATCCCGTCTATGTTCCGTTGTTCATCGGGATCTCGGATCCGCCCAGTTCTGTCCCGCTTGCAGATGTAATCAGCGGTATGTCTCCCTTGCC
>Ga0315556_1002451_pt1 | contig 10592 bp, 11 predicted proteins | sample SalMarSW160310MG_FD_202112 | JGI IMG/M metagenome (GOLD analysis project Ga0315556, IMG submission 202112) | Salt marsh sediment microbial communities from the Plum Island Ecosystem LTER, Massachusetts, United States - Salt Marsh Sediment SW1603-10 ...
CGCTAGCCGCGACGCTCGCGTCGCTCGAGTTCCATGGCGTCCCAGGTCTCCTCCGGGACCGCGTCGAGCACGTTGAACTCGCCGGCGCCGTAGCTGTGCTCGCCGCCGTCGATGTAGATCAGGTCGCCGGAGATGAACCCCGCCTGGTCGGAGAGCAGGTAGCTCGCCAGGTTGGCCAGCTCCTCGTGCCGGCCCACCCGCCCGAGCGGGATGCGGCGCTCGAACAGGGCCTGGATCTCCTCGGTGGGCATCAACCGGCTCCAGGCGCCCTCGGTCGGGAAGGGTCCGGGCGCGATGGCGTTCAACCGGATCCCGTGCTTGCCCCACTCGCCGGCCAGCGAACGGGTGAGCGACACCACGCCCGCCTTGGCGACCGCCGACGGCACGACGTAACCCGATCCCGTCTCCGCATAGGTGGTGGCGATGTTCAGGACCGCGCCGGGCCGCCGCTGCGCGATCCAGCGTTTCCCGAGCTCCAGCGTGCAGTAGACCGTGCCGTGGAGCACGATGCCGAGGACGGCATCGAAGGCGCCGGGGCTGAGCCGTTCGGTGGGGGAGATGAAGTTCCCGGCGGCGTTGTTGACCAGCGCGTCGATCCGTCCGAAGCGCGCTTCGACCGCATCGAAGAGGCCGGCCACGCTCTGCGCGTCGCGCACGTCGAGCGCGTAGGGCAGCACCTCGCCGCCGGTCTCGGCGGCGAGCGCCTGCGCTTCGCGCTCGAGCAGCTCGGAACGGCGGCTGGCGATGGCGACGCTCGCCCCGAGCTGCAAGAACCGTTGGCTCATGCTGCGGCCCAGACCGCTGCCGCCGCCGGTGACGACGATGACCTTGCCCTCGAGCAATCCGTTCTGGAACATGGTGGCCCCATCTTCGCACGGCAGGCCCACGCGCACGCCACGACATCGGCGCGGTGTGCGATTTTCAGATGCCCACCGTGCCCGCGCGAAGCCATACTGACCTCGCATGAGGCCCCGCCTGCTCGTCTCGAGCTCCCTGCTCGTCCTGGCTGCGCTCGTGCCGGTCGGCGTCGCCAGGGCGGGCGCCACGGTGCGCGTGTTGCTGGCGACGACCTCGCAGGCCGTTGTGGTGGCCGAGGGTGCCCACGACGGCACCATCGACGGGGCCCGCGCCTTCCACGCCGGCGCCGGCCTACGCTGGCCCGTCAGCGAAGAGGGCGGCACGCTGGTCGTCGACGGCACCAAGCTGGGACACACCCTGCAGCTGACGGGGGAGGGCGCGCCGCTGGCCTTCGCCGGCCGTCGCTACCGCGGCTCGCTGCGTCTGATCGCGGCCGCCAACGGCATCGAGGTCGTGAACGTGCTGGACGTGGAAGCCTACCTGCGGGGGGTGGTCCCCGCCGAGATGTCGGCGAGCTGGCCGATGGCGGCGTTGGAGGCGCAGGCGGTGGCGGCCCGTAGCTATGCGCTCAGCTCGCTGCGGCCGGGTGCGGACTACGACCTGTGCGCTACCGTCGACTGCCAGGTCTACCGCGGCATGGGCGCCGAGCAGCCGCGCTCCGATCGGGCGGTGGCCCAGACCGAAGGGGTCGTGGTCACGTACGCGGGGCGCGTGGCGCGAACCTACTACCACGCCGACTCGGGGGGCACCACGGCCTCGAGCCGTGAGGTGTGGGGCGTCGCCGTGCCCTACCTGGTCGCACGCGCCGACGCGGCCGGTCCCGGCAGCGTCGATCGCTGGAAGCTCCGGCTCGACCCCGGCGCCGTCGCCTCGTCGTTGAGTCGGCTCGGCAAGCGCGTGGGCGCAGTCACAGGCCTGCGGGTCCTGCAGCGGAGCGGTTCCGGCCGTGTCGATCTGCTGGAGGTGCTGGGCAGCGCGGGCAGCGCGACCGTGACGGGCATCCAACTCGGTGAGCTGGCGCAAGACTGGGGGTTGCGCTCGACGCGCTTCTCCGTGATCGGCGGGTTGGAGCTGCAGGGCGAGGGCTGGGGGCATGGCGTCGGCATGAGCCAGTACGGCGCCAGGGCGCTGGCCGAGCGCAACTACGACTACACGCAGATCCTCGGCTACTACTACCCCAACACCCGGCTGGTGCGATGGATCTACAGCACGGCCGGCGGCTGACGCCTGCGCGAGCTCCGGCCCGGCGTGCGGTTCAGCCGCGCGCCAGACGCACGGCGCTGATCATCTCCTCGATGTCGCCCCGCCCTTCCCGGAAATCGGCCTGGCAGGAGTCGAGGAACTTCTCGAGGATCACGTCGCCCGTCGCGTCCAACGCCTTGCGCACGCCGGCGAGGAGGATCAGGACGTCGTGACAGTCGCGCCCCTCGTCGATCATCTTCTGCAGCCCGCGGACCTGACCTTCGAGCCGCCTCAGCCGGTTGATGATCTTGCGCTTCTCGTCGTCGCTGATGTTCAAGGCTCGCTCCAAACGGCCCACCCGGCTCGGGGATCGCGTGGACGGACCGGAACCGACCCGGATCTGCCGCCGCGAGTGGTACCCACAGGGGGTATTATAGGCGAATCCGGAGACGTTCACAGGGACGTGTGACCCACGGCTGAGCCGCCGCTCCAGCGGGCGCGGATGGAGCGCATGTGTGCCGACCTGCTACCCTGGGGCCGTGGGGCATGGACGGGATCCCGGGTGAACTACGTGGCGGTGTTGGCCCTGCTGGCCGCCACGTCGTTCGCGCTTCCGCTGCTGGTCCAGGGGTGCGAGCAGCTGGGGCTGACGCGCGGCGCGAGCGTGGTGGCGTCGCTGGTGCTCGCCGCGGCCTGGGTGACGTACTGGCTGGTGCGCACGCTCTTGCGGCGTCCGGGCCGGGCTTCCCGGCGTGCCGCCAACGCTCCGCCCGGCGCGCCCGCGGGCGCCGGCGCGAGCGTCGTCGAGGGCGCGTCGCTGCGTCTGTTGGAGACCGAGGAGGAGAGCCGTGCGGGCCTATAGGGGACGCGTCCAGGCTGGCCAGGTGGTGCTCGAAGAGGGGGTTCGGCTGCCCGAGGGCGCGGTCGTGACGGTCACCATCGGGGAGGCGGAGTTCATCCGGGCGACGCTGCGCGCCGCGCTGCGGCGCAACACGCGTCGGCGGAGCCGTGGCCGCGTGCTCCGACCGGTCTATCTGCAGGTCCGCGGCCGTGCCCGGTGAGCCGGCTGAGTCTCGTCCCCACGCCGATCGGCAACCTCGAAGACATCACGCGGCGCGCGCTGGACGTGCTCCGGCAGGCCGACGTGGTCGCCGCAGAGGACACCCGTCGCAGCCGCGTGTTGCTCGATCACTACACGATCACGACACCGCTCGAGCGTCTGGACGCTCACACCATGGATGCCCGGGCGGCGGGCCTGCTCGAACGCTTCGAGCACGTTGCCTACATCACCGACGCGGGCACGCCCGGCATCAGTGATCCCGGTGCCGAGCTGGTCCGTCGAGCCGTGGCGATGGAGGTCGCGGTGGAGGTCCTCCCCGGGCCGACCGCCTTCGTGCCGGCGCTGGTGCTGTCGGGGCTGCCCGCGGCGCGTTTCACCTTCGAGGGATTCCTGCCCCGCAAGGGCGCGGAGCGCCGCCGGCGCATCGAGGCGATCGCGGCTGCCACCGCCACGAGCGTGCTGTACGAGGCCCCACAGCGCCTGGCGGCGACGCTGCACGACCTCGGCACGGCCTGCGGCCCGCGGCGCGAGGCCAGCGTCAGCCGGGAGCTCAGCAAGCGCTTCGAGACGACGGTGCGAGGCACGCTCGAGGCGTTGGCGAAGCGCTACGACGGCGAGCAGGTGCGCGGTGAGATCGTGGTGGTGGTAGGTCCGGCGGAGCCCGCCGACCCGGGCGCCGAACGCCGGCGGGTGATCGACGCCCTCGCGGGCGCGGGGGTGCGGGGCGCTGTCCTGCGATCGGCGTTGGAGGCGCTGGGCGTGCCCCGCAACGACGCCTACGGCGCCGCTCTGCGCTTCCCCGAGGACGCCGCGGACTGACTCCGGTACGCGTGACCGCGGTCCCGGGCGGGTGCTGCGGCGCCGGTGCTCGATGTCGGCGGGGCACCCGGCGGCAGCGGGGAGCGCGGTAGGATTCATGGGTTGCGCCGACGGGCGCACGGGAGAGAAACCATGCACGTGGCCACGCCCAGTTCGCTCGCGGCCGGGCGCGTCCTGGGTCAACCCAGTGCGGCGCGCCTGGCGTTGTTCGCGCGCCATGACGGTCCCGCCGTCCTGCTCACCACCGACGAACGCCTGCCGTTGTTCGGCGACGCCCACCTGTTCGGCGCATCCGTCACCATCGACCCCGGCCTCAGCGACTGGTTCGAGCGCCACGACAAGGTGGTGCTGAGCCTGGAGAGCGCGCTCCGGCGCTTCCCCGACGACCCCACCGAACTGGCGCTCGAGCTCCGCCTGGGAGGGTCGTTCCCGCGCGACGCCCTGCTCGAGCGGCTCATGGCTTACGGCTTCGAGCGCGACGCGTTGCCCGGGTTCACCGTGCGCGGCGACACGCTCTCGCTCTACCCCAACGCCGACGACCCCGACGACGAGCTCCGGCTGTCGTTCTTCGGCACCGAGCTCGATGGCCTCACCCGCGGCGGCCACTCGTTGGAACGCGCGTTGATCGCCCCTCTGGACGGCGCCCCGCTCGATCGCAGCGGCTGGAGCGCGCGCCTGCTCGAGCACTTGCCCGGCACCGTGTTCCTCGACGTGCCGGAGCTGTTCGCCGGCGAGCTCGGTGACGAACAGCGGACCGCCTGGTTGTGGCGTCATCTGGCCGGTCGCACGGTGGTGTCCTTCGGGCGCGACCCGCTCGACCTGGACGTGGCCGACGTGCCGCTCCAGCCCCTGGGGTACTACCGCGGCAAGCTTCGCGACGTGGCGGCGGACGTCGAGACCTGGCTCCGGGACGGCTACAGCGTGCACGTGCTGCTGAAGTTCGAGCGCACCGGTCGCTACCTGCGCGAGAAGGTGATCGAGCACCTCCCGAGCGCCTGGCACGCCCGCGTCGGGCACCGGCAAGGCGAGGTGTCGCTGGTGCTCGGCCGCGGCGCACGCGGCGGCTACCGGGATCCCGAGCGCATGGAGGTCGTGCTCAGCGAGGAGCTCCTGTACGGCTACCAGGGGGGGCGTCGCCTCGGCAAGTTGCCCGGTCGGCGCGTGCACGACGCTTCCCAGCTCACCGTGGGCGACTATCTGATCCATCCCGATCACGGCATCGGCCGCTTCCTGGGGCTCGAGCCCCGGCAAGTGGTCGGCGTGACCCGCGACTACCTGCAGCTCCAGTACGCGGGAGAGGGCAAGCTCTATCTGCCGGTCGAGCAGCTCCCGCTGCTGCGTCGCCACCCCGGGACCACCGACGATCCCCCGCGCCTCTCGACGCTCGGCACCAACGAGTGGGCGCGCGCGCGGGAGCGTGCCCGGGTCAGCGCGCAGGAGCTGGCGGCCGAGCTCATCAAGACCTACGCCGCGCGTCAGGTGAGTGCGGGCACAGCCTTCCCGTCCGTCTCCGAGTGGGACCCGCTGATCGAGGAGAACTGTCCGTTCACGCTCACCGTCGATCAGGCGAGGTCGGTCGCGGACGTGCTCGACGATATGGAGCGCGAGGTCCCGATGGACCGCCTGATCTCGGGCGACGTCGGCTTCGGCAAGACCGAGGTCGCCATCCGGGCGGCGCACCGCGCCGTGGGCAACGGCGCGCAGGCCGTGATGATGGTGCCCACGACGGTTCTGGCGAGGCAACACTACGACACCTTCCGAGAACGCTTCGCGGGCCTCCCGGTGCGCGTCGAGATGCTCTCGCGCTACACCAGCGATCGCAATGTGCGCGCCATCTTCAAGGGGCTCGCCGACGGCACCGTGGACATCGTCATCGGAACCCACCGGTTGCTCAACGAGGCGCTCGTGTACAAGCGGCTGGGTCTGCTGGTGATCGACGAGGAGCACCGCTTCGGCGTGGGACAGAAGGAGAAGCTGAAGGGCCTGAAGGCCAACCTCGACGTGCTGTCCTTGTCGGCGACCCCCATCCCCAGGACGCTCTACATGAGCCTGGTGGGGCTGCGCGACGTCTCCCAGATCATGACCCCGCCCGAGGGCCGGAAGCCGATCCAGACGGTGTTGCAGCCCTACGACCCGATGGTCGTGCGCGAGGCGGTGCTGTTCGAGATCGAGCGGGGTGGCAAGGTGTTCTACATCTTCGACCGCATCGGCGCCATGAGCCTGCGCGCCCGCACCCTGTCCCAGCTGGTGCCGGAGGCCCGCATCGGGGTGGCGCACGGGCAGATGGATGCGAGCGAGCTCGAGGACATCATGCTCGGCTTCGAGGAGGGCGCGTTCGATGTGCTGCTGTCGACCACCATCGTGGAATCCGGGCTCGACATCTCCGGGGCCAACACGCTGGTGATCGAGCGCGCCGACCGGCTGGGGCTGGCACAGCTCTACCAGCTCCGTGGCCGCGTGGGTCGCCGTGACACCGAGGCGTGGGCCTACCTCCTGTACCCGGGGAAGCTCACCGAACAGGCGCAGCGGCGGCTGTACGCCATCGCCGAGCTCAACGACCTCGGCTCCGGGCACCTGCTGGCCGAGAAGGACATGGAGATCCGGGGCGTGGGCAACCTGCTGGGTCCCGAGCAGCACGGCCAGATCGCGGCGGTGTCGATCGAGGTGTACACCGAGCTGCTGGCCGAGGAGATCGCCAAGCTGAAAGGTGAGAAGGCCGCAGCGGAGGTCCCGCCCGTCAGCATCGATCTCGTCCTGGACGCGCGCCTCAGCCCCAGCTACATCCAGGACGACGACGTGCGCATCAACTACTACGGCCGCTTCTCGGAGACCGGCAACCTGGCCGAGGTGGGCCGCATCGCCAAGGAGATGCGCGAAGCCTACGGGCCTTTCCCGGCCGAGGTGAAGGCCTTCGTCGAGCTGGTGAGATTGCGGCTGCTGGCGGCCGGCAAGGGGGTCGTGACCGTGAAGGAGCACATGACGGACGTTCAGCTCAGCTTCTCGGACGATCTGGACAGCCTCGACTTCGACAACCGCAAGCTCAAGGCGCTGCCGTTCTCGGTGGAGGCCACGCGCTATCCGCCCGGGTTCAGCATCAAGAAGCGCGGCCTCAAGCAGGGCGAGGTGGTGTCGGCGATCCAGGACGTGCTCTACCAGGTCGGCTGAACGTGGGTCGTCCACCATGAGAACGGCCCGGAGCCATCAGGCTCCGGGCCGCACGGTTACGCGAACGTTCGGCTCAGAAGTGGTAGTTGAAGCCGAGGCGACCCACGAAGCCACCGAAGAACGAAGGCGCGAAGTAGACCACCGGGCCCGCTTCGAAGAACACGCCGCCGGGCTCGAAGCCGATCTGGCCGAGACGGTACTCGACGCCGCCGAAGGCATTCACGCCGGCCGCGAAGCCGCCGAGATAGCCGAACGAGAACGTCGGGCCGACGCCGGCGTAGACCGCCAGCGGAAGATCGCCCGTGTTGACGGGGATGTTGTACATGCCGTCAACGCCGGCGCTGAAGCCGTAGCCGAAGTAGCCGAACCCGAGGTTCGCCCGGACACTGATGTTCGGGGCGACGTCACTGACGCCGAAGTGGAAGTTGGCGCCAGGATAGCCGGCGCTCACCCCGGCCCAGTAGTGTTCGGCCGCCATACCGTTCTGTGCGAACGCGGCACCCACCCCGAAGACCGTGATGGCCAGCAGCGTAATCAGGACTTTGCGCATGCAAACCCTCCAAACGAGATTGAGAAGATCAGGACGGTCTCCTCGCCTGCGCCGTTTATAGCACAACGGTCGTTGCCTCACAAGTAGGCAAGTTCACACGCTTGCGATGCCTATCGCATTTTCGGGCAGTCGTCAAGTCCATTGGGCAACCCGAACGAGCCGGCTCAATCGCTCGAGAACCGCTCGCGGATCCGGCGTCGCGCGTCGCGCTCGAGTGGGGTCTGCCGGTTGCACTCCGGAAGGCGGCCGTGTCGCCGCTGGAAGTCGGCCAGGAGGGCCGCCTCCTCGGCCTGCGGCACACGGCTGTACCGGTAGCGCCAGAACGCCGCCTGGGCCGCCACGCAGCCGCCTGCGGCGAGGTGCTGCCGCAGGCGGCTGGGAACGTCGCGGGCGGATTGCCCCACGTAGATGGTGCGGCGCTGTGCGTCGGCCAGCTCGTACACGCCGGGCATGGCGTCGCGGCCCCTCGGCGCGGGCAACCTGTCGAGACGGCGCCAGCGGGCGGCGATGGCCACGTCGACCCGATCCCCCGAGCGCTAGAGCTCGTAGCCGAGCTCGCGCAGGGCCTCGCGATCCTCGCGCCAGGCCGGCCGGACCACGACGTCGAGCTCGAGGAAGATGTGCTCGTCCATGAAGATCTCGAGCTGCTTGCGGGCGGTACGTCCGATCTCCCGGATCATGGCCCCGGCCTTGCCGATCACGATGCGGCGGTGTCCGACCTTCTCCACCCAGATCTCGGCGGTGATGACGGCGGGCTCGTCGACGCCCGGCTCGGGGTCGCGCCAGTCGACGACCAGCACGGCAACGGCATAGGGCAGCTCCTGACGCAAGTGCAGCATGGCGCTCTCACGGATGAGCTCGGCCACCCACTGCTCGCGCGTCTGATCGCTGCGGATGTTCGGCGGGAAGTAGAAGGGGGCGGGCGGGAGCGCCTCCATCAGGTCGTCGCGCAAAGCGTACACGGCCTTGGGATCGTTCAGGGCGGAGATCGCCAGGACGCGTTCGGCGCCCGGGAAGAGCTCCTTGTAGAGCCCCAGCGCTTCGTCCGGGTACCGCGCGGCGTCGAGCTTGTTGCCGACCAGGATCACCCGGGTGCCGGGCGTCAGGCTGCCGAGCATGCGGGCGACCGCGCGGTCCTCGGGGGTGGGCGGATGGCGCAGGTCGACGACCCACAGGACGACGTCCACGTCGGCCACGGCGTCGCGGATCTCGCGGCGCATGAAGTCGTCGAGGGCCGAGTGGCCCTTGTGATGCAGCCCGGGCGTGTCGACGAACACGAGTTGCCGGCCCTCGAACGTGTAGATGCCGCGCACGCCGCGGCGGGTGGTCTGGGGCTTGGGCGTGATGGGGGCGACCTTCACCCCCAGCAGGGTGTTCAGCAGCGTCGACTTGCCCACGTTCGGCTTGCCGAGGATGGCGACGAAGCCGGAGCGTGTGGGTTGGTCCTCGCTCTCGCCCTCGGCCGCGTCGGCGGTCGTGCGCTCGGGTTCGATGTCTCGGGGTCCTTCGTCGAGGTGATCAGAGTTCAGGTCCGTCACGGTGCCCGTCCTCTCCTTGGGGGGTCTGGCTGCATGAGGAAGGAGGGGCCCTGCAGGGCCCCTCCGACCAACTTGGTTGCGGGGGTTGGATTTGAACCAACGACCTTCGGGTTATGAGCCCGACGAGCTACCAGACTGCTCCACCCCGCGGCGCAGCAAAGACAAGTGTAGCCCCCGCCGCTTGCAGCTGTCAAGCCGCGGCGAGCGCGCCGGGGCGCATTCAGGCGAGGCCACAGAAGGCCTCGTAGTCGACCAGCTCGGTGACGCTGGGCGTCTCGCCGCAAACCGGGCAGGCGGGGTCGCGGGCCAGCGTGAAGCGCCGGAACTCGGCGCCCAACGCGTCGACGTGCAGCAGGGTACCGACCAGCGGGCTGCCGAAGCCGACGATCAGCTTCAGCGCCTCGCCCGCCATCAGGCTGCCGACGACGCCGGGGAGGACGCCGAACACGCCGGCCTCGGAGCAGTTCGGCACGGTGCCGGGCTCCGGCGGCCGCGGGAACAGGCAGCGGTAGCACGGTCCGCGATCGGCCCCGTCGTCGGCGGCGAAGACGCTCACCTGCCCCTCGAACGGCGACAGCGCGCCGTAGATCAGCGGGGTGCGCTCGAGCACGCAGGCGTCGTTGACGAGGTAGCGCGTCGGGAAGTTGTCGCTACCGTCCAGGACCAGGTCGACGGCACGCACGCGCTCGCGGGCGTTGTCGCGCGTGAGCCGCTCGACGTGCTGTACCACCTCGACGTCGGGGTTGAGGTCGGCGAGGCGCTCCGCGGCCGAGGCCGCCTTGGGGCGGCCCAGCGCCGACAGGCCGTGCACCACCTGGCGTTGGAGGTTGCTCGCCTCGACGGACTCGTCGTCGACGAGATCGATATGCCCGACGCCGGCCGCGGCCAGGTAGAGCAGGATGGGGGAGCCCAGGCCCCCCGCACCCACGACCAGCACGCGGGCGTCGAGCAGACGCCGCTGGCCGGCCGCGCCCACACCCGGCAGGATGATGTGGCGGGCGTAGCGGTCGAGCTGCTCACGGCTGAACATGGCCCAGTCTACGGGTGAACGAGGAGGGCGGCGCCCTCCCGCGCACCCCCGATCCGGCCCACCGGTTCGGTCCCCGGATGCGGCCCGGGGGGGCCGCGGGCTCAGCGCAGGCCGGTCTCCAGGATCAGGGGCGCGGCGGGCGCCGCGTCGGCGACGCGCACGGCCTGCCGGAGCAGCGCCACGGCTCCTTCGAGGCCTTTGCCGTCCCGGTGGTACAGGGTGGCGACCGGCTCACCGGCGGTTACGGGATCGCCGATCTTGGCGTGGAGCACGACCCCTACGCCGGCATCCACGTCCTCACCCTTGCGCGTCCTGCCGGCACCGAGGACCCCGGCCGCGCGACCGACCGCGAGGGCGTCGAGCTCCGCCAGCATGCCAGTGCGATCGGCG
>Ga0315556_1002454_pt1 | contig 10589 bp, 1 predicted proteins | sample SalMarSW160310MG_FD_202112 | JGI IMG/M metagenome (GOLD analysis project Ga0315556, IMG submission 202112) | Salt marsh sediment microbial communities from the Plum Island Ecosystem LTER, Massachusetts, United States - Salt Marsh Sediment SW1603-10 ...
CGTGCTGCCCGCAGTCGATGTCGGCAAGTCCGTGTCGCGCGTCGGCGGCAAGGCGCAACGGGTGGCTTACCGAGCGGTGGCGGGCGACCTCAAGCTCGCCTACGCTCAGTTTGAGGAACTCGAGAGCTTTGCCCGATTCGGCGCCCATCTGGATGAAGATACCCGCAAGACCATCGAGCACGGACGGCGCATCCGTGCCTGTCTCAAGCAGCCGGAATTCGCCCCGGTATCCGTGGCCGCACAGATAGCCATCCTGCTGGCGTTGACCGCGGAGCTTTTCGACGACGTGTCGCTTGAGTGGATGACGGACGCCGAGCGGGTCGTGCGCAATGCGGCGGCGGATATCCCCGCGCAGGTGCGCGAGAGATTGGATACCGCTAAGCAATTGAGCGAGGACGATCGTGAGACGATCATCCAAATCGCCCGCCAGGCGCTGGCTCGCTTTCAACTTAAGTCGGATCCCAAGGCCAACGCGGCACCCAAGGTGCAGTCATGAGCGACACCTCGACTAGCCTCCGCCGCAAGATCAATAGCGCCGGAGATCTACAAGCCGTCGTACGCACCATGAAGGCCCTGGCCGCCTCGAGTATCGGCCAATACGAGCAGTCGGTGCGCGCCTTGGGTGACTACTATCGCACCGTCGAACTGGGGTTGAGCCTCTGTTTCCGGGGCGCCGATTTAGCGGCCGCAATGACTGGAGATACAAGGACAACGGATGCGGATGCGGGTGCGGTCGGCGCGGTGGTATTTGGTTCAGACCAGGGACTGGTGGGCCAGTTTAATGATGTAGTGGCTGGATACGCGCTCAAGACGCTGTCAGCTCTGCCCGGCAAGCCCCGCGTCTGGGCCGTCGGTGAACGGGTTCGTGCTTGTCTGGCGAACGTGGGCCTGCCGCTAATGGGACAGTACAGTGTGCCGAACTCCGTCCAGGCCATCACGCCGCTCGTCGGGCAGATTCTCATGGATAGCGAGACGCGCGGCAGCCACGGTGAAATCGCCGAACTCCACCTCTTTTACAATCGCCCCACGTCCGGGGCGGTTTATGTGCCCGTCAGTCAGCGACTGTTACCGCTGGACGAACACTGGCGTCGCAGGTTGGCCGGGCGTCCCTGGCCGACAGGAAACCTGCCCGAGGTTATGGGTGGCGGCACCGCGAGCCTGCGGGCGCTCATCCGCGAATATCTATTCGTCTCGCTGTTCCGGGCGTGCGCCGAATCTCTCGCGAGCGAGAACGCGAGCCGCCTGGCGGCGATGCAACGTGCTGACAAGAATATCGATGAACTGCTGGAGGACCTCAATGGGACATTCCACCGTTTGCGCCAGAGTGGCATCGACGAGGAATTGTTCGACGTGATCGCCGGCTTCGAGGCGCTGGTCGGAGTGCCGGAGCGATCACAAGAATCCGCACGCTCGCGGCAACAAGGAAGCAGGCACGACCGCGAGGCGGGTCAATATGGTGGGGATGAGTGACGCGGCCGGCTTTCAATACTTGGGTCATAGCAAAGACAGAAGTAGCAGCCGTATGGAACCGAATACTGCCCCACCGAAGGCTCCCGCATCGAAAGGCTTTGTCTAATCACGCATTGAACGCGCTGCTGGCGTGCTTGCCCTCGTCCATGCGGGCATCTTGGCCTGTCGCCGAATTGACTCTGAAAAATGACGCGGGAAGAAAACGTGCGTCGGGAATCCATTCTGCCCATTGAAGTTACCGCCATCCGAGAATGGACAACTACTATTGATGATTTGTTGGGTGATGGCGAAACGATCGCTGATCGTGCCTGCTAGACTAATATAAGACAATTGCGATCGACGGGTAGCCGGCTGGCGGTCCAAAGGTGCGGATTAGCAGTATTCAGCAAACACCGGTCATAGGGTCGGTGCCGGGCTGACGGCCATCCCGAGTCCGGACAAGGAGAGTACGACAATTATCAAGGAATTCGGATTGTCCGCGCGCGCACGGAAAACGCCGCGTAACGACCAGGATGCCGAGGTGCTACGCTCGGAGCTGTTCAGCATCGAGCAGCTGAAGCGCCACGCGGTAACATTGGCCGGCCGGCATCGTATTGAGCCGCATCCGGGGCCGGACAGACTGCTGCCGCGGCTGACGGACAACGCACGCGTTTTGCTTTCGGCGTATGACGTCGTCACATCAGCAGCCACGGCGGGACAACGGATCGCGCCTGCTGAGGCTTGGCTGCTCGACAATTTTTATCTAATCGAGGAGCAGATCAGGCTGGCGCGTCGGCATCTGCCGCGCGGGTACAGCCGGCAGTTGCCGCGCTTGGCGGATGGTCCGTCCGCCGGGTTCCCTCGTATCTATGACTTGGCCTTGGAGTTGATCTCTCACAGGGATGGCCGTGTCGATAGTGACAACGCCACCCAGTTCGTAGCCGCCTACCAGGAAAGTGAACCGTTAACGCTGGGCGAATTATGGGCATTCCCGATCATGCTGCAGTTGGCGCTGCTGGAAAACCTGCGCCGCGTCGGGGTGCATATAGCCCGGCGGCGCGAGGAGCGCGACGTGGCCGCCAGTTGGGCGGACCGGATGCTCGAGACCGCCGAAAGGGAGCCGAACAAGCTGACCCAGTTGCTCGCCGAATTTGCTAATGCCGATGTGCCGCTGACCGCGCCGTTTGTCGAGGAATTCTACGCAAGACTTCAGGCTCAGGGGCCCGCTATGGCCTTCGTTCAAACCTGGCTCGAACAAAAACTGCTCGAACAGGGGATGACCGCAACACAGTTGTCAGCGGCCGCCGCCCGCACGGCTGCGGCCAACCAGATCTCGATCGCCAACAGTATCGGTAGTCTGCGCTTCATCGACGCAATGGACTGGCGGAATTACGTCGAGTCGCTCAGTGTGGTCGAAAAGACATTGCGTGAAGACCCTATGGGAATGTATGCCGGTCAGGATTTCGCTACCCGCGACCGCTGCCGACATGTGATCGAAGACCTTGCTCGAGGTAGTGTTCAAAATGCTGTCGGTGAGCTGGAAGTGGCGCGCGCGGCCATTGTGCTTGCGCAAACGGCGTCCCAAGCATTGGGAAACAAAGATCGCAGCGCACATGTCGGATACTATCTTCTCGATCACGGACGCGAGGCACTGGAGCATGCCGTCAGCTACCGCTGTTCGTGGAAGGTACGAACCGGCCGTGTGAGCCGGCATTTCGGTCTATTGCTCTACCTTGGCCCCATCATGTTGCTCACCGCCCTGGCGACATGGGTCGTGCTGTTCTACTTCGGCGGGATCGAGCCGCTTGACTGGCGTTACGGATTGTTCGCCATCACTGGCCTAATCGCAATTTCGGCGCTGATCATCCCGCTGGTCAACCTGCTGGCCACGCTGATACTACCACCACGTGCGCTACCTCGCCTGGAGTTTTCGCAGGGTATTCCCGATATTCACCGGGCCATGGTGGTGGTTCCCACCTTGCTGGGTAATCGGCAGGAGATCGATGCTCTGCTCGAAGCCCTGGAGATCCGTTACCTCGGTAATCGTGACCCTAATCTGTTCTTTGGCTTGCTGACGGATTTTCATGACGCGCCCGAGCAAACACTACCCGATGATGATCCTTTGCTGGCTTACGCGCGCGCCGCAGTGCAGGCGCTCAACGACACCTATCGCGACGACCGCCCGTGCATTTTCTATTTGTTTCACCGGCCGCGCGTATGGAATCCAATTGAGCGGGTGTGGATGGGTTATGAGCGCAAGCGCGGTAAACTGGAGCAGTTCAATGCCTTGCTGCGTGGCGGGGCGCAAAGCGCGTTCTCGCAGATTATCGGTGATGTCTCCATTCTCGCTTCGATCCAGTACGTCATTACCCTGGATACCGATACGCAATTGCCGCGTGACGCGGCACGTACCCTGGTCGGCAACATTGCTCATCCGCTCAATCGTCCGGTATACGATGCCGCCAAGAAACGCGTTGTCGAAGGCTACGCGATCCTGCAACCGCGCGCCTCGATAAGCCTGACCAGTGCCGGCCAGTCACGCTTTACCAAACTGTTCGCCGGTGAGGCAGGCATCGATCCCTACACGCGTGAAGTCTCGGATGTCTACCAGGATATATTCGGCGAGGGCTCGTTCATCGGCAAAGGGATCTACGATGTGGATGCCTTTCGTCAGGCCGTCGATGGACGTTTTCCGGATAATCTCATTCTCAGTCATGACTTGCTCGAAAGCGGCTATGCGCGTTCGGCACTGGTGACCGATATCGACCTCATTGAGGAATATCCGTCCAGCTACACCATCGAAGCCAGCCGGCGTCACCGCTGGATACGCGGCGACTGGCAACTTGCCGGCTGGTTGCGGCCACGCGTGCCCGGCCCGTCAGGCTCAAATGGATCGAATGCCAAACGTCAACCCAACCCGCTCAGTGCCTTGTCGCTATGGAAGATTTTCGACAACCTGCGCCGCAGCCTGGTACCGCCGTCGCTACTGGCCTTGCTGGTAGGCGGATGGTTGTTAGCGCCGGGATTGGCCGGGCCCTTGACCCTGCTGGTCGCGGGAATAGTGTTCCTACCCAGCTTGATTGGCACCGTTATCGAGCTCATCCGCAAACCTGCAGAACGTGACTGGTGGGTACACCTGATCATGACCGGCAAAGCCGCTGGCCGTCCCGTTGTGCTCGCCATGCTGGGCTTGGTCCTGTTGCCCTACGACACCCTGATTTGTCTGGATGCAATTCTACACTCGGGTGTGCGCATGCTGTTCACGCGCCGCGGACTATTGCTCTGGCGATTGAGCGCCTATGCACGCCGCAACGCGCGCCGCACGCTGGTCGATTTGTTTGTCGAGATGTGGATCGCGCCGGCACTGGCCCTGTCTTTGAGTTGGGTGCTTTGGCAGACCGACGCGGTGCAATGGTTCTTCTGGGCGCCGGTATTGTTGTTGTGGCTGGTGTCGCCGGTAGTCGGCTGGTGGATCAGCCTGCCGTTGGGCTTTCCGGCGTCGGGCCTGAGCCTGACGCAAGGCGCGTTTCTGCGCACTTCGGCTCGGCGCACCTGGCGCTTTTTCGAGCGTTTCGTTACCGCAGAAGATAACTGGCTGGTGCCCGACAACTTTCAGGAATATCCCGCATCGGCCCTCGCCACGCGTACTTCGCCCACCAACATCGGAATGTCGTTGCTGGCGAACCTGTCTGCCTATGATTTCGGCTACATCTGCGCTGGAGAACTCCTGCGACTGACCGAGAATACGCTGGCGAGCATGGAAAAGCTGGAGCGCTATCGCGGCCATTTTTACAACTGGTACGACACGCGCACGCTGCAACCGTTGCACCCGCAATACGTTTCTTCGGTGGACAGCGGCAACTTGGCCGGCAGCCTGCTGACTCTGCAGGCCGGGCTGCTCGAGTTGAAGGATCAGCCGGTGTTCTCAGTCAACGCATTTCAGGGCTTGCACGATACCTTGCAGGTGCTTGCCGAACACCTGCCTGCGAGGCCGGTGCCGGAGCTCTCGGAGAAGATACGTTTTCTGCAGGATACCTTAAAGCCGGATCTGGGGCCAAAGGCGCAGCCCTCGACACTCGCCGCCGCTATCAGCCTGCTGGATGATATTCATCGCAGTGACGAAGGACTGATGGTATGGCTGCCCGTGGATATCGATATCGATGGTGAGTTGTATTACTGGGCGCAGGCATTCGATCGGCAACTGAGGGCACTTGCCGATGAGCTGAGATCTTTGTGGCCCGAGGCGCAGAACCTCAGCACCATCCCGACTCTGGCGGAACTGGCCGGTATGCGTGTCGCTGGCACTGATGCGCTGTCGTCCGCTGCCGCGCAGCGGCTCAAGGTCATTGACGATCTGGTGGACCGTTGCGACGAGCTGGCGGTGATGGATTTTGAATTTCTCTACGATACCTCGCGTGGCCTGCTGAGCATCGGTTATGACGTCGGTGAACGCCGTCGCGACCCGGACTGTTACGACCTGCTGGCGTCCGAAGCGCGCTTGGCGAGTTTTCTGTTGATTGCGCAGGGTCAGGTGCCGCAGAAGCACTGGTTTGCGCTCGGCCGCCTGCTCACCAGTCATGGCGGCGCCGTGAGTCTTATTTCGTGGAGCGGCTCGATGTTCGAGTACCTCATGCCGCAGTTGATGATGACGAGTTACGCCAACACCTTGCTGGAGCAGACCTGCAAGGCCGCAGTGTCGCGCCAGATCGAATATGGGCGCCAACGCGCCGTGCCCTGGGGCATTTCGGAGTCCTGCTACAACGCCACCGATGTGCATCAGATCTATCAATACCGGGCGTTCGGTGTGCCCGGACTGGGATTCAAGCGTGGGCTGGGTGACGACCTGGTCATAGCGCCTTATGCCACTGCGCTGGCGTTGATCGTGCTGCCGCGCGAGGCGTGCCGCAACTTACAGCGACTGGCCGCGGAGGGTTTCCTCGGTGATTATGGTTTCTACGAGGCGATTGACTACACGCCGTCGCGCGTGCCGCGAGGCAAGCAGCACGCCATCGTGCGGTCCTTTATGGCGCATCATCAAGGCATGAGTCTGCTGGCTTTTGCGCATGCCGTGCTCGACCAGCCGATGCAACGCCGCTTCATGTCTGACCCGTCGGTTCGGGCAACGCAATTATTGTTGCAGGAACGAGTACCGAAGCAGGGCGTAACCCTGCACCCGCACGCCGCCGAAGTGACCGCAGCGGCACGCCCTGCCGCTGCGGAACCGGGCGCGATCATGCGCGTGTTCACCGACCCGAACACGCCGATCCCGGAAGTGCACCTGTTATCCAATGGCAGGTACTCCATCATGGCGAGCAATGCCGGTGGCGGTTACAGCCGCTGGCGCGACCTAGCCATCACCCGCTGGCGCGAGGATGCCACGACCGATAGCTGGGGCACCTTCATCTACTTGCGTGACCACGACAGTGGCCATTATTGGTCGACGACCTATCAACCGACACGGCGCCCCGCCGAGCACTACGAGGCGATTTTCGTACAGGCACGCGCCGAATACCGGCTACGCGATCAGGCAATCGAGGCGCACACCGAAATCAGCGTTTCACCGGAAGACGATGTCGAGATACGCCGCGTCACGCTCACCAATCAGGCGTCCCGCACCCGGCATATCGAAATTACGAGTTACGCCGAGGTGGTATTGGCGCCGTTGCATGCGGACCTGTCGCATCGCGCATTCAGCAATTTATTCGTCCAGACCGAAATCCTCCACGAGCAGCAGGGTATTCTCTGCACGCGGCGCCCACGCACACCGGGGGAGCAGGTGCCATGGATGTTTCACCTGCTGGCTGCACCGGGCGCGCTGGGCGACGAGCCGTCGTACGAGACCGACCGCGCCCAATTCATCGGGCGGGCTCGCACCGCTGCCAACCCGGTGGCGCTGGATAACCTGGACAGTCGGTCCGGCTTGTCGAACACTGAGGGTTCGGTGCTCGATCCGATCGTGGCGATCCGCCGCACCCTGACCTTATCCGCCGACGAATCGGCGAGTGTGCAGATTATCTCCGGTGTCGCCGACACGCGTGAGGCTGCATTGGCCATGGTTGAGAAATATTGTGACCGACACTTCGTCGAACGCGCCTTTGAAATGGCGTGGTTCCAAGGTCAGGAGGTACTGCGCCACCTCAACGCCAACGAGGCCGATGCCCAAGTCTGGGGCCGCCTGGCCAGCTCCGTCATTTATGGCACGGGCTTGCGCCGCGCTCCACCCAGCGTTATCGCCCGCAACGAGCTCGGTCAGTCCGGGTTGTGGCGTTTCGCCATCTCCGGCGATCTGCCGATCGTACTGGTCCGGATCGGCGATCTGAACCGTATCGAACTGGTTAAGCAGGCCTTGCAGGCCCATTTTTATTGGCGCGTGAAGGGGCTGAGGGCGGATCTGGTGATTCTCAACGAGGATTTCTCCGGCTACCGGACGGTGCTGCAAGACCAGATCATGGGCCTGTTAAACGCCGGACCCGACGCGCACAGCATAAACAAGCCGGGCGGCGTGTTCGTGCGCCGCGCCGAAGAGTTGTCCGAGGAAGACCGGGTGCTTTTCCAGACTGTTGCCCGTGTTGTGCTCACCGATAGTGCTGAGACCCTGGTCGAGCAGGTGGAACGCCGCCTGCAGCGCGACCGTATGCCGGAGCGTCTGGTGCCCGTGCTGAAAGCGGAGCCGGCCGTCGTGTCAGGACCGACCCTGGCGCCCCGCGAACGCATTTTCTGCAACGGTCCTGGGGGCTTCACGCCTGACGGCCGCGAATACGTCATTACCCTGGAGGCGGGTCAGCGCACACCGGCGCCGTGGGTCAATGTTATCGCCAGCCCGCATATCGGCACCGTTATCAGCGAGAGCGGCAGTGCCTATACCTGGGTGGAAAACGCCCATGAGTTCCGCCTGACCCCCTGGCACAATGACCCTCTCAGCGACACTAGTGGCGAGGCGATCTATCTCCGCGATGAGGAAACGGGCGCCTTCTGGTCGCCAACACCGTTGCCCGCGCCTAGTCCGGGACAGTCCGGCTATGTGTGCCGGCACGGGTTCGGTTACAGCGTGTTCGAGCATGACGAGACAGGGATCGCCTCGGAGCTGTCGATCTACGTCGCGATAGACGCGCCGGTGAAGTTCGCGGTGGTCAAGCTGCACAACCATTCGGGACGTACGCGAAGGTTGTCATTGACCGGCTATTGGGAACTGGTGCTCGGTGAGTGGCGCCACGACAATCAAATGCACATCGTGACCGAAACAGAGCCGCAGAGCGGAGCGCTGTTTGCCCGCAATGCTTACGGCCGTGAATGCGCCAATCGGGTGGTGTTTACGCAGGTCAGCGCGCGTACCCGCACGGCGACCGGCAACCGCACGGAGTTCATTGGGCGCAACGGCTCGCTGGACAGCCCGGCGGCGATGCGCCGCATACGTTTGTCGGGCAAGACCGGCGCAGGGCTGGATCCCTGCGTCGCGCTCCAGACTCAAGTCGAATTGGCCAACGGGCAAGACCGGGAGATCGTATTCATCTTCGGGGCGGCGCGCAACAGCGACGAAGCGCAGCACTTCATACAACGATTCAGCGGGACGGCGGGCGCCCGTCAGGCATTGGAGGCGGTGTGGGAATACTGGAACCACACCCTGGGTGCAGTGAATGTGAACACACCCGACCCCGCGCTCGACGTGTTGGCTAATGGCTGGCTTGTCTACCAGACACTGTCGTGCCGGCTGTGGGGTCGTAGTGGTTACTACCAGTCCGGCGGCGCCTACGGTTTCCGCGATCAACTGCAGGACACCATGGCGCTGATCCACGCGACGCCGTGGCTCGCCCGCGAACAGCTGATCCGTTGCGCCACGCGCCAGTTCCTTCCGGGTGACGTGCAACACTGGTGGCATCCGCCCCATGGTCAGGGTGTGCGCACGCATTTCTCCGATGACTATCTGTGGTTGCCATACGCCACTTGTCGTTATGTGCACGCGACGGGCGATATCGGTGTACTCGACGAGCCGGCACATTTCCTGGAGGGCCGCGAGTTGAATCCGGAAGAGGAGGCTTACTACGACCAGCCGCAACGTTCAGCGGAAGTGGCAAGCCTCTATGAGCATTGCGTGCGCGCAATTCAGTACGGTTTTCGATTTGGCGAACACGAATTACCGCTGATGGGCTGCGGCGACTGGAATGATGGTATGAATCTCGTCGGCCGTGACGGTAAGGGTGAGAGCGTTTGGCTGGCGTGGTTCCTCTGCGAGAATCTTCAATTGTTCGCGGATCTGGCGCGTGGCCGCAACGACGAAGCCTTTGCCGACGTTTGCACCGCTCAAGCTGCGCTGCTGCGCGCCAACATTGAGGCCAATGCCTGGGACGGCGACTGGTATCGGCGCGCCTATTTCGATGATGGCACCCCCTTGGGCTCGACTGACAATGATGAATGCCAGATTGATTCCATCAGCCAGAGTTGGGCAGTGATTTCGAAAGGCGGCGATCCCGTGCGCGCCCGTCAGGCGATGGCCGCAGTCGACGAACACCTGGTGCGACGCGATGCGCGGTTAATTCAATTACTTGATCCGCCCTTCGACAAATCAGATCTGGAGCCCGGTTATATCAAAGGCTACGCGCCCGGCGTCCGCGAGAACGGTGGCCAATATACCCATGCCGCAATCTGGACCACAATGGCGTTTGCCATGCTGGGCGACAGAGAGCGGGCGTGGGAATTGTTCGCTATGCTCAATCCCGTCAATCACGGCAGTCAGCCGGATGAGATAGAGCGCTACAAGGTCGAGCCGTACGTCATGTGCGCGGATATCTACGCTGCGCCGGCGCACATGGGGCGGGGTGGTTGGACCTGGTACACCGGGGCGGCGGGTTGGATGTACCGGCTGTCCGTAGAAACGCTATTGGGCCTGCACCTGGAAGTGGACCATCTGCGCATTGCACCCTGTATCCCGGCCCATTGGGAGTCGTACAAAATGCATTACCGTTATCGCGAGACGGTCTACCATATCACCGTCAATCGTGTCGGTAAACAGTCGGAGCATGTGAGCCGGGTGACGGTAGATGGTGTTGAGGTATATGAACTCGGTATGGAGGATGCCGGGCAAGCGCACGGCATGATCCCCCTTGTGGACGATCGCCGGGAGCACTATGTCGAGGTGGAGTTGG
>Ga0315556_1002455_pt1 | contig 10588 bp, 7 predicted proteins | sample SalMarSW160310MG_FD_202112 | JGI IMG/M metagenome (GOLD analysis project Ga0315556, IMG submission 202112) | Salt marsh sediment microbial communities from the Plum Island Ecosystem LTER, Massachusetts, United States - Salt Marsh Sediment SW1603-10 ...
CCTTGGAATGGTCCCTGACACACTGTTGCAGCGGCGATTGCGTTTCCGAACTAAATTATTACCAGATATCAGTAGAAACTTCATAAAGGGCGTGATTTCCATTGTCCTCGCTGCTGCTGGATTTGGTGTTTGGAGCCTGGTTTGGGGACAGATCGCCGGTATTTTTACGGGAACGGTTCTCGCCTGGGTCTTAGCTGGTTGGAAACCGACATGGCGGTTTAACGCTATTGCTACTCGCGCGATTGCTATTTATGGATTTCATATTGTAATGATTGAGGTTCTTGGCGTCTTTCGCAACAGTGTTGATTATTTGTTAGTTGGACGTATTCTCGGCGCAGCTGCTCTTGGTTATTATACATTGTCTTTTCGCATACCAGAATTGTTAATACGTAGCGTGAACAACGCTATCGGCGCTGTCTCACTCCCGGCGCTTGCTAGTATGCAATCTGATGCAGGTAGACTGCACTCGTTTTATTTTGGTTATATCCGTTATCTATCTATGTTTACCTTCCCCGTTGGAGTCGGATTAGCCATGACCGCACCATTATTCATCCCTCTGTTTTTATCAGAAACGTGGGGTCCGGCCATCGCTCCAACAATGTTAATATCGTTTGCGTTGGGGATTTCTGCCTTGGGTTACGTGCCTGGTGTTTTGTACAAAGCAGTTAATCGCCCCGAAGTTTTGAACCAATTAGCGGTGGTAAAGATCCCGTTTGCAGTATTTATTTTATGGTACTCCACACGTTGGGGTATTATCGGGGTAGCTGCTGGCCAGATTGCATTAAGCTTGATATCTGTATCAATAGACACTTTGATTGCTAACTATATTATGAAATTCTCACTGAAAGATTTGCTAGATACAATCTCTGTAACTTTTATTTCTACGCTTGCGATGGGATTAGCATTACATGTTGTTCGCCGATCAATGCCGTATGATGGATTGTTTGCGTTGGTACTGATGATTGCAGCTGGTGTATTGGTGTATTTTGCTATGTTATGGTTGTTGAGTCGTGAAACTCTATTTCAGGGGATAAACATGTTTCGAAAAGCCTTTTTTAAATCACGATTAGTGAAGTCGGCTCCCGTTGAGATTGTCTCCAAAGGCTAAGATGCGAGTTAGCGCTGTCATTACTGCTTACAATAGTGAAACTTTTGTGAAAGATGCGGTGGAAAGTGTGCTCAGGCAGACTCTTCCCGTGGATGAAGTAGTGGTTGTTGATGATGGTTCGAGTGATCGTACCGGAGAAATCGTCAAGCAGTTTGCCGAGCGAGGGGTGCGGTATTTATATCAGGATAACCAGGGCCCGGGTGCGGCACGCAATTGCGGTGTCAATGAAACAAGCGGAGAGTTAATTGCCTTCTTAGATGCGGACGATATCTGGTTGAAACACAAGAATCAGAAGCAAATGGAATGTTTATTGGAACATCCGGATGTTGCATTAGTGAGCGGATTTGCCTGGTGGTGGAATGTTGCCAAAGGCGTTCGCAAAGTATCCGGTGAGCTTCCAAAGAATAGTTCTGCGTTGAAGCGTGAAATTCTGGTGCACAATGTGGTCGGGAATCCTTCCATGGTTCTTTTGCGGAGAGAGGCACTCCTGGATGTCGGGCTCTTCGATGCCAATATCCAATGGGGGCAGGATTGGGAATTGTGGATACGCTTGATCGATCGCTATGATGTCACAATTATTCCTGAACCCGTTATTGTATATCGTTGGCACTTTGATAACATTTCCCATAATCGTCGGTTTGAACGATTGGAAAGTTTCTGGAGTGTTTCCCGAAACGCAATTTTGAAAAGCCGGCCAGTATGGCTTCGCCCGTTTTTACTGATCCGCTCCTGGAGCAAAATCAGTCATAGACGGGCTGTGTATGCAATCGAACAAAAAAACATGCGATGGAGGCAAGTAGTTTATGCCGTTGGCGCTTTTATCGCGTTTCCCTGGGAGAATGGCAACGAAAAGTTCAGAACGCTGGTTCGTTCTGTTGCAGGTGATCATGTCTATCAAGGTATTAAAAGGTTCGTGCGTTCCTGGCTTCATGCTTGAGGTGAATGTTAATGCGCATTGTAATTATTATAGACTCTTTGAAAGTCGGTGGAGCCCAGAAGTTGGTGGCGACACTGGTTTCATATGCGCCTAAGGAGCAACTTGAACTGACGGTAGTTAGCTTGGCAAAAGAGGAATCTTCAGCGATTTTAAACCAGATTCAGACCTGTGGTGTCCCCGTGTTTTCTTTTCCAGCCGATTCGCTGGTGGATCCACTGCGATTTCGCCGACTCGTAGTTTTTTTGCGCAAAGAAAGGTTTGATCTTATACATACCCATTTGGCATATGCCAATATCATAGGGTGTTTAGCTGGATATTATGCAAAAATCCCTGTTGTAAGTACTATACATTCCACAAACTGGGATAACCGCCGGGCTTTAGCATTTCTTACTGCTCAACTTGAAGTATTAGCTTTTCGTCATTACGCTCAGCGCATTGTTGCAGTTGGTTATACCGTTGCTGAAGCATACAAGAACCACTTGGGTGGACGCGTTGTGGATGTGATTCCGAACGGTATTCCTATTTCAGAACCGGTTCCAGATGAGATTAGGATGAAACTCCGCCAGGAGATTTCAAATGATAGCTCTCGTCCAGTGATCATTACTGTGGGGCGTCTTGTGAAGGTAAAAGGGTTTGAGGATTTGATTGAAGGGTTTTCGCTTTTGGAAAAGAGAAGTCCAAGACCAATGTTAGTAATCATTGGTTCGGGACGTTTGTTCAACCAAATCAAGAAAAAAGTCTCTGATATGAAACTTACCGAATCGGTAAACTGTCTTGGCGAACGCAGTGATGTATCACATTTACTGGCCGCCGGGGATATATATGTGAATTCTTCCTATCGAGAAGGACTACCGTTGACTATCCTTGAAGCGATGATGGCCGGCTTACCGATAGTCGCAACCGCTGTTGGTGATATCCCGCGGATAGTGGTGGATGAAATAGGATTGGTAGTGCCTCCCTATGAACCAAGTTGTCTTGCTCAAGCAATCGAAAAATTGCTTGATGCGCCTGCCAATATCCGCAAGATGGGAATGGCAGCACGCTCGATTGCTATCAGGGATTATTCTATTGATGTCTGGATGCAGAGGCTTTTATCTTTGTACCGAGAAGTTCTGGAACCTGGAAACGGATGATGTAGCCATGAAAGTACCCGGGTTGATATTTTGGTTGTCGAGTGTGTTCATCCTTTATGTATACATTGGTTATCCTTTATCGCTTATTATTTTGGCTAATTTGGTTCCGAGACCGCCCAAGTATCCTCCTAATACACCCAAAGTTAGTATGTTGATAGCAGCATATAACGAGCAAGATATCATTGATGCTAAATTGGAAAATACTCTTGCTTTAGATTATCCTCCTGAGAAACTACAAATTGTTGTTGCGGCAGATGGTTCATCTGATAACACACCTAACATTGTAAAAAATTACGGAACGCGCGGAGTGGAGTTGAGTCATCAACCCGAACGGCGAGGGAAAATGGCTGCGATTAATCGCGCCATCCCAATTGCGAAGAATGAGATTATCGTATTTTCAGATGCCAACAATATGTATTTGCCGAAAACTCTTCGTGAGCTAGTAATACCATTCTCTGATCCAAGGGTTGGTGCGGTGTCAGGAAGCAAGAACTTGGTAGATAGTGGAGATGCCTTAACCAAGGCAGATAGTTTGTATTGGCAGTATGAGTCTTTCATCAAAACGCAGGAGACTCGACTGGGATCGTGCACGGGCGTGTCTGGTGAAATCCTGGCAATTAGAACCAGCTTATTCCAAGCCCCGCCCGATTGGATTATCAACGACGATTTCTTTATTGCAATGAATATCTTAAAACAAGGCTATAAGGTTGTTTATGCGCCTGAGGCGCGTTCTTTTGAGTACAGTTCGCTAACTGAAGAAGATGAAGCAACACGCCGGTCGCGAATTGTTGCGGGTCGTTATCAGGCGATGCTTCTGGCAGCGAGGCTTCTTCCTTGGCGTAGTCCGCTTCTAGCCTGGCAAGTTATTTCGCATAAAATGATACGTCCATTGGTGCCGTTGGCTATGATCATGGCTTTTGTTTCAAACCTGATGGCTATAATCTTGCCGCTACCTCAATTAAAAGGAAATTCAATTCTATACTTAAGTGGACCATATAGCCAGATTTTGTTTTTGCTTCAACTAATTTTTTATTTGCTTGCGCTACTTGGTAGTAAATTTAAAGGAAAGGGCTTACTAGGAAAAATATTATATATTCCGGCTTTTCTGGTCAATAGCAACCTCTCGGCTGTTCGTGGATTAGTATCTTTTTTTACAGGGAAACAATCTGCCTTGTGGAAGCGGACACGCCGTCGTGGCGAGCCCGTACGTTAATGCAGAGGATGAATTCTGAAAATGCAGACGACTAGAATCAGAGATATTTCTTCGAGCAAAAAAATTACATCGGTTCCTTCGACAAACGGCGAGCCGAGGCTTCTCGGATTCTTGTTAGGAGGTCTCGGACGAGATCCTGCTGCTGACACAAAGTACGGTTTGTTTTTTCAGGCGCTAAGTCGACGATTCAACCTCATTGGCTGTTATGATTTGTCTCTGCAAGGTTACAGCCGTTTTTTGGCTGCAGCATTAAATTTTCACCCCAACATGAGAATGTGGAAAGAGCGATATTACAAAAACCTTTATGCTTTTAATCAGAGATCGCGCAATGCTGTACGTATCCAAAACAGTCTTTTAGGGGAGGTAGATTTTGTTATTCAACTTGGTGTGCTCTTCGACGCTTACTGGAGCAGGAGGCCTGTGTCAAACCTGATTTATACGGATTATACAGCTCGGCTATCTGCTATAAGTCCTTACCGTTTTCGTTCACCCTTATCGGGGGCGAAGCTCGCCAAGTGGTTGGATTATGAGTCTCGCGCTTTTCAGCGCGCAAAACACATTTTTACGCGTAGTGAGTTCGTTCGAAACGATATAGTGGAATCTTATGGAATTTCCAAGAAAAAAGTAAGTGCGGTTGGTGGTGGTGTTAACTTTGACCCGTTTCCATCGCCAAAGCCTCCACATCCAGGTCAGTCGCCAATGTTCTTTTTCGTTGGATCAGAATTCATGCGAAAAGGTGGCGATTTGTTGTTGCAGGCTTTTGCACTTGTCAGAGAACGCTATCCTAGCGCTCGTTTGCGAGTATTGACGCGAGACTCTATCCCTGCTTACTTACCGCTAGAGAACGTTGAAATAATGCCTTATGTCTGGAATCGGTCGATGATTTGCTGTTTCTATGAAGAAGCCGATATATTTGTTCTTCCGGCGCGCGAGGAGACTTGGGGTGACGTTTTATTGGAGGCTGCGGCTTATGGAGTACCTTCCATTGGCGTAAGTGGTGGTGCTATGGATGAAGTAATAAAAAACGGAGAAACTGGTATTTTGATTCCACCTGAAGATGTTGGGGCGCTTGCAGATGCCATGAGCATGCTGCTGAAAAATGTCGATTTGCGAACAAGTTATGGAGTTGCTGCGAGGAAGCATGCCAAATCCTATTTCACATGGGATCGGGTTGTAGAACGAATGTCGACTACAATTGAATCGATTTTTAGAAAGGAGTAGCGCTTTATAGCGCATACGTCTATGAAGAAACTAATTCATTCCCTCTTATCTAGTTTTGTTCTTGCTGGTTTGCTGGTAGGGTTTTCATTTTCATCCAGTCAAGCTGAAGAACTCAATCAAACTTCTGCTGCTCAAACCACCTTGAGCTTTGAGCAGATTGGTCAGGCCGATACAGTCATGCATGGGCCGTACTCGACCACGCGCTTGCGCTTTGGCTTACCAGCTAACTGGGCCTTCGAAAATGGGGCTGCGTTGCATTTTCTTATTACGTCCAGTCTGATTACTGATAAGGACAACCTGGTATCAGATGGTCAATATATTGCCGCTACCATGCGCGTGACTCTCAATAAAAAAATAATCACTACTATTCCGCTAGTAGCTGGTGCAAATGTGGTTTATGATGTACCGATTCCGGTGGATGCATTTGTGACTAGCTTAAATGATGGTCGCCAAGACCTCGTTTTATTCTTAGATGCAAGCGTTGATTGCAACAATTTATATCACAGCACGACAGTAATTGTGTCTTCGGGCTCGTATTTTAGCCTTCCTTATCACGAAGTAGGGCCCCAGATAGGGTTAAACATTCTGCCGCGTCCGATTTATCAGCGTGATTCAGTTTTTCCTGTTGATGCTGTAATGGTTGTCCCCGATTCTCCGTCTGCAGATGAGATGAAAGCCGCTTTGATCGTTTCAGCTAGTTTTGGGCGGATGTCAATTGGTGTGCAATCGTTTATTCTGGTGTCGGCCAGTCAACTCACCCAGGAACTTCAAGACTCATCGAACCTGATATTTGTTGGCAAGGCCTCAAGTTTGCCCATCCTTCAGAGATTGACTTTACCTGCACCGCTGGTGAACAATAACTTTAGCGCGGCGGGAATGCAGACTGATGATGGTTTGCTACAGATGGCAATTTCACCATGGAATGACGGGCGTGCATCCTTAGTGGTTAGTGGCAACTCAGATGCCGGAGTAGTGAAGGCTGCACAAGCATTAAGCGCTGGCGAAATCCAAACCGGATCAGATCTCAATCTTGCCATAGTGGCTGAGGTTGTGCCGCCGAAATTTGATTCGAGTCCGGGACAGAACAACTTTGGGCTGACCCCTCAGGATACTCACACCTTCAGCGAGTTGGGTTATGAAACTATGACAATTACCGGTGAAGGTAGAGGCTCCGTTAATTTAGAGTTCTATATCCCCCCTGGCCTCGTCGCCGGTGAAGATTCTTACGTCGACCTCACATTTAATAACTCTGCATTGATCGATTTCAATCAATCTGGATTAGTTGTTTTTCTGAACGGGCAAATGGTAGGAAGTTCCCGCTTGTCGGAAGAAACGGCGGCTACAGTGACACAGCGGATCAAGATACCCACTGTTAGCATGCTCCCAGGGAACAATGTGTTAACGATCGAAGCAGACCTTGCGGCAATCTCCCAATGTTCTGCAATTGCTTCTTCAAATATCTCACTTTCTATTTTTTCAGATTCTATACTCCATCTACCGTTAACGGCGGCAACTGCTACCGATTCTGTTCCGCAAGATCTAAGCTTCTATCCTTATCCTTTCATCAACATACCGACTCTCACCAACACGGCTTTTGTCCTATCGCCTACTGACCCGAATTCCTGGATGGTTGCTGCGCAAATTGCAGCTGGGCTTGGATACAGTTCGAGTGGTTCCCTGTACGATCTGAAGGTCGTTTTTGACGGGAATGTGCCCGATGATATCCGAATGAATAATGACTTGATCGTTGTTGACTTACCGCAAGATTCGGAACTCATTACAGAACTGGATAAATCTTTACCAGCTCCCTTTGAGGCTGGTACTAACGTGGCGACAATCAAGAACCAGCAGATTGTATACCGCTTTTCTCCGGAGATTGATTTGGGGTATCTGGAACTTTTACCTGCGCCTTGGAACGCTTCGCGAAGCATTTTGGTTGTGACTGGAAATACAGAAGATGGTGTGATGCTGGGAGGCAACGCTTTATTTGATACAAGCCTCCGAAGTCGCTTAAGAGGTAATCTGGCATTGATAAAGGGCGATCAGATAATCATAGCTGATACACGTATTGGCCTGGGTCTTGGAGAAGTGACATCTGAATCCACAAACCAAACTGTCGAACCTGAAAGTGTCCCATTGCCATCGACTCCATCCTTTATCCCTTTTTCGTCTGAACGTCCGGCTTGGATTCTCATTGTAGTTGGAGTGCTAGTGATATTAATCGTTGCTGTCTTGATAATTGCTGCGCTCTCGAGAAAAAACTCAGAAAGTAAGGGGTAAAAGAAACAAAGGCAAGGGGATTTGTGCAAATCCCCTTGCCTTTAACCGGGAGGAAGTTGCCATGCCACGAATCGCTATGGTGATACAAAGATACTATCCGCATGTTGGAGGCGCAGAGAAGCAACTTCAGCAATTGGCCCCGCGCCTGCAAGCGCGGGGTTTTGATGTTTTTGTAATAACCCGCTTGGAGAAAGGTCTTGATCGTTTTGAGGTGGTGGACGGTGTGGATGTCTACCGTATTTTTGCTCCTGGGCCAAAGTTTATTGCTGCAGCTTTCTTTATTTTGGGAGCTGTGATAAAGCTTTCTCGTTTGCGCCCGGATATAGTTCATGCGCACGAAATTCTTTCACCGACAACCGTTGCTATACTAGCCAAACGGTTTTTTGGTTCATTGGTCGTCGTCAAAATATTGCGTGGCGGGATTCGTGGTGATATCTATAAATTGAAACGTCGTCCTTTGGGCGTGAAACGTTTGAGCGTACAATGCAAAAACGTGGATGCTTTTGCGGTAATCAGTCAGGAGATTGATCGTGAATTGGAAGACTGCAATGTTCCCCCGGAAAAACGAGTATTTGTGCCAAATGGGGTAGATACAGAACTTTTTGTACCGCTATCGGCTGTTCAAAAACGTGCTCTTCGAGCAGAACTTTCCGTCCCGTTGATTTGTTTAGCTGTTATTTATCTGGGACGTTTGATGCCTGAGAAACGAGTTGATCACATCGTAAAAATTTGGCCAGACATTCAACAGGTGTTCCCAGATGCCAGACTGCTGATCGTTGGAACAGGAGCGGATGAGACTCGGTTGAGAACTATGTCTAGTCCCGGTGTGTGGTTCATCGGTCAGGTAGATGATGCGGCACATTACTTGCAAGCGGCAGATTTGTTTGTTCTACCATCTTCTACAGAGGGATTATCTAATTCCCTATTAGAAGCGCTGTCCACGGGATTGCCAGTCCTTGCGACTTCTGTGGGCGGAACGCCAGATGTTATTCGCCACGAGGTAGATGGCTATCTTATACCACCGGATGATCGGCAGGCTATCAAGCGGGGCTTGTTACTTCTGCTCAGTGATGAAACGCTTCGAGCACGCTTGGGGAAAAGTGGACGTACCCGAATCCTGTCAGACTATTCGCTGGAATCTGTCGCCGAACGTCTTGGTCACCTATACGAGAAATTACTCAATGATTGATCGTTATTTGAGATTTATGCGTTATCGGATTAACAAGAACAAAGCCATTTGTAAAATCACGTCGCCAAGATAGACCCTGGCGATAACGGGAGGAGAGCGCTGCACCCAAGTTGATGGAGTAATTATCGTATAACCAGGCATAACGATAATTATCAGAATTAGTATAGCGAAAGGCTGCATTTCCATTTGTAATCAACAAATATGAAGCGAATGCAAATTGCTGGCGAGTCATGTCAGTTTGTGTGCCTTGGGATACCAGAATAAGCATTTTTCCCTGCGAGAGCGCCTTCTCGATCAATTCCATTTGGCTTTCCCAATCCTCGGCCGTACGATAATCGCTTGACCAACCAACGGCAAAAGCCTCTATCATTGCCCCGTCCAACTGTTGGAGATAGTGCAACCATACTGTGTCGTCTTTCTTTGAAACAACGTTAGCGAAAACAGGATATCCAGGAGAACTGAAGTAATTCAAGCGTAGATATGCCAGAAAGTTGTAAATTGCATTTTGATAGCTAAGATCATTGGGGTAGTTAGCCGGGTAAATACCCTGACTATGAAGTTTTGAAAGGCTGGCTTCAACATTGTCAATGAACACACCATCCCAGCCAAATTGCACTTGCATTTCTTGTGCATTCTTGAGCCAGAATTCTCGATATCCGGGGTTGCCAGGATCCATATAATATGTTCCATCTTGATTATGGACGCGATTGCCATATTGATCCAGCAGAAACCAATCGGGGTGCTGAGCGCTAATTTCGCAAAATGTGCCTGCCTTATAAGCGAACTGATTCCCCTTTGGTTCTTCACTACAGTTTTCTGGTTTTTGAATTTCTGTGAGTTGCAAATATTGAAGAATTGGGGTGGTAATACCTTGAGCTCTCAGTTGATCGCGTTCTTCTTCGTCTTTGTGGGTAAGGATAAAGATATCAAAATTTTCCACAAGGGAATTAAGTTGTCCATAATTTGGAGGTTTATAAAACCAGGCAAGTTTTATTTCAATAGGAATTTGTGGCTGTTCTGTAGATTGTGTAAGTATTTCTGATTGATTTGGTTTGGCAAAGCCTTGAGGAATACTTTGACCTTGTTTGCAACCAGCAAGCTGAAAAAAAATATATATCAGACCAAGTGAAAAAACAATAATTGACAGCTTGTTGCTTGTATTCATCTTTAGATTGAAATAATTTTATCTGTGTCCTTGTTGGTGAGTTGTTCTTCAGATTGATATTCTGTCATAAAGTAGGCGCCCCCGGCGGGATTCGAACCCACAACCTACTGATTCGAAGTCAGGCACTCTATCCATTGAGCTACGGGGGCACTGGGGCGAATTATACTCGAAAATTTTACAAGTTCACTTGCCCTTCGCGCAGATTGCCCTTACAATCAGAATGACTCTTGTCGGGAAAGGATTTCAGCATGGCAGATATCAAAACGTTTGGCGAGGAAGTGCTCGAGAACTTGGAGAAGGTTGTTGTTGGAAAGCGACAGTCACTTGAGTTGATCGTTATTG
>Ga0315556_1002458_pt1 | contig 10577 bp, 5 predicted proteins | sample SalMarSW160310MG_FD_202112 | JGI IMG/M metagenome (GOLD analysis project Ga0315556, IMG submission 202112) | Salt marsh sediment microbial communities from the Plum Island Ecosystem LTER, Massachusetts, United States - Salt Marsh Sediment SW1603-10 ...
GCGCACCCCACTTTCTCGCCAGCTTGATCGCGCCCTCGTTGGCCTCGGCGCCGCTGTTGGCGAAGAAGACACGCTCGAGGCCGCTCAGGCCCGCCAGGCGGTCGGCAAAGCGTCGCATCGGCTCGTTATAGTAGGCAGGGCTCACGTTGATGACCTGCGCAGCCTGCGTCGCGAGCGCATCGCGAACCGTCGCGGGCGAATGGCCAAGCGCGTTGACCGCCCAGCCCTGCACGAAATCGAGATACGCCCTGCCCTGGGAGTCGTAAAGCCAGGACCCCTCGCCCCGCACGAAGCTCACTTCGGGGCGCCGGGCGATGCTCATCAGTGAATCCGCTGTCGGCATCTTCCGTCTCCAGAAAAGAGAAAAGCCACGAACCTTGCGGTCCGTGGCTCTTTGTCTCGCGTAAACGTTACTCGCCCTCGAAGACCGCGCGTCGTCGTCGCTCGCGTCGGCGCAGAAGGGCGCAGAACGTCATCTCGGCAGCTCGGAAAATCCCATCAGAAACTCGTCGACCGCGCGGGCGCACTGCCGTCCCTCGCGGATCGCCCACACTACGAGGGACTGGCCGCGACGCATGTCCCCGGCGGTGAACACTTTGGGTACGCTGGTCAGGTAGCAGCCATCACCGTCGGTCGACGCCCTGGCGTTTCCCCGCTGATCCTTGTCCACTCCGAGGGCATCGAGCACCGCCTGCACCGGCGAGACGAAGCCCATCGCGAGGAGCACCAGGTCCGCCAGCACGATGAACTCGCTGTCCGGCAGCTCGCTCATCCTGCCGTCCTTCCATTCAAGGCGTACGGCCTTGAGAGCCTTTACTTTTCCGTTCTCGCCGACGAATTCCTTGGTTGCTATCGACCAGTCGCGCTCAACGCCCTCCTCGTGCGAGGAGGAGGTCCGCAACCGCTGCGGCCAGTACGGCCAGACCGGATTGCGCTCGAGATCCGGAGGCATCGGCAGCAGCTCGAACTGGGTCACCGACGCCGCGCCGTGCCGGTTCGAGGTTCCGACGCAGTCCGATCCGGTGTCGCCGCCGCCGATGACGATGACATGCTTGCCGCTCGCCCACAGGTCCTTGACGTTCTTGTCGCCGGCCACGCGCCGGTTCTGCAGCGGCAGAAACTCCATCGCAAAATGAACGCCGTCGAGCTCCCGTCCCGGTACGGGCAGGTCACGCGGCAGCTCTGCGCCGCCGGCCAGCACCACCGCGTCGAACTCGGCCAGCAGCTTCTTTGGATTGACCGGCTTGGCCTGCTTGTTGCCGGCCCCGACCGGAGCGTGGCCGATAACATGGTTGACTCGGAACTCGACCCCTTCGGTCTCCATCTGCTCCAGCCTGCGGTCGATCAGCCATTTCTCCATCTTGAAGTCGGGGATGCCGTAGCGCAGCAGCCCGCCCACGCGGTCGTTCTTCTCGAACACGACCACGTCGTGCCCCGCGCGCGCGAGCTGCTGGGCGCAGGCCAGACCCGCCGGCCCGGAGCCGACGATGGCGACCTTCTTGCCGGTCTTGTGCGCCGGCGGCTGGGGCGCGACCCAGCCCTGCTCCCAAGCCTTGTCGATGATGGCATGCTCGATCGACTTGATCCCGACCGGATCGTCGTTGATGCGAAGCGTGCACGCCTCCTCGCAGGGCGCAGGGCAGACTCGCCCGGTGAACTCGGGAAAGTTGTTGGTCGAGTGCAGCGTTTCGATCGCCGCCTTCCAGTCCTGCCGGTACACCAGGTCATTGAAGTCGGGGATGATGTTGTTGACCGGGCAACCGGACATGCAGAACGGGATCCCGCAGTCCATGCAGCGGGCGCCCTGAATCTTGGCCTCGTCGTCGCTGAGATGGAGGACGAACTCGCGATAGTGCTTCTTGCGCGAGTCCTTATCCTCGCTTGCCTCCTGCAGCCGCTGGTACTCGAGAAAACCCGTGACTTTGCCCATCTACGCCGCCGCCTTCTTGTGTGCCGCCGCGAGCTCGCCCAGGGCCCGCCGGTATTCCCGGGGGAAAACCTTCACGAACCGCGGCCGATACGACGCCCAGGCGTCGAGGATCTCCTGCGCTTTGCTGCTGGCCGTGTAACGGACATGGTTCTCGAGGAGCCGCCTTAGGATCGCCTCGTCCGCTTCTCCCAGGTGCCACAGGTCCGGGCCCAGTTTGGCCTGCTGTTCGGATTCCGAGAGCACGGGTTCGAGATCCACCATCGCCGGGTTGCAGTGATTCACGAAATCGCCGTCCGCGTCGAGAACATAGGCGATGCCGCCCGACATGCCCGCAGCGAAGTTGCGCCCGGTCGCGCCCAACACCACCACGGTGCCGCCCGTCATGTATTCGCAGCCGTGGTCGCCGACGCCCTGCACGACCGCGTGCGCGCCCGAGTTGCGCACCGCGAAGCGCTCACCGGCGACGCCGCGGAAATAAGCCTCTCCCGCAATGGCGCCGTAGAGCACAACGTTGCCGGTGATGATGTTTTCGGCCGGCTCGCCCCTGAACTTCGGCGACGGCTGCACGCTGATGCGGCCGCCGGAGAGCCCTTTCCCGCAATAATCGTTGGTATCGCCGATCAGATCGAGCGTCACGCCCTTCGACAGAAAGGCGCCGAAGCTCTGCCCGGCGGACCCCGCCAGGCGCACGTGGATGGTGTCGTCCGGCAGCCCGTCGTGGCCATAGCGCTTCGCGATCTCGGACGACAGCATCGTGCCGACCGTGCGGTTGATGTTGCGGATCGGCATGTCGATCGACACCGGCTCGCCGCTCTCGATGGCCGGACGCGCGAGCTCGATCAGGCGGTTGTCCAGCGCCTTGTCCAGTCCATGGTCCTGGGCTTCGGAGTGAAAGCGGGCCACGTCCTGCGGCATGCTCGGCATGTGGAATACCTTCGAGAAGTCGAGCCCCTTCGCCTTCCAGTGCTCGATCCCCTTGCGCATGTCGAGAAGCCCGGTGCGGCCGATCAGGTCGTCGAACTTGCGGATACCGAGCTTCGCCATCAGTTCGCGCACTTCCTCCGCGACGTAGAAGAAGTAATTCACCACGTACTCTGGCTTGCCCGAAAACTTCTTGCGCAGCACCGGATCCTGCGTCGCGACACCGACCGGGCAGGTGTTGAGGTGGCATTTGCGCATCATGATGCAGCCCTCGACCACCAGCGGCGCGGTGGCGAAGCCGAACTCGTCGGCCCCGAGGATGGCGCCGACCACGACGTCGCGACCGGTCTTGATCTGTCCGTCGACCTGAACCGCAATACGGCCGCGCAGCTGATTGAGCACCAGCGTCTGCTGCGTTTCCGCGAGGCCCAGCTCCCACGGCGTGCCCGCATGCTTGATCGACGACCAGGGCGAGGCGCCGGTTCCGCCGTCGTGGCCCGAGATCGTGACATGGTCGGACTTTGCCTTCGAGACGCCCGCCGCCACGGTGCCGACCCCGACCTCCGAGACCAGCTTGACGCTGATCGAGGCCGCCGGGTTGGCGTTCTTGAGGTCGTGGATCAGCTGCGCCAGATCCTCGATCGAATAGATGTCGTGGTGCGGGGGCGGCGAGATCAACTCGACTCCCGGCGTCGAGAAGCGCAGCTCCGCGATGTACTCCGAGACCTTGCGGCCCGGCAGCTGCCCCCCCTCGCCGGGCTTGGCGCCCTGGGCCATCTTGATCTGGATCTGCTCGGCCGATGCCAGGTATTCGGCGGTCACGCCGAAGCGCCCCGACGCGACCTGCTTGATCTTGGACTTGAGCGAGTCGCCCTTCTGCAGCGCGATATCGGCCTCCACGCGCGCGCTGCCGAGCCGCGAGGCGAGCGTCTCGCCGACCTTCACCGGCGCGTAACGGCGGCGGTCCTCGCCGCCTTCGCCCGTATTCGATTTTCCGCCAATGCGATTCATGGCCACCGCGAGCGTCGTATGCGCCTCAGTAGAAATAGAACCGAGCGACATGGCCCCGGTGGAGAATCGCTTGACGATCTCGGCGGCAGGCTCGACCTCGTCGATCGGAACCGGCTGCGCACGGTCGAACCGGAACTCGAACAAGCCGCGGAACGTCATGTGGCGCTTGGACTGATCGTTGATGATGCCCGCGTACTCTTTGTAGGTCGAGTACGAGCCGCGCCGAGTGGACTGCTGCAGCTTCGCGATTGCGTCCGGCGTCCACATGTGCTCCTCGCCGCGCACCCGCCAGGCGTACTCGCCGCCCGCGTCGAGCGCCGCCCGCAGGACCGGATCCTCTTCGTCGAAGGCGGCGCGATGCACGCGGATCGCCTCTTCGGCGACTTCGAACACACCGATACCCTCGACCGACGAGGTGGTGCCGCTGAAATATTTTTCGACCAGCGCGCGCGACAGCCCCACGGCCTCGAAGATCTGCGCACCGGTGTACGACATATAAGTAGAGATGCCCATCTTGGACATCACCTTCGCCAACCCCTTGCCGACCGCTTTGATGAAGTGCTTGCAGGCCGCCTTGGCGTCGACGCCCTTGGCAAGGTGCCCCTGCTTGGCGAGCTCGGTCAGCGTCTCGAACGCGAGATAGGGGTGCACGGCTTCGGCGCCGTAGCCGCCGAGCAGCGCAAAATGGTGCACTTCACGCGCCGAGCCGGTCTCGACCACCAGGCCGGTCGATGTGCGCAACCCCCTGGCAACCAGGTGCTGGTGAATCGCGGAAAGCGCGAGCAGCGCCGGGATCGCAACGTTGTCGCGATCGACGCGGCGGTCCGAAATGATGATGATCGAAGTTCCGGCGCGCACTGCATCCTCGGCCTGAGCGCAGAGGGAGGCCAGGCGCGCCTCGATCGCTTCCTTGCCCCAGGCGAGCGGATAAGTGATGTCGAGCTCGCACGACTTGAACTTGCCGTCGGTGTAGTTCTCGATGTGGCGGATGTTCTCCATCTGCTCGAAGTCGAGCACCGGCTGCGACACTTCGAGCCGCAACGGAGGGTTCATCTCGTCGATTCCGAGCAGGTTCGGCTTGGGCCCGATGAACGACACCAGCGACATCACCAGCTCCTCTCGGATCGGGTCGATGGGCGGGTTCGTGACCTGGGCGAACAATTGCTTGAAGTACAGATAAAGCGATTTGTTCTTGTTCGACAGGACGGCAAGCGGCGAATCGTTGCCCATCGAGCCGGTCGGCTCCTGGGACTGCTCCGCCATCGGTATCAGCTGGAACTTGAGGTCCTCCTGCGTATAGCCGAACGCCTGCTGGCGGTCCAGGAGGCTCTCTCGCGGGACCTCGCGCTTTTCCTTCGGCGCCGGCAGCGCGTCGAGCTTGATTCGGATGCGCTCGATCCACTCGGCGTACGGCCTGGCCGACGCGAGCGACTCCTTGAGCTCCTTGTCGTCGATGATTCGGCCTCTCTCGAGGTCGACGAGGAACATCTTCCCCGGCTGCAGGCGCCACTTCTTGACGATGTGTTCTTCCGGCACCGGCAGCACGCCGACTTCTGACGCCATGATCACCAGGTTGTCGTCGGTGACGACGTAACGCGACGGACGCAGGCCGTTGCGGTCGAGCGTAGCGCCGATCTGTCGGCCGTCGGTGAACGCGATCGAGGCCGGCCCGTCCCACGGCTCCATCATGGCTGCGTGGTATTCGTAGAAGGCGCGCCGGCTGGGGTCCATCAAGGGGTTGTTTTCCCAAGCCTCGGGAATCATCATCATCATTGCGTGCGCGACCGAGTAGCCCGACATGACGAGCAGCTCGAGCGCATTGTCGAAGGACGCGGAGTCCGACTGGCCGTCGTAGATCAGGGGCCAGATCTTGCCGAGGTCGCCGCCCAGGATCGGGCTCGAAATCGCTCCTTGGCGCGCGCGGATCCAATTGACGTTGCCGCGCAGCGTGTTGATTTCGCCGTTGTGCGCAATGAGGCGGAACGGATGAGACAGATCCCAGCTCGGGAAGGTATTGGTGGAGAACCGCTGGTGCACCAGAGCCAGCGCCGACTCCATCCGGGGATCCCTGAGGTCGAGGTAGTACTCGCCCACCTGGTGCGGAAGCAGCATCCCCTTGTAGACGATCGTCCGCGCGGACATGGACGGCACGTAATACTCCTTGCCGTGCGCGAGCCTGAGCGCCTGGATCGCGTGGCCCGCGCTCTTGCGGATGATGTACAGCTTTCGCTCGAGGGCGTCGGTAACCATGACGCCCTTGCCGCGCCCGACGAAGACCTGGCGGATCATCGGCTCGACCTGCCTGACGGACTCCCCGAGATCGGAGCCATCGACCGGGACGTCACGCCAGCCGAGCAGCACCTGCCCCTCGTCCTTGATGGCGCGCTCGATTTCGTACTCGCAGGCAAGGCGGCTCGCGGGCTCGCGAGGCAGAAACACCATGCCGACGCCGTACTGGCCGAAAGGCGGAAGCTTCACGCCCTGCTTGGCCATGTCCTCCCGGAAGAGCTTGTCCGGAAGCTGCACCAGGATTCCGGCGCCGTCGGATGCCTTGGGGTCGGCCCCGACCGCGCCGCGATGCGTCAGGTTACGCAGGATCGTCAAGCCCTGGCCGATCAGCGCATGTGACTTCTTGCCCTTGATGTGCGCCACGAAGCCGACGCCGCAGGCGTCTCGCTCGTGAGCCGGATCGTACAAGCCTTGGGCGGTGGGCAAGATTCGCGTATCCACGTATAAGCCTCTGAATACAAATATATTTGCAGATTTTCGCCGCTACGCACAAAAATGGCGAGCGAACTGTCAAATATACCGTTTCGAACCCACTGCTACAAGACTTGGGCGGTCCTGAAGCTAACGCGCCGCGACCGCACCGGTCGCGGCGGAGATTGCCTCGCGTACCAGTCGTTCATTCACTTCCGCGCGCAAGACAGCGCGCCCCACTGCCTCGAGCACGACGAAGCGGACGCGACCGCGCGCGGCTTTCTTGTCGACCGCCATCAGCTCGAGATAGCGCTCCGGGGAGAGCTCGGACGGCCCGGCAACCGGCAGCTCGGCACGACCGATCAACTCCCGCACGCGCCTGAGGTCTGTTTCGCCGATCAGCCCGCTGCGCATCGACAATTCCGCCGCCATCACCATGCCCGCGGCGACTGCCTCGCCGTGCAACCACGCGCCGTAGCCCATTCCGGTCTCTATCGCGTGAGCGAAAGTGTGGCCGAAATTGAGCAGCGCACGCCGCCCGCTTTCGCGCTCGTCGGCGGCGACCACCGCGGCCTTGAGCTCGCACGAGCGTCGCACGGCGTGGGTCAGCGCGTCCGTGTCCCCCGAGAGCAGGTTTCCGATACTTGCCTCGAGCCATACGGCGAACGCCTCATCGAGGGCAAGACCATGCTTGATCACCTCCGCTATGCCCGCACGCAGCTCTCGCGCCGGCAGTGTGGCGAGCGTTGCGACGTCGGAGATCACCGCGAGGGGCTGATGAAAAGCCCCGATCATGTTCTTGCCGCGGGGATGGTTGATCCCTGTCTTGCCACCAACCGACGAATCGACCTGCGCGAGCAGGGTGGTCGGCACCTGGACAAAGGGTACGCCGCGCTGGTAAATCGCGGCGGCGAATCCCGCGAGGTCACCTACGACGCCCCCCCCGAGCGCCACCAGCGGCGTCTGGCGGTCACAGCGGGCTGCAAGCAGCGCGTCCAGGACCTTGTCGAGAGTGCGCCAGTCTTTGGCTTGCTCTCCATCGGGAACCACGATTTCCAGGGCCTTGATTCCGGCCGCGCCGAGCGCGCGTCGCAGACGCTCCAGGTAGAGCGGGGCCACGACCGTGTTGGTCACAATTGCCGCGCGCCCCGTCTCGAAGTGGGGGGCGTAGAGGGATGCGTCGTCGAGGATGCCCGAACCGATATGGATCGGGTAGCTGCGCTCGCCCAGCTCTACGCCGATACTCTGCATCGCTCCTCGATCTTCGCCAACAGCTCGCGAGCGAGCGCCTGCACGGACTGTGTCCCGGTCTCGACCACGATATCTGCGACCTGCCGGTAGAGCGGATCCCGCACGGCGTACAGGTCCCGCAGGCGCTGCAGGGGGTCCGGCGTATCGAGCAGCGGGCGGCCCTTGTCGTGACGCAGGCGCCGATGCAGATCCTCCGGGCGCGCGTGGAGATAGATGGTCGTCCCGCGCGAAGTGATTCGGCGCCGGTTCTCGGCCGACAGCACGGCGCCGCCCCCGGTCGCGAGCACCACGCCGTCGAGTGCCGCGACCTCCGCGATGGCCTGGACTTCGCGGCCACGGAAGCCTTCCTCTCCCTCGATGTCGAAGATCACCGGAATGCGCACCCCGCAGCGACGCTCGATCTCGTGATCGGAGTCGACGAAGCGGCGCTTCAGGCGCCGGGCAAGAATCTTGCCCACGGTCGTCTTACCCGCTCCCATCATGCCGACAAGAAAGATGTTGTCGCTCGGTTTCACGGAGCTATTGTAGCCGCACGACAGGCAGGCAAAAGAAAACGGCCGGGAGAGCCCGGCCGTAACGTCCAGAGGAGACGCGGCAAATCAGCGAACGGTGAGTCGCTCGTTCACAATCTTGGGCGTGATGAACACCAGCAGCTCGGTCTTGCTCCGAGTCTCCGCCTTGTTCTTGAACATCCAGCCCACAAACGGGAGATCCCCGAACAGCGGCACTTTCGTGGTGTCAGTACGGGTGCTTTGCTGATAGATCCCGCCAATTACCACGGTGCCGCCGTTCTCGACCAACACCTCGGTCTTGACGTGCTTGGTGTTGATTTGCACACCGGCGGGCGTGGTCGTGCCTGGCGCATCGTTATTCACATCGAGCGTCATGATGACGTTTCCATCAGGCGTAATCTGCGGCTTCACCTTGAGCGACAGATTGGCCTTGCGGAACGCTACCGCCGTGGCGCCCGAGGAGGTGGCCTGCTGATACGGGATCTCGGTGCCCTGCTCGATCACTGCCTCGACCTGGTCGGCGGTCAGCACCCGGGGGCTCGAAATGATCTTGCCGTTCCCGTCGGCCTCGAGCGCACTGATTTCCAGGTTCAGGAACTGCGTCATCGCATTGTCGAACAAGATGAAGGAAAACTGGCCAGCGCTGAACGAGTTCAATCCTGTGGCCGGCAGATTCACGCTCGTGGAGTCGGTGAGGAAGTTCGGAGTCGTCGAAGTTTGACCGGTGTGGAAACCCGTATCGCCCAACCCGCCGCCGAAGGTGAACTTGGTGTCACCGTTGCCCAGGAACTTGTGCCCGCCGTTCGCCAGATTGTCGTGGTAGCCCAGTCGCGCGCCGAGGTTCTTGCTGAATGTGTCGCTCGCCTCGACGATCCGCGCCTCGATCATGACCTGCCGGACCGGTATGTCGATCTTGGTGATCAGCTTGCGCACATCGTCGAGCCGGCTCGGCACGTCCTGCACGAACAGCGTGTTCGTCCTCGTGTCCACGACCGCGCTGCCGCGCTTCGACAGGATCCGCTGGTTCGGGTCCGAAAGCAGCTTCTGCACGTCCTCGGCCTTCTGGTAATTCAACTGGAAGGACTCGGTCCGGGTTTGCTCCAGCTCATCGATCTGCTTGGCGGCTTCGAGCGCGAGCTTTTCGCGCGTGCGCAGCTCGTCCGCCGGCGCAATCCAGATCACGTTGCCTTGCCGGCGCATGTCGAGGCCGCGCGTTTTCAGGATGATGTCCAGTGCCTGGTCCCACGGAACGTCTTTCAGGCGCAAGGTGATGTTGCCCGTCACCGAGTCGCTGGTAATGATGTTCAGATTGGTGAAGTCGGCGATGACGTTCAGCACCGCGCGCACTTCGACGTTCTGGAAGTTGAGGGAGAGCTTTTCGCCTGTGAACTTGGGCCCCTCGAGTTTCTCCTTGCTCTCCGGCTTGACCTCGACGACAAACTGGTTGTCGGATTGATAGGCGTTGTGCTCCCACTGGCCTTTCGGCTCAATGACCATGCGTACGTTGTCGCCCTGCTGATAGGCGCTGACAACCTGCACCGGCGTGGCGAAGTCCGCGACGTCGAATCGCTTGCGCAGGTTCTCCGGAAGGGAGGTCTTCAGGAAGTCCACGACGATGTTCTGCCCCTGCTGGCGAATATCGATCCCGGTGGACGAGTCCGAAAGGTCGACTACGACCCGGCCGGCTCCCCCGGCGCCGCGGCGGAAGTCGATATTGCGCACGGAGTGGGTGACGCCGGCTTTGCCTTCGGCGAAATTCGCCCCGGAGCCCCCTTGTGCCACCGCCGGCGCCGAGAGCGTAACGACGAGATCCTTGCCTTCGATGCGCGCCTCGTGCGGCACAGGGCTGCTGAGATTAAGGACCATTCGCGTACGGCCTGCCCCCTGCACCAGGTTCATGCTCCGCAAGACGCCCTCGCCGATATCCTGGCTCGAGTGTCCCAGCGCGTTTACGGTATTCGGGAAGTCGAACGCGATACGTGCAGGCGTGGTAATGGCGAAATTCGGGGGCACGCTCTTCAGCGCATCCTTTGTGGTCACGCGCACGACGGTCTTGCCACCCTGCTGCTGGACATTGAAGGCCTCGATGCTGTTCACCTGGGCGAGGGCCGCACCCGTTCCCGCGAACCAGAGCGCGAATGCGTACAAAGCAGTTAGCTTTTTCATCGTTTTCCGACCTCCTGCAATTGCAGCGCGCTGGAGCGTTGCACCCACTCGCCGCTTCCATCCTGGACCAGTTCGGTCAATTTGAT
>Ga0315556_1002459_pt1 | contig 10572 bp, 5 predicted proteins | sample SalMarSW160310MG_FD_202112 | JGI IMG/M metagenome (GOLD analysis project Ga0315556, IMG submission 202112) | Salt marsh sediment microbial communities from the Plum Island Ecosystem LTER, Massachusetts, United States - Salt Marsh Sediment SW1603-10 ...
GCCTGTGGAAGCGGCTGGACCGCCCGAACGTGATGATCAAGGTGCCGGCGACCGACGAGGGGATCCCGGCCATCCGCGAGCTGCTGACGGAGGGTGTGAACGTCAACGTCACGCTCATGTTCGGCGCGGACGCGTACCGACGGGTGGCCGACGCCTGGCTCGGTGGCCTGGAGGCCTTCCACGCCCAGGGGGGCGACCTCCGCCGGATCGCGAGCGTGGCCAGCATCTTCGTGAGCCGCTTCGACGTCATGGTGGATCCCATTCTCGAGGGTATGGCCCGCGACAAGAAGCCGGAGGAGCGCGACCGTATCCTGGGCCTGGTCGGCGAAGTGGGCATCGCGAATGCGATGCGGATCTACCGAGACTTCCGGGAGGTCCGTGCGAGCCACCGCTTCCAGCGCCTCGCCCGGGAGGGCGCGCGTCCCCAGCGGATCCTCTTCGCCAGCACCAGTACGAAGGACCCACGCTTCAGCGACGTCCGGTACGTCGAATCCCTCATCGGACCGGACACGGTCGACACCGTGCCACCGGCCACCCTCGATGCCTTCCGTGACCACGGGCGGGCGCGGGAGACGCTGGCGGCGGACGGCGACGGGGCGGAAGGGACGCTCGAGGCCCTCGAGAGCCTGGGGATCTCCCTGCAGGAGATCACCGCGCGCCTCCTGGACGAGGGCGTGGAAAAGTTCGCCCGCTCCTTCGACGAGCTCATGGCCACCGTCGAGAAGCGCCGCGACGGCGTTCTCGGCCCCCTGCTGGACCGCACCACCGTGACCGCCGGGCCCATCGAGGAGGACGTGGAGCGGACGCTCGACGCCTGGCAGCACGACGAAGCAGTGCGCCGCCTGTGGGAGCGCGACGCGTCCCTGTGGACGGGGAGCGACGAAGGCCGCTGGCTCGACTGGCTCGACATCGTGGACACGGAGCTCTCGGACCTCGACCGGCTCGTCGCGTTCGGCGAGGAGGTGCACGAGCGCGGCTTCACGCACGTCGCCGTGCTGGGGATGGGGGGATCGAGCCTCTTTCCCTGGGTGCTGTCCCGGACTTTCGCGCCGCCCCCAGACGGGCGGACGCTGCACGTGCTGGATTCCACCGACCCCGCCCAGATCCGCGCGTTCGCCGCGAAGCTCGACCTGGAGCACACCCTCTTCGTGGTATCGAGCAAGTCGGGCTCGACGCTCGAGCCTAACCTCTTCGAGGCGCACTTCTTCGAGGCCCTGGCCGGGATGGTCGGCGCCGAGGAGGCGGCGTCGCGGTTCGTCGCCGTGACGGACCCGGGCTCGCCTCTTGAAGAGAAGGCCCACGAGCGTGGCTACCGGCGTGTCTTCCACGGCGTGCCGGGCATCGGCGGGCGCTATTCGGCGCTCTCCGACTTCGGCCTGGTACCCGCCGCGGCCATGGGGCTCGACGTGCGGGGCCTGCTCGCCAACGCCCAGCGGATGGTGCACGCCTGCGCCGCCTGCGTGCCCGCCCGGCAGAATCCCGGCGCGCTCCTGGGCGCCGTCCTCGGCGTGGCCGCGCGCAGCGGGCGTGACAAGGTCACGCTCGTGGCGTCGCCCCCGCTCCGGTTCCTGGGCGCCTGGATCGAGCAGCTTCTGGCCGAGTCCACGGGGAAGGGGGGCAAAGGCCTGATCCCCGTGGACGGCGAGCCCCTCGCCGGTCCGGAGGCGTACGGAACGGACCGGGTGTTCGCCTACCTCCGGCACGATACCGGGGCGGACCCCGATCAGGACGCCGCGCTGGACGCCCTCGCCGAGGCCGGCCATCCGGTCGTGCGCCTCGACGTGGCCGACGTGGCAGACCTCCCGCAGGAGCTGTTTCGGTGGGAGGTCGCGACCGCGATGGCCGGCGCCATCCTCGCGCTGAACCCCTTCGACCAGCCCGACGTGGAGGCGAGCAAGGAGCAAGCGCGGCGGCTCACCGAGGAGTACGAGCGCACCGGGCGCATGGCCGACGAACCGTACTTCTTCCGCCGTGAACCGGTCTCATTGTTCGCCGACGACCGCAACCGCGCGGCGATCCAGGGCGGCCTCGCGGGAGAGCCCTCGCTCGGAGCGTACCTCCGTGCGCACCTGGCGCGCCACGGCACGGGCGACTACGTCGCGCTCGTCGCCTGGGTCGAGCGCTCGGAGGCGAACGACCGGCTGATCCAGGAGGTCCGGCGGCTGCTCCGTGACCGCCTCCGGCTCGCAACCTGCGTCGGCTACGGTCCGCGCTTCCTGCACTCGACCGGCCAGGCGTACAAGGGCGGCCCGAACACCGGCCTGTTCCTGCACATCGTCGGGCACGACCCCGAGGACCTCGAGGTGCCGGGCCGGCGAGCGTCCTTCGGCGTCGTGAAACAGGCGCAGGCACGCGGCGACCTCCGGGTGCTCGCCGAGCGCGGGCGCCGCCTCATGGGCATCGACGTGGGCGACGATCCGGTGAAGGGCCTCGAGGCACTCCTCGCCGCGGTTCGGGAATCCGCGTGAGCGGCGTCGATGGGGTGGGGAACTCCCCCATCGAGCTGTTCGTCGTGGACGTCGACGGTACGCTGCTCACGCCGGACAAGGAGCTGACCGATCGGGCTCGGCGCGCGGCCCACCAGCTGCAGGAGCGGGGCGTGCGCATCGCGCTCACCAGCGGACGCCCGCCGCGCGGCATGCGCATGCTGATCGAGCCTCTCGCGCTCCGCACGCCCCTGGCCGGGTTCAATGGCGGGATGTTTGTCGACGAGGACCTGGAGATCCTGAAGGAGCATCTCATCGAGCCAGGAGCCGCGCGCGACATCGTCGAGCTCCTCGACGAGCGGGGCCTCGACGTGTGGGTCTACCGGAAGGGCGAGTGGTACGTGCGCGATCGGGACGCTCCGCACGTGGACCGGGAGCGCGCCACCGTGGCCTTCGACCCGGTAGTGACGGCGGAGCTCGACTCCAAGCTGGACGCGGCCGTGAAGATCGTGGGCGTCAGCGACGACCACGAGCTCATGGCGCGGGCGGAGAAGGACGTGCAGCGTCAGGATGGGCGCGTCTCGGCCGTGCGCTCCCAGCCCTACTACCTCGACGTCACGCATCCCGACGCGAACAAGGGAAGCGTGGTTCGGTTCCTGTCCCACCACCTCGACGTGCCGCCCGAGCGCATCGCCACGATCGGGGACATGCCCACCGACCTGAGCATGTTCGAGGCGGCGGGCCTGAGTGTCGCGATGGGTAACGCCGACCGGGACGTGCGGGCGCAGGCACGCTTCGTGACCGCGTCCAACGCCGAGGAGGGGTTCGCCCGGGCCGTCGAGGAGCTGATCCTCCCGCGAGCACGGGCGAAGGGATCGGCCTGAGTCCGAGCGCGGCCGACGCGCTCGTGTGCGATCAGCGCAGCGGGTGCGACGGGTCGGCAGGCCGCTGCCGCACGAGTGACAGCACGCCCCCGGCGGCCGCCGCCACCACCAGGCCATAGAGTGCCCACGAGATTCCCGTCCGCACCCGCACCACGCCGACGACATGGCTCGGACCGGACCCCGCGTGGAGCATCATCGCCACGCCGACCAGGGCGATCCCGAAGCTGGCTCCGAGCCCCCGCATCATGTTCAGCAACCCACCTGTGAGGCCGAGGTTCGCCGCGGGCGCGGCCTTCATGATGCTCGCGTTGTTGGCCGGGATGAACAGGCCCATCCCGAGGCCGAGGAGGGCGAGACCCGCGAAGAGTTCGAGACCGGTCCCGCCGCGCACCCCCTCCAGGAGGAACAACCCCGCCACCGTCACCCCCATGCCGGTCACCGTCGGGAGACGCGGGCCGATCCGGTCCGCCATGAAACCGCCCGCCTCGGCAACCACGGCCAGCGTGAGCGGGACCGTCGTCAGGACCAGGCCCGCGTGCGCCGGGCTCACCGCGAAGGCGCGCTCGAGGAGGAGCGGAACCGCCAACAGTCCGCCGAAGAGCACCGTATAGGACAGGAGGGCGGCGAGGAGCCCCGCGCTCAGTCCGCGGGCGCGTACCACCTCGGGCGCGACGAGGGGCGTAGCGCTCCTGCGTTCACCGAGCACGAACACGGCGAGGAAGGTGACGGCAAGGGGAAAGAAGATGAACCACTCCCGCAGGAAGGTGAGCCCCAGCAGGAGGCTCGTCACGCCCAACCACAGGACGAGGGCGCCCCGCGCGTTGAGCCCGGTCACGGTATGTCGCGCTCCGGACCTGGGGAGGATCAGCCACGCCAGCACGGAGCCGACCAGGCCGACGGGCACGTTGATGAAGAAGACCCAGCGCCAGTCGAGCCATCCGATCAGGAAGCCGCCCACGGCGGGGCCCACCGCGAGCCCCACCGCCTGGGCCACGCCCTGCACGCCGATGGCCCGACCGAGCATCCCCGGCGGCATCGCCGCCGTGATGATGGCCACGCTGTTGGCCTGGAGCATCGCCGCCCCGATCGCCTGCAGCCCGCGTGCACCGATCAGGACGGGGAGGCCCGGGGCGAAGCCGCACAGCGCCGAGCCGACGATGAAGATGATGAACCCCAACGTGTACAGCGCCTTCCTCCCGAACGCGTCGGCCAGGCGCCCGAGGGGGATGAGGAGCCCGGTGAGCACCAGCAGGTAGACGAGGGCGACCCACTGGACGTGCCGAAGCGGGCTGTGAAAAGAGACCTCCAGGGTCGGCAGCACGAGGCTCATGATGCTCGCGTCGAGCTGGCCGATGAAGGCGCCGATGCACACCGTGCCCACCACCAGCCACGGGTACGACGGCCGTCCGGCGAGGCTCGGAAGCGGCTCGCGCTCGACGAGGAGCTTCGCGAGTGTCTCGGTGGGTGTCATCGGTCCACGGCGACGGTGAAGTCCGCACCTTCCCAGCGTGCGGCTTCGGTCCAGTAGAAGGTGAAGGTGACAGGTGCCCGCTGATCCGCCGGCACGTCGAGGTCCACGTAATGCAGGCCCAGCGGCGGGACGGCCGCGGACTCCGCGTCCCTCGAGGTGGCCCAGCCGTCGCGCGTCCACCGGAGGCGGAACGGCGCAGCGGCCTGGATGCGGAGTTGGGCGCCCGCCCGCACGCGCCGGGGCTGGCGGTTGAACTTCCACACCTCCCGGCGCCGCGCCCCCTCGGCCCCGAGGTACCGCTCGGCGACGGCTGGAATCCGGTCGAAGACCGTGCCGTCCACGGTCGAGCGCAGCAGGCGGATGTATTCCGCATGGGCCCACATGAGGGGCATGGCGGAGCCCGTGGGCCGGCCGAACCGGAGGCCCGCGTCCGGCCTCGGCGTCTCCTCGTCCCAGACCTGCTCCGGGAGTAAGCCCGCGCCGCTCGCGAACGCCTCCATGGCCCTCAGGTAGGGCGCCGGGCTCCGGCCCGCGGCCAGTTCGTAGTGTCCCCGCTCCCCTGTGAGCAGCGGCCAGGCTCTCCCCCTTCCGGCGGTGACGAACGGCTCCCCGTTGGGCCCCTGCCCGTAGCCGTCGTGGTTGTAGCGCCGCCAGGCAGGCCCGTCCGGAGTATCCACCTTCAGGAGAGCGTCCACGACCCTCAAGGAATCCTCGACGAGGGCGTCGCCACCATCGCGGATCCCGTAGCGCACGAGCTCCAGAAAGCCGGCGTCCACCACCTTCCGTGCGGGAAAGACGGAGTCCTCCCCCGGCAGGCGGTTGGCGATGCGGATCACGCCCCGGTCCGGGTCCTCATCCGGGTGCGGGTCCGACAGGTGCACCGGGTTGATGCGGATGAAGTGCCGGGGAACGTCGGCGAGCAGCTCGCCCCGGGTGGTCACGGTCCACGCCTCGACGTGGGCCTCGAGGAAGTCGGCGTAGTCCTGCATGTAGTCGGCGGTGGCCTCGTCGCCGCGGCTCCGCGCCATGAGCGCGGCGCACGTGAGGGCGGCGATGTTGCTGGCGAGCGTGGAAGGCGAATACCCGCTCACCTCCTCCCACCGGTCCTGGGGTGTGGCGGGCCCGTTCCGGATCAGGTACGCCGCGGCCGCGAGCACGGTCGGGTAGGGATCGAAGTCCTCGAGGGCGCCGATCTCCTGGAGGCGCCAGGCCAGCAGGATGGGAAAAGCGACCTCGTCGAGCTGCACGCCCGACCAGTAGTGCACGCCGTTCACCCAGAAGTTCTGGTAGAAGCCGCCGTCCGGGTTCTGTGTGGCCGCGAGATAGATGAGCGCCCGGAGCGGCGTATGGGGGTTGCCGGAGGCCAGGAGCCCCATGGCGCTATTCACCATGTCCCGGGTCCACACCAGGTGGTAGCCCCCCAGGTCTTCGTCTCCCCTCGCCTCGCCCCAGGGAATGCTGAGCGACGCGATCATCGCACCCGGGTAGGTCTTGTCCTCGTGGGCGAGCAGCAGGCTGTGGCTCCTGCGGTAGAGCCTCCCCCCGTCACCGGAGGCCGCCTCCAGCGGAAGGATCCGGTCGCACGCACGGGACCACTGCTCCAGGAACCGCTCCCGGTGTCCGGGGAAGGGGAGGCCGAGGGACTGGAAGAGTGTCGTGGTCGCGTGGTGGAATGCCTCGCCGAACGCCAGGCCGAGGGTGCACCCGCCGTCGGCATCGAGGGCGAGCTCCCCCGTGAGTGCGACATTGCCGTCGTCCGCCCGGTCGAACGCCCAGTCCATGCGCAGGTTGTCGGACAGGTCCGTCCAGCCGTCCGACCGGCCGACGAAGCCGCAGGACTGTCGGACGAAGGGGACGGTGGCGCCGAGGGCCAGCCAGGTGTCGTCCTTGAACGCCGTGAGCAATGTCCGGCCGGCCACCCTGGAGACACGCGCATGATTGCCGGCGCCTCCGACGTTCAGGTGCGGCGCGAGGAGGACGAAGAGCCGGAGCGTCCCAACGAGCTCCGGGGAGGCCTCCAGCCGGATCCGCACGAGGAGACACGAAGCGTGCGGGTCGGTGACGATCTCCTTCACGATCCGGTAGCGGCCCTCCGGGTCGGAGCTGGTGATCCGCACGGCGAGGGCGTTCTCCCCCTCGTATTCGGTCCGGCTGACGAGGTGCCGCCGCTCGTCGTGGAAGAACGTCTTCCCGTCCGTCACCAGCAGCAGGAGATCTCGGATCTGGGGCCGGTCGATCGTCGGGTAGTAGACCTCGTTCAGGACCCCCGCCGACGTCGTGAACCAGACCCGGCTGGCGGAGGTGTAGGCCGTGCCCACGGCGTCCTTGGCGCTCCGGGTCCACCTCGGCTCGATACCCGGCCGGCCGAACGCTTCTCCGCTCATGAGCGGGCGGCGACCGCGGCCGCGCCGAGCAGGCCCACGCCGTCGTTGGTGACGACATGGACCGGGAACTCCTGCATGAGCGAGGTGAGACGCCCCTTGGCGCGGAACGCCTCCAGGAACGGGCCGTCGCGGAGGCGGTCGAGGATCTTCGGGGCGATGCCGCCCGCAACGTAGACGCCCCCGGTCGCCCCCAGGGTGAGCGCCAGGTTGCCTGCCTGGGCGCCGAAGGCGCGCACGAAGGTCTCGAGCGCCTCGGAGCAGAGAGGGTCCCCTCCCTGAAGCGCATGCCGGGAGATCATCTCGCCCGCGTCGTCGCCGGACTCCAGGGCCCGACGGGTCTCGTCCCGCTCCGGCGCGGCTCCCGAATCGCGCAGGAACTCGTAGGCGTTCACCAGACCGTGCCCCGAGACGACGCGCTCCCACGAGACGTGGCCATACCGCTTCCGCAGGTGGCCCAGCAGCCGCTCCTGCGTATGGTCGGCCGGGGCAAAGTCCGCGTGGCCCCCTTCGGACGCATGGACGGCGTACCTCCCGTCCTCCCAGACGAGGTACCCCTCGCCCAGGCCCGTTCCGGCCCCGATGAGGGCGACGGGGCCGTGCTCCCGCAGAAGGCCTTCCTGGAGCGTAGCCACGTCCCCGGGCTCGAGCTCGGGGATCCCGTATCCCACGGCTTCGAAGTCGTTGATGAGCCTGACCCGGGGGACGCCCACCCTCGCGCCGAAGCCGTCCACCCGGATCTCCCAGCGGAGGTTCGGGAAGCGGTACACACCGTCCTCCACCGGGCCCGCCACGGCGATGCAGGCCCGCTCCACCTTCACGCCGGTCTCCCGGAGGAACTGGGCCACCACGGCTTCCAGCCCGTCGTACACGGTGCTGGCGTACACGACCTCCCTCCCGAGCCGCGGGCTTCCGCCGCCAACCTCGAAGAGCGCGAGGCGCGCGTGCGTCCCACCCACGTCTCCGGCCAGGACGGGTCCGGGTCCTGCGCTCATGGTGCTCCTCCTTTGCCGGGGGCGTACCCCCGCGTGCGATGATGGAGCACCTAAGCAAGAGGTGGACCAGAGATACGCAGCGGGCCGCCGGGTGTCACCCCGGCGGCCCGCACATTCACCCCTGCCGCGTCGGACGCTAGGCGCCGCGGCTCAGACAGGTCTGCTCACCGATTCCGAGATTGGGGTTGTTCTGCTCCGCCTGGGGAACCGGCATGTTCACGTCGGTACCGTAGTTGCCGCCTTTGTGCCACGGCCCGACGGGGAAGACCGTGGCCTCGCTCCTCCCGTACTGGCGAATCAAGCGCCGCATGTCTCCCGTGCGGTACCCGCGACCATACTGCCAGAACGCCCTCTCCCGGAACAGCTGGTCCAGCCGGGCCGCTGCGCTTCCGGCGTCCGCGAGGGGCTCCATCCCCTTCGTCGCACGGGCGTCGTTCAGGGTGGCCAACGAACCCGCGGCGTCACCGGCGGCGAGTTGGGCCTCCGCCTCGATCATGCGTGCGTCCACACCCTGCATGATCGGGATCGGATCTCCCCGCCCCGGCCACAGCATCAGGACATGGAAGGGGCTCGTCAGGTCGTCCCGGTCGCTGCGCGTGACGCCGATGGACCTGCAGGCGTCGTCGCCCCCCAGACACACGGGCACGCGCGGGTCGTTCGCCGAGGCGAAGTCCATCCCGTTCGTCCCCTCGTGATCGCTCACGCTGTAGCGGCGCGAGTTAAGGTTCCACGACCAGAATGCGTTACTCCACGTGGTCTGCGAGTGGTAGTTGACGTACTCGAACGACGTCGCCACCCCCGCCACGGCCGCGGCCGCCTCGGTGAGGCGGTTCAGGTTCGCCAGGATCCGGCCCTTGGTGAGCGCCAGCGCGCTCCGTACCCGCACGTCGTCCGACGTGGAGCCGGTGATCTCGGTAAGCCCCTCGTTGGCGAGGGTGAGCGCGCGCTCGAAAGCGGCCTGGGTCGTCATGGGCTCGCCGTATTCCTCGCGGCCCTCCACGACGTCGCTGATGATCAGGCCGTCGCAGAAGTGCTCGGCGAGCAGGTCGATGACGTACGCCTGGAGGAGAAGCATCTCACCCACCTTCCACCCGGGCGCGGTCAGGTCGTATTCACGGATCAGGGCCACCGCCTGCTCCGCGGACAGACGTACGCGATGGAGCTGGCGATTGGTGTTCAGGATGTACGAGTTCGCGATCGTGATGACCCGCTGGTCGATCTCCTGTCGGTAGATGAACGAGTCGCCGTTGACCCATTCGTCTGTGAACAACCCGCCCAGCAGGAACAGGCTCTCGTCCCCGCTGGTGGCACCGTTGAAGCGGGACAGGGCGCCCAGGCGGACCGCCTCGGCCCCCGCCGCCGATTGAACGTTACTCGGGTTGATGATATCGGGGTCCTCCACGTTGAGGATTTCGTCAGGGCTGCACGCGACCGCCAACAGGCTCAGGCCGGCGATCATCGCGAGGGACGCGACCGATGTCGCCCGACCTCTGGTATTCGAAGTCATGGTAGGCGTCATCCCTAGAAGCCGACGGAGAGTCGGAGTGAGTAGTAGGTCCGTGGGCCGAACGACTGGAACTCGGACGTGCCGTCCGTGTTGCTGCCGAAGTAGGCCTCGGGGTCCACGCCGGTGTACTTGGTCCACAGGATTCCCAGGTTGCGCGCGGCCAGGGTGGCCGTGACGGTGTACCTACCCAGGATGCCGCCGGCGAAACCGCTGGGCGGCGACAGCGTGAGCGACAGCTCGCGGAAGCGGATGTAGTCGCCCTCCTCCAGGAAGCCGGCCACCGAGCGGCTGGGGTGCTCACGCACCATCACCGTGCGGGCCTGCTCGAACAGCGACGACTCCGGGTTGATGAGCCCTGAGCAGTTGAAGCGGCTCGCGCATCGGATGCGCTCGGTGTTGTTGTACATCAGGTGGCCGCCCTTGTAGTCCACCATCGCGTCAAGGCGAACCTGCCCGCTCCACATCGTGAGCCCGCTCGACAAGGCGGCCTCGTACTTGGGCAGCGAGCGCCCGCTGTATTGCGCCGTGTCGGCCACCGTGATCTCGCTCAGAGCCGGGTCGGCGTTGTACGTGATGATCCCGTTTCCGTCCTTGTCCTCCCACCCCAGCAGCCGGCGAGACCACCAGCCGTTGATGGGATAGCCCTCACGCTGCTGCCGGGTGGAGCTGCTGACGATGTTGGGCAGGCCACCCAGGCTCACCAGCTCGTTGTCGTTCATCGACGCGTTGAGGGTGAGCATCCAATCAAGGGAGTTCCTGCGGAGGACGGTCGCGTCGATGAGCGCCTCGAAGCCCTTGTTGCTCACCTCGCCCAGGTTCTCGAAGCGGGACGTGGCGCCCGTGCCCAGGGACGGCGGGAGAATCCGGCTGATCAGCGCGTCCTTCGACGTCTTGTCGTAGTACGTGAC
>Ga0315556_1002460_pt1 | contig 10569 bp, 10 predicted proteins | sample SalMarSW160310MG_FD_202112 | JGI IMG/M metagenome (GOLD analysis project Ga0315556, IMG submission 202112) | Salt marsh sediment microbial communities from the Plum Island Ecosystem LTER, Massachusetts, United States - Salt Marsh Sediment SW1603-10 ...
CGTGGCGCGCTCGTTCGCGCGGATCCACTACCGCAACCTCCTGAATCTCGGCATCCCTGCCTTCGCCGCCCCCGACCTCGTGGACGCGTTGAACGACGGCGACCGGGTGCGGTTGGAGATGACACGCGGGTGCATCGTTCTGCTCGGGGACGACGCCACGGAACAGTCCCTGGAGTTGCCCCCCGTGCCCGCGTTCCTGCGAGAGGTCCTGAGCGAAGGTTCGGTGCTGGCGTTCTTCAAGCGGCACGGCCGTTTCCCGGGCGAGGACGCGACCTCGAGGGAGCGTCCCGGCTGAGTCGACCCTTCCCCGCGCCCGTCCGCCGTTGGCCCGAGGCGGAGGCGCGTCGAGCGAGCCACACGGGCACCAACCCCGCGGCGGAGGCAGCGCCGCACCCCAAGGAGAGCCAGGCATGCAGACGATCGACACACCCTACGGTCGCGTGGACGTGGAACCGGAGAACCTCACCCTCGGCGAGCTGGTGGTCACCGACGAAGGCACCGAGCTCGAGGTCGTCGGACTCGAGCCCCTGCGCTTCGAGCCGGCCCCCGAGGAGGACGAGGACTGGGGCGAGTAGGTCTTGAGCGAGGTTGCCGCCCGCCCCCGGATCGCCGTCGTCTACGACCGCCTGCGTCCCGAAGAACGCATGCTCTTCGAGGCGTTCGAGCGCAGCGGAGTGCCGTTCGAGCAGGTCTACGCGCCGCACCAGGCGGTGGACTTCAGCCGCTTCGAGCCCTCGCCCTTCGACGTCGTGATGGAGCGCTGTCTGTCGCAGACGCGTGGGCTCGCCTTCAGTCGCCTCTACACGGCGGCAGGCGCGCAGGTCATCAACCGGCCCGAGGTGATCGAGACGTGCGGCGACAAGCTCGCCACCAACGCCGCTCTTGCCGCCGCCGGGGTGCCGGCGCCGCGGACCGGGGTGGCCTTCACGGCCGAGGCGGTGCTGGAGCTGTGCGAGCGTTTCGGCTATCCGGTGGTGCTCAAGCCGGTGGTCGGGAGCTGGGGGCGCATGGTATCGAAGCTCTCCGACCGCGATGCGGTCGAGGCGGTGCTGGAGCACAAGGAGGTCCTGGGAGGCCCCCAGCACAAGGTCTTCTACGTCCAGGAGTTCGTCCGCAAGCCCGGCCGCGACATCCGCGTCTTCGTGGTCGGCGACGAGGTGATCGCCGCCATCTACCGTTCGAGCGAGCACTGGATCACCAACACCGCGCGCGGCGGCAGCGCCAGCAACTGCCCACTCACCGACGACCTGGTGGAGGTGGCGTCGGCCGCCGCGCGGGCGGTCGGCGGGGGCGTGCTGGCGGTCGACGTCATCGAGTCCGAGCGGGGCCTGCTGGTCGTCGAGGTGAACCACACCATGGAGTTCCGGAACTCGGTCTCCACCACCGGGGTCGACATCCCGGCACGGGTGGTGCGCTACGCCGCCGAGCACGTCGTGCCGGTCTGAAGCGTAGGCGTCACGATGGATAGAATGCCAGGCATGTCATCGAACGAGCCCCCCGTGCCCCACGCGTCTCGCGATTCCGATGCGGTGCGCGTCGGCATCATCGGCGCTTCGGGTTACGCCGGTGGTGAGTTCCTTCGCTTGGCGCTGGGCCACCCGCGGCTCCAGGTCGTGCAGGTCACCAGCGAGCGCAACGCCGGGCTGCCGGTGCCGCTGGTCCATCCCAACCTCCGCAACGTGACCCGGCTGCGCTTCGTCAAGCTCGAGGAGTTCGACGACGTCGACGTGCTGGTGTCCGGTCTTCCGCACAAGCGCTTCGCCTCGCGCTTCGAGGCGCTGGCGGCCAAGGCGCCGGTGGTGATCGATCTGTCGTCGGACTTCCGCCTGCGCGATCCCGACGTCTACCAGCGCTACTACGGCGAGCCGCATCCGCGCCCCGACCTGCTCGGGAGCTTCGTGTACGGCAATCCCGAGCTGCACCGCGGCGATCTGGCGGGCGCGAAGCGCATCTCGGGCGCCGGCTGCATCGCCACCGCCACCCTCCTGGGCCTGTACCCGCTGCTGGCCGCAGGTCTGGTCGCGCGGCGCGACATCGTGGTGGAAGCCAAGATCGGCTCAAGCGCGGCCGGCAACCAGCCCACGGGCTCCGGCCACCACCCCGAGCGCATGGGGGTGGTGCGCACCTACGCCCCGACCCGGCATCGCCATACCGCGGAGGTCGAGCAGGAGCTGCCGGGCGACGTCAAGGTGCACCTGACCGCCACCGCCGTGGAGCGCGTCCGCGGCATCCTGGCCACCGCCCACGTCTTCGTGCCGGACGGGACCAGTGAGCGCGACGTGGCCGCGGCCCTGCATGAGCGCTACGACGGCGAGCCGTTCGTGCGGATCGTGCAGGCGCGCAAAGGCATCCATCGGGTTCCCGACCCCAAGATCCTCGACGGCACCAACTGGGCCGACGTCGGCTTCGAGATGGATCCGGAGAGCGGGCGCGTGGTCGTGATGTGCGCCATCGACAACCTCGTCAAGGGGACGGCCGGGCACGCCCTGCAGGCCCTCAACGTCGCCATGGGCTGGGACGAGACCCTGGGACTCACCTTCCCGGGGCTCCACCCGTGAGCGGAGCGGCGGCGCGCCGCGACGCTCCGCCGTCGGCTGCGGTCGCGGGCCGCCCCGGGGTCGCTCGAGGCGCCCGTGCGGTGCGGGGGCTGGCAGCCCGCGAAGCGCGCCACCTGCTGGCCGTGTACCACTTCGCTCCGCGCAGCGTGAGCGCGGCCTTCGAACACCTGGGCGCGGTGCAGTACGACCCCCTCAACCCGCTCGGCCGCAATCCCGACCTGGTGCTGCAGTCGCGCGTCCCCGGCTACCGCGTCGACGGCTGGCAGCACCTGGCGTACCGCCGCCGCCGCGTCTACGACGCCTGGGACAAGCAGGTGTGCCTGACGCCGGTGGAGGACTGGCCCTACCGTCGGATCTACCACCGGCACTTCCGGCGTCGCTGGGGCGAGCGCGTCCTGGACGCCTACCCCGACGAGGTCGGTGTCACCCTGCGTGAGCTGGAGCACCGGGGTCCGCTGTCGAGCCTCGACTTCGCCGACGAGCTGTTCGGCCATCACCGGCCGGCGGCCATCCGCGGCAGCTGGTACGGCGACAGACTCGTCAAGCACATCCTGCGCGGCCTGTGGATGTCGGGAGAGATCGTGACCCATCATCGCGACAAGGGTCGACACGTCTACGACCTGCCGGGACGGGTGCTGCCGGCCGAGGTGCTGAAGGCGGCCGACCCCGGTGACGAGGCGAGCCTGCGTTACCTGCTCGAGCGACGGGTGCGCAGTGCGGGCCTGCTCCGGCCCGGCGCCGGTGCGGACGTGTGGTCGGTGCCCGTCGAGAGCGCGCTGCGTCGGCGGATCCTCGACGACCTGGTGGCGGAGGGGGCCTTGCTGGCGCTCGAGGTCGATGGCGAGGCGTTCCTGGCGACGCCATCGGCGCTCGCTGCGCTGGAGGGCGCGAGGCCCCGCGGCATGCGCTTCGTGGCGCCGCTCGACGGGCTGCTGTGGGACCGCCGCGGCGTTCAGCGGCTGTACGACTTCGACTACGTGTGGGAGGTGTACAAGCCGCAGGCCAAGCGGCGATGGGGCTACTACGTGCTGCCGGTGTGGCACCTGGGCAACCTGGTGGGGCGCTTCGACTCGCGCTTGGAGCGGGCGGGGCGGCACGTCACCTGGCGCGTCGAGCGCTTCGACTGGGAGGGCGTGCCGGGCGCTGCGGCACGCGCCGCGCTCGAGGGCGCTGCGCGCCGCTTCGCGCGCTACCTCGGCGCCGACAACGTGGTCGTGGGCGAAGGCGTCGACCCTGCGACGGGCGCGGCGCTGGCGAGAGGGGTCGAGGCATGAGCCGATGGCGCCGTGGCGAGGCCGTGGTCGACACCGACCGCGAGCGGCTCGACCTGGGCATGATGCACGCCTTCCTGAGCGAGAGCTACTGGGCACGCGGCCGGACGCCCGAGGAGCTGCGGCGTGCGGTCGATCACAGCCTTCCGTTCGGCCTGTACCTCGGCGAACGCCAGGTCGGGTTCTGCCGGGTGGTGACCGATCGGCTCGAGTTCGCCTACCTCGCCGACGTCTTCGTGCTCGAGCCGGAGCGGGGCAAGGGACTTGCCAGCTTCCTGGTGGAGTGCGCGCTGGGGTGCGACGAGTTGCGGACCGTGCGTCACTGGACGCTGTTCACACGGGACGCGCACGCCCTCTACCGGCGCCTGGGGTTCGGTGCCGTGGAGGGCGAGCGCCTCGAGCGCTTGATGTACCGCCCCGGGGGACGGCCGTGAGTGTCGCTCGCGGGCTGGTGGTCGTCAAGGTCGGTGGTTCCGAGGGCATCGACTACGACGCGGTGTGCGACGACATCGCGGCGTTGCACCGCGCCGGCCGGCGGCTGGTGCTGGTACACGGCGGCAGTGCCGAGACCAACCGGGTGGCCGCGGCGCTCGGTCATCCGCCCCGTTTCGTGACCAGCCCGAGCGGCTTCACCAGTCGCTTCACCGACCGGGAGACGCTCGAGATCTTCGAGATGGTCTACTGCGGCAAGATGAACAAGGGCCTGGTCGAGAGGCTGCAACGCCGTGAGGTGAACGCGGTCGGGCTGTCGGGGCTCGATGGCCGCGTGTTCGAGGGCAAGCACAAGACGAGCGTCCGGAGCGTGGAAGGGGAGCGCACCGTCATCCTGCGCGGCGACCATACGGGCACGGTGGAACGCGTCAACGACGGCTTGTTGCGGCTGTTGCTGGACAACGGCTACCTTCCCGTGCTCACGCCGCCGGGGGCCAGCTACCAGGGCGTTGCCGTGAACGTCGACGGCGACCGCGCCGCTGCGGCCGTCGCCACCGCACTCGGTGCCGAGGCGCTGGTGCTGCTGTCCAACGTGCCCGGTCTGCTCGCCGACTTCCCGGACGAGGCCAGTCTCATCCGCGAGATCCCGGCCGGTAACGTGGCGGACTACCTGGAGGTGGCCCAGGGGAGGATGAAGAAGAAGGTACTTGGAGCCGCGGAGGCGGTCGCCGGCGGGGTGGGCCGCGTGGTGTTCGCCGACGCGCGCGTGTCAGCTCCCATCGAGCGCGCCCTCCGGGGTGAGGGCACGGTCGTCGCCTAGACGGCCGTACGCCGGCGCAGCCGGGGAAGGAAGGGACCGCATGACCGACATCGAGGAACGTAGCCAGGGCAGGGCCAGCGCCGAGCTACTGGCGCGCGATGCCGAGCACCGCTCGGGTCTGTGGGAACCGGACACCGTGTTCGTGCGCGGTGATGGTGCGCTGCTGTACGACCTGGAAGGGAACGAGTACCTCGACTGCATGGCCGGGATCGCCGTGGCCAGCGTCGGACACGCCAATGCCAGGTTGGCGAGCGCGTTGGCGGACCAGGCCCGGCGGCTCATCGTGTGCCCGCAGAATCTCGGCAACGACACCCGCACCGCCTTCGTCGAGCGGCTGTTCAGGCACGTTCCGGCGCCACTGAACCGGGTCTTCCTGTGCAACTCGGGCAGCGAGGCCAACGAGGCGGCCCTGAAGTGGGCGCGCGCCGCCACCGGTCGGAACCGGTTCGTGGCCGCCAAGCGTGGCTTCTCGGGGCGGACGCTGGGCGTGCTCCCCATGACCTGGGAGCCGAAGTATCGCGAGCCCTTCGGCCCGTACACCATGGACGTGACGTTCATCCGCTACAACGACGTCGAGGAGCTGCGTGCCGCGGTCAGCGAGGATGTGGCGGCGGTGTTGCTCGAGCCGGTGCAGGGCGAAGGGGGCATCCATCCGGCCGACGAGGCCTTCCTGCACGCCGCCCGGGAGGCCGCCAGCGCCGCCGGAGCGGTGCTGGTGTTCGATGAGATCCAGTGCGGCGTGGGGCGCACCGGTACCTTCCTTGCCAGCGAAGCCTACGGCGTGGAGCCGGACATGGTCACGCTCGCCAAGGGACTGGCGGGCGGCGTGCCCATCGGTGCCTTGTTGATGACCGACGCGGTCGCGGCCAGCATGCCGAAGGGGGGGCACGGGACCACCTTCGGCGGCAACCCGCTGGCCAGCGCAGCGGGCCTGGCGGTGTTGCAGGAGATCGAGGAGCGCGGCTTGATGGAGCATGCACGGGCGATGGGGGAGCGCCTCATGGAAGGGCTGCGTCGCATCGGCGGCGAGCGCGTGCGGGAGGTCCGTGGGCGCGGGCTCATGGTCGGCGTCGAGCTCAAGGAGAAGGCGGCGCCGGTGATCGCCGCGCTCAAGCGCGAAGGCGTGCTCACCATCGCCGGAGGGGCGACGGTCGTCCGTTTCCTGCCTCCGCTGGTGATCGACCAGGCGCAGATCGACGAGGTCCTGCTCCGGACGGCGCGTGTGCTGGCATCGTGAGTGCCGCGCCGTTCGACCCCATCGCCTTGCTCGAGCGCGCGGTCGCGACGCCGAGCCCCTCGGGCGAGGAGGGGCCGGTGGCTGCGGTGCTGGTCGAGGCCATGGCGGGCTTCGCCGACGAGGCCTTCGTCGACGATGCCGGCAACGCGGTGGGTTTGTGGGGGCGCGGCGATCTGACGGTGACGGTGCTCGGCCATATCGATACCGTTCCTGGGGATATCCCCGTGCGCCGGGAGGACGGCGTGTTGCACGGCAGGGGCGCGGTCGATGCCAAGGGCAGCTTCTGCGCAGCCGTGGCCGCGGTCGCCGGGCTGCCCGCTTCGCTCAAGGACCACTTGCGGGTACGGCTCATCGGCGCCGTCGAGGAGGAGTCCGCCAGCAGCAAGGGCGCGCGCTTCGCCGTGCGCGCCTACGAGGCACCGGATCTGGTGATCATCGGGGAGCCCAGCGGATGGGACGCCTACACCCTGGGCTACAAGGGCCGACTGCTGGCGCGGTTGACGGCCGAACGGCCCAACGTCCACTCCTCGCGTGACGAGCCGAGCGCCGCCGAGCTGGCGGTGACGGCCTTCGCGGCGGTCCGGACCTTCGTTCAGGAGGACAATCGCGGCGTGGATCGACGCTTCGACGCTCTGCAGCTGTCGCTGCGATCGCTCGACTCGGACAACGACGGTCTCGTGCAGCGTTGCGATGCGGTGCTGGGCCTCCGGCTGCCGCCGCGCTGGCCGGCAGCGGCACTGAGCGAACGCCTCGGGGCCCTGGCGTTGCCGCACGGGGTGCGCCTGTCGCTGAGCGGGCAGGAGGAGGCCTATCGCGGACCGAAGGATTCGGTGCTGGCGCGCGCGTTCAGGGTGGCGATCCGGGGAACCGGGGCGCGCCCGCGTTCGGTCGTCAAGACGGGGACTTCGGACATGAACGTCGTGGCGCCCCATTGGGCGGTTCCGATGGTGGCCTACGGGCCCGGCGACGCCGCGCTGGATCACACGCCGGACGAGCGCTTGGAGTTGGCGGAGTACCTGCGGGCGGTAGAGGTATTGCGTGCGGTGTTCGGCCGGCTCGCCGACGGGCGGCGCGCGACATCCGCGCAGTGATCCGTGCCCGCGCGCATTCGTGCGTCCAGGACGGTTGGGCTGCGTGAGGTTTCCGCCAGTACCCGTCTTCGGCGCGGCCGTATACTGGAAGCCGTATGTTGAAATTGGAGAGCGTTGCCCTCGAACTGCTGGAATACAAGGTGTCGGAGTTCCGCGCCACCCGGCAGGTTCGCGGCGGCGTCTCCGGCATGTGGGAGCTATACGGGCACCTCGGCCGGCAGATGGCGGCGCTGAGCCAGGAGGAGCGCGAGCGGCTGTCGGCTGTGTCGCAGAGCCTCAAGCTCATCTCCGACGGCGCGCAAGGCTCGGCGAAGCGCGCGCCTGACATCGACGCGTTGGTCCTGGGTGACGAGTTCGGCGTCGAGCTCGACAGTCCGGAGGTGGTGTCCATCACCACGCCGCCTGCGCTGCCGGAGGAGCGTGACGAGCAGGCGGTCCTCCAGCGACTGGCGCAGCGCGTGTGGTGGGAGCAGCTCGACGAGTTCGTGCTGAAGGTCGCCGCGGGCTGGCGGGCGGAGCGCGAGCGGCAGACCGCACGCTTGGTGTACGCCACGCTGCAGAATCTGCAACGCAACAGCGCCAAGAAGACCTTCGCGCAGGACGTGAACCTTCGTGGTTTCCGGGTCCTGGAAGCGATCCCGGAGGTCAACGATCCGCTGGTGTCGCTCTCCGACCTCGACGCGCTGGCCGAGCTCGTGCGCGAGCTGGTCAACGCCATCATGACGCTCGGGAAGCGGGGCGGCACCTACGCCGATCTCGAGGTGCGCGAAGCGAATGCGCTGGGCTTCGTGCGCCAGGCAGCGGCGGCGGTCGCGGCCGATCCCTACGCCGGGAAGCTGTCGTTGGTCGAGCACCGGGGTCCGACCAGCAAGCAGCTCCGCCTCGCGATCCAGGAGATCGCCAAGGAGCGGCTCCCCGAGGGACAGCGTGGGACGCACCGTAGGGAGTTGGAGAAGCGGCTCGCCGAGACGCTCGCGTTCGAGCGTAACCAGCGGCAGCTCTTCCAGCACGACGTGCTGCAGTTCACCGACCTGGTCCACGCCTTCTTCGAGCGTCTCGCCGATTACCTGCCGACCTCGGTGGGTGGGCGCGCGAGTGGGCCGCAGCTCGAGGGCGGAGTGCTGTTCGCCGTGAACCCGGCGCTCCGCTGGGAGACCGTGCCTCCGGGCGCGACGGCACTGACGGTGCGGCTGGTCGGTCCGCTGCGGTTCGAGCTGGCGGGGCACGATATCGCGGTGATGGGAGCGGGCCCGTCGCGCTCGCTCTTCGTCGGTGAGCAGGAGGTACCGCTCCAGGGCCGCTTGGTGCTCGATCTCGGACGCAGCAAGCTGAGCGTCTTCAGTGAGAGCGACTACGTCCACTTCCGCTACCGGGACGAGGGGCGATCCCTGGCCGTGCGTCTGGCCGAGGCTCTGGTCGTGCTGTTCGTGCTGGCTGATCGCCGGCGCGAGGACCTGTTGACGGTGCTCAAGGTCGTCGCCAGCTCCGTGCAGGGCGACCCGCAAGATCTGGTCGCCAGGGCGGTCGCGCGTGCCGGCAGCGTCAGCGCTCGCGCCCCGAACCGGCGCCAGGCCGTGGAGGGCCTGTTGCGGGGCGCCGCCCGGGCGGCGGGCATCACGCTCGATGACAATTCGGTGCTGGGCCTGGTTCAGCGTTTCGTCGACGCCATGACGGTGGATGCCAACGATGTCTCCAACGTCCTCGAGCGGGTGCCCGGCGCGGAGTCCAACGTCTACCAGCTCACCGGCGAGCCGCTCACGGTCGATCTGGGGGGACAGAAGATCACCGTTCGGCAGTACCGCGGGCGCAGCCTCGAGTCGCAGGAGAGCCTGGTCGCCATGCTGCCGGGCCAGGTGCTGGGCTCGTTCACGGATTACCTGATCGCCCCGCTCGGCAACGGTACGGTGACGCTGGTGCGCGGTGAGCAGGAACTGGCCGTGGTCTACGTTCCCGAGCTGATGACCGGCAACGGGCAGGCCCTCTGAGTCGGTCCTCCCGCCGCGAGACCAGGTCGGACCTACGACCCGAGAAGGGAGCAGCAGGATGGCGCACACGCTCGACGACTCCGCCATCGGCGAACGCCTGGCAGGGCTCGAGGGTTGGCGATTGCAGGGGGGCAAGCTCCGCCGGGAGTACCGCTTCGACGACTTCTCGGCGGCCTTCGGCTTCCTGAGCCGCGTGGCCTTGCTGGCCGAGAGACGCAACCACCACCCAGACATCTGGAACAGCTACCGACAGGTGGTCATCGAGCTGATGAGTCACGACGCCGGAGGCGTGACCGAGGTCGACCTGGAGATGGCGGCGGCCATCCAGGCACTGTCCTGATCAGGGGGCGTTCCCACCCGAGGTGCCACCCGAAGTGCCGTCGGAGGTGCCGCCCGGGCTCGGCGCGGTGCCGTCCGTAGGGGCGCCCGTCGTACCCGTTCCAGGGGTCGTCGTTCCAGGTGCAGGCGTTCCCGTTGTGCTGGTTCCCGGCGTTCCGGCGTCGGTCGTGCCGGTGGCAGGCGGAGTCGCGCCTGGAGCCGTCCTGGACGGCGGCGAGAAGGTGTAGGCCTGCTCCAGCAGCGCCAGATCCTGTCGGTCGACGCGGCCATCACCGTTGAAGTCGGCCGGCATGTTCACCCCTTGTTTGCCGAACGCCTGCCCGAACAGCACCAGGTCGTAGAAGTCGACCGTGCCGTCGTGGTTGAGATCCTCGCGAGCGTACGTGCGCTGCGCCTGGAGCGACTGCACGTCCGTGGCGGTGGGTGTGTCGGGCTCGCCGGTGGCGGGCACGGCGAACGCCATCACGCCTCGACCGCCCTCGGGCAGTCCGAGCAGGACGCCGACTTCGTGGAGGAGGACCATGGGATGCCTGGCGATCGCGCCGGACGCGACCCGGACCTCGACGCCGTCCTTGCCCGGGACGCGAAGATCCAGCGACAGCGTGTCGGGACCGAGGAGGGCGGGAGCCGCGTAGCCCAGGCTGGAGGCCGCCTTGGCGTCGATCTGGAGCGCCGCCAGATCGGGCGCCGCCTTCGTCCACGCGTCGATGGCGGCCTTGAGATCGTCCTCCAGCGTGGACGGGCCGCCGCTGGCGTCCACGGCGACCGTCCTGACCGGTGCGGCGGACGGGTTAGCCGGGGCGGGCGCCGGTGGGGTCGCTGCCGGCGGGGTCGCT
>Ga0315556_1002461_pt1 | contig 10567 bp, 9 predicted proteins | sample SalMarSW160310MG_FD_202112 | JGI IMG/M metagenome (GOLD analysis project Ga0315556, IMG submission 202112) | Salt marsh sediment microbial communities from the Plum Island Ecosystem LTER, Massachusetts, United States - Salt Marsh Sediment SW1603-10 ...
GAGGCCCCGAACAGGTAGGGGATCAGCCAACCGTAGCGCTGCAGGTTCCGGATGAGGCCCATATAGGCGTGCGAACGGAAGTGCCCGAGGTGTCCGTCCTCCTGCTCCAACTCCTGATAAGGAGGCCAAAAGGCGCCGGCGAAAGAGAAATTGTAGTGAACCCCCGCAATCACCTGCATCACGCGGCCATAGCGGTTCCCGAGTCCCCGCCGATACACGGTCTTCATCTGGGCGGCATTCGAGCTGCCGTAACGCGCGATGGGGATGCTGCGCGCCCCTTCCAGGACGCAGGGCATGCTGGTCGCCCACAGCAGCTCGTCATCCAGGTGGCGGTGGACGAAGACATGCAGGTCCGTCAAGAAGCGCAGGGCCTCCTCGCGGTGCTCGTTCGGCGGCGTGATCAGCTCCAGCAGGGCCTCGGAGAAGTCCGTGGTGATGTAGGGATGGGTCAAGGCGGAACCGAGGGCACTGGGATGGGGCGTGTCCGCAATGGTCCCGTTCGGGGAGACCCGGAGGCTCTCCTTCTCGAGCCCGACCAGATTGCCCTTCAGGCTTTCGCCGAGACCCGTTCGCACCAAGCCGGACAGCCGCCGCTCGTAGGTCGAGTAGGGTGGGTTCACGGGGAATATGGAGGGTGCTTTATTGGCCCTATGCCGGTCCGGGACCAGAGGCGAATCGGTCGGGGTATTGGGCAGGTACCTGCCGCAGCCAGGTTCTCGCCCGGCGACAACGCCGTCACCTGGCCGCCTTTCGCTTCAAGGCACTGGGGACACTGGAGCTCGGGGCACGTCCCGCCCGACGGGGCATGGCGATCCGGCACATCGAGTGTGTGCCGGCTCTTGGGAAGTATGGATCAATTCCGCTTTCAATTGCGCATCGCGGCCCGCACCCGCTCCGCTTCCTGCTCCCGCATGGCATCCACCAGGATGCGCGCCGCCTCCTTGACCTCGATGCGGGAGATCACTTCCTGTTGCTTCTCGAGGGCCTCGTCGTCGACGTGCTCGTCATCCTCGTCGATCGGGGTTATGCCTTGGGATCTAAGATACGCGTCCCGCTGATCCTTGAGCACCTTCTCGCGACGCGCCGACTCGCTCGCACGGTCCTTTTCCCGAAGGGAGACGACCTTCTGATTGCTCAGCTCCCTGAGCACCTTTGCGCGGGCGATCAGCATCTCAAACCCAGGGTCATGCCTGATCCGGGCAAGGGAACGCTGTCGCAGCCAACCTAACATGTTGGCCCTGACGTCCGACTCGGGATGGTAGCTCGCCGGACGGATGCTGGCCCAAGGTAAGGGATTGTCCAGCGAACGCTCGCCGTGATCGGAGCTATCCCCCGGGAGGGGAAACTCGATGTCCGGAATGACGCCCCGCAGCTGGGTGCTGCCACCGCTCACCCGGAAGAACTCCGCCATCGTGAGGCGCAGCCGGCCGAGGTCGTCCCTGTTTCCAGGGATGTAGCGATTCAGGTCGATCAGGGTCTGAACCGTTCCCTTGCCGAATGTCGGCTCGCCGATAATGAGTCCCCGGCCATAGTCCTGTATTGCGGCGGCAAAGATCTCAGAGGCGGAGGCACTGTTGCGATCGACCAAGACTGCAAGAGGACCCTTGTAGATGACGCCGGGCTCCGGGTCGGTCTCCACCTCCACCTTGCCAAAGGAGTCCTTTACTTGCACGACCGGGCCGGCGTCGATGAACAGGCCGGTGAGCTCCGTTGCCTCCGTCAGTGAGCCGCCGCCGTTTCCACGCAGGTCGATCACGATCCCGTTCACGCCCTTCGCCTTGAGCCCCTCGATCAGCTCGCGCACGTCGCGGGTGGTGCTACGGAAGCTTCGTTTCCCTTCGGCCTCGGCCCTGAAGTCACGATAGAAGGCGGGGACCTCGATCACCCCCACCTTCGTGCCGCGATCCTCGCCCTTCCCGTCGATCACGTCGCTCTTGGATGCCTGATCCTCCAGCTTGATCTCGTTGCGCACCAGTGAGATCTGTCGGGTCTTGCCATTGGGTCCGGTCGAGCTTGGCAGAATCTGCAGTCTGACCACGGAGCCTTTGGGACCCCGAATGAGGTTGACGACGTCCTGCAGGCGCCAACCCACCACGTCCTCCATGGTGCCGTCCAGCCCCTGCGCGACCCCGACGATCCGATCACCGCCACGTATCTGTCCCGACTGCCGTGCGGGACCGCCCGGAATCGTCCGCTGGACGACCGTGTACTCGTTGTCGCCCCGCAGGACCGCACCTATGCCCTCCAGCGATAGGCGCATGCTGATGTCGAAGTTCTCCGACGTGCTCGGAGACATGTAGCTGGTGTGGGGCTCGACGCTCTCGGTGTAAGCGTTGATAAAGGCCTGAAACACGTCGTCGCTGTCGAACTGATGGACTCGCCGGGCGAGCCCTTCATAGCGCTTGCGCAGGGTCTGGCGAATCTCGTTGTCGGTCTTCTTGGCGAGAAGCAGGGTGAGCCAATCATTCTTTACCCGCTTGACCCAAATCTCATCCAGCGCCGCCCGGGTGGCGGGCCACCGGTCTTTCGAGCGGTCGAACCGGTACTCCTCCCGGCGATTGAAATCAAACCCCTTGTTGAGCTGGACGAGCGCGTAGTCCACCCGCTCATCCACCCGCTGCCGATAGAGGCGGAAGATCTCAAAGGCCGTGTTCAGCTTGCCCCGTTTCAGCCCCTCGTCCATTTGGTGGATATCCCGCTCGAAGCGGTGGACATCTGCCGCCAAAAAGAACGATCGGTTGGGATCCAATGTCTTAAGGTAGGTATTGAAGATATGCTGCGCAAAGGCGTCGCTGAGAGAAACCTTGCGGTAGTGGAACCGTTCAAGGACCTTGTTGATGACGAGGGTCGTCTTCACCTGCCGTTGGGTCGGCACGAGAGCCGCCGGCGAGACCTCATCGGAAGCCGCGCTCGCGGGGCCGGCAGCGAACGCGATCAACAAGAGGAGACCTGTAACAAGGAGCTGGCGGTGTCTCATGTTCGAGAGGCTCGCGGAAACCGGGGAATCAGAATGAGACAATGTTAACCAGCCTCAGTTTCCCCGAGGCACCACAAAACAAGGCAGAGGTGCGACGGGCCTCGCAGGATGCGGTCGGGGCTTCTTCTGCCCTCGTATCGCGGCCGACTTGCGCCGGGCTCGATCCAACGCTGATGGCCTTGTCGCCTCCCTCCGCGCCGGGGCGATGCCCAGTGGCCAATCGGGGCTGTGGGGGGACATGGCGTCAAAGGGCGCCCGGTCCTACCGGGGGCCGAACGCTCGTCGACGTCGCTACTTCAGCTTGCCGATGCCGAGCATCTTCAAGATGTACTTTTCGTAGATCGGCTCCGAGGTACCCTTCTTCATCTTGCGGATGAAGTACTTCTCGTACGCGATCTTCGCCATGTGAACCCACTTGCCCTTCTTGAACCAGGCGACGTTACGCGGCGGGATCTGCGGCAGCGCGACGAAGGCGGCACCCGTGTCCCCCATGTCGGCAAGGCAGATCGCGTTCCAGGTGGCCAGGGTCGTCCCCTCCTTGCCCGCAATATCGTCTGCGATATTGTGGACGATCGCTGTCACCATAGACTCGATCATGTAGCCCGTCTTCGGGGCACCGGTGGGCACCGGGGTTGCTTCCACCGGGGGGATGGCGATACAGACCCCCGCGGAGAAGATGTTCTTGTACTTCGGGCTGCGTTGGTGCGGGTCCACGACGACGAAGCCCTTCGGATTGCATAGACCTTCCACCCGGGCGACACAGTCCACGCCTTTGAAGGAGGGCAGCATCATGGAATACTTGAATGCGAGCTCGTGGTCTTTGACCTTGTGACCCAGGTCATCGTACTGCTCGACATACATCTTGCCCGGCTCGACCTTCGTTACCTTCGCATTCGTGATCCACTTGATGTCGTGATGGCGCAGCTCGCTCTCGAGCATGCCCTTCGAGTCGCCGACGCCGCCCAGCCCCAAGTGACCGATGTACGGCTCGGAGCTCACGTAGGTCATGGGAACCCGGTCGCGCATCTTCCGCTTGCGCAGGTCCGCGTCCAGGATAAAAGAGTACTCGTACGCCGGCCCGAAGCAGCTGGCAAACGGCATTGCGCCGATGATGACAGGACCCGGGTCCTCCAGGAACTCCTGGTAATCCGCGTAGGCCTTTTCAGCGTGGTCCACGGTGCACACCGAATGGGTATGCCCTCCGTGAGGACCGGCCCCTTCCACCTCGTCGAAGCATAGCTTGGGGCCGGTGGCGATGATGAGATAGTCATAACCGACGGTTTGCCCGTCCTCGAGTGCGAGCTCGCTCTTCTCCGCGTCGATCTTGTCGCACCGCTTGCCAATGAAGCCGATCCCCTTGCGCTCCAGATGGGGGCCGATGTCGAAGGTAATGCTGTCACGGTCGCGCCAGCCAACCGCCAACCAGGGGCCGGAGGGCACGAACTGAAAGTACTCCCGCTCGTTGATGACGGTGATCTTGTGTTCTTTGCCAAGCTGCTCGCGAAGCTCGTAGGCACAAGGCATTCCGCCTGTGCCGGCACCCAAGACAACAATGTGCGCCATGAGACCGATCCTCTCTTGGTGACGTTAGCCGGTAACCCTCGCCACGCTTCACGATGGATTATAACCGCCCCTCCTGCGGGGAGGGGTCGGTGCCCGCTGTTTGTTAAGCTGCCGGTTCAGCTCCCTTCTTGGGCGACCCACGTAGATTGCCCAAATTACTTGCTGCAGGCCGCCCAGCTCCGTCGGGCGATCGGCGGCGCATCCGCTCAGCGACACACCGATCAAACAGGACCTCGTCCCGTCTGATAGACCTTGCGCCGGAAGAGATCCGTACGCCGGCTGACGACCCGATCCACGAACAGCAGTCCGTCCAGGTGATCGATCTCGTGCTGCACGGCCCGCGCCTCGAAGCCCTCCATCTCAAGCTCCACCGGCTCGCCCAAGGGGTCACGCGCACCCAACCGGATTCGGGTCGCGCGGATCACGTTACCCGTAAAGTCCGGAACGGAGAGGCAGCCCTCCCGGCCGATCTCGAAGCCCTCCCAATGGGTAATCTCCGGGTTCACGAGAACCAGGAAGCCGTGGCTGGCGATGCCCTTCTTGGCGGACACGTCCACGATCGCGATGCGTTGAAAGCGACCCACCTGGGGGGCGGCTATACCGACTGCTGCCGGGCCGACGCGGCGGGTCTCGTCCAGATCGTCGATGAAGGCTCGCAGCTCCTCGTCAAAGCGCGTCACCGGCTGGGAGGCCTGGCGGAGGCGCGGGTCCGGCAGGGTCAGGACGTCGAGGATCGCCATGACTAGCCGATCAGGGTCTCCACCGGGGCCACGTCCACCGCGATTCCGTCAGCGCCGAGGCCCGCAACGGCCTGCTCAAGGGCCTCGATGGTTGCATTCGAGTAACCCTGGATGTTCATGATGTAAACAGGTTGTCGCCGGTCGCCGGCCACATCGGATTCCAGCTCGAGGATGTTGAATCCCACGGCCGCGAGGGCCCCCGTAACCTTTGCCACAATACCCGCCCGATCAGCCCCGACCACCCGCACCTGGACATTTGGCGTCAGGTGGCGATGCAGCCCCCCGTCGACGGAGTCGAGATGCACACGCAGCCCCAGCGCCGCGGCAACCGGGGACAGCACCTCCTCCAGGTCGCGGGGACAGACCCCGCCCGACACCATCATCATGATCGTGAAGTTGCCTCCGAGCCGGATCATGGAGGCCTCACCGAGGGTGCAGCCGGCCTTGTACAAAGCGTCGGTGACCTTGGCGACGATCCCGGGGCGGTCCTCACCGACAAGGGTCAGCATGCTCCACTCGGTCACAGTTCACCTCCCGCCGCAGCGACACGGAGCGGTGATGGTACGCGGAAATGCAGGCACGGGAAATCAAGAATCCGGGTCGATCCAGATCAGGCTTGCCATGCGGCCGGTAGTACCCTCCCGGCGGTAGGAGAAGAAACGTCCAGGCTCCGAATAGGTGCAGAGGTAACCGCCCCATACCCTATCCACGCCGACCGCCGCCAAGCGCTGCCGCGCAAGCGCAAACAGGTCGGCGAGCCATTTGTCTCCGGGCGCGGGACGAAAGGCGACAGCGCAAGCGGGCACTTGGTCGACAAAGCGCTGCCGGAGCTCGGACCCAACCTGAAACGCTTCCGGCCCGATGGCCGGGCCGAGCCAACAGAGCAGATCGGGGGGCGGCTTCCCCATCGCCGCCACAGCCGCCTCGATCACACCGGCTGCAAGTCCGCGCCAGCCGGCATGGACGGCGGCCACGCGGGTGCCCCCGCTGTCACAGAAGAGGAGGGGAAGGCAATCCGCCGTCAACACCGCGCAGACCTCCCCCGGATCGGAAGCCACCGCAGCGTCCGCCTCGCATCCGACTGGCCTGCCCCCTGTCTCCGCAACGGCGCACCCGTGCACCTGGCGCAACCAGTGGGGATCCGCTGGCAACCCGAGCGCGTTCCGCAAGATGGCACGGTTGCGCTGCACATGCGACGGGTCGTCCCCAACATGGTCCGCGGGATTCATACTGGCGAACGGGCCGCCGCTCACCCCTCCCCGCCGCGTCGTACAGACGGCGCGCACTTGGGGCGCAGCCGGCCAGTCGGGCTCAAGCCAGTCCACGTTCCGCCCCTTGCCGCAGGAGATCCACGAGCGCCTGGAGATCCTCCGCCATCGGTATCTCCCAGTGCATCGCCTCCCCGGTCTGGGGGTGGCGGAGCCCCAGCGCAATGGCATGCAACGCTTGGCGCGGAAAGACCGGCAGCGCCCGCGCCAGCTTTGGGGACAGTCCCTTGGGCAAACGCGGACGACCTCCGTAGGTCCGATCGCCAACCAGCGGATGGCGAATATGGGCCATATGCACGCGGATCTGGTGCGTGCGCCCCGTGTCCAGTCGCACAGCCAGGAGTGTGTGGGCCGCAAAACGCTCGAGCACGCGGTAATGGCTCACGGCGGGGCGCCCGCCGGCAACCACCGCCATACGGGTCCGCTCCGACGAATGGCGACCGATGGGGGCGTCGACGGTGCCGCCAGCCACCAACCGCCCCTGCACCAGCGCCCGGTACTCCCGGTGGACACTCCGGTCCTGGAGCTGATCCACCAGGGACTTATGCGCCTGTATGGTCTTCGCCACGACTAGAAGGCCCGTCGTATGCTTGTCGAGGCGATGGACGATACCGCCCCGTGGCAGCCGGGCGAGCTCGGGCGAGTGGTGCAAGAGGGCGTTCTGCAGGGTGCCGTCCGGATTGCCTGCGGCCGGATGGACGACAAAATCGGCCGGCTTGTTCACGACCAACAGGTGCGCGTCCTCGAAGACGACGTCGAGGGGAATCGCCTGGGCCACGCACTCGTTCAGGTCCTCCAGAACCGAACACAGACGGACCTCCTCGCCGCCGCGCACCTTTTGGCGGCGGCCGCATACCGCGCCGTCCACCCTGACGTTCCCCTCGTCGATCCAGAGCTGCAGACGGCTGCGGGAGAACTCAGGCAACATGTCTGCGAGGACCTGGTCCAGACGGCGGCCGGCCATTGCGGGGCTGATGCGGAGCAGCCGCTCCGCCGAGTCAGGGACCGAGGCCACAGCAGCGACCTCCGCCATCGGTAGCGTCTCTCCCCCCGGCGGCGATGGGGTATACTGGTGGCTTGGTCTCTCGCTGGACGACGCGCTGCATGCCCGTGTTTCGATCGACGCTCACAGGCATCCTGGCCTTGTCCCTGGCTGCCTGCTCGTGGCTAGGATACAAGGAGGACAAGACGAAGGGGTGGAGCGCCAGCAAGCTATATTCGGAGGCATCGTCGGAGCTCGATTCCGGCAACTACAAGACCGCCATCGACTATTACCAAAAGCTGGACGCACGCTATCCCTTCGGCCGCTATGCGATGCAGGGGCAGCTGGACCTCGGATACGCCTACTACAAGGCGGAAGAGCCCGAATCGGCCATCGCCGCCGCCGACCGTTTCATAAAGCTCTATCCGCAGAACCCCTATGTCGACTACGCCTACTACCTGAAGGGGATCGTCAGCTACTACCGCAACATCGGTTTTCTGGATCGCTACATCCCGACCGATCCGGCCCAGCGGGACCCCGGCTCGCAGCTGGATGCCTTTCAGGACTTCGCCGAGCTCCTGCAGAAGTTCCCAAACAGCAAGTACGCACCCGACGCCCGCCAGCGAATGATCTTCCTGCGCAACAACCTTGCGAAGCATGAGGTCCACGTTGCGCGGTACTACTTGAAACGACGTGCCTATGTCGCCGCCGCCGACCGGGGCTCGTACGTGGTCGAGCACTACGAGCGCACCAGCGCGGTGGAGTCCGCCCTGGAGGTGATGATCGAGGCATACAAGCGCCTCGGGGACAAGAATCTCGCAGCGGACACGGAGCGGGTGTTGGAGCTGAATCGCAAAGAGGGACGCTTCGTCTCTGAGCCAGCGCCGCCCGGCCAAGCCAATCTTCCCCGCAAGATCTGGAATTACCTGGGGCTCGACAAGAACTAGCGGAGGGCGCCGGCCCACTGACCGTCCGTCCGGCTGCCCCTCAGATCGCCGCCGCGTCCTCCTCCCCCGTCCGGATGCGGATGGTGCGTTCGACATCGCAAACAAAGATCTTTCCGTCCCCGATCTTGCCCGTCCGAGCGGCGTTGGTGATGGCGTCGATACAGGCCTCGAGGTGATCATCGCCGATCACGATCTCGATCTTGACCTTGGGCAGGAAATCCACGATGTACTCGGCCCCGCGGTAGAGCTCCGTATGCCCCTTCTGGCGCCCGAACCCCTTGACCTCGATGGCGGTCATGCCTCTGATACCGGCTGCTGACAGGGCCTCTCGGACGTCATCCAGCTTGAAGGGCTTGATGATGGCTTCCACCTTCTTCATGCGGTTCTCCATGCTCGTTTGAGTGGGCAATTGATAAAGTATAGATAACCGCCGGAGGCTGGGACCAGGGCTAATCCGCGCCTCAGAAACCGCTCGTGATCGGGTAGCGGCGGTCGCGGCCGAACGCCCGACGGGTGATACGTACACCGGGCGGGGCCTGGCGGCGCTTGTACTCATTGCGGTCCACCATGCGTACGGCCCGCCGCACGTCTTCTTCCGGGTAGCCAGCTGCCACAATCTGCGCGATGCTCTCGTCGCCCTCGATGTAGCGGCCGAGTAGGGGATCCAACAATTCATAGGCCGGGAGGCTCTGCTGGTCGGTCTGATCCTCCCGCAGCTCCGCCGAGGGGGGCCGGGCGAGCACCCGCTCCGGGATGACGGGGGAAAGCCTGTTGCGGTAGCGGGCCAAACGATAGACCGAGGTCTTGAAGACGTCCTTGAGGGGCGCAAATCCTCCCGCCATGTCGCCGTAGAGGGTGGCGTAGCCGACGGCCATCTCGCTCTTGTTGCCGGTCGTTAGCAAGATACGCCCTTTCTTGTTGCTGATGGCCATAAGGGTAACCCCCCGGCAACGGGCCTGGATGTTCTCCTCGGTGACATCGGCCGGCAGCCCTGCGAACGCACCCTCCAGCATCGCCAGAAAGGCCTGAAAGGCGGGCTCGATGGAGATGACTGAAGACTCCACCCCCAGGGCCCGTGCCTCCGCCAAAGCATCCTCCACGCTCATGCCGGCGGTGTAACGGGAGGGCATCAAGACTGCAGCCACCTGGTCGGCACCCAGCGCGTCCGCAGCGACCGCCAACGTCAACGCCGAGTCAATGCCGCCGGAGAGGCCGACCACCGCCCCCCGGAAGCCATTCTTGCGCACATAATCGCGAACGCCGAGGAGTAGCGCCCGGTAAACAGCGTCCTCCTCCTCTGGGATGGGTGTCAGCTCGCCCCGCAGCGGCCGCGGGCGGGGCTCATGCTCGACCTCCACGAGCATCTGTGCCTCCTCGAAGAAGGGTCCCCGCTGCGTGACCTCCCCGTTTGCGTCCACGACAAACGAGCCACCGTCGAAAACCAGCTCATCCTGGCCGCCCACCAGGTTGGCGTAAACGATGGGGAATCCATGCTCCGAGGCACGCCGCTGGACCAAGGACTCCCGCTCGGACGCCTTGCCGGTGTGGTAGGGCGAGGCATTGATGTTTATCAGGAGCGCCGCCCCCGCCTCCGCGGCCTGTTCGGTCGGCCCCTCCTCCCAGATGTCCTCGCACACACTCAGGCCCAGGCGCAGGCCCTTGAAGTCGCAGACACAGGGTGCCAAGCCGGGACGAAAGTAGCGCTTTTCGTCGAACACGCTGTAGTTGGGCAGCCGCTGCTTCGCGTATTCGGCGATGATCCTTCCGTCAACGATCAACCCCGCCGTGTTGTACAGCCCGCCGAGGTCGCTTCTGGGATATCCCACGACCAGGGCAATCCCCCGGCTCTGGACGCATAGGACCTCGAGGGCTGCCTCAACCCGGGTGATGAGCCCCGGCCGCAGGAGGAGGTCCTCCGGTGGGTAGCCGGTGAGCGCGAGCTCCGGGAACACCACCAGGTCCGCCTTGTGTCTGTCGCGTGCTGCCCGCGCCACGGCGACGATACGGCCGCAGTTGCCGGCCACGTCCCCGACGAGCAGGTTGAGCTGGGCGATGAGGATACGCAACTTCGGTCAGGTCCCGAGGAGGTC
>Ga0315556_1002462_pt1 | contig 10566 bp, 9 predicted proteins | sample SalMarSW160310MG_FD_202112 | JGI IMG/M metagenome (GOLD analysis project Ga0315556, IMG submission 202112) | Salt marsh sediment microbial communities from the Plum Island Ecosystem LTER, Massachusetts, United States - Salt Marsh Sediment SW1603-10 ...
CCGAAAATGCGCGCACCTTGCTAGGTACGCTTACCCATGCGCCGGTCGTTTTTTGCCGAAGCTGAGTTTATAGTCTTGCGGACCAATCAGGTCCTTGGCGGTACCCAGCCGCACGCGCGATAAAATTTCCTAATCGTTTAAGTCGTGGGCGCTTTGCTTGTTTTGGCCGTGGAACTTCAGCCTAGCCCTCGCCGCCTGCGCCGCTCCGGGCCAACAGTCCGAGCGCACACCGCCTATTGCCCAGCTGCTCTTCTGTTGGCTCAGGGACCCGGGAAACACGGACCAGCGTCGGCGCGTGATAGATGCGACGAAAAAGCCGCGATACGTACCGGGCGTGCTCGACCTGCGCACCGGACCGCCCCCGCCCAGTGATCGGCCGATCGCAGACGACAGTTTCGCCGTCGGCGTCTACCTGCGCTTCGACGACGAGCAGGCTATGCAGCGATACCTTGCCGATCCGGTGCACAGGCGCACGCTGAGGGACGTGCTCGCGCCACGATGCGGCCGAATCCAGGCTTACGACTTCTACGTCCCTTGACCGACGCGCCGCGCTCGGGCTTCTGCGCGCCCCAGACTCAGGGGTGCGGCCGGGAACAGGGACCCGCCGCGGGATCAAACGACCAGTCGGCGGCGCACGAAGACCACTGCGAGATAGAAGCCCAAGGCGGCGTAGGCGGCAAGCACCGCAACGTGGACCAGGGGATGGGTCAGCGCGCCGCCTGCCACCAGGGGTCTCGACAGGGCCACGGCGTGGGTGAGCGGCAGCACCTGGACCAGACCCTGGAGCGCGTGCGGCAGCGAGGAGATCGGGTAGAAGACGCCCGAGAGCAGGAACATGGGCGTGATCACCATCACCGTGTAATAGTTGAAGAAATCGTAGCCGGGCGACAGGGCGCTCATGACGATGGCGGGTCCGGCGAAACACAGGCCCGTGAGCAGGATCACCGGCAGCGCCCAGAGCGCCTGCCAGCCGACTACCACCCCCAACAGGGCGGCGACGACGAGGATCGCTGCGCCGCTGAACAGGGCCTTGGTGGCACACCAGATCATCTCGCCCGCAATGATGTCGTCGATCTCCAACGGCGTCGCCAACAGCGCCTCGTAGGTGCGCTGGGGCTCCATGCGCGTGTAGACCGAATACATCCCTTCGAAGCTGGCGGTGGTCATGGCCGAGGACGCGATGATGCCCGAGGCAAGAAACGCAAGGTAGGGCATGTCGCCCATCTTGCCGATGAAGAAGCCCAAGCCGTAGCCCAGCCCCAGGAGATAGAGTGCGGGCTCGCCGAAGTTCATGACGATGGCGGGCCCGATGAGCTTGCGCCAAACCAGCATGTTTCGCTGCCAAACCGCCAGCGCACTCATTCGAACCTTGGGGGCACGCCAGTCCATCAGTCCCTGAGCTCCCGACCGGTCAGCTTCAAGAACACGTCTTCGAGGTCCGCCGGGCGGTGCAGAAAGGTCAGACCGTGCTTGGCACGCAGCTCTTGCAGGAGCCCCGTGGCACTTCGCGTATAGCAATAGAGGCTGGTGCCGAAGCGCTCGACCCGGCAGCCGGTACGCTCCCCCAGCGCGGCGATCGCCGCGTTGGTCACCCCGCGGATCTCGATGACCTCCGGCTCGACGTGGCGCTCGATCAGCTCGCGGGGCGAGCCCTGGTCCAGGATGCGCCCGTCGTCCATCACTACCAGCTCGTCGCAGAGCCGCTCGGCCTCCTCCATGTAATGGGTGGTTAGGATCAGGGTGGTGCCGTGATCCTTCAGGTCGGTGAGACGTGCCCAGATGACGTGTCGGGCCTGGGGGTCGAGGCCGGTGGTGGGCTCATCGAGCACCACCAGCTCGGGCTCGTTGATCAAAGCGCGGGCGATGGTGAGACGCCTTTTCATCCCCCCGGAGAGGGAGTCCGTCTTGGAGTCGGCCCGCTCGGCGAGATTCGAAAGGTCCAGCAGCTGCCGGATACGCTCTTCGACCATCGGGCCACGCTGGCCGAAGTAGGTGGCGTAGACCCGTAGGTTCTCGACCACGGTAAAGTCCGGGTCCAGGTTATCCAGCTGGGGAACGACCCCCACCCTGGCCCGCACCTCCGCTGCCCGCTCGGGTATCGGCAGCCCGAAAACGCTGAGCGAGCCAGCGTCGCGCGGCGTGAGCCCAAGCACCATACGCAGGGTGGTCGTCTTGCCCGCCCCGTTGGGCCCGAGAAGTCCAAAGCAGCGCCCCCTTTGGATGCGGAAGCGCACGTCGTCCACCACCAGGCGGCGACCGTAGCGCTTTCGCAGTCCTTCGGCGACGACCACCGGGTCCGGCAGGCTGGCGGTTGTCAGCGGGGCTGAGGTCATGGTCCGGGCATTATCCGCCAAAGCGCGGGGCCCGCGCACGCCTCCCCGGATGCGCTCAGTCGCAGGCCGCCTGCTCTCTCGCCCAGACGAGCACCGCCCGCACCCGCGGCACCAGCAACCCGTATGCCTCCGTATAGGCAAGCCACCGATATTCCTGGTGCTCGGACCGACGCAGCACTACTACCCCGGCGGAGAGCCGCTCCGGATGCGACGGGGCCCGACCGATCGGTCTCCCAGCCCCCATAATCCTCGTCGAACCCCGCCTCTTCGCCTTCCTCGTGCTGGCAGACCCTCGCGCAAAAGACGAACTTTTCGTTAGGATTCCCAAAGTGCGACATTGAAGGGAAGCCTGCCTCCCCACCGTTGACCCGAGCCAGCCGCGGCGCAGCGAATCCGGAGCCAATCGCCCAATGTATTCTTCCGCCCACCAAAGTCCAGTCGCATCACTCGAGCCCGAGCCTCTCAAGGAGCTGCCAGGGCCGCCCCGAATCCTCGCCGAGCTGGCGGCGGAGGCGGACATCCGCTTCAACGGTAGCCGGCCTTGGGATATTCGGGTCTACCAGAGGGAGGTCTACCGGCGCATCCTTACCCGAGGCTCCCTGGGCTTCGGCGAGGCCTATATGGACGGGCACTGGGACGCCGAGCGCCTCGACGAAACCTTCGAGCACCTGCTCGGTGCCGATATCGACCAGAAGATCAAAGGCCCGGCGCGCCTGCGCCTGGCCGCCATGATCCTACGATATTGGATCTTCAACCTCCAATCCCCATCGCGCGCCTTCGAGGTGGGACGACGCCACTACGACATCGGCAACAACGTCTACCAGGCGATGCTGGACCCGACCATGAGCTACAGCTGCGGCTACTGGAAGGACGCCACAACCCTGGAGCAGGCGCAGCTCGCTAAGCTCGATCTGGTCTGTCGCAAGCTGGACCTCGCACCCGGGCAACGCCTTCTCGATATCGGCTGCGGCTGGGGTGGGCTGGCCGAGCACGCCGCTCGACACTATCAGGTGGAAGTGTTCGGCGTGACAGTCTCGGAGCGCCAGCTTACGCTCGCCCGAGAGCGCTGCCGCAACCTACCCGTGCGCATCGAGCTGATGGACTACCGCGATATCTCGGGGCGTTTCGACCGAGTGGTCTCGGTCGGCATGTTCGAGCACGTGGGCACGAAGAATTTCGGCCCCTATTTCGAGAAGATCTGTCAGGTGATGGACGACGCGGGCCTGTTTCTACTCCACACCATCGGCGATTGGATCAGCACGAAGACCCTCGATCCCTGGATCGAGCGCTACATCTTCCCCAACGGCAAGGTCCCTTCGGCCCGGCAGCTGAGCTCTGCCTTGGAGGGGCGGATGCTATTGGAGGATTGGCACAACTTCGGTCCGGACTATGACCGCACCCTGATGGCCTGGTGGGACAACTTCGACGCCGCTTGGCCTGCGCTGCGTGAGCAAGGCTACGACGAGCGCTTCTACCGCATGTGGAAGTACTACTTGCACTGCTGCGCCGGCTATTTCCGCTCGCGCCAGGGCCAGCTCTGGCAACTGGTCCTCGCAAAACGCGCACGAAGAACGCCCTATCGCTCCATCCGCTGAGCGATCCGGGTCATCCTGGCGAATCATCCGTCGAACGCCGGGTAGCTGACCTCGATCACCCAGTACAGTCTCTCGCCGCTCGGGGTATGTACCTGCACCTCGTCGTCGATTGCACGTCGCAGCAGCGCCCGCGCCATCGGAGAGTCCATGCTGATGTAAGCCCTGGCGGGATCGAATTCGTCCGGACCCACAATGCGATACCGGCTCTGGACACCCTCTCCGTCCTCTAGGGTCACCCAGGCACCGAAAAACACCCTCTGGCGATCGGTCGGGGGCTGCGAGACCACCTTCAGCTCGGGAAGGCGCCGCTGGAGGTACCCGATTCGCCGGTCGATCCCTCGCAGCTCCTTCTTTCGGTAGATGTATTCGGCGTTCTCCGAGCGGTCGCCCTCGGCAGCCGCGGCAGCCAGGGCCCGCGTGACCTCCTCCCGGCGCGTCCACAGCCCCCGAAGCTCCGCCTGCAGGCTGCGAAATCCCTCGGCGGTGATGTAGGGAGACTTCACGGGCTTCGATTCCGGCTCGCTCATGGCCGATGGCTAGCAGCTTGTCGACTTTCGCCTTCTGCATGCAGATTGTTCAATAATTGAACCAATTTCGTTGCGCCACGCAAATTTGGGACCAGTTTTCGACTACGGAAAGCTCTCGAATTCGCGTACGAGTGCGCCGTGAGTCAAAGTCCGTACAGGCTCCTAGGACGCACGGCCTTTCAGCGTGCCGACTGGCGCTCCAGAAAGACCGAGCTGCGCCAGAGGCTGACTCGGTCTCCGCGGTAGGCCTGGCTGTATTCGGCACCGGGGGGAACGGGCTTTCTTCCGGACTGATACAGGATCAGGTAACCGTCCGGATGCTGCTTCGCCCAGGCGAGAGCGGCGTCCGAGTCCGCCTCCTCTAAGGGGTGGGTCAGGCGCCCAAGGAATTGATACTGCCCGTGGTATTTGCCGACGTTGAGCACCGGTCGGCCCTCCGCCTGGTAGGCGGCGACGCGGCGTGCCACCTCGCTGAGATCATAGGCCTGACCCACGGCCTCGGCTAGCGCCAAGTGCAGACCGCCGACCCCGACCGTGGCAGCCAGCGTAATCGCCGGCACCAAACGGCGCGAGGGCTGCGGCGGAAGGCGCAGCGCCAACGCCCCGAGCAGGACGAGCAACAGCCCCCAGGCAGGATGGACCGCGCTCAGCCACGCGGGGGCCTTGGCGGCCGGCACCCATCCCACCGTCGCGATCACCAGACCGAGCGTCAGCAATCCGAGGCCCGGGACCACCAGACGCTCCCGCCCCTCGAAGCCCGGGGCCCCGACGAGCCACCGCGCGGCCATGATCGCAAGCGCCGGAACGATCGGCAGCAGATACTTGACCTGCTTGCCGCTCACCAGACTGAATAGAATCAGCACGGGCACCGCCCAGGCGATCAGAAACCGTCCCGCGGACTCCCCCAGGCAGCCGCAGGCGCGGGCGGAGCGCCAGAGCCTCGGCCAGGCGACCCAAGGTAGGAGGGCCGGCGGAAGCACCGCCAGATACCACCACCAGGGCTCGGCATGCGCAAAGGAATCGCGCAGTCGACCAGCAGTCTGCCCCCAGAGGATGGCATTGCGGTAGGCCTCGCCGCCTGCCTGGGCGGCGGGCAGCGCCCAGGCCAGGGTGGCGCCGACCCCGAGCACCACCGCGAAAGCGATTCCGGCATACCACCGAGGCCAGGCCGGATGGGAAGCTCCCCTCAGCCACCAGGGCGCGAGCAGCGCTGCCGGCAGCACGTGGAGCAGGATCACCGGTCCCTTGGCGAGGCCACCCAGCCCCAGGGCCAGCCCCACGCCGGCCCAAGCGCGCCAGAAGGCCCCCTCTGCGCGGGCCGCTCTAAGCAGACCGAGCATGCCCAGTAAAGTCGCAACGACCAGCAGCAGATCGAACTGCACCACGGTCAGAAAGAGCAGCCACAGAATCGTCCCTGCGAGCAGCCCCGCAGCGCGGCTGGGCAGCGGCCTCAAATCCGACCAGAGGCGCCCGCCAAGCCGGGCCGTGAGAATCAGCGCCAAGGCGCCGAACAGGGGACCGATCAGGCGCGGCCACCATTCGTTGACACCGAACAACCACCACCCCGCGTGCATGAGCCAGAACAGCAACGGCGGCTTGTCGCTGTACGGGTCACCGTTGAGGTAGGGGACCAGAAAGTCCCCGCGCCGCCACATTTCCCAAGCGACGGACAGATAGCGCGTCTCATCGACCGGCAGCAAAGGGCGGGTAAGCAAGGCAACCCCGACGAAAAGGGCCCAGAGTGACGCCCAGAGAAGCCCCTCGGAGAGGGCTTCGCGACGCTGATCCGCCCTCACCGGGACGACCCGCTCGCGGTGCCGGACGCTCCTTCGGCGTCCATGTGCAGCTCGGCGTCGAGCTCGCGCTCCAGGTCCGGGCTCATCCGGTGGGCACGCCGGTAGTGGCGCAACAGATAAAGCCCCAGGGCCCCGGAGGCCAAGAACAGGACGACCGCCGACCCGGTGCGCCACAGCGGGTTCAGGTTAATCCCGCTGCCCACCAGGGCGAATACGAGGGTCTGGGGAATGAATCCGACCGCAGAGCCGAGAAAGAAGGGCACGGCAGGGACGGTGCTGACGCCGGCGGCCAGATTGGTGAAGACGTTGCTGCCCGCGGGCAGAAAGCGAATCAACACTGTTGCGGTAAAGGTATTTGCGCTAACAAACGCGTCCAGACCGCGGAACTTGGCGGAGAGCCTGCCGGCCGCTTTGCTCCCGATCAAGCGTGCAGCATAAAAGCTGAGGATGCAGCCCAGCTCGGTCGCGATCAGACCGAGGAGACTCCCGACCATGAGACCGAAACCGTAACCGCCCAAGAAGCAAACAAACTGGCGTGGCAGCCCGACAGCCGTGAACCCGGCTCCGACCGCGAGAAACAGCAGCTCGCCGACGACTCCCCGCCCGCGCACCTGGGCATCGATCCAGGATTGGTTGAACAGCCCGGCATGCTGGCTGAGCTCGAACAGATATCCCAGGCCCGCCAGGGCCGCGATCGTCAGCAGCCCCCGCAGTATCGAGCCCCATCTCATCCGGCGGCGTCTCCGATACGCCTCGTCGCCGGCTCGCTCACCTCCGGTATCCGGGCACGGCGTTGCAGCCAGATAACGCCGAGGAGGTCCACCAGCCCCACCCAAAGACGATTGTGGAGGCCGTACTTGGACCGGCCGCGCTCCCTGGGACGGTGGTTGACCTCCACAGAGCGCACAGAGCCGCCGTTGCGAATCACCAGCGCAGGGAGGAAGCGGTGCATGTGATCAAAGTACGGCAGCTGCAGAAAGGTCTCCCGCGAGAAGACCTTGAGACCGCACCCGGTATCGGGGGTACGGTCCCCTAGCAGGCGGCTGCGCACGCCGTTGGCGACTTTGGAAGAGAGCCGCTTCACCCAGGTGTCGCGCCGTTTTCGCCGGTAGCCGGCGATCAGCTGAAGCTCAGGCGGACGATCGAGGGCCAGGGCGGCGGCGAGCAGCTTGGGGACATCCGCCGGATCGTTCTGGCCGTCACCGTCCAGGGTCGCGATCCAAGGTGCACGCGCCGCCCGGACCCCGGTGCGGATCGCAGTGCTCTGACCGCAGCTCCGGGCATGGCGCAGCACGCGTAGCGCCGGGAGATCCTGCGCGGCCTCGGCCAGACGCTCCGCGGTGGCGTCGGTGCTGCCGTCGTCGACGTAGATCAATTCGTAGTCGACCCGGCGGTCCAGAGCAGCGCGGATCTCGCCGACCAAGGGCAGAATGTTGTCCTGCTCGTTGTAAACCGGGATGACGACCGAGATTTCCATGGATGGGACTGCCCGCGTGCTGAGGACGCCCCCATGGGACGCGCTGCGGCTGAATCGACCGCGAAGGTCCACCCCTCTGCGGCAGATGATCCCGGGCCACACGAATGCGGCTGTGCCCCCGGACCGGGCTGCGCAATATAGCAGGGTTTACCGCGCATGGACCAGCGCGAGCGGACAAAGGGCCCGCGACAGACGGGGCGCCGGAGCACACCGGACCGCAGAGCCAGCGACGCGGCCGAGCGCAACGCTGCAGAACCGGGCGGATCGCGCACCGGAGCAGCAGGTCGGCGGGCAAGGCGGGTTAGAGCACCGCGCGCGGATAGGATCCGAGCACCTTGTAGAGCGCGGCGTCCTGCTGGAGCACCCGAAGCGCTTCGGCCACGTGCGGCTCGTCCTGGTGACCCTCTACATCGACGAAAAAGACATACTCCCAGATCCCGCGCCGCGAGGGGCGTGACTCGATGCGGGTCATGCTGATGCCGTACTCGGCAAACGGGGCGAGCAACCGGTAAAGGCTCCCCGCCTGGTTGCGGGCCGCTACCAGCAGGCTGGTCTTGTCGTGGCCGCTGGGCGCCACGGCCTGCTTGCCGATCACCAGGAATCGGGTGGTATTCCCCGGCTCGTCCTCGATGTTACGCGCGAGGATCTGCAGCCCGTAGATCTCCGCCGCGGTCTCACCGGCGATCGCCGCAGCCGACATCGTCTCCTTGGCCCGTCGGGCCGCCTCGGCGTTGCTCCCCACCGCGATACGCTCCGCATGGGGAAGATGGCGATCCAGCCAGCCCCGACACTGCGCCAGCGACTGCTGGTGGGAATAGACCACAGTCGCGTCGGCCGGCGAGCCCCCGGCGGCCATCAGGTTGTGGTTGATCCTCAGCATCACCTCGCCGCAGATACGAAGCGGCGAGGCGAGGAACATGTCCAGGGTATGGCTGACCACCCCCTCGGTGGAGTTCTCGACCGGCACCACGCCGTACTGGCACTCCCCCGATTCGACCTCGCGGAACACGTCCGGTATGGCCCCGAAGGGCTGGGTGCGCACCGAATGGCCGAAATGCTTGAGGGCGGCGGCTTGGGTGAAGGTGCCTTCGGGTCCGAAAAAGGCGACCGTGAGGGGCTGCTCCAGGGCCAGACAAGCGGACATGATCTCGCGGAACAGCCGAGCCAGCTCCTCGCCGTCCAGGGGGCCCTCATTCTGGGCTTTGACCCTCCGCAGGATCCCCGACTCACGTTCCGGGCGATAGAAGTTGGTCGCCGGGTCCTCGACCAGCTTGATGCGGGCCACCTCTTGGGCGAGGCACGCACGCTCGTTGATCAGACGGCGCAGCTCGTCGTCCACCGCATCGATGCGCTCGCGGATCTCCTTCAGCTTGCCGTCGTCATTCATCGGATGTGGCTGTCCCTCAGCGCGCCCCAGGCGCCAGCCGCGCGAGTCGGATCACTTGTCGGCGGGTCCCAGATAGCGCACCGAGAGCACCCCGTCGATGGCCCCCATATCCCCGATCAGCTTCTGGTCCGGCTCGCGGTCCACATCGAGCAGGGTCACGGCGATCTGGTCCCTGGACCTGTTGAGCATGTCGATGATGTTGATTCCCGCCTTGCCCAAATCGCTGGAGATCTGCCCCACCATGTTCGGTACGTTGCTGTTGACGACCGCGATGCGATGTCCGGCGTTGCGGGGCAGATTGATCTCCGGGAAGTTCACCGCGTTGGTGACGTTGCCGTCTTCCAGATAGGCCTTCACTTGCTCGGCCACCATAATCGCGCAGTTGTCCTCGGCCTCGTTGGTCGAGGCGCCCAGGTGCGGCAAGGTGATCACCCGGGGATGGTCCTTCAGCAGGTTGCTGGGGAAATCGCAAACGTAGGCGTGGAGTCGGCAGTCGTTGAGGGCGGCCACCGCCGCCTCGTCATCGACGATGCCGTTGCGCGAAAAGTTGAGCAACACCGCGCCCTTCTTCATCAAGTTGATCCGGTCCAGGTTGACCATGTTCCGGGTAGAGTCCGTGAGCGGCACGTGGAAGCTGACAAAGTCGGACCTGGAGAGCAGGTCATCGACACTGAGCGCCTGTTTGACCTCGGAGGCCAGCTGCCAGGCCCTGCGCACAGTGATGGTGGGATCGTAGCCGATCACTGCCATCCCAAGGGCCCGGGCCGCGTTCGCGACCTGCACTCCGATGGCCCCCAACCCGATCACTCCGAGGGTGCGGCCAGGCAGCTCGAAGCCCACGAACTGCTTCTTGCCCGACTCCACGGCCTTGTGGATCTCTTCGTCGCTGCCACGCAGGCCGGTGGCGAACCGCCAGGCCTGGGGGATGTTCCGCGCCGCAAGCAGCATGCCCGCCAGCACCAGCTCCTTCACGGCGTTCGCATTCGCCCCCGGGGCGTTGAACACCGGCACACCGCGCGTCGTCAGCTGGGCTACCGGGATGTTGTTCACCCCCGCACCCGCCCGGCCGATCGCCTTTATCGTGTCCGGAATTTCCATGTTGTGCATGTTGAACGAGCGCAGCAGGATCGCGTCGGGGTGCGAGATCTCCGAAGCGACCTCGTAGCCCTCGCGCGGCAGCCGCAGCAGGCCGGCAACGGAGATATTGTTGAGCGTCAGGATATTGAACATGGTTGTTTGAGTAGGCAGTAGATAGTAGACCGTAGACAGGGGAACGCGGAGACACGGCTCGGAGATGGTACGCCCGGAATCCCCGCAGGTCGTGAGGCCAGGCGGATGCCTTCGAAGCTGACAGTAGACAGTAGACAGGGAAACACCGCGAGCACCCGCGCCATAGCGACGGCAGCCGTGGGCCTTTGCATCTGGGTCCATCACGCCTCGCCCAAGACGGC
>Ga0315556_1002463_pt1 | contig 10565 bp, 4 predicted proteins | sample SalMarSW160310MG_FD_202112 | JGI IMG/M metagenome (GOLD analysis project Ga0315556, IMG submission 202112) | Salt marsh sediment microbial communities from the Plum Island Ecosystem LTER, Massachusetts, United States - Salt Marsh Sediment SW1603-10 ...
TTCCCCAGACACGCAGCATCGCGGCGACCATGGCGCTGAAGAGCGACCGCGCGCCTCAGATAATCGACGCGGAGCTGATTCCGACGGCTGCCGGCGAGCCCCTGTTGACCGAGGCCACCGTGCCCACCCATATCAACGAGATCGTCCTATCGGCGAGTGCGGCTGCGCGCCTTGCCCTGCGCGCCGGAGACGATGTCGACGGTAGCATTTCGCGGCGGTTTCGAGGCCGCAGCGAGCGCGTGCATCTGAAGCTGCACGTGATCGCCGTCGCCCGTCCGGCAGCCTTCCAGCGCGAGGGCGCCTTCGCGCCCTTATCGTTGGTGGAGGCGACAGAGGACTTCCGCGACGGCCACGCCGTTCCGGCGCTCGGCTGGAGCGGAGAGACCGTCGCCGACAGCGCCCGAAGCTTTCCCAGCTTCCGTCTCTATGCGCGCTCGATCTACGACGTGGGCCCCCTGCGCGACCTCCTGGTAGGCCAAGGCATAGAGCTGCACACCCGCGCTGCGGATATCGAGGTCGTCCAATCCATCGACCGTAACCTGAGCGCTGTCTTCTGGGTGATCGCCGTAATCGGACTAGTCGGCTTCTCGCTTTCCCTGGGCGCCAGCCTCTGGGCCAACGTCGACCGCAAACGCCGCGAGCTCAGCGTGCTGCGGCTGGTAGGATTCCGAACCGGCGATATCGTCTGGTTCCCGGTCGTGCAATCCGCCCTGACGGCCGCGGGAGGCTGGTTAGCGGCCTCCGCCATCTACCTGGGGGTCGCCTACACGGTCAACTCGATGCTGGCGCCCCAGGTACGCCCGGGAGAGACCATCTGCCTGCTGCTGCCCCGGCATTTCGCCATAGCACTGGCTCTGACCCTCGGCGCGGCGGTGATAGCGTCGACGCTGGGCGGCCTGCACGCAGCCCGCATCGAGCCATCCGAAGGGCTCAGGGATATCTGATCGGCACTACTCGGCCCGCAAGGCCTCGACCGGATCGAGCCGGGCGGCGTTGCGCGCCGGCACCACCCCCGCGACCATCCCCACCAAGATCGCGAGCAGCTCGGCGATGAGGACGTAGTACCAGGGGGTGTGGACGGGCAGCGACGGGACAAGCGCACCGAGCAGCCAGGCCCCGCCGGCGCCCAGCATCAGACCTGCAGCCCCACCCAGGCCCGAGAGGACCACCGCTTCGCCGAGAAACAGGACCAGGATCTGGCGTCGCTCGGCGCCGATCGCCCTCAGCACGCCGATCTCGGCGGTGCGCTCGTTGACCGATATGGTCATGATGGTGAGGATGCCGACGCCACCGACCAGCAGAGAGATACCGCCCAGGGCCCCAACGGCCAGAGTCAGTATCCCCAGGATGGAGCCAAGGGTCTCGAGCATCTGCTTCTGGGTCGTGATGGTGAAATCCTCGCCTCCGTGCCGGCTCTTGAGGCGGGCCCTGACCGCCTGGACGACCTCGTCGACATCGACGTGCACGTTGTAGATCATGTTGATCTGCATCAGGCTTTCGCGGTTGAACATAGAGAGGGCCCGAGCGGCCGGGATGAAGACCGTGTCATCCAGATCAAAGCCGAGCATCTGGCCTTTCGACTCCATGACCCCGATGACGCGGTAGCGCTCCCCTGCGATGCGCACCAGCTGGCCCAGGGGGTTGTCCTGACCGAACAGCTCGTGGCGCATGCGACTGCCCAATGCGACCAATGAACGGGCCGCGCGAGGATCATCGTTCGGGAGGAACCGCCCCATGGCCACGCCAAGCTGCCAGAGCTGGGGCATCTCCGGGCCAACCCCTAGCACGGTCGTGCGCCGTCGGTGGCCACGCGCCTCAACGGACGCGTTGCCCTGGACCAGGGGCACCACCGCTTCGATATCGCGCACCGACTTGAGCGCTTCGGCATCGCCGAGGGTCAGCGGACGAACGTTGGCGAGGATCCCCCCCGCGATGCCCGCCGTCTTGGTTTTTCCGGGCGAGATACTGATCAGGTTGGTGCCAAACTGGGTGAACTCGGCCAGGACGAAGCGGTGCACGCCTTCTCCGATCGAGGTCAGCAGCACGACGGACCCTATGCCCACCGCGATGCCCAGCGCGGTGAGGAAGCTGCGCATGCGCTGGGTGACCAGGGCACTGGCGGAAAGGCGTGTGAACTCGCGCGGACCCACGGGATCAGCCTCTGCGCGTGAGCGCCCAAACCGGATCGAGGGCCGCGGCCCGGCGCGCCGGCGCGATCCCGAATACCAGGCCCGTGAGCAGGGCCACGCCCACGGCGCTGAAGAACGACCAGAGGGGGATCTGAACCGGGAAGTCCGGAAACACCCTCGTCAACACCCACCCGCTCACCAGAGCCGCGAAGATGCCCAGGGCCGCTCCAGCCAGCGAGAGCAACGCGGATTCCATCAGAAACACCGAGAGGATCTGTCGTTCCTGGGCGCCGACAGCCTTGAGCAGCCCGATCTCTCCGGTGCGCTGGGAGACCGACACCAGCATCACATTCATTATTAAAATGCCCGCCACCGCGAGGCTGATCGCGGCGATCCCCGCCACGGTGAGCGTCAACGCCTTGAAGATGCGGTCGAAAGTGGCCAGCACGGCGTCCTGGGCGATCACCGTGACGTCCTCTTCGCCGTCGTGGCGTGCCTTGATGATGTTGAGCACGTCCTTCTCGCCGCGCGGCACGTCCTCTCGACTCTTGGCCTGGATCAGTATCCGCAACAGCGAGGACGTGTTGAACAAAGCCTGCGCCGAGGCCACAGGGATGATCACCACCTCCATGAAATCCACGCCGATCGACTGACCCTTCTCCGCAAGTATGCCGATGACCCGGAAGCGCCGATCGTTCAGCCGTATCCACTCCCCGAGTGCGTTGGCGTTGCCGAACAGCTCTCGCTTTACGTTCTGCCCGATGACGCACACGGACAACGGTCGGGTGGGATCGCCCGGGGGCAGGAACTGGCCCTGGACCACGGCCAGCTGGCGCACCAGTGCCAGCTCCCAGGTGGAGCCCATGACATTGATCTCGCGCTGCCGATCGCGCCAGGACGCGGGTGCCGCACCGAGTGTCAGAGGGGCGACATGGCGAACCGCCGAGCTGCGATACAGCGCCATGGCGTCATCCAGGGTCAGGTCACGCGGGGTCGTGCCGAGCAGCGGCGGGGCGCCACCCACCGTCTCGGAGCGCCCGGGCATGACCACCAGCAGATGGGTACCCAGCTCGGCGAATTGATTCACGACATAGAGGCGGGCCCCCTCCCCCAGAGAGGTGAGCAGGACCACTGAGGCAACCCCGATCGACATGGCCAGCAGCAGCAGGATGGTGCGCACGCGAAAGCCGCTGATCGAGCGGCTGCTGTAGCGGACGACGTCTTCGAGGGTCATTGGCTGTTGCCGATCCGGCGTGGGCCTGGCTCAGGCGGCGGTGTCGGAGACGATCCGCCCGTCGGTCATATGCACGCGCCGCTTCGCCCGCCCCCCGACCTCCGGGTCATGGGTGACCACCAGCAGGGTGATCCCCTGGCTATTCAGGTCCTCGAGGGTATTGATCACCACCCCGCCGGAGACGTGATCCAGGTTTCCGGTAGGCTCGTCGGCGAGAATGATGCTCGGCTTCATGATCACCGCGCGCGCTATGGCGACGCGCTGGCGCTGACCGCCCGAGAGCTGATTCGGCCGGTGACGGGCGCGGTCCGCCAGACCCATCGTCTCCAGCGCCGAATTCACCCGCTCGCGCCGCTCGTCGGGATCGATCCCGGCCAACATCAGCGGCAGCTCCACGTTCTCGGCCGCCGTCAGGCGTGGAATCAGATGGAAGGACTGGAAAACGAAGCCTATCTTGTCGCGTCGCACCTCGGCCTGCTGGTCATCGCTCAGCTCAGTGGTGCGCACACCATCCAGGAAATAGTCCCCTGCGTTTGGCCGATCGAGCAATCCCAGGATGTTCAACAGCGTGGATTTTCCCGAGCCGGAGGAGCCCATGATTGCGGCATAGGACCCCGGCTCGAAGCTGAGGCTGACGTCTCTCAGGGCATGGACATCCTCCTCGCCGAGCTTGAAGATGCGCTCTACCCCGCGAATCTCGATCATTTCGCCGGCGCCCCCTCCCGGGCCAGCGCGCCGTCCTTCACGCCGTCGCGATCCACGGAAGTCACTACCAACTCCCCGGGCTTCAGCCCATCGAGCACCTCCGTGAAGTTCCAGTTGGTCAGCCCCACTTTGATCTGGCGCTCGTGCAAGCGCCCCGAGTCCGGGTCCAGGACAAAGACGCGCTTGCCCTCGACCACCGCCTCGGTGGGAACCCGCAGCGCCTGAGGGTGGACCTGCAGGACGATCTCGACGTCGGCGCTGTAGCCGGCCAGCATCCGTTCCAGGTCCGCCTTGTTCACGAAGTCGACCTCGACATCGACGGTACGCGCCTGCTTCTCGAGGGCGAGAACGTAAGGCGCAACCCGTCTCACGCGGCCCTCGAACACGCGGGTGCCATAGGCATCGAGCGTGATCCGCGCCGGCATGCCCTTCTCCACTCCCGCCGCGTCCACCTCATCGATGGGAGCGCTCACATAGAAGCAATTGAGACCGATCAGATCGACGATCGGCTGGGTGGCGATCCCCGGCGGGGAGGGCGTCACATACTGTGAGAGCTCTCCGTTCACGTTGGCGACCACGCCGTCGAAGGGTGCCAGCAGCCGCGTACGGGACAGCTTGGCCTCCGAGACCCCGAGCTTGGACTTGCTGACGTCTATGGCCGTTTGCGCCGCAGCGCACTCGGCCTTGCGGGCCTTGGCCTGGGTCACCGCCTTGTCGGTCTGCTCCTCCGAAGCCACCCCGCGCTTCTGCAGCTTGAGCATCCGGTCGGCTTCGCGCTGCGCTACTTCGGCGTTGAGACAACTGGCCCGGGCCTTGCTCACAGACGCCTGAATCTCGCTCCGAGCGAGGTCCACTTCGGCTTTCAGGTCGTCGTTCCAAAGCTCCAGCAGCAGCTGGCCTTGCTTGACGATCTGTCCGGCGCTCACCTCCAGGCGAGCGATCTGGCCGCCCACGCTCGGCGTCGGAAAGGCCCTCAGGCACGCATCGACCGTGCCCGCCCGGGTATTGGCGACAGTCTTCTCGACGACACCCCGTTCGACAGGCTTGACCACAACTTCGATCGGTTTGGCTCGGGTCGACCACCACAGGCTCGCGACTACCGCGGCCACGACTAACAGGAGGACGATGCGCAATTGTCGGCGTTTCACCTTGTCTGACTCAGCTCAGTGGCTCTGCAAAGGGCGCTTACGATACCATAGGCGAGGAGCGGTGGCGGGGGCAGTCGCCGCCCTACACGCGACATCTCCACCAAGGGCGCTTTCGGATAGGGACTTGACACGGCGGGAATAACAACACTTGACGGCCATTGGCCCTATAATTTGCCTACCGACACCTTCCGGTCGAAACACACTTTACGATTGACCGACCCTGGGTAGACTGGTAAAAAGTCCCGCTCAGCTAAATTCCAACCCGGACCATCGAATCCCCTACATAACGGATGGAAATGCTCGATTTCAGAATCATCGGGATCAGCCCCTTTTTCAATCCTGATCCCAATTTGGTCGCGGCACTGGCGAAAACGGACGCCTTGGGGGTGCTCGACCTGGGCGCTGATCCTGCCGCAGCCGCGGCGGGACTGGATGCATTGCTCGCCCGCAATCCTCGGCGTTTCGGGGTACTGGTCCGACCCGGCGCCCAGCCGACCGATCTTCCCACCGAGGCGCTCGTCGTCCTTCCGGGCCCCGCCTACCCCGTCGCCGAGTGGGCGCCGCGCAGGGTGCTGGCCCAGGTCACGTGCCTGGAAGAGGCGCGCCGTGCCGTTGTCGCTGGGGCTTGCGGCCTGATCGCCAAGGGTACCGAATCCGGCGGGCGTATCGGACAGGACACCTCGTTCCTGCTACTGCAGCACTTGGTGCGCGAGACCGATCTGCCGATCTGGGTGCAGGGCGGCATCGGCGTACACACGGCGGGGGCCTGTGTCGCGGGAGGGGCCTACGGGGTCGTCCTGGACGCACAACTGGCCTTGGCCCGGGAGTCGCGTCTGCCGGCGGACATCAAATCCGCCGTTTCCATGATGGACGGCAGCGAAACGACCCTCATTGGCGACCACCGGGTCTTCAGCCGCCCCGATCTCGGCGCCCTGCTGGCGACGCATCCGCCACAGATCCCGGAGCGCCTGGGCGCCGCTGGCCTCATGAGCCAGCTCCTGCCGGCAGGCCAGGATGCCGCCCTGGCGGCCATCCTGGCCGAGCGATACGTCACCGCGGGAGGCATAGTCTCCGGCATCGCGCACGCGATCGATGCATCCATAGCGACCGCGAAACACATGGACCCGCTGGCGCCCGGCAGCCCGCTGGCAGAGCTGCATCAGCTCCCGTACCCCGTTTTTCAGGGTCCGATGACGCGCGTCAGCGACACCGCGGAGTTCGCCAACGCCGTCGCAACGGCCGGAGGGCTTCCGTTCGTCGCCCTCTCGATGCTGCGCGGTAAGGCCAGCCAGAAGCTGCTGCGGGAGACCAAGGCCCTGCTGGGAGACCGCACCTGGGGCGTTGGCGTGCTCGGGTTCGTCGACGCCGAGCTTCGGGCCGAGCAGCTCGCCGCGATCGAGGAGGTCGCCCCCCCGGTTGCCCTGATCGCCGGCGGCCGGCCCTCCCAGGCCCGACCGTTGGAGGAGAAAGGCATAGCCGCTTACCTCCACGTGCCTTCGCCGGGGCTGCTCAAGCTGTTCCTCGCCGACGGGGCCCGACGCTTCATCTTCGAAGGGCGTGAGTGCGGCGGACACGTGGGGCCGCGGACAAGCTTCGTGCTCTGGGAGCTGCAGATCGCGGAGTTGATGAAGTTCGACCGTCCCAAAGACCTCTGCGTGGTATTCGCCGGCGGCATCCACGACGCCCGCTCGGCCGCCATGGTGGCCACGATGGCCGCCCCCTTGGCCGCCAAAGGGGCCAAGATCGGCGTGCTGATGGGCACCGCCTACCTGTTCACCAAGGAGGCCGTGGAGGACGGCGCCATCCTGCCCACCTACCAGAACGCCGCCCTGGCCTGCGAGCGCACCGTACTGCTGGAGACCGCCCCGGGGCACGCGACCCGCTGCGTGGACTCGCCCTACGTCCGGGCGTTCGTGGCCGAGCGCCAGCGCATGGCGGCTGCGGGCAAGGACCCCAAGCACATCTGGGAGCAGCTGGAGAGGCTCAACCTGGGCCGACTGCGCATCGCCTCCAAGGGCGTCAAGCGCGAAGGCAACAAGCTCGTGGAGGTCGGGGAGGCCGAGCAGCTTGAGGAAGGCATGTACATGATCGGCGACGTGGCAACGCTGCACCACGGGCTTACCACTGCCGAATCGTTGCACCGCGAGGTCACCCAGGGTGCATCGGACTACCTCGCGAAGCTCAAGCCCACTCGGCGGCCGATCGAGAAGCCTGCCCCGGCCGACGTCGCCATCGTGGGCATGGCCTGCGTGTTCCCGGGCGCCGACGATGTCGAGCAATTCTGGTCGAACATCGTGTCGGGGACCTACTCCATCACGGAGGTCGATCCCACGCGTTGGAACCCCGATCTCTATTACGATCCCAACTCCCGCAACGGCGAGAAGACGCCCAACAAGACGGGGGGCTTCATCGGCGACGTCTTGTTCGATCCGCTGGACTACGGCATCCCGCCCCAGTCGCTGGCCACGGTGGACCCTTCCCAGCTCCTGAGCCTGGAAGCGGCCCGGCGGGCCCTCGCGGACGCCGGCTATGCCACTCGCGAATTCGACCGCTCCCGCGTCTCGGTGATCTTCGGCGCCGAGTCCGGCGCCGACATCTCCGCCGCCTATGGCTTCCGCGCCCTGTATCGCCAGCTCGCCGGCGAGCTGCCGCCGGAGCTCGATGAGCATCTGCCTCGGCTGACTGAAGACTCCTTCCCAGGCGTGCTCGCCAACGTCATCGCCGGGCGCATCGCCAACCGTCTTGACTTGGGCGGCTCGAACTTCACCGTGGATGCCGCCTGCGCCTCCTCCCTTGCAGCGCTGTACCTCGGTGCCAAGGAGCTCGTGTCCGACACCAGTGACATGGTGTTGTGCGGGGGTGTGGACCTGCATAACGGGATCAATGACTATCTGCTGTTTGCGGGCGTGCATGCGCTTTCCGCTTCGGGCCAGAGCCGGCCTTTCGACAGCCATGCCGACGGGATCGTTCTCGGCGAGGGTGTGGCCTGCCTGGTGCTCAAGCGTCTGGCCGACGCCGAGCGCGACGGTGATCGCATCTATGCGGTGGTCAAGGCCGTGGCCGGATCCAGCGACGGCCGCTCCCTGGGGCTCACCGCCCCTCGCAAGGAAGGTCAGATCAGCGCCGTGGAGCGCGCCTACGCCCGGGCCGGCGTCTCGCCCGTCGACGTCGGTCTCGTGGAGGCCCACGGCACCGGAACGGTGGTCGGCGACCGTACCGAGCTGGCCACACTCACGGACACCTTCCTGGCCGCGGGCGCCGGAATCGGCCGCTGCGGCCTGGGCTCGGTCAAGTCCCAGATCGGTCATACCAAGTGTGCCGCGGGCCTGGCGAGCTTGATCAAGGCCGCTAAGGCGCTTTATCACCGGGTGCTGCCACCGAGCATCAACATCGACCAGCCGAATCCCGCCTACGACGCGGAGACCAGTCCCTTCCAGCTCTCCACCACGGCGCGCCCCTGGGTGGAGAGCTCCCGCTGCGCCGGCGTCAGCGCCTTCGGATTCGGCGGATCGAACTTCCATACCGTCCTCAGCAGCTACGCTGAGGCGGAAGATCCGGAATACGGCTTCGCACACTGGCCCTTCGAGCTCTTCCTGTTCCGCTCCACGGATCGCGCCCTTGCCCTGGAGCGCGCCCACGCACTGCTCGGCGTGCTCGACGCCGGTGTACCGGTGCGGCTGCGCGACCTGGCAGCGAGCGTCTCCCTACATGGACAGGGGCCGACACAGCTTGCCCTGGTCGCCGGTACCATCGAGGAGCTGCGCGCCGCCCTGCAGGCCGCCCTCGCCGGCCGCGCCGATGGCAAGGATGTGTTCTTCGCCCGCACGCTCGAGGGCAAGATCGCATTCCTGTTCCCTGGCCAGGGCTCCCAGCGGCCGAACATGCTGCGGGAGCTCTTTGTCGCCTTCCCGCACCTGCGCCGCATCCTGGAGCTGGGGGTGCCTTGGCAGGACGCGCTGTTCCCGCCGACGCCGTGGAACGAGCAGCAGCGCTCACTCCAGAAGGCCGCAATCACCGATACGCGCGTCGCTCAACCGACCCTCGGGCTGGCCGGGCTCGCGGCCGCTGATCTGCTCGGCAAGGCCGGCATCCGGGCGGACATGGCCGCGGGCCACAGCTACGGAGAGCTCGTCGCACTGTGTGTCGCCGGGGCCTTCGGAGAGGCCGAGCTTCTGGAGTTGAGCCTGGAGCGCGCCGAAGCCATCCTCGAGGCCGCCGAAGGCACGCCCAGCGGCATGGCGGCTGTCGCCGCCGACGCCGCCACGGTCGATGCCCTGGTCAAGGGCGCCAAAGGGGTCGTCGCGGCCAACCATAACGCCCCCGATCAGACCGTTATCTCCGGACCGCAGGAGGCCCTCGAGCAGGCACTTAAGCAGCTGGACAAGGCGGGCGTCTCCGCCCGAGCCATTCCGGTCGCCGCCGCCTTCCACAGCCCCGTGGTGGCGGGCGCATCCAAGCGGCTGCGCGCGCACCTGGGGCATCTCTCGATCGAGGCGCCGACACTCACCGTCTGGTCCAATACGACCGGCGAGCCCTATCCCGAGGGCGCCGATGCGATCCGCGATCGGCTCGCCGAGCACGTTGCCAAGCCGGTGTACTTCTCCAAACAGATCAAGGCGATGTACGAGGCCGGCGCGCGGATCTTTGTGGAGGTCGGCCCCGGTCGCGTGCTGACAGGCTTGGTGGATCGCATCCTCGGCGACCGCGAGCACGTCACGATCAACTGCGCCACCGGCCAGGACTCCGAGATCAGGGACCTGCTCGTGGCGCTGGCACGCCTGGCGGCACTCGGCTTTGACGTCGATCCTCACTTCCTGTTCGCCGGTCGCGACGCCAGGCTGCTGGATCTGCACCACCCACAGAAGCTGGCGCCGTCGCGCACCGCTTGGAAGATCAACGGCTGGCTGGCCCGCCCGGTCTACGGCGAGCCACCCAAGAATCGTCTGCGCCCAACCCCGCGGCCGGTCTTCACTCCAGGCACCCAGGCTCCCGGCCTTCCCGCCGGCGCGCTCGACCAGCGCGAGGCGACGGTGGTGGAGTACCTGCGCAACCTGCGCGAGCTGGCGATCGCCCAGCGCGACGTGATGCTCGGCATGCTCGGCGCCGCGCCGAGCGCGGCGGGCCTGGCCCCCGAGCCGGTCCATCCGGCCTCGGTCGAACGGCTCCCGGCTCCGGTTGCAGCGCCGACCCCGTCGGCCGCGAAAGCGGCGACCAGCTCCGCGCCGGCGGCCGCCCTCGGGGCTCCCCAGATCGATATCCAGGCGGCACTGCTGGGCATCGTCAGCGACAAGACTGGCTATCCCCAGGAGATGCTGGGGCTGGACCTGGACCTGGAGGCCGAGCTGAGCA
>Ga0315556_1002464_pt1 | contig 10564 bp, 9 predicted proteins | sample SalMarSW160310MG_FD_202112 | JGI IMG/M metagenome (GOLD analysis project Ga0315556, IMG submission 202112) | Salt marsh sediment microbial communities from the Plum Island Ecosystem LTER, Massachusetts, United States - Salt Marsh Sediment SW1603-10 ...
CTCCCAGTTGCTGCCGTCGGACGGGTTGTTGTCGTGATTGTGATCGCGGTGGTGGACCGTCAGTTCGCTCACGGTCTCCCGCGTGAATTCCCGCCCGCACTTGCCGCACACCCACGGATACATCTTCAGCGCCTGCTCGCGGTAGCCCTTTTCGCGCTGTTCGCGGTTGCGGCGCGCCTCGGCCACGACGCGGTCGAGCCGCCCGTGGTCCGTTCCCTTGCCGTTCGCTGCCATACTCTCGCTCCTTCAGGATCCGGCCAATAAGCACAGTCTAACACCGGCGGCCAGGAGGGCTGTCACCGAACGGTCACGTTCTGACCCTATACAATGGAGACATGAATCGCGATCCGAAATCAACGCCGGGCAGTACGGATTGGCGGGAGCTGTTCGCCGAGGTGGTAGCGCTGCATCGCGACGTGGAGCAAAGCGCCGAACATCGGCTGACACCGTTTCGGGCCCGCTTTGCGTCGGGGGAACCGACTCCGAGCGCCCGCAACCTGGCCCGCTATCTGGCGTTGCGCCAGCGCGACCGGCGCCCGCTGCAGGACCGCCTGGCGGTCATCGGCCTGTCGTCACTGGGGCGCTGCGAGGGCCACGTGGGCGCCACTTTGGAACAGGTGGGGCAACTGCTGGCCCATGCCATCGGCGAACACCTGCCCGCGGACGAACACACCACCGTGCCGGACTTCGGCGCCGGCGAGCGCCTGCTCGCCGAACGCGTCCGGCGCCTGTTCGGGCCGGGCGATGGGCAGCGCGGCACGCGCATCATGGTGACGCTGCCCAGCGAGGCGGCGCACTCGCCGGAACTGGTGCGCGCCCTGCTGGAACAGGGGATGGACTGCGCCCGCATCAACTGCGCCCATGATGACGCCGCGGCCTGGCAGGCCATGGCCGGCCACATCCGCCACGCCGAGGCCGCCACCGGCCGCCGCTGCAAGATTCTCATGGATCTGGCCGGCCACAAGCTGCGCACCGGGCCGGTCGCCGCGGCACCGGCGGTGCGACACCTGCGGGTGTCGCGGGACGCGCTGGGCCGGATCGTGGCGCCAGCGCCGGCGCTGCTGGTGGTCGCGGGGGCGGACGCAGTGGATGAGGCCCTCCCGCGACTGCCGATACCGGAAACGGTGATGGCGGCCTTGGAGCACGGCGACCGGCTGGTGCTCACCGACACCTCCGGGCACCTGCGTCGACTGGCAGTGGGACAACGCGTCGACGGCGGCTGGCAGGTCCACTGCGGGAAGAACGCCTACCTCACCCCGGACACGCCCGTGCGCTGGCAACGGCGCGACACGGCGGGTCGCTGGAAAACACTGAACGAGTTCCGGCTCGATACGTTCGCTGGTCCACCGGTGGACATCCGTCTGTTCGAGGGCGACGCCCTGCTGCTCACCCGCGACCTCATCCCCGGCGAAGCGGCCGGCACCAACGGCAGCGAAGGGGCACCGGCACACATCGGCTGCACGCTGCGCGAGGTCATCGACGTCCTGCAGCCCGGGGATCCGGTATGGCTGGACGACGGCAAGATCGGCGCCCGGGTGGAGAGCATGGGCAATGACGGCGCGCGGCTGCGCGTCGTGCACGCTCCGCCCAAGGGAGCGCGCCTGCGCGCCGACAAGGGGATCAACCTGCCGGACACCCGTCTGCCGCTGCCTCCGCTCACGCCAAAGGACATGGTGGACCTCGATTTCGCCTGCCGCCACGCGGACATGGTGGGGTTTTCCTTCGTGGAAACGCTCGAGGACATGGACCGGTTGCTGCACGAACTGGCGGCGCGCGACGCCGCGCATCTGCCGGTGATCGCCAAGATCGAGACCCGGCGCGCCGTGCGCAATCTACCCGAACTGCTGCTCGGCACCCTAGGACGAACGTCCCTCGGCATCATGATCGCCCGCGGTGACCTGGCGGTGGAGATCGGCGGCGAACGCCTGGCGGAGATCCAGGAGGAAATTCTGTGGCTGTGCGAGGCGGCCCACGTACCGGTAATCTGGGCCACCCAGGTACTGGAAACCCTCACCAAGAAGGGCGTCATCTCGCGGCCCGAACTCACCGACGCCGCCATGGCGGAGCGGGCCGACTGCGTCATGCTCAACAAGGGGCCGCACGTGGTGCGCGCCGTCGCCACGCTGGCGGACATCCTCACCCGCATGCAGGATCACCAGCACAAGAAGAGCGCCCGCCTACGGGCATTGCACTGGTAACCCCGCCGACGCGCCAGGTCTACGGAGAATCAGGAAGGGCGCTTGAAGGCGCGGCGCGCCCGCTCACACCGGGTATGAATCACGCACGCCGGTCCGTGATCGTTCACCAGACCCATGGACTGCATGAACGCATAGGCCGTGGTGGGCCCCACGAAGCTCCATCCCCGCTTCTTCAGTTCGCGGGAGAGGGCGATGGATTCGGATGATGAGGAAACAGACCCAGCGGGACGATCGGATTGCCGATCAGGTTCGAAGCGCCACACGAATGCACCAAGTGAGCCTTCCTGCTCACACAGCTCTATGGCACGACGGGCATTGTTGACGACGGATTCGATCTTGCCACGGTGGCGGACGATGCCCGCATTGGTCAGCAGCCGCTCGATCCGCTTGGGCGTGAAGCGGGCAACGCGTTCAAAGTCAAAATCCTCGAACGCCTCCCGGAAGTTCTCGCGCTTGTTGAGGATGGTCCGCCAACTCAGGCCGGACTGAAACCCTTCCAGACACAACTTCTCGAACAGACGGTGGTCGTCGCCGACGGGGAAGCCCCACTCGGTATCGTGGTAGGCGATGAACTCCGGTGCCGACCAAGCCCAGTCGCAGCGCCTCTTGCCGTCACTCCCTACGGAAACGGAATTCATATCTCTCTCCAGACACCGCGAAGACTCGGTCCTGGTGAGATTAGACCACTACCTTGGTTTCAGGAAAGGGCCAAAGCGGCCTACCACCACCCCACCGGCGGACGCTGCCAGCCGACGATCCGGCCGTCACGGCCCAGCATCACCGATCCGACACCGACACCACGATAGTCGTAGTACCAGACCGAGCTGCCGTTGAGCATGAACTTACGGCTGGGCTTGCCCAACAACGCAGCGACCTGTTCCCCGGTCATGGCGTCATGCAGCCCGCCCCACTTCTCCTTGATCTTCCACGGCTCGGCCTCGTACTGGCCGCTGGCGTTGCGCACCGTGGACGAGTGGGCGTCACCGCCCGCACCGGCATTGGCGGACTGAGTGCCAGCCGCGCTGGAGCTGCAGGTGGACTTCAGCTGTTGCACGCTTTCTTCCAGCATCCGCACACGCTCGGTGAGCGCCTGGACCTGGCGTGCGAGAGCCTGCTCGTCGGCCTGTGCCGGCAGACTGGTCAGGAAACCGAGGGTCGCCACGGATACCGCCGCGCCCCCCAGGAGAATTCGAATTTTCGTTCGCTTCATGCTCGGCCACTTTCTGGTCTTGTTACACAAAATGAACCGGCGGACCCGCTGGGGTCCGCCGGTTGCCTTGCCGAGTTACCACATGAACCAGCCGAACAGGTAGAGCGAGTTGTTGTCGGAAGCGTTGGTGCTGCTGCCGTCGAACTTGCTGTAGCCCGTGTACTGCACACCAAACTTGGTGTTCTGCCAGGGCAGGTAACTGGCCTGCGCCACCCAGCCCTTGGTATCGGGCTTGCCGGTAGCGGTCCCCCACAGGGTGTTCGCGTCACCGGTGGTACTGAAATATCCCAGCGCCGCCGTGGCATTGTTACCCCAGTGGTAGATGCCGTTCAGCTTGAAGGTGTTCAGCTTGTGGCTGGCACCGGCGTCGGTGGCCTTCAGCTTCTGCTTCTCATGGATGTAGGTGGTGTGCACCGACAGCAGGTTGTTGCCCACGGGCATCTCATACTGTGCATCCAGAGCGGTGTCAGTGTAGTCGTCCGTCGCACCACCGACGTCACTCGGATAGAGATTGGCCTGCATGCCATAGGCACCCACCTCCAGGGTATTGGCACCGAAATCCTGCTGCCATGCCACGCGCCAGTATGGGGCGAGCCCCTTGATGGTATTGGTGCTGCCGGTCGTGGGTGCGCCCTGACCGAGATGCGCGGACCGGTAGAAGGTCAGATCGGCGTAGAGGTGATTGTTCCACAGGGCATAGCCGCCCAGGCCCGCGACATCCTGCGCCAAGGTGCCGTCCACGATCGAGGCGGCGACGGGACCCGCGGCGGTTTCAGAGGCAATGAACGGGAAGCCCCAGGCCGACGTGGTGTTCCACGGATCCTCTACGGTCGGGCTGTTGTTCAGCGTCAAACCGTAGATGGTGTCCGCACCGCCGAAGGTGGTGTGGTTGGCGTAGCGGATATCGGCATTGTCCCATCCGAACTTGTCATCCGGCTGTGCGTAGGTGATCTGCAGGAACGAACCGATATGCGGGGTGATCTCGCCGGCAAAGAAGAAGCTCAGCTGCTGCGGGAACTGCACGTCGTTGTTCTGCGTTCCGGCAGCCACGGTCTTGTTATGGGTCGCGCCCACCACCAGCATGGCTGACAGGGGTGGGATCTCGTTGATCTTGAGGCCGCCGGTGCTGGAGCCGCCGGGCGCCTGGATCTGACTCAAGCCGGTGAGGGTGTAGCCGTTCAACTTGAACTGGCGTCCGAAGGACGTGAGTTCGGGGAACACCGTATGGCACGCGGCACAGGGCATACCCGTCTGGCGGGCGAAACTCGGAACCGCCTTGGCAGCGGGCGAGCCGATCAGCATCGCTGCTGACGCGGCGGTCACCGCGGCCAGCTGCAGCAGCTTGGTCTTGGTTGGTATCGTCATTACTGTCTCTCCCTCGTTATCACATGAAATCTGATGCGGATGGCGCAAGTGCGTCATCCCCAATTGCTATCGTTCCCCTCGATAGTCTTTACGCCGCGGCATGCGCCGGAGAGACGAAGACATCTAGTTGCAGTACGCGCGCGCCCCCTTGGCTCTCACCTGGCGGCAGTTCCTCGCGCCGGCGTGTCTGCTTTTGTATTGGGGACATTGTGCCCCTGACGACACAATAGTTGTTTCCACAATACATACCAGAGGCAAACAGGACGCGTGCGCCGCGTCGGCAGCGATCACAGTCCGACACACACGTGAAATGAAACTTTAATAGGTCAGATAAACAATAAATTAGGTACGCCGCAGCAGCGCGCAATTGACAGCATTAACGTTCGGTAACACAGACGGGAAGCTGACCTAAGTCAGTTTTTCGATGGCACTCGAAAGACGCGCGCGTGGCTTTTCAACAACGGGCACGACATGTTTATTACCGATCCGTAATTCTCGGCAGCGAAGAGTTCGTCTTGCGGGAGAAGGGGACGACGCCCGAACTACTTCATTCGTGAGGGCAGAGTGATGGTCTGGCCGGCCACCATGAACGCACCCATGCCCCGGTGATGGATGGTGCGCGGTTCCTTCCGCGCCGAGTCTACCCAGGCCTTGATCACCTCCAGCACGAAGAGGTTGTATCGATTCACCATTCGAGTGTCCACGACCGTGCACTCCAGATTCGCGTAGCACTCGCGGATGCGCGGCGCAGACACCGCGGACGCCGCCATTGGCGTAAGGCCAACAGCAGTGAACTTGTCCACTTGCCGGCCGCTCGTGTTACCACAGGCCACCACCTGCTCCGCCAGTTCCACCGTAGGAATGTTGATGACACATTCCTTGCTGGCCTTCAGCAGTCTGAAGCTGTAGTTGTCCTCACTGACGACACAGGCAAGCAATGGCGGCTCGAACTCCAGCATGGTGTGCCAGGACAGGGTCATGACGTTGGGCCCCGACCGGCCGACGGTCGTCAGCAGTACCACCGGGCCGGGCTCCAGAAGCCCGTAGACCTTGGATAGGGAAAAGGATCGCTTGGCCATGGAGTTTGCCCTCGATGAATCCGGCCGGCACATCGGCACTTGAAGCGTTCGGGCGGACCGACGCCCAGCACAGAATAGTCGACGCCGCCCAAGGGGCGCGAGCGCCGACCGGGGTCAATCGGCCACTTGGATGAGACGGGGAGGGGCCCCGACCACGGGGTGTGGCCGGGGCGAAGTGACGGCGGAGCTTATGCCGCCCAGCCCAGTTCGCGGGCCTTGGCGAGCGCCTGTTTCGGTATGTCGGCGGCGACGAACTGCTCGTGCATGATCTGTACGCCGAGCATGTGATTGATGACCGCGTCGAGCTGCACCTGAGTGGCCACCGGCGTTTCCGGATTCTCGTGAATGTCGAACAGCGCCTTGACGCCGGCGGGATCAAGCAGACCGGCGGCCGCCACCTTGTCGTCCGACAGGAACTGATCGGCCAGCGCCTTCATGGCCGCCCACTTCTTGGGATCGGTATGAGCGGGTGGCGCCATGAACGCAAACTTCTCGCGTTCATAAAGAACCTTGGGCAACACGCCCTTCATGGCCTCGCGCAGGACGTATTTCTCCACACGACCCTTGATGCGCATGGACGGCGGCACCTGGGTGGCGTACTCGGCCAGATGGTGATCGAGGAAGGCCGGGCGCGCCTCCATAGAGTTGGCCATGTCCACACGGTCCCCGCCCCAGGTGAGGATCTGGCCTTCCAGCTGAGTCTTGATCCACACGTACTGGGCCTTGTCCAAGGGATGACGCCCTTCGAGCATGGCGCCGTCCAGCGCCTCGGCAATGCCGCGGCCCGGCTCATAACCCGCCAGCGCCTCGCGATGCTCCGCGGCCAGCAGGCCGGGGACGTGTTCGGCCGAGGCCAGCCACGGCTGCAGACAACTGGGCGTGAAGCCCACCAACGCATCGAGGGCGGGATCGTGCAGTTCGTTCTCCGCCAGCATGGCGCCCTTGAACAGCTTGTTGCTCTCGGCCAGCATCTGCTCCCAGCTGGCCCGCTCGGCGGTGGACAGCGTGTCGAGGCCGTGCAGGAACATGTCGCGGCGGAAGGCGGGATAGCCGGCGAACAGTTCGTCGCTGCCCTCGCCTGTCACCACCACCTTGTAGCCCGCCTTGTTGACGTGGCGGCTCATGAGCATCTTGGCCACGCCCAGAGTGTTGTAGATCGTGCGCTCGGCGTGCCACACCGTCTCGACGAGATTGTCGTACAGGTGACTCGCCTCCAGCATCATGATGTCCTGGTCGGCGCCGACCGACTCGGCCATTTCGCGGGCGATGGCGGTCTCGTCGTACGCCGCGTCATCGAAGCCGATGGTGAATGCCTTCACCGGCGACTGCTGGGCGGCGGCGGACAGGCCGAGGATGGAACACGAGTCTATGCCGCCGGACAAATAACAGGCCACCGGCACGTCCGCCTCCAGACGCAGGTGCACGGCCTGCATCAGGCCCTCGCGCACGCCTTCGATATACTCTTCTTCCGGCCCCTCCTCGCCGCGCTCCGCGGCCAGCGGAAAGTCCATATCCCAATACTTGGTATCGCGGATCTTGAACTTGCCATGCTCACGCTCGATGGTCACCGCGTGGCCGGGCTGAACCTGGTGTATTCCCTCGAACGGCGTCGTGCCGGGGACAATGGTCTGCATCAACTGATGGTAGAGCCCGTGGGCGTCGAACTTGCGCGGCACCTCCGGATGCGCGAACAGCACCTTTAATTCGGAACCGAATACCAGGGTGCCGTTCACCTCGGTCCAGTACAGGGGTTTGACGCCAAAGCGGTCACGTACCAGGGTCAGGCGGTCGTGCTGGCGATCGTACAGGGCGAAGGCGAACTCGCCGCGCAGGTGCGTCATCATTCCCTCGAACCCGAGGCGGGGATAGAGGTGCAGCACCAACTCCGAGTCACTCTTGGTACGGAAACGCGCGCCACCCAGGGTCAGCTCGGTGCGCAGGCGTTTGTAGTCGTAGAACTCGCCATTGTGGGCCAGCAGCAGATTGTCGTCGGCGCTGCGGAACGGCTGGCGCGCCCGGTTCTCGTCCAGGTCGATGATGGACAGGCGCGCATGGGAAAAGCCCACGCCGCGGTCATTGATGACTTCATAGCCGAAGCCGTCCGGACCGCGGTGGTACTGAATGGCCGCCATGGCCACCAGCGTGTCCGGGTCGATGGGTCGATGGGGATCGGCGTGAATGTATCCTGCTATACCGCACATATCGGTTTCGGTTACCTCGTAATCAAATTTGAATTGGCTCGAAAGCGCCGCAAGGAAGAGGCCGTGAACGCGCTTCGCGCATGGAATCCGATTGGATGGCCGATTCCGCCGACAATCCATTGGACCCCCTCTCCCTGACCCTCTCCCTGGGGGAGAGGGAAACAATTGGGGCCTTTCTAGAGACTGCGGTTCCGCGTCTTTCCTTCGCGCCTTGGCGCCTTTGCGCGAGACATGGTCTTTCTCCGCGTCCTCGGCGCCATTGCGCCTCTGCGCTGGGAGTTCAACGCCCGCCCGGCGTATCCATGACGCGATGGATGCGTTGCGTCAACGTCGTGAGCAACGCCATACGGACGAACACGGCACCGCGGGCCTGCGCGAAGTACCAGTTGTGCTCGGTGTCGTCCAGGTCGGTGGCCAGCTCTTCGCCTCGCGCCAGGGGGTGGAGGATGATCGCCCCCTTCTTCAAGGGTGACGCTGCGGACAGGCGTAGCCGTTCGCCGAGCCGCTCGAAAGTATCGCCCACCCAGGCGATGGAGTTGATGTACACGATATCGAGTTCGGGCAGCTCGGCATTGAGATCGCGCGCCACCCGCAGCTTGAGGCCGGCCTGCTCCAACTCCTCGCGCTGACCCGGGTCGAAATTCTCGTCGTTCTCGCTGATGAGAACGACTTCCTCGAGCGCCTGAGAGACCAGCCCGAGGAACAGCAGCAGACTGCGCACGGTGCGCATGCGGCTCGGTACACCAATGATGCCGATGCGGGCCCGCTTCTCCGCCGGGACTTCAGCGGCCATAAGTTCCGGGCGCCACTTGAACATCGTATACATGTCGGCCAGTGCCTGGGTCGGATGCTCATCGATGCCATTGCCCGCATTGATGATGGGAATGCGCAAGGCCTCCAACATTTCGAACACGGCCTGCTCGCTGGAGTCGCGCAGCACCACCAGGTCGCCGTAGTTGTTGAACATCTCCGCCACATCGCCCATGGACTCGCCCTTGGCAATGCCGGTGCTGGACGGGTCGGTGATGGACATGATGTCGCCGCCCAGTCTGTGCCAAGCGCTCTCGAATGACAGGCGCGTACGCGTACTGGGCTCGTAGAATGCACTGATGAGAATCTTGCCCGTCAGCGGCAGCTGAATCAGAGCCGGGGTGGTCTCATATAACGCGGCGAGACGGCACAGCTGCACCAACTTGGCGCGATCGAACTGACGCGCCGAGACCACCGGCCGGTTGGCCAGATCCACCAACGGCGTGGGGTCCTCTTCGATCGCATCCAGAAGTGCCTGGGGGCGCTCGATGCCCGTGGTCCAGTCCTTGGGCTGCACCGGTTCCTTGAGCAGCGGATCGAGTTCGGTCACCACAATGTTCCTTTGGCCCAGTCACGGACCCGCAGCGCCATGAGCACGACGGGCGAAATAGCGGTCACCACCACCATCACGCTCACCAGCGTGGAAAGAAATTCGGTCGATGCGATCATGCGTTCGCCTCCGCCTCCTTGGGCCGCTCGTTGATCCGGGACCAGTCGAAGTCCCGCGGCCACAGCCAGGTGATCACCAGCAAGGTCGTCATGGACACCGCCGCGCCGGTCAGGCCGGCGGCAACGGACCAGATGGTGATCGCCACGAAGGTCCCCATGAAATAGAGTAGACCGCCCTGCGTGGTAATGCGCGGGTAACGCCATATCCAGGCCCAGGGCGATGCCCACGTTGCGGCCCGCTAGAACGGCATGGTTGGCAGGACTCATGCGGCCACCACTTGGTTGATCTCCCGGACTGCTTCCTCGGTGGTCAGCACCCGCGCGTAGCGGTCACGCATGGTGGTGAGGGTGGCGTTCTGCAGCTGCGGCGTCACCGTGGCACAGCCATCGGAGATGAGCGTGACGTAGAAACCCAAGTCGCAGGCATCGCGAATCGCGGTGGACACGCATTCGTTGCTGTACACACCCATGACGAACAGTCCGGTGATGCCCAGATTGCGCAGGATGTATTCCAGGTTGGTGGAATTGAACACGCCGCTGGCGGTCTTGTTGATGACGATCTCATCGCCCTGGGGCGCCACCATCTCGATGAACTCCGCCTCCTTGGAACCGGGTGCCGCGTGCAGGCCGAGGCGCTTGTGCCCGGGACTACGGTCGCGGCCGTCGCGGGTGTGGGACTGGATGCGGGTGTGAATCACTTCCAGGCCGCGGGCGCGGAAGGCATCCTGCATACGACGCACGTTGGGCAGCACGATGTTGTCGAGGCGATCGAAGTAGTATTCCTGTGCCTCCACGGGCACGCCCGACTTCTCGATGTCTGCAAAGACGCCGTAGCCGCGCGCCGCGTCCAGATATTGGATGTCGATCACCAGTAGCGCTGTATCGTGGTGCTTCAGGGATTCGACCACCGCCGCCGGCTCGGTGATGGCCTCGCGGTAGGTGTCGCGCAACGGATCCACGTTAAGGTATGCGGCGTCCGGCTTAGGGTTCTTTTCGCTCATGTACGCTCTCGCCTTCGGCTCATCCGGCCAG
>Ga0315556_1002467_pt1 | contig 10560 bp, 9 predicted proteins | sample SalMarSW160310MG_FD_202112 | JGI IMG/M metagenome (GOLD analysis project Ga0315556, IMG submission 202112) | Salt marsh sediment microbial communities from the Plum Island Ecosystem LTER, Massachusetts, United States - Salt Marsh Sediment SW1603-10 ...
GTCGCAGACAGCCTTTGGTCCAAGGTCTCAGCACGCACCCGCCTCGTTTTTCTCAGTCACATCACCAGCCAGACGGCGTTGACTCTGCCCGTGGAAACCGTCTGTGCGCGCGCTCGCGAGGCGGGCATCCTCAGCATCATTGACGGGGCTCACGCTCCAGGCCAGATCCCGCTTGACCTCAAATCTTTGGGCGCCGACCTCTACACCGGCGCTTGCCACAAGTGGTTGTGCGCGCCCAAGGGTTCGGCTTTCCTCTTCGCGCGGGCAGAGATTGAGCCCGCCCTCGACCCGTTGGTGGTCAGCTGGGGATGGGAGGCGGAGGAGCCTTCCGGCTCGAGCTTCGTCGACCATCACGAATGGCAGGGGACGCGCGACCTGGCGCCTTTCCTCAGCGTGCCGGCGGCGATCGAATACCAACGCAGCCATGATTGGCCGGCGATCCAGTCGGCCTGCCACGATATGGCTGTGGCATGGCGGACGCGCCTCAACCAGGCCTTGGGTCAGGACCCGATCTGCGGCGAAGACGCCTTTCACCAGATGTTCACCGTACAGGTCCCGGTTTCCGATCCGCGGGACTTCCAGAGCCAATTGTTCCACGAGCACCACATCGAGATCCCGGTGTTCCGCTGGAAGGACGCCTGCTGGATGCGAGTCTCGGTCCAGGCATACAATCGACCATCCGATTTTGAGGCCCTGATGGAGGCGTTGGATGTTCTGCTCTGAGCGGGAGTCCGAATGAGAGCTGGCCGCAGTGTGCCCAACCGACGGGCGTTTTGGGCAGCGGTAGGCGCGCTGTTCGCACTGGCCTACAGCCAGTCACCTCTCTACACCTCCAACCAGAATCAGTACTTCTTGCACGGGCTTGCGTCGGCGGGATATGGGCATCTGAGCCAGGATTGGCTGGCCAACACACTCGATCCCACGCCCGTCTTCTCGTGGCTGGTTAGGGCAACCTACGCATCGGTTGGGTCCTGGTTCTTCTACATTGAGTACGGATTGCTGCTGGCCGTCACCCTTTGGGGGCTGTACGCCATCGGTGGTTCTCTCCTCCCCGGGAAGATGACCCGATCCCGGCAGCTTGTTTTGCTCCTATTCCTGACTGGGTTGTTTTCTGAAGCCCTCAGGTTCCCCCTTTCTCACATGTCCTGGGCCGACGGGGGCTACCTGCTCGAAGGTGGTGCTGCCGGCCAGCGCTTGCTGGGGCCTGTCTTCGAGCCGAGTGTTTTCGGCTGCCTGCTGGTGGTGTCTATCGCCTTGTTCATCAGGGGGCATCCGCACGCCGCCGCCGTCCTGGCGGCCGCCGCGGCGACCGTGCACCCCACCTACTTGCTCACATCCGCGGCGTTGGTGGCCGCCTATATCGGCGTGCTGGCGCTCGGTGATCGCCGCTGGCGCGCGGCCATCACCACTGGCGGCCTGGCGCTGTTGGGTGTCATACCCATCCTGGTGCACACACTGACCGTCTTCGGCTGGGGCTCTTCACAGGTCTCCGCTGACGCCAGCCGAGTGCTGGTTGAGTTTCGCATTCCCCATCATGCGCTTGTTTCCCAATGGCTCGGCCCCTCGGTGGCCGTCAAGATGCTGCTGATCCTGGGGGCGCTGCTGGTCGTGCGCCGGGGCCGCCTCTTTCCCATCCTGCTGGCCCCCGGCATCATCGGACTGTCATTGACGGCACTTCAGTTGGCCACGGGGAACAACCGCCTGGCGCTCCTGTTCCCCTGGCGTGTGTCGGCACTGCTGGTTCCCGTGAGCACCACCATTTTGGCCACAAAATTCATTGCCCGGTGCTTCCGCCTGTTCGACCAGCGGCAGCAGCACCTTCCCAACTGGGCCGGCCGTGCTGCCTGGGCCATCATGGCCGTCCTGGCCGTGGCCGGCCTCACCTCCTTCACTCTGCACCTGCGGGCTCGAAACCAGGAGCCTGAGCAGAGACTGTTCAACGAAGTGCGACGCATGGCAGCCCCGGGCCAGGTTTTCCTGATCCCCCCCAAGTTGCAGGCTTTCCGCCTCGCCACTGGTGAGCCGGCCTTCGTCGACTTCAAGGCGATCCCCTATGCTCCTGCCGAAGTGCTCGCGTGGTACGACCGCATCCAACTGGCCCAATTCTTCTACCGCGACAACCCAGCCGATATCGACTGCCACCTGCTCGACCGCGCCGCGGCCGCCGGCGTGACGCATGTGGTGTTGGAGCCAGCACAGCAGGGCGCTGATTGTGAAATGCTTCACAAGTTGTGGGGCGACGACCAGTTCCAGATCGACAGTCTCAAGCCGTGAAAGCCTTCTACTGCGACCACTTCGTACTGCCCTTGCCCCCGGGTCATCGGTTTCCGATGGACAAGTACGGCCGTTTGCGCAGCCGTCTCTTGAGCGAAGGCGTGCTGCGGCCGGAAGACTTGCGCGTGCCTCAAGCCGCCACGGACGAGCAGCTGTTGCGCGTCCACACAGATGCCTATCTGCGCAAGGTGATCAACGGGGATCTCGCCCAGCGAGAAATCAGGCGTATCGGGTTCCCGTGGTCTCCGGAGATGGTCGAACGATCGCGCCGATCCGTGGGAGGCACGCTGGCCGCCTGCCGGGCGGCACTTGGCGACGGCACGGCCGTCAACCTGGCCGGCGGAACGCATCATGCCTTTCCCGACCACGGCGAGGGTTTCTGTGTCTTCAACGACGTGGCCGTCGCCCTGTGCCAGCTGTTGGCGGATGGGTCCATCGCCAGGGCTCTTGTGGTCGACTGTGACGTGCATCAGGGCAACGGCACGGCGGCCATGTTCAAGAACGATCCTCGGGTTTTCACCTTCTCCATCCACGGTGAGCACAATTTCCCCTTCCGCAAGCAGGACAGTGACCTCGACTTGCCGTTGCCTGACGGCACCGGCGATGAGGCCTATCTCGCCCTGCTTGACGAGGCGCTGTGGCGAGTGGTCGACCAAGCAGGAGCCGATCTTGTTGTCTACGTTTCTGGGGCGGACGCCTACGCCGGAGACGCCCTCGGGCACTTGGCCCTCAGCAAAGAGGGCTTGCTGGCGCGGGATCAGCTGGTGTTTGCAGCATGCAGGCGGGCAGGTCTGCCGGTTGGTGTTGTGATGGGTGGCGGCTACGCGCCCAACATCGATGACATCGTCGACATCCACGCTGCCACTGTAGCCGCCGCGGCAGCTTCCCGGGCGCCGGCCGCATCGGAAGCAGCTTAGTCCTTTCAGCCGCCGGCCGGGTGGCATTGCTCAGGCATCCTTGGTAGGATGAGGCTTGCAGTCCGCCGGGCAAGGTGGGGTACAGGCGGCGCGAGAGCGAAGCACAAGTTGCCTTCGCCAACGCCGGCCTCCCGGACAACGATCTCACTGCGGTCATCTCATCTCAAGTTCGGGCGCGTTTTGCCTTGTAAGTCAGTCCGCCCTGCGGGTTGATTTACCTTCCCCAACCGGCCCATAACATTCGCCTCGACGGCATGCGTGATACTCGCTTGCCATCGGCGTTCGACTCAAGGAGCGACATCGCATGCTGAAACTTTCCCATCGATGGGCTATTCTCGCCTCCGCGTCCATACTCTTGCTCAGCCTCATCGCATGCAGCACCATCACCGGGTTAGCCGGCCCCACCAGCACGCCCACGGCCGCGGTCTCGATCGGCGAATCTCAGGGGTCGGGTGGCGAAGGCTCGCCCTCGACCAACGAGCAGAACGACTCTCAGCCGAACGACTCGCAGTCGGGCGAGCTGCCTTCCGACTCCGACATGCCCCAAGGCACGGCCAGCTGCCTCATCGGCACTTGGAAAGCGGATTCCGACAGCCTGGCGGCATATATGCAGGATGCATTCACCAAGAACTCGCAGGGTCAACTGGACATCCAGGTGAGCCACACGGGCGGCGACCTGTTCCTGACCTTCGCCGAAGACGGCACCATGACGATGGCCAGCGACGGGGCGCAGTTTGGCATCGCCATTGCCAACCTGGCTAATATCACCGTCACGGTCAATGCCGAGGGCACCGCCTCTTACGCCGCTGACGCGGAGAACATCGGCGTCTGGAATCCAGATTACGCTTCAACCGCCAGCGGCGAAGGCCAAGTGCTCAGCCTGCCGAAGGTCAGCGCCAATGCGGAACTCACCCTGACCCCGGACCAGCTCTTTGCGTACGCCGAGAGCGATTCCATGAGCTACAGCGTCACCGGTGCTCCCCCATCCGCCCATGTTGCACCTTACACGTGCCAAGGCGACACCCTGGTGTCCGGGCCGCCGGAGTACGCGCCGATCAGCTGGACCCGGACACCTTAGGCCGCCTAGGGGTCCCTCACTCGGAGGGCCCGACCCAAATTTGCCGGACCTCAATAGACCCGCAGGCGATTCCACAAAGCAGCTCAGGGAGCGGATTGATGAATGTGATCTGTAGATTTCGGCGGCCAAGTCGACCGTGGGTGGCTATCACGCTGGCCGTGCTGTTCGGGGTCTTGGTCTCATCCTGTGCAGGGGCTCAGCCCGACTCCTCTCTCCCCGACGACGGACCGGCTGTCCCCGTCTCGAAGGAAGCCGCTTCGCGTCTGTTTGAGAAGGTGCTTTCGGCAGTGGAATCAGCCGCCCAGACGCAATCGGTTCGCTTCACATTGACCGACGAAGAGGTTACCTCTGCTCTTGCGTTGGGAGCACAATACGTCACTTTCACCCCTGCCGGCCCGGTCATCCAAGGGCTCCCCGGAAGTCAAAGCGCTCAAAGCGCGCCCGGGCTGGAAGGTATGGGCCAACCCAACGCGAGTGACGGTGGGAACGGGGCCCTTTCTCTCTCAAATTTTGGCCTGAAGATTGAAAAGCCGCAGGTGCGCTTCACAGGAGATGGCAGAATGATCCTCGAGGGATACGGCCGTGTCGGAAGCTGGCGTCAGCCGGTGAGGGTGGTCATGGCCCCGCGCGCCACCGACGGTGAACTCGATCTTCACTTTGTCGAGGGTCGCATCGGCATCCTGCCTCTTCCAGCCTTCATTTTCAACCCGATCGGCAAGGGCCTGGCGTCGCTGATTCTTGCCGGGAGCGACAGCCTCAAGATCCACGAGATCAGCATTCAACAGGGCTCGATGACTCTTTCGGGGGAATGGGTCGGCGGCAACCCTCTTGAGAGCCTGCCGTCCCCGTGAGTGGATCTGCGTCTCCCCGTACGCGCCAGGCGGATGATACAATCCCCGGGCTGTGACAGAAGAGCCCGAACGAGACCCACAACCGCGCTGGCTTCCGGCGGCCCTGATCGGCGGCGGCGCGCTCATGTTTTGCATGTGCGCATTGGTGGTCACCGCCGCCACCAGCGGCCTTCTCAAGTCCGGCCTGCTCCGCCTCGGCCTGGAGCCAGAGGTCGCGGCCACCCCTTCGGTCCAGGTTTCCCGTCCTACGCTTCGGCCGACCCGCCCTTCCAGCACAGCCGCAACCGCCACGCCCGCGCAGCTTGCACCCGAAACCCGGGCGGCCATGGACAAGATCCAGTCCCAAGTCTCCCAACTGCGCGGCCTCAAACCCCTGGATCAGACCCAGCGCCAGCTGATCTCCCCATCCGATTTGAAGGCACAAGTTGAGTCGGATTTCATGAGCGGCTATTCGCAAACCGACGCCGAGCACGATTCGCAAGTGTATTCCCTGCTCGGACTGCTCCCCGAAGGATTTGATCTCTGGGATTTCTACACCCAGCTCTATACCGAGCAGGTGGCCGGCTACTACGATGACGAGAACAAAGTCATGTACGTGGTGCAAGGGTCGGGCTTCGACGGTCCTGAGCGGCTGACCTACACCCACGAGTTCACACACGCCCTTCAAGACCAACACTTCGGCCTACGCGACAACCTGGGCTACACCGAATCTGCCTGCCAGGATGACAGCGAACGCTGTGCTGCCATTCGGGCGCTGGTCGAGGGGGATGCAACGCTGCTCGAAGACCAATGGCTGCGCAACTACGCCACACAGCAAGACATCGACCAGATCATGGCCTTCTACAGCACCTTCCAGAGTCCGGTCTACGATTCAGCCCCCGCATTCCTGCAAGAGAGCTTCGCCTTTCCCTACACCCAGGGGCTGGCCTTTGTGCAGGGCCTCTACCGCAAGGGGAGCTGGGCCGAAATCGACGATGCGTATCAGACCCCCCCCGCTTCCACCGAGCAGATCCTGCACCCGGAACGCTATCCCATCGACGATCCCGTGTACCTGGCACCTCCCAGTGGATTGAACACCGCGCTGGGTTCGGGTTGGGCAAAGACCAATGATGGCACCTTCGGGGAACTCTTCACGCGCCAGATTCTGGAGTCGGTTCTACCCAAGGAGACCGCCGCCAAGGCGTCCGAAGGCTGGGGCGGGGACATCTACCAGGCGTTCGCCAACAACACCTCAGGCGATACGGCGCTGGTTTTGGTCACGATCTGGGACACGATTCGGGACTCCCAGGAGGGCGCCCTCGCCTGGCGCGACTATGGCGATGCCCGCTTCGGAGACCACAAGTCTGTCGGCAGCGGCTACGTCTGGGACGGAGAACATGCCTTCGTCATGGTGGACCGGCAGTCAAACCAGACTATGCTGATCTTGGCTCCCGATAAGTCGGCCGCCGAAGCCATCCAAGACGCTTCCGGCTTCCCCCTTCACAAGCGTTAGGTCGTGGCACCTGCCTTTGATCCCCAACGCGTCAGGGCCATCTTGTTTGACCTCGACGGCACGCTGGCGGACACGGATGACATGCTCGTCGATCGCCTGGCCCAACGATTAGCACGTTGGGCTTTTCTGATGCCCGGGAGAGATCCAGCCACCGTCGCACGCCGACTGATGATGAACGCCGAAAATCCTTTCAACGGCATCTACGCTTGGGCCGATCGCTTGTACCTGGACGAGGCCTGGGTATTCGCCGGCAAGCTGGTACCCCTGCGGCGCAAGCCCGCCCACCCTGTTGAAGCGGCCCCTGTGCCCGGCGCCGTAACGGCCGTCAGGCACCTCGCCCAACGCTACGCGGTTGGCGTGGTGACAACTCGCTCCAACCGCAGCGCGGCCGATATTCTTCGGGCGATTGGCTTGGACGGTGCGCTGGGTGTGGTCGCCAATGCGCGTTCAACCCTTCGCATCAAACCCCACCCTGCCCCTGTGCTTTGGGCAGCCCGCCAGCTCGGCATCCCGCCCGAGGCGTGCCTGATGGTCGGCGATACAAAGGTCGATATGCGGGCCGGCTTGGCGGCCGGCACCCAGGTCATCGGCGTCCTATGTGGATTCGGCGATCGGGATGAACTTGCACAGGCTGGCGCGCAGGCCGTGATTGAATCCCCGGCTGCGCTGCCATCGCTTTTTGCCGACGCGTGAGGGGCAGCCGCTCGTCGGCCTGTTTGTGAAATTCTTCACACATCGTTGGGCGCGTATTGGATCATCGCCCAGCGTCCATCGATCATCCAGTCATCATCGGCCAGGGCCGCCCCTTCCATCTTTTCAACCGTCAGCCCAACAGCCACATCAGCCTTGAGCGACCTCAGGCAAAGCATCGGACCCGGGAAGTAGCTCACCACGGACTCAAACGGTGTCGTGTATGGCCAGTGCCTGTCGCCGAGCATCCTTCTGTAGTTGGCATCCCCCTTGAAAATCACCAAATCCGATTTCCCAAAAGCCTCTCTCAGGTGTGAGGGCAGTTCCCAACCGGCCTTCGGCGACGTCCAGAACTCGTCCGCGGCCACATCCAGACGCCCCGATTTGGAAGCCTCCTCAAGGTCCTTTGCGAGAACCGCCAACGCGCCTTCCGAAGCTGATGCCTGCCGCAGAGTGATGTCAAGATCCTGGCGGGTTGCATCCGAAACGAATGTGGGATGGGCCTTTACGTGCAGCACAACTCGACATCCGGAGGCGGCAGCAAGCAGCCCGCGCGCCAAGGCCAGATCCGCCAGCAGTTCTTGCCCGGCATTGTCCAGAACGATGTCGATCCGATACGATGCGCCGGGAAGCCCCTCGAGGTGGGAAATCACCGCTGCACGGTCGTCGACCAGCAGGCGATTCATGGGACCGGATTGGGCCTGCAGATCCTCGGAACCGGCTGACGTCGTCGGCCAAAGGCTGAGATCCGCCCGGTTCCCCCACAGAGCCGCCAGGAACAACTTGTCCAATCCTTCTGTCCTTTCGGGCAAGTTCGCTTCCTTGAGACCTCGTTCCAGCCCGCGCCGCTTTTCGGGGCCAAAGGGGTCCAGCAGGTGGGTGGGCCCCTGTCGGAAAAAGCCGGTCTCGGCCAGCAAGCGTCTGTAGAAATAGGTCTCGGCGAAGAACCAGGGCAACTCCAGCCAGTTCATCCCCACGTAGGGCACAACGAAGCCAGCCCAGGCGCCAGCATCCGCCGCCTCCGGATCATGAATGGGCGTGATCTGGCCGCTTGGGATACTGTCTGCCAAGCTCGACAGGCGGGAGGCGAAGTTCCCTGGCCAATCGTGTTCACCGAGCGCCCGCCGCGCGATTTGGGGCAGACGGTCCTTCACCGATCGCTCGGCCCATGTGCCGGGCTCGTTTCCGCGCAAGGGGGCTGGAATCGGCAGGCTGGGTCTGTCTGAATCCATATGTCCTAGAACCTCCTGAGACTTGGGGATCGTTGATGCAACAATGTCAACTGGTCACGCGACCAGAGCCGCCACGCCCACCGAACCTGGCCCGACGTGGGTCCCGAGGACCGTTGTCGCCTCGGCGATAAGCGGCTGACAGCCGCACACCGGGGCCAACCTACCAGCCAAAGCCAAGGCCCCGTCGGGGTCCGCCACGTGCATCGCCGCCACCCGAGCCAGCCTGCCCCAGCTGCCGGCTCGTGCCAAGAGGCTCTGCTCTCCGCGCCGGCGTGTCCTGGCCCGATCAACCCGCTGCACGTCACCGTCGGTGACCTCAATGACGATCTTCAGGTTGAGGACCTCGCCCACGCTCCCCCGGAGCCATCCCACCCTTCCACTTCGCCGAAGGTAGCGCACTTTGTCGACCATGGCTGCCAACCGCGATCGTTGGCGCACACCGTGGGCCAGCTCGATCAGGCTCGCCAGGTCGGCCCCTTGGGCCGCCGCCTCGGCCGCCTCCAGGACTTGAAAACCCAGCGCAAGCGAGGCCTGTTGGCTGTCGAAGACAGCAACTCGCTGGCTAAATGTCTCGGCTGCCTTGAGCGCCATATCGAACAAACCAGAGAGATTCCGGGCCAGGTGAATTGAGAAGACCGCCTCGGCGCCTCGCTCCAGCAAGCGCTCATAGACCTCAGCGAACGCGCCAGGAGGCGGCGCGGCCGTGGTTGGCAAATCATCCATCACACGCAGACGCTGATACAGCTCGACGCGGCTGATATCTCGCCCGTCCGTCAGCGTCTTTCCGTCGACGATCAACACGGCAGGGATGACCTCGATGCCCCATCGCTCGATTTCATCTTGGGGGAGGTCGGCCGTGCTGTCAGTCACGATCGCGATCTTGACCATGGGGAACCTGTAGGCGGCTCACAACGGCTGCCGGCATCAAGTGCTGGTTGATTGTAGCCGAAACGAATGGGGCATTTGACTCAGGGAAGCTACGTTTGGGGAGGTGCTAGAAACCAAAAACCCTCAGCAGCGCTTGCGGCACCCAGAACTGTCCCAAGCCCAACAACGAGGCCGCCATCGAGGTCAGAAACACGGCCACACCGACAGCGATAAGGATGTAATCGCGCGTCTGATAGTGCAGTTCGATGAGCCACGTGCGCGGCCCGGTGCCGAAGGCCCGCAGGTCCATGGCGTCAATAATGTCTTCGCTTCCCGCCAGAGCGTGCACCGTCACCGGGACGACCAGCGGGGCCAGCTTGCGCACTTGTTCGAGCAACCCCCCCTGCAGTTTCTCCAGCTCATATCCGCGGGCTTTCTGCGCGTCCAACGTGAGCTGGAAATCGCGCCCGAAGGTGGGGATGAAACGCATCGTGAGATCCATGGCGTAGGCAATTTTGTCCGGCAAGCCCAAGCGCCGGAAGGCCACGCCATAGTGAGCCGGGTTGAGTGAGTAGGGGATCAAGATGGTGGTGCTGGCCAGGGCAAAGACGCGGGCCATTTGGCTCAGCGCGAACAGGATCCGCTCAACCGTGACATCCACCGTTGGACGCCATCCGAACAATGTGAATGGGGCCTTCAGGGTCCGAATGATGTGCTCTTGGGTGTACACCTCGACCCCGCCCCGTCCCGTAAGGAACGTCAGGACGGCAAAGAAGACGATGAACCCCCCGATGAACAGCCACGCCCGGCGCGATTCGGACCACCTGACCCCGGACGTGAACACGATGATGATGGCCACCAGCATGAAAACCGCCAGGATCCTCAGGTCCCAAAAGAAGAGAGTTGAGGCGATGAAAGAGGCGTAGAAGATCAGCCAGGCCGATGGATCGAAAGCCTGGATCAAAGAGCGTCGGGGGCGATAGCGCCAGCTAACCAGCATAGTCTTGTGCGATCCTCGAGAGGGGCCCGAAACGGGCCCCTCTCTCGATCAACGAACTCAGCGTCCGGTCTGTCTTTGCAGCGACATCCAGGCCCGCACCAGAATGGGCACCAGGATGGCGGCGAAGATCATGTTCGGTCCAGCGGCCGGCAGAAACTC
>Ga0315556_1002469_pt1 | contig 10556 bp, 8 predicted proteins | sample SalMarSW160310MG_FD_202112 | JGI IMG/M metagenome (GOLD analysis project Ga0315556, IMG submission 202112) | Salt marsh sediment microbial communities from the Plum Island Ecosystem LTER, Massachusetts, United States - Salt Marsh Sediment SW1603-10 ...
ACCGCCTTCTCCGACCCCACGGGCAGGTAATTGAGGAGCATTTCTGCCCCTGAAGCCTGGAGGAGCCTGACCATGTCATCTTTCGTACATTCCGGTTCCTCCGCCAGGACGAAACGGTAGCGTTCATCATAATCCTTCATGTGATCGGCAAATCCGTCCAGGATGCGCCCCATCTGAACGGTGACGCCCTTTTCAGGTACCGCCTCACAGACGGGCCTGGTACAGTTCGGGAGCTGAAAGATGGCCTCGGAAAGGTCCTTACCGACCTTTCGCCGGTCTATGTCAATGGCCGCTACCACGTCGATGTCGCCGGGTTTGTAACCGCCTAACTCCCAGTGCATGAAACCATTGACGTCGCTGGCCCGGTTGTGCCGGTAGTATTCGATACCCTGAATGAGTGAGCTTGCGCAATTCCCGATTCCCGCAATGGCTATCCTGATCCTCTCCATACGGAAAAGACCTCCTTTCGCCCTATTGAGCCGTCCTTTTTGACATGGTCAGGTAGTCACAACTCAGTAAGGATTGTTCGACAACTGCCATTCTTTGCCCCACGCAGGAAAGTTATAGTCTCATTTCATCAGATTCTCAAGATTCTCCTTTGCAAAATCAATCCCGGGATCCAGTTCCAGGGCAAATTGGTAATACTGGATGGCCTTCTCCCTGTCTCCCATGTCCCGATAGTTTGAAGCGATATTGGCGTAATCCAGGCCGGAGCCGGGATCCAGCCGGAGCACCTTGCGGAAACATTCGATGGCCTTTTCGTGCTCCTTGAGCTTGTAATGGCAGAAACCCATGAGATTGTAAACGTCGGTGCGTTCCTTGTCGTATCCTTCCGCCTTCAGGAGAATGTCGATGGCATCCCGGTAGCGCCCCATCTCCTTGAGGCAAACCCCCATGTAGGAGTAAATGCTCGGAATATCCTCTTCCTTCGGATCCAGGTCCAGTGCGGCCTGAAAACACGCCAGGGCCTCATCAAACGCCCCCTGGTGGAGCAGGGCATAACCCAAATAAAACTGGATATAGTATTTGCCGGGCATCTGACGGTCCATCTCTTTGAGTTCCGAGATGGCCCCGGCCGAATTGCCGTTCTCCGCGATGAGTTTGGCCGAGAACATGGCCACACTGGTCCCCACGGCCCTCTCTCTGAAGTGGGCCCCGGGGACGATGGTGTAAAACGCCGGGATTCTCAGCTCACGGTGCATCACATTGATGAGGATGACGTCCATGTTGATCCGGGCCAGGGCCGAGATACAGTTTTCCACCTCGATCCTGATGTTGTCATTGGAAAGATCAGGCAGGCTGGCGAGATCCAGGGTTTTCTCCGGCTCCATGATAAACCCTGCCTCCTTTGTTGTCCCGAATTTGGGGAGGCCGCTTGCCACGTAATTGGAGCTGCTGTTGAAATCGCCCGCCAGCTGGGCCACCTCGGTCATGGCTCGGCTCAGGGCCTTTTCAGGACTCGGCGTCGTGCCGGCGGTCCAGACGATTTCGCTCTTTTCAGGAAACGTGGCCGGGTCGTAGGCCAGGACCCCTACGGAGGGAATGCCTGTATCCAGGGAAAAATCAGAGGCGTAGAGCTTAACGCCCGCCTTCGCATATTTCCGGAGCATTTCACCAACCACCTCATCCTTGGCCGAGGCCAGATTTAACCCCGGGACCATGAGCCTGTTCCTGCTGACCAGGCTCGAGACGTGCCGTTCCACTATTTCGCAGATGCCCTGGGAGACGGCCTCCTCCACACAATTCCCGGCCGAGGGTCCATTGAATTCATTGATGGCGAAAAACCAGTTGAAGGGAATCAATACCGGTTCCTGCCGGGTCATGTTGTAGGCCCAGGTCCACTTCAGCGGGATTCTGGAAAAGACCTCAAGCGCCTTTTCGAGGTCAGGTCCGTCGTCGTGGACCGACAGGGCGATTTGTTCGAGCGGTATGGCCTTCTCCCCCACTTCACTGTATTGGGCCGTGAAAAAGTTTTCCGGATTCTTGCAGAAGCTGAAAAAGCTGAACCGCTCGGCCAGCTCCATGACGGCGCTGGCCTCCGACTGCTTCGGGGTTCCCCCCTTCCCCATCTGCTTTTTGGTGCCGATAACCTCTTCCGCGTCACGGCCGCAGACACTGAAATAGATGGGGATATCCAACCTGCCGTTGTCAATCCTGACTGTCTCCTCCAGGATATCCAGTTTCACGCGTTTCAGTCTGTCACGAAAATGCTCCACGGTCCGTTCAGGGGTAACGATCTTATCCTGATCCAGGGTATAGCCCTTGTAGGCGTCTTTCAGAACAATGGAATAAGGCATTCATAAACTCCTCTCCGCGAATTCTATTAAGAAGGCAATATAGCACAACCAGGACAATATGTGAATCCTGTCCCCGGCTTGGGCTTTGAAAAGATTGGATAAGGCGAAAATGCGACGAGGTTATCTTGGAAATGATGGGGCGTTGATTGGGCTTTCCCACGTATATTCACCGCAGTAAGCGTTTATACCGTTTTTCCCTTTGCCGCTTCCAAAGAGCGGTTCATTTTTCCTGTGACATACCCTTCCATGTCCAGTGCGACGTGCTGAAACCCGATCGTCTTGAAAACATCAACGACCTGTTTTCGGAGGCCGCCGTCCAAGATCCGGGTGAGATCTTCCAGGACGAGCTCTATCCGGGCCACGGTTCCGTGGTGTCTCACCCGTGCGACCCTGAACCCCTTTTCCGCGAGGAACCGTTCTGCCTTTTCCACCATTCCGGCCCGTTCGGGCGTGACCGGGGTCCCGTAGGGAATGCGAGAGGCCAGGCAGGCCATGGAAGGCTTGTCCCAGGTGGGAAGGTCCATCTCCCTGGATAGAAAACGGATCTCATCCTTGGTCAATTCCACTTCCATGAGCGGCGCAAAAGCCCCCAGCTCTTCTGCGGCCCTGAACCCGGGACGATAATCCCCCTGGTCATCCCAATTGGCCCCGTGGGCCACGTTTTCCATGCCATGCTCCCGGGCAATCCGGAAGATCTCCCCCAAAACGCTCTTCTTGCAGTAATAGCACCGGTCTTTGTCATTGGCGATAAAGGGCTCCTGGGCGGTTTCGAGGGATTGGAACAGGATCTGATGCACACCCAGAATTTCCGCAATCCGGGATGCCTCACGGGTTTCCGTCTCGGAATAGACAAAGGAACAGGCCGTCGCGGCGATGACGTTGCTTCCCAGCGCTTCTTTGGCTGCCGCGAGCAGGAAAGTGGAGTCCACACCGCCCGAGAAGGCGACCACAAGGTCCCCCATCCCTTTCAGACGCGAAAGAAGGGCTGCCTTTTTGGCCCTGGCAGTTCGCTCGTCCATGCTATGGCTTCTTCTTGCTCTCCTTTTCCAGAAGAGACCCCAGGTCCGTGACGAAGGCGTCGTGTTTCCACTGGGGGATGATATAGGTCCAATGGCCGATTTTCTGATTCAGGCTTTTTGCCTCCTGTGCCGGGTCTTCCTTCTTTTTTTGGATTTTTCCCTTGGGCGCCTGCGTCACGTCGGCGGGCTTTTCGTATCCTACCTCAACCCTCAGGTAACATTTGTCCGACCCCTTGCATTTTTTTCCAGGATAGAGGTCATAGACGATACCATTAAAAAGCCGGTATTCCAACTTTGCCGACGGATTCAGGCCCATGGACTGAAGGTCCAGCCCGGGATCGGCCACATCTTCGATATTGAGGGAGGAAAGGGCCCCTGCCAGCTCGTTCAAACCGGATTTCCTGAGCTTCCTGCCGGGGGGCAGGGTGACCGGTTCCAGGTCCTTTCCTTCTTCAGGTCTCTTGAATGCATATACCACATTCTTTCCGTCCGCGGCAACACAGGAGATTTCGCGGACATCCGCGGCCTTCACATCGATGAGATCCTTCTTGAGCCAACCGGACGGGGACTTTTCAAGGCCTTCAAACGCCTTGTCCACGAGGAAGATATTGGGCCGGTCATTCAATTTCAGATACTGGCCTTCCGGGTACATTCCACCCTGGCCCCCTTTCATGACCTTGCCCATGACCAGCTGCGCCAGGGTCTTTCCCTTGGAATCCTGAAACGTGACGCGCGTGCCTTTCTCTTCATCTTTGGCGTTCCCCTGCTCCGGATCCAGGAGCTGGAGGCGTTTCAAGGCATCCTGGGAGGCCTGAAAAGTCCGGCCAACCTTGGCGTTCATCAGTTTATGCACCAAATCGGAGAGTCTGGAGAAGTCCGCAGGGTATCCAAAGCGCTCCTGGACCACCCACCGCCCCGCCACCTTTCTCAGGTGTACGGCCTCACCTCCTTTTCCCCGGATGTCGAGAGCCGCGATATCATTGGCAGGGAGATCCTTCATGAGGAATGTCCCCAGCACCTTTTTCCCCTGTTCCGGGCCTTTCCGGTTGAGGGTGGCCACCCCGATCACTGCGAGGACCGCCAGAATGATCAGAAGTACAACCAAGGTCTTGACTTTCATTTTCTCCTCATCCTCCTGTGTCTGTTAAAGGCAAAGAGGAGGCCGGCGATGACCACGAACAAGGGCATCAGGAATATATTGATGGCCTTGAGAATGTTGCCCAGGGATTCTATGTCCGCCCGCAAATTCTTTCGAACCTCTTTGAGTTCATGGTCGATCCTGCCCTTCTGCTTCCTGAACCGGGCCACCTCTTTTTCCTGTTCCGGGCTGATAATCAGCTTCTGGGATACATCCTTCCGGCCTTCCAGTTCCCTGAGCTTCCGGTTGGTCTCGTCCGCCTGTTTCATCAGTTCCTTTTCCTTGCTGAGCCACCGTTCCTGGGCCCTCTCCTGCAACGCCAGTACAACCTCAAACGGCCGTTCAAACCTCCCTCGTGTCCGCAGTGCGATGAGGTCATTACTGCCGGTGAGGGTTTCACAGGCATTTGACAGAAAATTGAGGTTGTCATTGAAGACCCTGGAGATCACGGTTCCGAGAAACTGTCCACGCTGGACATAGAACCGGTCGGCCAGCAGGTCCGCGTCAGCCACCACGATGACGTTTCGCGTATCCCCGGCCTCTTTCAGCTGTTTTTGCGGATCCGGCTTGGGACTCTCCTTTTTCGCTTTCTTGTCCACAGGGGGGCCTTTCGGGAAGGCCGTCTTAAACTTCCCGGACACACGGACGGCCAGAGAGATAGGCTCTTTCCCGGGAACAAAGTCCTTCCGGATCGCATCAAGCCCCATGATCGCCTTGAAGGCGTCGATCAGGGCCGCATTTTTCCCTGATTTGATGAGCGGCTCGAATTCGTAGGGGCTCTCTTTCGCCTTTTTCAATCCGCCGGCCAGGGGCAGGAGCATCTGTTCCAGACCCGCCGTCACCACATTTTTCGAGTTGAAGGCCTCGTTCCGGGCCGAAATCATCACCGGGCTTTGCTCCACCCTGTTGTCGCTTCCCCTCACGGGGGTCGATTGATCATAGTCCACTACCACCTTGGAGGGATCAAAGGATAAGCCCCATGCCTTGAACAGTTTTCCGAGGGAAGAAGCGGAAGGCCCCATGAAGGTCTGCTGGGCTCTATCTGAAATGCAGAAGGGATCCACAAACACGATGGCCTTTCCCCCGGAAAGGACATACTGGTCAATGGCATATTGCGATCTGTCACTGATATGCTTGGGATGGACAACCAGGAGGAGATCGAGAGCCGGGTCGATTTTTTCCGCTGTGAGGGAAATCTCCCGGACATCATAGGTCTTCTTCAGCTCTGTGATGAACAACCATGCCTCTCCTCCCTGTGGTCCCATTCCCGGGACAGAGGGATTCCCGAACAGGGGCAGTCCGCTCATGACCCCGATCACCTTCTTCTTGGAATTCTGAAGCTGCTGGATGATGCGTGTGATATCATATTCCAGCAATTCTTCTCTTCCAGGATCGAGGAATTCTATCTTTTGCACCTGGTCCGCAGCCAGGAAGACCAGGCCGCAATAGATCTTTTCTCCTGTCGCCGTATCGAGGGTGTGCAGCCCGTATTTCTGGGCCCATTCCTCCTCGTCGGAATCCGGCTTGGGATCATACATCACGACCTTCACACGTCCACCGCTCGCATCTTCATATTCCGAGAGGAACTCCCGGACCCGCGTGGCATAAAGCTTGATTTGACCGGGGACCTCACTGCTGCTCCGGTTGTAATAAAACTGGATTTCAACGGGCTGCTTGAGGTCCCCGAGGATGTGCTTCGTGCCCTCGGAGAGGGAATAGATCTTGTCCTGCGTGGCGTCCCAGCGGATATTGGCATAGGACACAAAGACGTTAATGAAAACGAGGATAAAGAATACAACGATCAACCCGGTGCTTGAAAGAAGGGTTCTCGTACTTTCACTCTTGATTCCGGACATGCCTGCCGCCCTCCTTTAGGCACTCTTGCGATTCTGCAGGGTAACCCCTGTGGCAAAGAGCATGAAAAATATCACCGACAAATAATAAACAAGGTCCCGAAGATCCAAGACCCCACGCTGAAGGGCATTGAAATGGGACATAAAACTGAAGCTGGAAATACCGCTTACGAGCCAGAGCGGGGCCCAGCCGGAAAGGATCTGGGTGACCGGCGGCCAGCCCGCCAATACCAGAAAGAAACAGATGACCACGGAAATAATAAAGCTGATGACCTGGTTTCTGGTCATGGCCGAGGTCATACTTCCCACACTGAGATAGGCCCCCGCCATGAGGAAGCTCCCCACATAGCCGCAGATGATGCCGCCCGGATCGGGATTCCCCAGGTACGCCACCGTTATGACAAGGGGAAAGGTGAGGAAAAGGGCGATCGATAAAAAGATCCAGGCGGCGACAAATTTCCCGATAACCAGTTCCGTGAGCGTTGCAGGAAGCGTGAGAATGAGTTCTATGGTCCCTGTCCGCCGTTCATCGGCCCATAACCTCATGGCCACTGCCGGGATCAGGAACAGGAATATCCAGGGCAGCCACTGGAAAAAGGCCCTGAGATCGGCCTGACCCTGCTCATAAAAGTGACTGACCGAAAAGGTAAAAAACCCGCTCAGCAGGAGGAAAATGACGATAAATACATAGGCCACGGGAGACCCGAAATAACCTGACAATTCTCTTTTGATAATCGCTTTTGTATTGCTCATGAATGTGCTCATCTTCCGGCCTCGTCATGGCCCGATAGGGTAATCGTTCTAAACACCTCGTCCAGACGCCCCTCCTCGACCCTGAAGGATTCAAGTGTATAGCCTCTGTCTGCACAGAACCGGACAACCTGCTCAAGGGGAGGATCGGCAATTTCCTGAGGAACGAGGCGAAATACCGTTTTCTTATCGTCTTCCTCCAGGAGCTCAAAGGCCTTCACCCCTTCCATGTGGGTGAAACCGCTGTCCAGTTCCGCCTTGCCCGCGCCCCGTATAGTGCAACGCAGTGTTCCATGGATAGCAGACCTGACCTTCAGGTTCTGCGGCGTATCGTCGGCCACGACCTTTCCCCTGGCAATGATGATGGCCCGGGTGCAGACCGCTTCCACCTCTTCCAGGATATGGGTCGAAAGGATGATGACCTTTCGGTGGGCCATTTCCCGGATCATGGACCTCACCTCGTGTTTCTGATTGGGGTCGAGGCCGTCGGTGGGCTCATCCATGATCAGGTACTCCGGATCGTGAAGGATACTCTGGGCGAAACAGACCCTTTGCTTGTACCCTTTTGAAAGGGTGTCTATGGACTGATAGCGGACGGGGGTAAGAAAACAGCGTTCGAGGGTTTCCGCAATTCGCTGGTCTCTGACCCGACCTGAAAGGCCCCGGATCTCCGCTATGAATCCCAGAAATCCTTCGACGGTCATGTCCTGATACACAGGGGCATTCTCCGGGAGATACCCGATCTTCTTCCGGGCCTTCAGGGGGGATTGCGTTATATCGTGGCCCCCTATGACAGCCGTACCCGAAGAAGGGTGCAGAAAACCCGTGACCATCCGCATGGTGGTAGACTTGCCGGCGCCATTGGGGCCGAGGAACCCGAGTACCTCGCCCTTTTCCACCTTGAAAGAAACGTCGTCAACCGCCAGAGTCTGTCCGAAATACTTTGTGAGATGTCTTGCCTCTATCATGGTAACTCCTGTGCCCTGAAAGCTCGTTCTTAGGTTCACGTGGCAGTAAATTAATAGTACGATGGGGATGGAACTTAAACCCTTCATGGAAGGCTGTCAAGGAAGGAACAAAAAAAATTCAGATCGGAGAATTCAGGGATGGGGGTCAAGTCTCCGATTGACTTCATAGGAATTTTCTGTCAACATTCATCATCATGTCACGACCCCTCAGAATTGATTATCCAAACGCCTGGCACCATGTGATGAACCGCGTCCGACGGGGCGAACCGCTTTTTGAAGACAGCGCGGATTATCAGCAATTTATTGATTTGCTGCAAGAGACCACGGATCTTTTTAACGTACGCGTTGCCGCCTTTTGCCTGATGCCCGGTCATTATCACCTTCTCTTAAATACGCCGGATGCCAATCTCTCAAGATGCATGCGGCACATCAACGGGGTTTACACTCAACGATACAATGTGCTCCATGGCTGCGACGGGTCTTTGTTTCGCGGAAGGTATAAATCCATTCTGGTTGAAGCCGACCAGTATTTGCTGCAGTTGGTACGCTATATTCATCGCAATCCGCTCAAGGCGGGCATTGTTGAACACCTGGACCAATATGGTTGGTCAAGCCATAAAGGCTATATCTCACATAACAAAAAATGGAACTGGCTCCATAAAGGCTTTGTGCTGGATATGCTGACCGTACATAAAGCCGAGCAGATAAGACACTACAGGCAGTTTGTGGCCTCGGATGCAGATGACGAACTGCTCGGGGTGCCGGAGCAGCCATACCTGCCGGCGATTCTGGGCAGTGAAAAGTTTATGGCTTGGATCAAAGAGTTGTTTTTCGAGCAAAAAAACCATAAGGAAGTACCCGCATCCAAAGGACTGGCACCGGACAACGAAACCATCCTCGGTGCGCTGGAGCGGTTTTATGGACAAAACCCGGAAGCCTTGACAGCAGTTCGTCGGGGTAGGGTCAACGAGCCGCGGGATATTGCCGTTTATCTGATACGAACCCTGCGTGCAGAACCGTTGGAATCCATCGGCGCGGTATTCAATCTGAATCGGTACAGTTCCGTCAGCAGCGTCATTTATCGGGTAAAGTCCAGAATGCAAAAAGATGTGAAATTCAGAAAACGCGTTGAGGAGATTAAGAACAGTCTTCTCCTTATATTGAAAGGTCAAACGAAGACTTGACCCTACCTCTATGAAAAAGGAGAAAGCACCCGTATGACACGCCGTATCACCATTACAACTATTGTTGAAAACAAGGCCGGTCCACGGGGAACACTGGGAGAGCATGGCCTTTCCCTTTGGATCGAAACGGAATCCATGCGCATTCTCTTTGACACGGGACAGGGTATGGCTCTGGAACACAACGCGGAGCGACTCGGGGTCGACCTCTTGAAGGCGGACGCGGTCGTCCTCAGCCATGGTCACTATGACCATACAGGCGGACTTAAAGCTTTCCTTCAAAAGGCTCCAGGTGCCAAGGTTTATGGTCACCCCGACCTGTTCAAGCCCAAATACGCAAGAAATGATGACGGAACAGGGCGTAAGGCCGGCGTACCCTTCAACGTGGAAGACCTGCTCCGTCAAAAGGCAGGCAATATGGTCCTTAACGCCGGTATCACAGAGATCGGCGACGGGCTTTTCAGCACCGGCGAGATCCCGCGCACAACCCCCTTCGAAGACACAGGCGGTCCTTTTTTTCTGGACGGCAACTGTACCCTGCCGGATACGCTTATGGATGATCAGGCCCTTTTCTTTGATTCTCCAAAGGGAACGGTGGTGCTCCTGGGCTGTGCCCACGCGGGTGTGATCAATACGCTTCGACACGTGGAGGAACTAACGGGGCGCAAACCTGTTTATTGCGTTGCGGGCGGTATGCACCTGGGCTCGGCATCCCATGAACGTATGGAACAAACCCTGGATGGGTTCCACCGTCTTATGCCGGCACTGCTGGCTCCGGCACACTGTACCGGCACGGCGGCGACGGTGCAGCTATGGACGGCATTCCCGGGGAAATGCATTTCCTTCGGCGTGGGGACAAGACTTGAGATCGCCTGACACTTGGCCATGGTGAACAAAAGGGTCACCCATTAAAAGACCCAGGCAATTGATACTTATGAGCAGCAGCGACTTCACGGATGGAGGAAAGACTCGATAAATCCCTTTACGCGCTGCCTTCCCTTGTAGATGCCAAAGTGTCCCTCGCACGGGATATCAGCGTCGAGTGAAATGAGGCGCTCCAGGGAATGAAAGTAATCTTGCCTGTTTGAGAGGAGCGTGGGGTCAAGGAGCCCATGCACATCCTGGGCAAACAGGACCCGCAGACCTTCTGACTCTGTTTGGTAGACGACCGAACCCGGAGAATGTCCCGGCGTGTGGATCGCCGTGATCACCCTCCATCCACAAGGGCGGCATCTTCGCCGGACGTGAGACCCATCCCCCCACCCGGTATATCTCGTCCGTTATCTTCATGAGACTCACCGTATTGGATTATCTTGCCGTCACGGCGACTTTCAGGCCGAATGCGATAAA
>Ga0315556_1002470_pt1 | contig 10556 bp, 11 predicted proteins | sample SalMarSW160310MG_FD_202112 | JGI IMG/M metagenome (GOLD analysis project Ga0315556, IMG submission 202112) | Salt marsh sediment microbial communities from the Plum Island Ecosystem LTER, Massachusetts, United States - Salt Marsh Sediment SW1603-10 ...
TCGTTTACGGCCTGTTCGGTCTGGGATTATTCGTGTTGTTCCTGCAATTTGGCACCAGCATCCTGGCCGCCTCGTTGACGCTCTCGATCATGACCCTACCCGTCATCATCAGCACGGCAGAGGAGGCATTGCGGGCCGTTCCCCAGGCTTTTCGGACAGTTTCGATTTCGCTGGGCGCAACCCAATGGCAGACCATCCGGCGCATCGTGCTTCCCCAGGCGATACCTGGCATCATCACCGGCGTGATCCTTGGACTGGAGCGCGCCGCTGGCGAGACCGCGCCAATCTTATTCACCGGGGCGGCCTTCTTCCTGCCGCGCCTGCCCAATTCCCCGTTCGATGCTACCATGGCGCTGCCGTACCACTTGTTCGTCATTTCCACCCAGGTACCCGAGATGCCGATCAAAATTCAGTACGGCACGGCCTTGGTGTTGCTGGTCTTCGTGCTGAGCATGAATTTGATCGCAACCGCGATCCGCTCACGGGCCCGGGCTAAACGGCAGTGGTAAAGAGATGATGAACAAAATCGTTATCGAGCACCTTTCCCTGCAATACGCGGACGGCACCGAGTCATTGCGCGATATCTCGCTCGACATTCGCGAGCACGCCATCACGGTCCTGTTTGGACCCGCGGGTGGCGGCAAATCATCCCTGCTACGCTGCCTGAACCGCCTGAACGACCTGACCGAGATTCGGAAACTTTCCGGACGTATCCTGATCGACGGGGAAAATATTCTCGATCCCAAGACCGACGTGATCGCCCTGCGCCGCAAAGTCGGCATGGTCTTCGCCCGGCCAGTGGTATTGCCTCTCACCATCCGGCAGAACCTGACTTACGGATTGGAACTGGCCGGCGAGAAGCGCAAGTCACGGTTGGACGAGGCGGTCGAACGCAGCCTGAAACTGGCTGCCATCTGGGACGAGGTCAAAGACCGGCTGGAGGATCCCGCCATTGCCCTCTCTGGCGGTCAGCAGCAGCGCATCTGTCTGGCGCGCGTGCTGGCGCTGCAGCCCGAGATCATCCTGCTCGACGAACCGACCTCCGGTCTTGATCCGATCTCAACCGGGAAAGTCGAGGCAGCCTTACAGGAATTGAAAAAAGATTACACCATCGTCTTGGTGCCGCATTCAGTGCAACAAGCCGGCCGCGCTGCCGATTTTGCAGCCTTCTTCCTGCAAGGCGAACTGGTCGAATATGACGAAGGCACGGATATCTTTACCAAACCCAAAATCAAGCAGACGGAAGATTACGTCACGGGAAGATTTGGATAACGCCTTGGGGCGGAAACTACATGTCTGAAACCATTCTCATCGTCGAAGATGAAACCTCCCTGCAGGAAACCCTGGCGTATAACCTCAAAAAACAAGGTTATACGGTCGAGGCGGTCGATGACGGGCGTTCCGCGCTGGATGCCGCTCGGCGCTTGAAACCCGATCTGATCGTGCTCGACATCATGCTCCCCGAATTGGACGGCTTCGAGGTCTGCCGCATCCTGCGCGAAGAGATGTCGACTCCCATCCTGATGCTGACCGCTCGCGATGACGAGATCGACCGGGTGGTAGGGCTGGAGGTCGGCGCGGACGATTACCTGACCAAACCTTTCTCGATGCGCGAACTGATGGCGCGCGTCAAAGCCCAGCTGCGGCGCTCGCGTCTGATCCGCGAAGAATTGGCGCGCATCGGGGAAACCGTTCCAGCCCAGGATGTGCTCAACTTCGGAAACCTGAGCCTCAATCTGACTCGCGGTGAAGCGCTTCTGGATGACCGCCCCTTGGCGCTTAAACCCCAGGAATACGACCTGCTGGTCTTCTTCGGCCAGCACCGCGGAAAATTGCTCTCGCGCGAGTTCATCCTCGAACGTGTCTGGGGCTGGGATTACATTGGCGACAGCCGTACAGTGGACGTACACGTACGCTGGCTGCGACAGAAGATCGAACCGGACCCGGCCCACCCCGCCCGCATCGTCACCGTGCGCGGTGGGGGCTACCGCTTCGAAGGTTGAACCTTGGAGCTGATACGCCAAGGTTTATCATCCTCATGAATGACCTGCTCCCCTTTCTAATCGTACTCGCAGTTGCCTTGCTGGTCTGGCTGGCCTGGCGCTACACCACTCTGCGCCGCCGGATCGACGTGCTGACGCACACCGTCCATCGCGCTGCCCACGGGGAATACCCACCCCTAGCCATCCCCGCGGACGAACGCGGGATCGAAGACCTCTCGAACGCGATCAGAGCCTTGGCTGAAGCACAGCAAGCCCGGATCGATGGCCTGGATGCCGAGCGCGCCAAGCTGGCCGCCGTGCTGGACCAGCTGACCGATGGCGTGTTGATCGCTGACGAAGAAGGCCGGGTCCAATTTGCCAATCCGGCTGCAGAAGAAATATTCGGGGAGCATTTGCTCGAACGCTCCATCACCGAAGTGCTCCGCCACCACCAATTAGTGGAAATCTGGCAAAAAAGCCAGACCAGCGGCAAAATACAAGCCGACTCGGTCGAAATACCGGCCAGCCGGCAATGGCTGCAATTGGTGGTAATGCCAGACCAGCACACGCCGGGCGGCAGTCTGCTATTGGTGCAGGACCTGACTCAATTGCGCCGCCTGGAAACTGTCCGTCGGGATTTCATCAGCAACCTGTCTCACGAATTACGAACGCCGCTGGCTTCGCTCAATGCCCTGACCGAAACCCTGCAAGACGGAGCCCTGGACGATCCCCCGGCTGCCCGCCGCTTCATCGACCGCATCCAGGCTGAAGTGGATGCCCTGACCCAGATGGCGCAGGAATTGCTCGATCTCTCACGCATCGAATCCGGCCAGGTGGCGCTGGACCTCAAATCGTTCGCTCCCTGTAAATTGTTACACTCATCCGCAGAACGCATGCGGCTGCAGGCGGAACGCGCCGGGTTGGCCTTGCAGGTCGATTGTCCACCCGACCTGCCCAATGTCCGCGCCGACGAACCGCGCATCGAACAAGTGCTGGTAAACCTGATCCATAACGCGGTCAAGTTCACCCGGCCGGGCGGGAGCGTGACCCTTTTAGCGGAAGCCGGCGAAGGCTTGGTCCGCTTCGCTGTGCGGGACACGGGTATCGGTATCCCGGCCGAGGACCTGCCGCGCGTCTTCGAACGTTTTTACAAAATCGACCGTGCCCGTTCCAGCGGTGGTACCGGGCTGGGACTGTCGATTGCGCGGCACCTGGTTGAGAGTCACGGGGGAAAAATCTGGGTTGAGAGCCTCGAAGGCCAGGGCAGCACCTTCTGGTTCAGCCTGCCCGGCCCGGGGCGATAACACCTTTCAACTAGTTTTCAAATCTCGAAAATCCGATCAAAATATCATATATTTTTAATGCAGCTATGTTAAAATCCGCTCACTGTAGTAAGGAGAGTTGACAGTGTACGCTTTTTTGATCATCACGACGATGGCTTTGCTGGTGGTGTTCGGAGTGGACGTAGCCCACAAACGGCGCGACTTCCTGCAGGAACAAGAAGAGCAAAGCTCTCACAATTCATAATTTTCAACCTGGTTCAGCCTCACAACGCCTGTCCATTTATGACAGGCGTTTGTTTTTAACCTTTACATGCTGTTAACCTGGTTTTCTTAATCCCTTAAAAATAAATGGATATCATCTCAAGTGTATATAGATTGGAGAATTCGATGGAAACAATCTTCTTGACCGTTACCCTGATTAGCATGACGATCATCTTCGGCGTGGATACCGCACAAAAGCGCCGCCAGTATCTGACCAGGAAATCCAAGGAATCGAAAAGTCAGTAATGGAAAAACACATTTTAGTTACCAACGATGACGGCGTACTGGCAGCCGGTTTGTTTGCCTTGGTGCAGGAAATGCGCAAGTTGGGCAAGGTAAGCATCCTGGCACCAGACCGCAACTGGTCCGGCGGCGGGCATGTCAAAACCCTCGACCGCGCCCTGCGGGTGCGCGAAGTAAGGCTGGCTGATGGGACTCAGGCTTTCGCCAGCGACGGCGCCCCTTCCGATTGTGTGGCGTTGGCCTCGCTGGGTTTCTTTCACAAATCGATCGACCTGGTAGTCTCCGGGATCAACGCCGGGGCTAATCTTGGGCACGACGTGACGTACTCCGGTACGGTGACAGCTGCTATGGAAGCTGTCATCGCCGGCGTTCCCGGAATGGCTGTCTCATTAGAGATTCCGGAAGGCCACATAGGTTCAATCAATTTCCAGCCAGCGGCACGAGCAGCCCGACAGGTGATGGAACGAGTTCTCGCCAACGGCCTGCCAGACGAAACCCTGTTAAACATCAATGTCCCATTTTTAAACGAGGAACAGATCAGCGGCTTCCGTTTAACGCGCCAGGGAATGCGTGTGTACCACAGCCGCCTGGACGAACGTATCGATCCACGCGGACGGCCTTATTATTGGATTGGCGGAGATGCGCCCACTGGAGTGGCTGAACGGGGTACTGATATCGGCGCATTGGCCGAGGGCTACGTATCGATCACACCTCTGCATCTGGACCTGACTGCTTACCGTGCCCTGACTGATCTGAACGCCTTGGAATGGGAAACGGAACACCAGTTTACTCCCCTCCAACTTCCGGCAATCGCGACCAGTGAGAAGTAATCGTCCTAGCATCTCTCTCCTCCTCCCGGTCTCCTTCTTGAGACACTACCCGCCAGGATTCTGGCGGGTAGTGTCATTAAAGCTTTAACAAAGTGTTAACCTGTTCTTCCCTTGCCATTAAACACCACCCGGTATGATGTGCTTTGTAGAAAAACATAAACTAAGGAGAAAAGAGAATTATGTCCCGTGTTTTCCGTCCGTTCGTTTTTTCATTGGCTGCGCTCGCTATGCTTCTGGCTGCCTGCGGTACGCCGGCCACACCGGCATCTGCGCCTACGCAAGCCTCCGCAATGACCAAAGCCCCTGCGATGACAGAGGCATCTGCCGCAACTGAAGCACCGCTGCCTGCCGGATCGGTCCAGATCAACGGCGCCGGCGCGACCTTCCCCCTGCCGGTCTACAATGAGTGGACCTACGCCTATCCTTACGTTGATCCTTCTGTGACGCTCAACTACCAGGGCATCGGCTCGGGTGGCGGCAAGAAAGCCATCGTCGACGGTACCGTCGATTTCGCGGGTTCCGACTCGCTCGTGACCGATGATGAATACGCCGCCGGCAAAGACCTGCAGATGTACCCGATGCTGGCTGGCGCGGTCGTCTTGACCTACAACATCCCCGAACTCGATCCGGCTGCTGACCCAGCCTTGATCCTCAACCGCCAAACCCTGGTCGACATCTATAATGCCAAGATCAGCAAGTGGAACGATCCTGCCATCGTGGCCCTCAATCCCGGTCTGGCCGCCAAGCTCCCCGATCAGACCATCACCACCGTTCACCGCTCGGACGGTTCCGGCACGACCGAAATCTTCACCCGCGCACTCTCCTCCTTCAGCGATGACTGGAAGAACGGCCCCGGCTTCGGTAGCGCGATTGAATGGCCAGCGGACAAGGCGGGTACCGGTGTGGGTGGTAAAGGCAATCAGGGCGTGGCCGCAGCAGTTCAAAACACTCCCTACGCACTTGGTTACGTTGAGTTGAGCTACGCCGTCGCCAACAAACTGGCTTATGCCCAGATGGTCAACCAAGCCGGCAAAACCGTTTCAGCCGACGCCGACAGCCTGGCTTCCGCTATGAACGACTTTGCCAATAGCTTCACCGATAAACTGACCAATATCATCGTCGATGGCCCCGGCGACGGCACCTGGCCCATCGCTGGCTACACCTACCTGGTGCTGCACCAGACCAGCATGACCGACTGCGTCAAGGCTCAAAAATTGCTTGAATACATTGAGTGGACCCAGACCGATCCCGGCGCGATCAAGCGCGCTACCGACCTCGGTTATGCGACGCTGCCTCCCGCTGTCCGCGACCTGGTCTTCGCCAAATTGGGCGAGGTGACCTGCAACGGCCAGCCGGTCTTGAGCAAATAATCGCCAACTTCCCCTAGTCCCCGGAGGGTCCCCCGCAAGGGAGGCCCTCCAAATCTGTTTCACCCCGTAAACGAAGGAATTTCTCTCAACCTGCAGGGACTACAAGTTGGTAGAAATTGCTTTGTGCTGTTACGGGGAATGACATGAAAAGAAAATAAAATGAGAACAACGACACCTTTTTCAAGTGATCGCTTACTTGATCGCCTGCGCCGCGCCTTCCAGCACGGTGACCGCCCCTGGCGGGGCCTGATTGTGCTGGTCTCGTTTGGCGTGATCGTTTTAATGCTGTCGATCGGCTGGATGTTGTGGCGTGACTCAGTTGACGCGCGCCTGACTTTCGGTTGGAACTTTTTGCTTCCAACCAACGACGCCTCCTGGAATCCGGTCAAGGACCATTACCAGGCCTGGCCTTTCATCTACGGCACATTGCTGACCTCTATCGTTACCCTGCTGCTGGCCTTACCGGTCAGCCTGGGCATCGCCGTCTTCCTGGCCGAATTGTGCCCCGCCTGGCTGCGCACACCGCTCAACTGGATGGTCGAACTGCTGGCTGCCATCCCGAGTGTGGTTTATGGTTTATGGGGTATCTTTGTCTTCCTGCCGCAAGTGGTCACGCCGGTTGGGCAGACGCTTTCTGCCCTAGCTCCTATCCCCCTGTTAGGCAAATTCTTTGATGGCAGCATTCCGGTCAGCGGCTCGTCTCGCCTGGCGGCTGCCATGATCCTGACGATCATGATCATCCCAACCATCACAGCTGTAACCCGTGATGTTCTGCAGGTCATCCCCGATTCGCAGCGCGAGGCTGCCCTATCCTTGGGCGCAACCCGCTGGGAGACCATCTGGCAGGTGCTGCTGCCCTACGGCCTTTCCGGCATCCTGGGCGCAGTCATCCTCGGCCTGGGACGCGCATTGGGCGAGACCATGGCGGTGACGATGGTGATTGGCAACAGCATTGAAGGCTCGCTTTCGCTGCTGCGGCCGGGCTATACCATGTCGAGTATCATCGCCAATGAATTTGCAGAAGCGGTCAGCAAGCTGCATGCCCAGGCCTTGATCGAGATCGGATTGGTGCTGTTCTTCATGACCCTGATCTTGAATATGATCGCCCGTCTCTTGGTCTGGCGTGTAGCGCGACGCACGCCGCAGGAGGCGCGCGCATGACCCATTTCCAGGAATTGATCGCCGGGAACGAACCGCGCCGCGGGCGTCGTCGCAAAGCCACCAACGTCATGATGCTGACGATTACGGGTTTGCTGACCCTGCTGGCCCTGGTGCCACTCTTCTGGATCATCGGCTATGTCATTTACCGTGGCGGCCAATCCATCAACCTGGACTTCTTCACCCAGCTCCCCAAACCATTGGGAATGCCGGGTGGCGGCGTGCGGCATGCGATCGAAGGCACAATCGTTATCACCCTTTTAGCTGGGCTGTTCGCCATCCCGCCCGGGGTACTGGCGGCTTTTTATGCTTCCCGCAACCCAAACACACCGCTGGGTGTTGCCCTGCGCTTTGGCACGGATGTGTTATCCGGTGTGCCGTCGATCGTGGTCGGCCTGTTTGGTTACGCCGTTATGGTCAAGCCGATGGGGAACTACTCGGCTTTGGCTGGCGGTGTAGCATTGGCCGTCCTGATGCTGCCCATCATCATCCGCACCACCGAGGAGATGCTCAAGCTGGTGCCGCACACCCTGCGCGAAGGTTCTCTGGCCCTAGGCGCACCGGAATGGAAGACTTCCATCAGCGTCGTCTTTCCAGCAGCCCTGAACGGTATCATCACCGGCTTCCTCCTGGCCATCGCCCGCGCAGCTGGGGAAACCGCTCCGTTGCTCTTTACCGCGCTGGGCAATGATCACTACGACGTGGGATTGATTATCAAAAATGGGATACAGACTCACCAATCTGTATTTCAAATCATTGGGCGCATCGTCGACCAACCAGCCGATTCGCTGCCGCTCACGCTCTGGAAGTATGCCCAGCAGCCATACCCCGAGCGTATCGACCAATCCTGGGCTGTGGCGTTGATCTTGATGATCTTTGTGTTGTTGATCAATATTGGCGCGCGCTTGTGGATCGAAAGCCGCAAACGCCGTTTGCAAGGACAATAAGCATGGATATGAAACTTCAAACCAATCACGCACACCTGACCAACGGGGACGCTCCCGTTAAAGTAGATCTCAAAAACCTGTCGATGTACTACGGGAAATTTCGTGCGCTCTCAAACATCGATCTCGTCATTCGCGAAAAACAGATCACAGCGATCATCGGGCCGTCGGGCTGCGGCAAATCAACCCTGCTGCGCACTTTCAATCGTATGAATGATCTGACCCCCAACACACGCACTGATGGCGTAGTCCGTCTGGATGGACAGGATATCTACGCCCCCGGCGTAGACGTGGTCGAAGTGCGGCGGCGGGTCGGCATGGTCTTCCAGCGCCCCAACCCTTTCCCCAAGAGCATCTACGACAATGTGGCTTATGGTCCGCGCTTGTATGGTGTGCGCCACAAGAGCGATCTGGACGAGATCGTCGAAAATAGCTTGAAGCAGGCCGCTTTGTGGGACGAGGTCAAGGATAAACTCGGACAGTCCGGGCTAGCGCTCTCGGGCGGTCAGCAACAACGTCTGTGTATCGCCCGTGCCCTGGCAGTCGAACCGGACGTGATCCTGATGGACGAACCCGCCTCGGCCTTAGACCCGATCTCGACCCTGCGCATCGAAGAGTTGATGCACGACCTGGTCAAGGACTACACGATCATCATCGTGACCCACAATATGCAGCAAGCCGCACGCGTCTCGGATTACACCGCCATGATGATGATCGATGACCAGCGTTCCGGCCAGATGATCGAGTACGACAAGACCGAGATCATCTTCACCAATCCCAAAGACAAACGTACGGAGGATTACGTCACCGGACGCTTTGGATAACCCGAAACCCGTTATAATTGACTCACAGCACCAGAAACGAGGTACTTATGCTGCGTAAAAATTTCGATAACGAAATTCAGCAGGTGAAAGACTCAGTGCTTTTGCTCGGCAGTATGGTCGAACAGGCCATTCTTGGTTCGGTCGAGACGCTCAAAAAACGCGATCTCGCCGGCTCTCGAAGAATCCTCGAAGAGGATCAGGACATCAACCGCAAGCGCTTCGAGATCGAGAACCAGGTCATGATTCTCATCGCCACCCAACAGCCCATGGCCCACGACCTGCGTTTGCTGGCTTCGATCATGGAAATCATCTCCGAGTTGGAGCGCATGGGTGATTATGCCAAGGGTATTGCCAACATCAACATCCGTATGGGCGACCAACCGCTGCTCAAGCCCCTGATCGATGTACCGCGCATGGCCCAGAAGGACGTGGATATGCTGCATCGCTCCCTGACTGCCTTTATCAATGAGGACCTGGAAGCCGCCAAAACCATCCCGATGGAAGATGATGAGGTCGACGCGCTGTACAACCAGATCTACCGCGAGCTGATGACCTTCATTATCGCTGACCCCAAGGTGATCGAACGCGCCAACTGGCTGCTATGGGTGGCCCACAACCTGGAGCGTGTCGCCGACCGTGTGACCAACATCTGCGAACGGACGATCTTTATCGCCACCGGCGAGCTGGTCGAGATCAACAACAGCGACGACGAATTCTGGAAGCAGAAATGAGCCATCCACGCCGCGTGCTGTTCCTATGTACCGGCAATTCCTGCCGTTCGCAAATGGCCGAAGCGATTGTCAACGCCCGCCTATCCGATCAATGGCGGGCGTTTTCAGCCGGGACAAAGCCCAGCGGTTCAGTCCACCCCGAAGCGATCCAGGTGCTGGACGAGATCGGCATCTTACACACTGGCCGCTCGAAACCCGCCGATGAATTTCGAGATCAGCCTTTCGACCTGGTCGTGACAGTTTGTGACGACGCCAACGAGGAATGCCCGCTCTGGCTGGGAAAGGGCAAACGCGCCCACCTGGGCTTTCGCGACCCGGCCAAAGCGAGCGGGAGCGAACAGGAAATTCTGGGAGTCTTCCGGCAGGTGCGGGATGAAATTGCGAAGAAAATCCCTCAGTTGTTAGAAAACGCTTAAGGCGACCAGGCGTCATCGGGACCCTTCCCAACCCTCCTCCTACAAAATTTGCACTCCGCACGACCTCAGCCCGATCCGGATTGGGCAATTTACCTTCACTTTGCGCGCCTTCTGCGTACCAGCACGATCAAACTAATACTTAAAACCAAAAAGAGTAGGCCCAGTCCAACCAAAATCCGGGTTTGGACCGTTGATTCGGGTGCGGGCTGCACTTCGAAGGTCAGGAAAGCAGCGCGGTCTATCACGTGAGCGTCGGCTGTTTGAGCGGTGACGCTGAGCTCCAAAGCGTAAATTCCGGGTTGATCGGGCCGGACAACCAGCCTGGCTGTATTGCCACTGATCTGCATTGGCAGGGTTTCAGCGCTACCATCCGGTTTACGTAGAATGGCCTGAGCGCTGGACAGGGCTACAGGCTGACCCGCATCGTTCAAGTCGGCCGAGGCGGTAATTAACTGTTTCAATTTTGGCAATATCAAGTTGGTCTTTGCTGTAAGGGTTGCCCCACCGGTAAATT
>Ga0315556_1002471_pt1 | contig 10552 bp, 7 predicted proteins | sample SalMarSW160310MG_FD_202112 | JGI IMG/M metagenome (GOLD analysis project Ga0315556, IMG submission 202112) | Salt marsh sediment microbial communities from the Plum Island Ecosystem LTER, Massachusetts, United States - Salt Marsh Sediment SW1603-10 ...
GATGGTCACATGATCGGCGTGAGCCTTGGACACGCCCGCCGCCACGGTGCCAACACCGACCTCGGACACCAGCTTGACCGAGATGCGCGCCCGGGGATTGACGTTTTTCAGGTCGTGGATCAGCTGGGCCAGGTCCTCGATCGAGTAGATGTCGTGGTGGGGCGGCGGCGAGATCAGGCCCACGCCGGGGGTGGAGTGGCGCACTCGGGCGATCTGGGCGTTGACCTTGTGACCAGGCAGCTGACCGCCCTCGCCGGGCTTGGCGCCCTGGGCCATCTTGATCTGGATGTCGTCGGAGTTGACCAGGTACTCGGTGGTCACGCCGAAGCGGCCCGAGGCCACCTGCTTGATGGCCGAGCGCTCCGGGTTGCGCGAGCCGTCGGGCAGCGGGCGAAACCGCTCCGGCTCCTCGCCCCCCTCGCCGGTGTTGGATTTGCCCCCGAGGGCGTTCATCGCCCGAGCCAGTGTCGAGTGGGCCTCGTAGGAGATGGAGCCGAACGACATCGCGCCCGTCGCGAAGCGCTTGACGATCTCCGCGGCCGGCTCGACCTCGTCCAGAGGAATCGGCTCCGGGGCCCACTTGAGCTCGAACAGGCCCCGGAGCGTCAGGAGTCGCTCGTTCTGCTCGTTGATGGCGCGCGCATACTGCTCGTAGGTCTCCCAGGACTCGCTGCGCACCGCATGCTGGAGCTTGGCGATGGTGTCCGGGGTCCAGACATGATCCTCGCCCCGCAGGCGGTAGGCGTAGTCGCCGCCCACGTCGAGGTGCGTGCGATAGATCTGGGCGTCGCCAAAGGCGTCGCGGTGCCAGCGCACGGCCTCTTGGGCGATCTCCTCGAGGCCGACGCCCTCGATGGTCGTCGGGGTTCCGGTGAAATACCGCGCGACGAAGGTGCTGGACAGACCGACCGCGTCGAAGATCTGGGCACCGCAATAGGACTGATAGGTCGAGATGCCCATCTTCGACATGACCTTCAACAGTCCCTTTCCGATCGCCTTGATATAGCGCTTCTTCGCCTCCTCGAAGCTGAGCTGCTCCGGGAGTGTGGACACCAGCGCCTGGACGGTCTCGAAAGCCAGATAGGGATTGATGGCCTCCGCGCCGTACCCGGCGAGAGTGGCGAAATGGTGCACCTCCAGGGCCGCACCGGTCTCCACGACCAGCCCGGACTCGGTGCGCAGCCCCTCGCGGATGAGGTGATGGTGGACGGCGGAGGTCGCGAGCAGTGCCGGGATCGCAATATGGTCGGCGTCGGTGCGCCGATCCGAGAGGATCAAAATATTGTAGCCCTTGCGGACCGACTGCTCAGCGGCGTCGCAGAGCGCAGACAGCGCGCGCCCCATGCCGGCAGCACCCTCGTCGGCCGGATAGGTGATGTGCAACGTCTTGGTGCGAAACACCCCTTCGGTATTGAGCTCGATGCTGCGGATGCGCTCCAGGTCCGCATTGGTGAGCACCGGCTGACCGACCTCGAGCCGCTTGTGGGAGCCTGCCTCGTCCAGATCGAGCAGGTTGGGGCGCGGGCCGATCGGCGAGACCAGGGACATGACCAGCTCTTCGCGGATCGGGTCGATCGGCGGATTGGTTACTTGGGCGAAGTTCTGCTTGAAATAGGTCGCCAGGTGAGTGGCTCGATTGGACAGCACCGAGGGCGGGTTGTCCGCCCCCATCGAGCCGATGGCCTCTTGGCCGGTCGCAACCATCGGGGTGAGCAGGAATTTGATGCCCTCCTGCGTATAACCAAAGGCCTGCTGGCGATCCAGAAGGGTCTGGGAATCCGGGGCCATGGGCCCGATGTCGGCGGGTAGCGCGTCAAGATGAATCTGGGTCCGATCGAGCCATGCCTGGTAGGGCTTGGCCCCGGCCAACTTGGCTTTGATCTCGGCGTCGTCGATGATCCGGCCTTCCTCGGTATCGATGAGGAACATCTTCCCGGGCTGCAGCCGCCACTTCTTGACGATGCAGGATTCAGGGATATCGAGCACACCCATCTCGGAGGCCATGACGACCAGCCCTTCGTCCGTGATCAGGTAGCGCGCAGGGCGCAGGCCGTTGCGGTCGAGCGTCGCCCCGATCTGCCGCCCGTCGGTAAACGCCACTGCGGCGGGACCGTCCCAGGGCTCCATGAGGGCGGCGTGGTATTCGTAGAAGGCCCGGCGCTCGGGGTCCATCAACGGGTTGCCGGCCCAGGCTTCGGGAATGAGCACCATCATGGCATGGGCGAGGGAGTACCCTCCCGCCACCAAGAGCTCCAGGGCGTTGTCGAAGCAGGCCGAGTCGGACTGGCCCTCGGGGATCAGGGGCCAAACCTTTTTCAGATCTCCGCCGAGCACCTTCGAGGCCATCGATTGGCGCCGGGCAGCCATCCAGTTGACGTTCCCCCGCAGGGTATTGATCTCGCCATTGTGGGCAATCATCCGGAACGGATGTGCGAGGTCCCAGGTCGGGAAGGTGTTCGTCGAAAATCGCTGATGCACGAGGGCCAGGGCGGTAACCACGCGCTCGTCGATCAGATCCCGATAGAAATCGGCAACCTGGGCGGCCAGCAGCATGCCCTTGTAGACGATGGTCCGCGACGACAGAGAGGGGATGTAGAAGCCGGCGCAACCGGGCAGCCCCGCGTTGCGCACATGGTGCTCGATCTGCTTGCGGATGACGAACAGCTTGCGCTCGAAGGCCTTCTGATCCGCACAGGCCTCTCCGCGACCCACGAACACCTGGCGTATCACCGGCTCGCTCGCGCGCACGGTCCCGCCCAGCAAGCTGTTGTCGACCGGCACGTCGCGCCATCCGAGGACAGCCTGGCCTTCCGCACTCACGTAGCGCGCGACAAGCTGCTCGCAATGCGCCCGAGTCTCGGGATCTCGGGGGAGAAAAACCATACCCACCGCATAGGAGCCGACGGGTGGGAGCTCCACGGGGGCCTCCGCCCGCATGAAGGCGTCGGGGATCTGGAACAGCACCCCGGCACCATCACCGGCCTGGGGGTCTGCGCCCGTTGCACCACGGTGGGTCAACCTCTCGAGGATCTCGAGGCCTTGCCGAAGAATCTTGTGGCTCTTGCGACCCTCGATGTCGGCCACAAAGCCGACTCCGCAGGCGTCGTGTTCGTTTGCAGGATCGTATAACCCCTGCTTGGGCGGCAAGGACCCTTGAATCATTTCGTATCTACCTCGTCGTTTCCGTATCCGGGCTCCATGAGCCCCGGTCACGGGCGGCCCAACCAGCGGGCAAGCCAGCATACGCCGGAAGGCGAACCCCGGCAGAAAGGACCCGGTAGGATAATGCACAATCGGATCCCAGGCCAGACTGGGGGAGCCGCGGGGGAGAAAACGCTCGCGGGAGGCCCGGAGCGCGGACTCCGAGCGAGCGCCCCCGCCAACGCGGCGCTCAGGGATTGGCCCCGCTCCTCGGCCACCGATCGAGGGTCTCGCGCAGCACCGCGGTATCGAACCCGCCGGTGACAACGGCGCGCCCAATGGCCTTGAGCAACACCAGGCGCGGACGCCCCTCGAGCACCTTCTTGTCCACTGCCATCAGCTCGACGAACCGCCGGGAGGTCAGTGAGCTCGGCGGGTACATCGGGAGCCCTGCCCGCTCCACGAGGCTCAAGGTCCGAGACAAGTCCTCTCGGTCGAGCCAGCCCAGACGACAGGACAGATCGGCTGCCATGCAGATCCCGGCCCCTACCGCCTCCCCATGCAGCCACGCGCCATAGCCGGCCCCCGTCTCGATCGCGTGGCCGAAGGTGTGACCCAGGTTCAGCAGCGCACGCCGGCCGGCCTCGCGCTCATCGGCGGCGACGACCGCGGCCTTGTCCGAGCATGATCGCTCGATGGCCCAGGAAAGCGCCCCGGCATCGCGGCTGCGCAGTCGCTCGATGTTTTGCTCGAGCCAGCCGAAAAATTCGGGATCGCCGATCAGGCCGTACTTGATGACCTCGGCCAGCCCAGCGGAGAGCTGGCGGTCGTCCAGACTCGTCAGGGTGTCCGTGTCGATGATCACGCAACGGGGCTGATGGAAGGCCCCGATCATGTTCTTGCCGAGCGGATGATTCACGCCGGTCTTGCCCCCGACGGAGGAGTCGACCTGGGCCAGCAGGGTGGTCGGAACCTGGATGAAGTCCACCCCCCGCTGGTAGCAGGCCGCGGCGAAGCCGGTCATGTCGCCGACGACGCCCCCGCCGAGCGCGACGAGCGTACAGCTGCGGTCGAATCGGCCCCCGAGCAAGGCCGCGAAGATGCGGTCGAGGTCCGCGAGGGTCTTGTATTGCTCCCCGTCGGGGAGCACGGTCTCCGCCACTTGAACCCCGTCCAGCGCGCGCTTGAACCGATTCAGATAGAGGGGCGCCACCGTCTCGTTGGTAACGACCATGACCTGGCGCGACGGGATATGCCGGCGGACGAGGTCGGCGTCATCGAGCAGCCGGGCACCGATGAAGATCGGATAGGATCGGTCGGCGAGATCGACCGTCAGCGTCCGGTGGGGAAAAGACATCGGCACTGTATCCATCGGTTTCATCAGGGGCGGCACCCCCGACTGTGTCTGCCGGGGAACCGATTGTCAGGGGTCGGGCGGGCAAAGCGCAAGTCAACCGGGTGGGTCGGACATTTGGCGGGTGATGTCGCGGGCCACTGCTGTGGCTGCGCGTTTCTCGGTGGACACAACCAAGTCCGCGACCTCCCGATACAGGGGATCGCGCGTGGCGCTCAGAACGCGCAGGCGCTCGAGAGGATCTTCCGCCTGGAGCAGGGGCCGGTTGCGGTCCCGAAGCGTGCGCTCGTACTGTTGCTCGGGGCTGCAGCTAAGATAGACTACGAAGCCCCTTGCGGCCAGATGCCGCCGGTTGTCGGGGTGCAGAACTGCGCCGCCGCCGGTGGCGAGCACGACCCCATCCCGGGCTGTCAGCTCGGCGATTACGACTCGCTCCCGCTCCCGGAAACCGGCCTCGCCCTCGAACTCGAAGATGGTCGGGATATCGACCCCCGTGCGACGCTGGATCTCGTGATCCGCGTCGACGAACTGGAGATGCAATAGCACGGCGAGCTGCCGTCCCACCGTCGTCTTGCCGGCACCCATGGGCCCGACGAGGAAAATGCTGGTTGGCTTGAGCATGCGCAAGGTATGCCAGATCCGGGCCTGGCGGGCAACCCAAACGAACGCGCGCCCCGAAGGGCGCGCGTGCTAGCCCGGGAAGCGCTTCCCGGTCACTGAAGACTCAGGGTCTCCTTGAGGATCTTCGGCGTGACGAAGACCAACAGCTCGGAGTTCTGGTCCTTGACCGCATGCTCCTTGAACAGCTGGCCGACCGCCGGCAGATCCGCAAAGAAGGGGATCTTGTTGTAGTTGTTGGTTTTGTTACGTTCGAATATGCCGCCCAGCACCACCGTCTCGCCGTTGCCGACGAGCACCTCGGTCTCAACCTTCTGGGTGTTGATCGGCGGCTCGCCGTTGACCGCCCGACTGAAGTCCGGGATGTCCTTCTTGACCGCGAGCTTCATGAAAATCCGGTCATCGGGGGTGATCTGGGGCGTCACCTCCAATTGGAGCACGGCCTCCTTGAACGTTGCGGCCGTCGCACCGCTGGAGGTAGCCAGCTGGTATGGGATCTCGACCCCGGACTTGATGGTCGCCTTGCTCTGATTGGCGGTGACCACCCGCGGGCTCGAGATGATGTCGGCCTTGCCTTCCTGCTCGGCGGCACTCAGCTCGAGCTGGAGCAGAAATGAGCCCACCTTACCGATCAGGAAGTTTACGGCGCCCGTAGCCCCGGCGGCCGGCAGGTTGACCATCAGATTCTCGGCAGTACCGCCCCCGGTCGAGATGCCGGCCGGCACACCCATGAACAGGCCGGTGTTCAATGCGGCGGTGCCGTCAAGCTGCCCCGGCTGGCCACCCGCGACGAGGAGCTCCGTGCCATTGCCTATGTTGTTGGCACGGTTGAAGCCAAACCGCACTCCTAGATCACGGGTAAAGTTATCGTTCGCCAGGACGATGCGCGATTCGATCAGCACCTGCCGAACCGGTATATCGAGCTTGTGTACCATGCGGCGGATATCCTCCAGGTTGGCCTCGGTATCCTGGACCAGGAGGGTATTCGTGCGCTCGTCGGTGGTCACGTTCCCGCGCTTGGACAAGAGGCTGTTATCTTTGGATTTCAACAGCTTCGCAAGGTCCACCGCCTTGGCATAGTTGATCTGGATGTACTCGGACACCAGTGGGGCCAACTCCTCGACCTGCTTCTTGGACTCCAGCTCGAGCTTCTCGCGAGCGGCGATTTCTTCGGTGGGCGCGACCAGGATCACATTCCCGTTCTTGCGCATCGACAGCCCTTTGGTCTTGAGGATGATGTCCATGGCCTGGTCCCAAGGCACATTCTGGAGCCGCAGGGTGATGTTGCCACGCACCGTGTCGCTCACCACCATGTTCAACCCCGTGAAATCGGCGAGCAGCTGAAGGACGGACCGCACCTCGATGTCCTGGAAGTTCAGCGAGAGCCGTTCTCCGGTGAACACCTTCTTGCGCAGCTCCTGCTCCTGCTTCTCGGCCGGCGTCAGCGGACGAACCTCCACGGTGAATTGATTGTCGGCCTGGTAGGCAAGGTGCTCGTAGGTGCCATGCGGAGTGATCACCAGCTGGACGTCCTTGCCTTTGCGCCGGACCTCCATCGAGGTGATGGGCGTCGCAAAATCCGTGACGTCGAAGCGGCGCATGAGGGTGTCTGGAAGCGCGGTGTCGGCGAAAACCGCGACCAGCTTCCCGCCCTGCTGCTGCAGATCGACCGCCGTATTGGGGTCGCTCAGTGTCACGATGACGCGGCCTTCGCCGCCGGGGCCTCGCCGGAAGTCCACGTTCTCGATCGACCGCCCGGCAGCCTGTCCGGGTGCCGGCTTGGCGGCGCTCGAAGCCTCGATGACAGCAGGGTGGGCCGCGCGCGCGGCCTTGGTGACGGTACGCGCGCCGGAAACGGTCACTAGGGCGCGGCCATCCACCATCTTTATCTCATGGGGCGCAGCGCTGACCAGGTTGACGACCACCCGGGTACGGCCCCCGGCCTCCACCGCGGTCACGCGACGCACCGGACCCATGTTGACGTCGACGGTCCTTTTCGGCAGCTGTAAGCCGACCCCGTCGAAGTCGAGCACGATTCGGGCGGGATTGTCCGTGGTGAAGGTTCTCGGGTCTCCCAAAGGCGCGGACCCGGTGACGATGACCTGGACGGTGTCCCCGGGCAAGGCGGCGAAGTCGATGCCGGTGATGGCGTTGGCGCCTTCGGCCCGCGCGAGGCCCACGGCGAACGCCAAGACGACAAAAAGCGAAGCGAGGACCCAGACTTGGTACGACCGGGTCGGCTGATGCACGGACTCGGCGGCTCGACCGGTTATCCGAATGTAGTTGCTGATCATTCGTTTGCCCCTCACATTATTCGGTCAGTTCCAGCGAAGCCTGGCGCTCCCGGTAGCCACCCTGACCATCTGGCACTATCTCCGTCAACTCGATCTTGTTCTCGGTGATGCGGCTGATCTGTCCGTTGTTCTGCCCTAGATAGTTCCCCGCCTTGACGCGATGGATCACGCGGTCTTTTGAGCGAACAAGCGCCCACAGCACGTGCTGCCGCTCGAGTGTGCCGACCATGCGCAAAGAATCGAGAGGAAACTGCTCGAGCTCCTCCTTCGGGCGGAGGAAGTCCGGATGCGGGCCGGAAGACTTGGGCTGCTGGGCCTGCTCCTGCGCGCCGACGACGGGAGAGAAAGGGTCGCGTCTGTCGCCGGCGACATAGGTGAAGGTCTCGATCTGGTGGATCTCGGGGATAGGCTGGATGGGCGCAGTAGGGCGAGACTTGACTTGCTGAACATAAGCCTGGAGGTCCTGCATGCCGCCGCCCGTGCAACCGCCCAGGGCGACGGCCGCCGAGCACGCCAGGAAAAGGTATCGAAGATGCCCGCGTGCGCGCATCGTCACTTCCCTCCCTCATCCAGGTAGCGATAGGTCTTCGCGGTGGCCTTCATCGCCAGAATCGGCGCCCCGTCCTTGCCGCGGCCGCGCGGGGTAATCTCCACATCGTGAATAGTGACGATGCGCGGCAACGCCGCCAGACCGCTGACGAAATTCCCGAATTCGTGGTAGCCGCCCTGCACCTCGACCTGGATCGGCAGCTCGGCGTAGAACTCCCGGGAAATCTCGCCCCCCGGCTTGAACAGCTCAAACTCGAGACCGGCCGCCAGACCGGTCTGGGATACGTCGACGAGCAGCGAGGCGACCTCGGTCTTGTTGGGCAATTGCCGAAGCATGGCGCCAAACGACTGCTTCATCTCCTCCAACTGCTGCTTGTACTTGTCGAGATTGACGACCTTGGCCTGCTTTTGCTCAAACTCGGCTTTCAGCACCTTTTCCTGACGCTGTTCCCGGTCGAGCGACGCGAGCTGGTCCTTGCTGAGAAACCAATACCAGGCGAAGCCGACCAACCCACATAGGATCAGCACGAGTGCGGCCTTGACCGGGACCGGCCATTGCCCTATCTCGTTGAAGTCGAGCTGATGCAGTTCGTTCAGGTTCATCGGTCGCCCCTTCCCTCCACCTCAGATCGCGCCTGTGCCCTAGACCCTCCCCGGCTACTCCCCTGCGGTAGCCGAGGCTTCCTCCGCAGTCGACTTGGGTGACTGCTGCATGGCCACGAGAGTGAACTTGACGGGCTCCTGTTGGGTTTTCGGCCCACGGCTTTCCGCGATGCTCAGACTCGGCTTGCCCAGCCAGGGGGACGCCTCGATGTTGCGCATCAGCGCCGAGATGCGCGCATTGGACTGCGCCTGTCCTTCCATCGTGACTTGTCTACCCCGCTGGACAACCTTCGTCAGATAAAGACCTTCCGGCAAGACCTTTACCATCTCGTCGAAGAGATGGACGACCTGAGGGCGGCTGCTCTGCAGCTGCTCGATGACCTTCATCCGCGCCAGGAGCCGATTCTTGACGCCATCCAGCTCCCGGATCGCCCGGATCTGCTTATCGACCTGGGCGATCTCGGTCTTCAGAAAATCGTTGCGCTTCTGCTGGTATTCGATCATCCCTTGAATATACATATATGAATAGCCGCCGAGCAGGACGGTGATGAGCACGGCCCCGCCTAGCATTACGCCAAATTCGCGCTGGCGCTGCTTGCGCTGAATCTCTCGCCATGGCAACAGGTTGATTCGCGCCATCAGTCGAAGCTCCTCAGTGCGAGCCCGCAGGCGATCATCAGCGATGGGGCGTCATTGCTGAGACTCTGGGCCTTGACGCGTGACGACACCGACATGCTCGCGAACGGATTGGCGATCAGCGCCGGGGTACCGATCTTCTCCTCCATGAGCTCGTCGACTCCGGGGATCGAGGCACAGCCGCCCGCCAGCACCACCAGATCCACGCTGTTGTAAGGGCTCGCGGAGTAGAAGAACTGCAGCGCGCGGCTCACTTGCTGGGCCATCGCCTCCTTGAACGGCTCAAGGACCTCCGGCACGTAATTGTCCGGCAGGCCCCCTTGCTTCTTCGCCATGCCCGCCTCTTCCACGGACAGTCCATACCGGCGCTGAATCTCTTCGGTCAGCTGGCGACCGCCGAAGTTCTGCTCCCGAGTGTAGATGATCTTGTTGCTGTGCAGGACGTTGAGCGTGGTGTTCGTAGCGCCGATGTCCGCAACAGCGATGCTCTGATCCAGGCCGCGGTCCGGCCATTGCTCGACGAGCAGGGTACAGGCGTTCTCCATCGCATAGGCTTCGATGTCCACGACCGCCGGAGTCAACCCGGCCAGCTCCAGCACGGTGACGCGGTCATCCACGTTTTCGCTACGGGAAGCGGCGAGCAGCACGTCCAGCAGCTCGGGGTTCTTCTCCGAAGGGCCGAGCACTTCGAAGTCCAGATTCACCTCCTCAAGCGGGTACGGGATGTACTGATCCGCCTCGAGCTGGATCTGGGCCTCCATCTCGCGGTCCGAGAGGGAGGCAGGCATGCTGATGATCTTGGTGATCACAGCCGAGCCGGAGACCGCGACCGACGCGTGCCGCGCTTTGGTGCCCGAACGTCGGATGACAGCCTTTACGGCCTCACTCACGGCATCGACGTCCGCGATGTTCTTCTCGACGACCGCATTAGCCGGAAGTGGCTCCACGGCGTAGCTCTCTACCCGGTACTGGGTACCGGAGCGCCCCGCGGAGCGGCTCAGCTCGAGCAGCTTTACCGCTGTGGAGCTGATGTCCAGCCCAAGGGTAGGCACCTTTCTTGACCCGAACAGAGGCATCGCGGCTTACCGTGTCAGTGAGGTCCTGGAATCAAGCGCGCCGGGCGCGGCAATTAAGGGTTATTCTAGTAAGAGTGCTTAACTATATAGCAGCAAATAAATTTTTTGTGAAGTTGTTTTTTCCGAACAGACAGCGCCGTCCGTGCTCTTTTTGCTAATATGTCGGGCCGGCGACTAAATCATTGTCGCGGCCGCCCTCCACCCAATACTGTGAACTGGCGCATGAAGTGGGTATCTAGGCTTTGGAGACTGATGCTCTGGCTGCTCCTCGCCGGTGCCCT